>ERZ1106976.142-NODE-142-length-80469-cov-6.981061_pt1 | contig 80469 bp, 80 predicted proteins | sample MGYA00403687_ERZ1106976 | MGnify/ENA primary metagenome ERZ1106976 (study PRJEB35170, sample SAMEA104062446) | human gut metagenome | biome: human gut; feature: human-associated habitat; material: faeces | place: Denmark | collected 2013-02-22 ... | reverse complement strand
TTTTAAGTATTTTTATGAGCTTTCGTTGTGTTCAATTAAGTCTTAAATTATATTAACACCATTCTATTTTAAAGTCAATACTTTTTTTAAAATTTTTTTATATTTCTACTAAAATCAAATCCTCTCCTATACAATGTATATGCTCCCACGGAATTATAATATCATTATTATTAGAAAATAAACTAAGGAATTTATTATTTCCTCCTGGCACTATTATAGAAGTTATCCTTCCAGTTTGAAAATCTGCACATACATCTTGAACATATCCTAACCTTTTTCCATTATTAATATCTATAACTTCTTTATGCTTAAAATCCAATCCTTTATCATTCATTATTTTTCTCCTTTTATATACTGAAAATTTCTAATTATATAAATGTTCAAAAATTTATTTATTCTATTATATGTTATTTATATATAATTGCTACAATAAAAAATAGCTCAAGAAATATTTTCAAATCCAAAATTATTCTTGAGTTATTAGTTTATTTATAATATTTTTTCATATGATCTAATGCATTTTTTTCTAATCGAGAAACTTGTGCTTGTGAAATTCCAATTTCATCTGCAATTTCCATTTGAGTTTTTCCGTCAAAATATCTTCTAATTATTATATTTTTTTCCTTATCATTTAATCTTTTTAATGCTTCATTTATTGTCATAGTTTCTGCCCAATTTTCATCATTGTTTTTTGTATCTTTTACTTGATCCATTACAAATATATTTTCAGTCCCATCATTATATACTGGTTCTTGTAGCGATACAGGATCTTGTATTGCATCCAAACTTGCTGCTATTTCTTCTTTTTCCACGCCTAATTCCTTTGCTATTTCTTCTATCGATGGTTCTCTTCCTTTCTCTTTATTAAATTTTTCTCTATATTGAATCGTTTTATATGCTAAATCTCTTATTGACCTGCTTACTCTTATGCTATTATTATCTCTTAAATACCTCCTAACTTCTCCGAATTATCATCGGTACTGCATATGTGCTAAACTGCACACCTTGTGTTAAATCAAAATTATCTATCGCTTTTATCAATCCAATACATCCTATTTGAAATAAATCATCTGCACTTTCTCCTCTTCCATAAAATCTTTGTATAACACTTAATACTAATCTTAAATTTCCTTTTATAAATTCTGTTCTTGCATTTTCGTCTCCTTGTTTTATTCTTATAAATAGTTCTTCTTTTTCTTTATTTGTTAATATAGGTAATTGTGATGTATTCACTGACGATATTTCTACTTTATTAATCAAATAAAAACCTCCCTTTAAAAATAATGTTTTTAACATTATTTCCAAAGAGAAGTTTTTTATTCAATTTCTATTTTAGCATCTTGTGGACAAATATTAATAAATGTATTTCCATCACTTACTTCTATTGCATTTCCTTTAAGATCTTTGTATTGAGTTTGGGCTGTTCTTGATTCTTTTTCGCATTTTATTGGAATTGCATATCCATTAGTTATATAATATCCATCAAATGTTCCTATATTTTTTAATCCTTGTCTACCTTTTTCTTCACTATCAGCTAGTGTATAATTATCACACATAGTTATAATTATATTTTTTGTTTGTATATTTTCACCAGTAATATAGTCGGTTTGTACTTTTCCTCTTGCATATCTTACATATGTTTTACTATTTTCATCATAGTCATATTCAACTGTTTGCAAAGTAGAATGTGGTATTACTATTTTTGTAGCATTAATTGCTTTGCTTTCAGCTGAAGTATTTTCTGTCTGTTCTTCTGCTATACCATATTTTTCTTTTAAGTCAACATCACTAGCTATATAATTTAATACACTTTTCTTATCAGATATAGTTGCATATCCTTTTCTTTCTGCGATTTTCAAAATACTAGTTGTACTTGTAAACATATTATGAGGAGATTTTTTGTCTTTTACTCTCCAAAAATTATTAGAACTTTCTTGAATTCCATTAATATTATTTACATTAAGTGCTGAAATATCGTTTTGAGCTTGTGGGCTCCAACCATGATGTACATATATAGCATCATTTTCTAAAGCATAATCTAAAAAATAATGTCTTGAGCTTCTTATTGGTCCAATTTTTTCTAAATCTTGTCCTTTGAAAACAGCCATCAATCTTGTTTCTCCACCTTCGACTATTATTTCATACACTAAATATGCTTTATTTAGGTTGGCCTGTGGCCATGCTCCAGAATGATTATCAATCATTACAGCTATTGGTCTATCATTTCCATTAAATATTTGTGGCTTTTTTTCTTCAACAACCAATTCTTTATCATCTTTATCTTCGTTTATATCAACATTATCATCTGCAACTACATTTTCAGATTCTTCTTTTTCATTAATTATTTTATAAATTAACATTCCTCCAGCCACTATTACAAGAATAGAAAGAATTACTATAAGTAAAGTCGTCCCTTTATTATTCATTCATATCCTCCCTTGTTATTCCAAGTTTATTTAGAACCTTTTCTTCTTTAGGTCTCATAATAGCTTTGTCTTCTTCTTTTATATGGTCATATCCCATCAAATGATAAAAACCATGTACTATCATATATGCAAATTCTCTTTCAAAACTATGTCCATATTCCTCAGCTTGTTCTTTTACTCTATCAATTGAAATTATAATATCACCAAGAACATCCTCGTATTCAAAATCTTGAGAATTTATTTTATTTTCTAATTCTTCTTTTTCAAACATAGGAAATGATAATACATCTGTTTCTCTATCGACATCTCTATATTGCTTATTTATTTTATGAATATTGTCCGGAGTTGTTAATGTGATACTTACATATAATTTTGATTGTTCTAATTTTTCTTCTTTAAAACATTGTTCTACTACTTTTTTTATTATTTCTTCATATGTATTATTTTCTTCTAAATCCAGATATTCTAATTGATACATTTTTTTCCTCTTTTTCTTTTATGCTATTTTTTGTTCTTTTATTCTTTTTCCAAAATATTTTACATTTTGTTTTTTAGCTTTTCTTATTTCTTTCATAACTCCATAATCTACTAATTTTCTTTTGTAATATTTTATAAGTCTACTATAATCTGTCTTATCATTTCTAATTTTCTTTAAGTCTGTTTTTATAAATAATATTTCTTTTTCTTTTACATATTTTATAAAATCTACTTCTTTTAATTTTTCAATTTGCTTATATTGTTCATAGAATTTTTTAAATTCTTCTCTTTCTTTGCTATTATCCCAATATACTTTTGTTGATAATAGTCTTATATTATAATCTTCAATTAAGTTTAATACCATTGTATATGCTTTTTCTCTTTTTGCAGCAATTTTTGTATCTTGAACTAAACATCTTGCATCTTTTAATAATTTCATATAACATTGCTCAGCTACTACTAGCGGCAAACTATGTGTGAATAAGTTTCTGCTTATTCCTAATAATATCATATTTTTTTCTATATTATCTCTTGTATCTAATTTTCCAACTGAAAATTTTTCGTATTTTTCATAATCTTTAGATACTGATTCAAGTTTTGAATCTGAAATTTTTAATGGTAATATATTTTTCATATAGTCTTCTAGTGTATTAAATATTTTTACATATATCCAATCTTTACTTGAATCATATATATTTGTAGAGTCTGCTAATTTTATTGAATAGTTTTTTAATATTCCTTTATATAAACTGTCTTGTTTTGAAACATAAAATCTATTATATTTTTCTATTACTTTTTCCTTAGCTGTATTTTTTACACTTTCATTGTCTAATTCTAATAAATATTTTTGTTTTCTATATTTATATTCATTATATTCTCTATCTTTTAATTGTACTATTCCATAATATTGAGATAATGCTGTGCTTTCAAATTGTGTTGCTGTTTCATTTTTCACTTTTTTATATATTGTGTCTAATACATATTTATCAAGTGCTTCTAAATATGCAGTATATGCATCATCATATCTTTTTTCTAATTCTTCTTTTTTCTCAACTGGTGCATTTTCAGCATTTAATGTTTCATATGTTTTTATTAATACATTTCTTTTCATTGAAATTTTTAAACTATTAAATCCTATTTGTGTTGGTATTAAAAATTTTGTCAATGTGTTTGTTAATTTATTAAAAAATGTTTTGTCTGTTGCTACTACTCTTAAACTTCTTTCTTCCATAGTTTATCATACCTTTCTTTTCAGAATATTGTAATTCTAAGTTTTGGTAAACAGGTATTTCCATTTTAATGTCTTCTGTACGATTAGTTTTATTCTATCTTTTCCTGTATTCCTATATTTTCAATTATTTCATATGTTACATTTACCTCTATATAATTATCGATTTCTATTACATCTACTTTTTTATCTATTATATTTTTGTTTGTTCCTATTTCATCCTCTATTATCTTCTCTAACTTTGTTGTTCCTATTTGTATTGCATCTTCTTTTGTGTAACTTTTTTCTATTTTTTCTTGTTCTTGATTTGTAATTTTTGTTATTGAAATAGGTAAATATAAGTTTGAAAATATTTTAAACTTTTTTTCTGTTTCTATTGTATCATAAATTTCAAATTTGGAAAGTGTTTTATAAAAATTTATTCGAAAATTACTTATTTTTAATTTATATTTCGTTTCTTTTTTCCCTGTTGTGACTTTTTCTATTGTTTTTAGAGGTATTTTTTCTGTTTTACTATATTTAACTATAGCTTCTACTTCACCCAAACTATGTACATTTCTTATTCCTGTATATTTTCCTTCCATTTGTCCTGCAATTAATATTTGATTTTCTTCTACTTCATCTCCAATATTTACCATTGCCGTTCCATTTTGAGCTATTATTTTTGTAATGACTCCAGATTTTTTTGCTATTATATTTGAATATTCTTTTTCATCAACTATTTCTGGTGCTTCTTTAGCTTTTACTACCCTCACTATTGCATTTGTTCCTTTTAGTTCAATCCCTATCCATGAGATGTCATTTCTTTTTAATCTTATTTTATTTGCTATTTCTTGAACATTAATTTTTTCTTTTTTCATTCCCACATTTAATCCCGCTTCTTTTACATCTTCTTCAATTCCAATCATTTCCATATTTGAATCTATTTGTATATTTATATTCCAAACATATTTTGTGCTTATTCCTATCAAAATTGTAACAACTAATAATGTAATAACAAATATTTTTCTTTTTTTATATTTATGTACTAAAAATGGTATTCCTCTTTTTTGAGTTATCTTGACTTTGCATTTTAATTTTTTCGCAATTTTTACTGCTTCAAAAAAGTCTTTTATTCCTATATTAAGATATAATCTTACTCCTTTTTCTCTTTTCAAATTCCATATTAAGATTTTGCTAGTTGTACATATATTTATAAATCTTTCAATATAATATCCTTCTACTGTTATTCTTACATAACCTAATATATATTTTAGCAATATCTTAATAAACATATTCTATTCCTCAGTCCTTTCTATATCTATACTCTCAATTTTTCCAGTAATTTTAATATCGTCATTTGTCATTTTTTCTAAGTTTAAATTGAATCCATTTATATTTACAATTCCTATATATGTACTTATACTAGCAAAAAATTCTTCATATTCTAAAATTCCTTTATAGTTTTCTAATATTAATTCATTAAATCCTGTAATTGTAATTTTAGGAATATTTGAACATACTTCTTCTGGCATTTCTAAAATTTTACCAATTTTTCCTTTTTTCATGAACTTTTTCCTCTCATACTCTTTTTTATTTTTGGGGTATTTTCATATATTAAATCATTCCATATTCAATTTTTAAATTCATCTAAACTTTTAAATTCATATCCTTGATTTTTTGCTTCTTTTATTATTTTATCTAATACTTCAGAATTAGTTTTTGAATTTGAATGTAATAACATTATTTCTCCAGAGTGGAAATTCTTTGTAATTATTTTTATTGCTTCTTCCTGAGATGGTTGCTTTTTTTCATCCCAATCACAATAAGCAAAACTCCACATTACTGTTTTATATCCTAATGAACTTGTTTTTTGTAATGTTCTTTCATTAAATTCTCCTTTAGGGGGTCTTAAATATTTCATTTCATAACCAAATTTTTCATACATTGATTGATGTAATTGCATAATTTCTTTTTCTATTGTTTCATTATTTATTGATGGCATACTTTTGTGATTTACTGTATGATTCCCTATTATGTGTCCATCATTTACCATTTTTTCAACTTCTTCTGTTGCAGAATTCAAATAATGTGCTGTTATAAAAAATGTAGCTTTTACATTATTTTCTTTTAATGTTGTTAAAATTTTATCCATATAACCTGCTTCATAACCTGAATCAAATGTTAAATATATAATCTTTTCACCGTCTCTTCCCATACAAATTCCATTATTTTCTTCTAATATCTGTTTATTTTTACTCCCAACATCTGGTTGTAAATGATTGTTTTCTCTTTTTATTCCCCATCCAATAGTTTTCTCATAATTAGCACTTGTTAACATTGGAATTTCTTTATTATAAGATATTATACTTATAACAAATATAATACAAAGTGCAATTATAGTTAATTCTATTTTTTCATAAATCTTCGTTTTACTCATCTTTCCTATTTCTCCTGTTCAAATTTTATCTCTTACATTTTATGATTTATAATAAAATTTATTACTTTTTACATTTTTTGTATTTTATTTTTGCAAAAATTAGTATAAAAAAATTCTTTGTTCTGTTGAAATATATATGTTTCTTGACTTTTCAATATGTGCAAATAGAGTATTGACAATTAAAAAAATTTATTTTATATTTTTATTTATGATTTGTCGAAATATTGAAAATTCCATCGAATGTATATAGGAGGATAAATGCTAAATTTTGTTATTTGTGACGACGATATTCGAATGATTGAAAAATTATCTTCTGTAATAGAAAAAGTGCTTCTTAATCATGACTATGATGCAAAAATTGTATTCAAGACAACTAACTATGATAAACTTCTTGAATATATATCATCGAATAATGTTAATGTTGTATTTTTAGACATTGAATTTTCAGGTTGTAAAGAAAATGGTCTTGATATTGCAAAGAAAATACGAAAAATAAATAAAAATTGTTATCTTATCTTTGTAACTAGTCATTTTGAATATATTGTTAATGCATATAAATTTAAAACATTTGATTACATATTTAAATCAAGTATTGATATTGAAAATATTAGTTCTACTTTAAAAAGATTGTTTGATGATATTTATGATTCTGACGCAAAATTTTTAAAAATTAATAACAAAAATACTTTTATTGATTTGAAAGATATTCTTTTTATCGAAAAAGCTGGTGTAAAAATTATTTATCATACTTATCAAACTGATTATGTCTCTTATAATTCATTTAATAAATTAACATTACCAAAAAACTTTATAAGATGCCATAAGTCATTTATTGTAAATATTGATAATATTTCAAATATTTCATATGCTGATAATATAATTTATTTAAAAAATGGTTCAACTTGCTATATTGGTCCAAAATATAAAAATTCATTATTGGAGGTGATTCGCTATGACTCAGTTTCTTAATTGGATTTCAAATATTTTGTTTTCACAAAATGAGAATATTATTCATTTTATTTTAATACCTGCATGTTTTATCGAATCAGCATTTTTATATACTATTTTAATGAGCTTATTAAATATGAATTTAACTCATAAAAAGAATTTATTATATACATTTTTCTTTTCAATTATTGGAGTAATATTGTATATATTAATTCCTGCACCATTTAATACAATCTTATATTATATATTTGTTTGCTTCTTATTAAAATTATTATTAAATGTAAAATTAATGAAAAGTTTTCTAACTATTATAATTTCTTTATTTATAATAGCTTCAATAAATTTACTTATCCAAAAGCCTTATATGGCGGTACTAAACATAGACAATGATACTTACATGAATACACCAATTTACAGAATATTATATCTTGCTATTTTTTACTTTTTATTATTTGGAACAAATAAAATTATCAAAAAAGTAAAAAAGACTGATTTTTCAATTGAACCATTAGATGTATTAGATAAACAAACTTTTGTTACTATTTATCACTATATTGGATTTGCATTTTTATGCTTAATTATTGAGTTACTATTGACCGCTTTTTATATTGATAAAATACCTGTAGTTGTTACTATATTTAATTTTTGTTTGATTTTTTCTATCTTTTTATTAAGTTTATTTATTCTTTCTCGTGTAATAACTCTTGAAACAACTAAAAAGAGTCTTCAAAGTGCTGAAGAATATAATAAATCTCTAACTATTTTATATGATGAAGTAAAAGGATTTAATCATGATTTCAAAAACATTGTTTCTGCAATAGATGGTTACATTTGTACAAATAATATTGATGGATTAAAAAAATATATTGATGAAGTTAAAGAAGATTGTAAACTTACTAATAATTTATCTATTTTAAATCCAAGAATAATAAATGAACCAGGAATTTACAGTCTTTTAAATAATAAATACTTTAAAGCAACAAATGCAGGAATAAAATTTGATTTAGAATTTTTTCTTGATCTAACTTCTTTAAAAGTAAATAATTATAAATTTTCAAGAGTTATTGGCATTTTATTAGATAATGCAATAGAAGAAGCAGAAAAATGTGACGAGAAAATTATTAGGGTATCTTTTAGGAGAGAAGAAAAAAATCACAGAGCTATTATAAAAATAGAAAATACTTACACTAATAAAGATGTAAACATTGATGATATATTTAAAAAGGGATTCTCAGGAAAAGAAAATCACTCTGGCATTGGACTATGGGAAGTTAGAAAATATGTAAAAAACAGAAAAAATTCTGATTTATTTACATCAAAAAATGATAAGTTCTTTTCTCAAGAACTTACAATATATGATACTAAATAAAAAGTGAGTTATAATTAACCCACTTTTTATTTTTTGAATTGAATTTATAATGTTTAAGAAATAACATCTTTTTTTATTAGTCCTTTTTTATTAATGATGCTGGTATTTTTGGTTGATGTCCCCACCATAATATAGCACAAGCTGTATTTGTTGATTTTGCATATTTCTCAGCTAATTTTGCTAAAAATTTTATCATGGAAAATTCCCCCTTTTTAGTGATTTTTTATAATATAAAAATGTTGCTAGCCTAACACTTTTACATCATACCATTTAACTTTCTGCATATATTTCATGCCCATACTTATTGTGCGTAACTCTATATGCAATTCTTGTAATTGTCAATGTTTGTATAAAATCTCCAAATATTATAATTCCTGATATTGTTGTATTTTTAATAAATATAGCAATTAAAATTTCACTAGTTATTATAATATATGAAAGAATTTGTTTTTGCTTCCTTTCTTTTTTTCTTAAAATAGGTAAATTTTCAGTATCTGCTGGTGCATATAGTTTTATCATTATCATGCAAAATATCCATATAGCTATAGCTAACATAATTTTTACATTTCCTGTTAAAACAATATATTTTCCTAATAATGAAGAACCACTATATAATAATAATGTATATATAATACAACCTATATGTGTTTTCATATGTACCCCTCCAGATACACATCTATATGGTGCGATTATTAAAATTGATATTACTGTAAGTTTAAAAATTCCAAGAATATATGCAATTATTAAAATTATTATACCTTTTGGAAGCTCACCTATTATATTTTGTAATCCATACATTATTACTTCTGCTCTCTCGTCATCTACTTCAGGCATTTCTTTTCTAATCTTTTTAGTTAAATATGCACAAAATTTATCTATCATACTCTTCTCCTTTTTATGTTTGCTCTTTTCTTTTGTACATATACAATTTACCATAATTTATTTGATTTGTTTTATTTTTTTTACGAAAAGTGTATTCTAATAAATAAAATCTTATTTCTTTATTTTTGTATATCTTTTTGTATCTGTAAATATAATTTAGCATTTACTTTTTTTACTAAAATAAAAAAACTCTTAATTAGTTAACAATTATGATTTTAAAACAAAGCGACGTAGTCGCCCTTTGTTCTCGCCCGATTTGAGTTTTCGACTAAAAGGAAAAAATCTCAAAAGGCTAGCGATTGTAGCTTTTATATACTAGGAAGTTCAAAGAACTTTCCTAGTATATAAAAAAAGTTCAGGTTAATCTGAACTTTTTTCTTTTTTTGCTTCTATCCAATCATTTATAATAATCTTAAATACTGCTGCTACAGGAACTGCTAAAAACATTCCTAAGACTCCAAAATAAGCTCCACCTACTGTTACTGCTATAATTACTAATAATGGACTTATTTCTAATGAATCACCAATTATTTTTGGATTGATAATATTTGAATCAATTTGTTGTAATATTATAACAATTAATGCCATCCAAAATGCCTTTGATAATCCTCCTGTAATTACTGTTATTAATATGCTTAATCCAACAGCAACTATTGCTCCAAAATATGGAATTATATTAAATAATCCTATTATAAATCCTAATAATATAGAATATTTAACTCCAATTATACTCATTGCCACTGTAACTAAAATTCCAACTACAACTGCATCTATTAATTGTCCACTTATAAATTTAAAAAATATATAATTTGAATTATGTACATATTCACTTATTTTTTTACAAGTTTTTTCTCCAAATATTGCCATTGCTAAATTTTTAAAAAATTCAACAATTTGAGTCCTTTGTAATAATATATAAACAGATACTATTATCGTTACAAATACATCAAAGATTCCACTAGCAACACCTAAAGCACCTTTTACATATTCTGTAATTTTTTCAGGATTAATATATTTTTTTAAATCTATATTTTTAATATTATCTCCTATTTCTTTTATTGTTTCTATTACCTTTTCACTTTTAAAAAATGAATCTTCTGGTAATTCATTCAATTTACTTATTGTTGTATTCCAATAATTTTGAAAATTATTTACTAGTTCAACAATACTCTCTGTTACTACAGGTAATATAACATTTACAAGTAATATTATTAATAATATTGTAAGTGTAAATGTTATAAAAACACTTAATCCTCTTGCTCTTTTCTTAAAAAACTTCTTTTTCGATTTTAATAATTTTTTTTCAATTCTTGATGCTGGTATATATAACAAATATGCCATCAATGTTCCTGCTAAGAATGGTGATATTATTCCTACAAATTTTCCTATTGCATTTCCTATTGCAGTAAAATTATCAAGAAACTTATAAACTAAAATTATTGCAACTGCTAATAAAAACCAGTACATCCATTTAGAAAAATTCTTTTTTACTTCATTCATCTTTCTTCCTCCAACTATTTAATTTCTAATCCAACTGGACAATGATCACTTCCTAATATTTCTGTATATATTGTTGCATCTTTTATATTTTCTCTAAAATCATTTGATACAATAAAATAATCAATTCTCCACCCTACATTTTTTTCTCTTGCATGTCCCATATATGACCACCAACTATATTCAATTTTTTCTGGATATAAATATCTATATGAATCTATAAAACCTGCATTTAGTAGTTCCGTCATTTTTTCTCTTTCTTCATTTGTAAATCCTGCATTTCCTTTATTAGTTTTTGGATTTTTTAAATCTATTTCTTCATGTGCTACATTTAAGTCTCCACACATAATTACTGGTTTCTTTTTATTTAATTCTAATAAATATTTTCTAATTTCATCTTCCCATACCATTCTATAATCTAGTCTTTCTAGCTCTCTTTTGGCATTAGGCGTATAATTAGTTACTAAATAAAAATTTTCGAATTCCAGTGTTATTATTCTTCCTTCTTTATCATGTTCTTCTATTCCAATTCCATATGTTACATTTACTGGTTGTTTTTTAGTAAATATTGCTGTTCCTGAATATCCTTTTCTTTCTGCACTATTCCAATAACTTGTATATCCTTCAAATTCTAGATTAATTTGTTCTGGCTGACATTTTGTTTCTTGTAAACAAAATATATCTGCATTTACTTCTTTAAAAAAATCCGAAAAACCTTTATTTAAACATGCCCTTATTCCGTTAACATTCCATGATATTAATTTCATTTGACTCCTCCTACATACAGGATTATAACATATAATTTTACAAAAAGAAAGTTTTATTGTTAATAATAAGATTTTATTAATATCAACCTATGCCAATAAAAATTTTCATATTTTTTTATTAAAAGTATTGAAATTTTATAAAATGTATGTTATTATATATAAGCATTTGGAAATCGAGGCGTAGCGCAGTTGGTAGCGCGCGTGGTTTGGGACCATGAGGTCGCAGGTTCGATCCCTGTCGCCTCGACCATATTTAAACAGTAAATTCAATTTACTGTTTATTTTTTTATCGAAAGTCAAGAGAATTTATAAAAAGTCAGAAGACGGTAAATATGCTATTTTCAAAGTGATTTTGAAGATTAGCATATTTTTTATATTCTCATAAAAATTTTTTTGACTGCTTATAAATTCTAGAAAATTACTCTATTTCTCTCTGGAAAGGATTTCTGGAAAAATATTATATTTGTTTCTGGAATTTCTGGAAAGTCAAAAATTATTTATTTCAAACAGATTTATAGTTTTCCAAATATTTTGAAAGGAGAACTAATCTATGGAATTTACCCCATACAAAATTACAGAAACATTAAATTATATGTTTTATCAAATTCCAATGGAATTATTTTTTAATACTAATTATAAAGATGCATTATCTCTTGAGGCTAAAGTATTATATGGACTTTTACTAAGTCAATTAACATTATCAATAAAAAACAACTGGCAAGATGAAAATGGAGATGTTTATATAATTCTTACAAGAGATAAAGTCCAAAAAATGCTTAATATTTCTGATAAGACAGCAACTAAAGCATTTAAACAATTAAGCAAATGCAAACTTATTTATGAAAAGAAACAAGGACAAACTAAGCCTAATCTTATTTATGTTGGAAAAATAAAACATGATGATACTATTTCAAATATGACTCGTAAAAATTCCGATTCTAGAGTCGGAAATAATACGATTCATGACTCGGAAAATTTACGACCTAACTATAATAATAAAAACTATAATAATAGAACTAATAATAATCGTGTGAATTTTGAACAAAGAAATTATGCAGAAGGAGCATTAGATTATTTGTATGCTAATAATTGGGAACAATTATATGATAATTAAGAAATTTTATCTTTTTTAACAAATTTATTAATTTTTGTGGTACAATAGCTCAATAATTTAAAATAAGGAGGATTAAAAAATGTCAGTAAAAGAAGAAAATGAAATTACAATCAAGATAACATGTTCAAATGAGCAATTAATTAAACATTTAAAAGAAAAAGGATTTTGTGAGGGAAGAAAATTTACACTAGATGATTATTATTTAATCCCCAAAGATTTAAAACTAGATAATTTAACAACAAGAGATATTTTATCTAAAGCCGTAATAATAAGATATATTGTTGATGATGGCAAAATAATTCAAAAAATAACATTTAAAAAGAAAGACATTAATGCTGATGGTGAGATTTTAAGTCAAAAAGCAATTAATTGTGATGTATTGGACTATAAAGCAGGAATAAATTTATTTAATGAACTTGGATATTACCAAATTATGAACATTAAAGAAAGTGATGTAATTTATTATAAAGATATGCTTGAATTAGCTATAAAGTTCATTGAAAATAGTAACACTTTAATAGAAATAGAAACTGATGATAATTTTAAGACAATTAATGAATTAAAACAATTAGTAACTGAATTGGAAATACCAATCGAAAAAGGTAATTATTTTGTAAAGAAAGCAGAAGATGAATTGAATAAAATTTTAAAAAGATAAAGACAAATTATAAGGATGTTAGGTTTTATAACTTAACGTCTTTTTTAGTGTAAAAAATAAATATGGAGGAATTAAAAATGGAAAATGAAATGAATAATAAAATAACATATCATCAAGAAGGAGATTATTTGATACCTGATATAAAACTACCTGAAGAAAATCCTAAATACAAAAATAAAACAATTGGAAAGTATGGACAGTTAAGATTGAATTATTTGAAAGAATATAAAAAAGGATTGTATCAGCAATTGTTAATAGAAAACAAATTATTTGAGCATTTAGTTGATACAAATGAAGAAGCAAAATCACGAATACGATTAATTACAAACCAAATTGCAAAGAATGAACATATTAATGAATATCAAAAAGGTAAAGATGCTCTTGATTGGGTATGTGCTATGAATAATGCACAATCAAGAGCAGAAGAAATAGTTTATAAAGAAATAATTTATGTATAGAAAGAGGTAATAAAAATGGAAGAAACAAGATTATATGATATGGATTCAGTTGAATTATATGAGTTAATTGATCAAACAAGAGTTGAGCTAAAAAAGAATAATATTGAATACAAGAAATTGTCAGATAAATTGCATAAGATTATGGATAAATATACAAATTTACAATTACTTTTAGAAGATGAAAAATTAGTAGAATTGAACACTGAAGAATGTAAACAATTGCAAGAAGTTGTATTAATAGAAATGCAATTAAGGAACTTTGAAGAAAGACAAATATTCTTTTTAGGTGCAAGAGAAAATTACTTTTATTTGCAAAATCTTGGGCTAATAAAAAGATAATTTTCAGCAAATAAAGATTTAAAAATAAATAATTGGTTGTGAGTACAGCTATATATTTTCTGTATAATGCAAGCAACGTATTTGTACTCACGCCACAAATACAATTAAAGGATGGGATAAATCCCAACCCCTATTTAAAATTAAGAAAGTGAGATGAAAATATGAGAGATAGAACAATAAAAATTAATGTATTTTTAAATGAAGATGAAAAGAAAATCTTTGATGAAAAAGCAAAAAAGTCTGGATTAAATAAATCTGAATTTTTCAGAAAAATTATTTTAGATTATCAGTTAAATGAAAGTCCAGATGAAAGATTTTATGAATTTTTACATCAATTAAGAGGCATGGCAACAAACTTAAATCAAATGGCAAAAATATATAATCAAAATTTTGGATATGTTAATACAAGCAGGTATAAAACAATGCTTGATGAGATAGAAGCATTTATATTAGGATTAAATGAAGTTTATGTATTACCTAAAAAGATTGGAGGTACAAATGGCAACAACAAGTCTATGGAAATTTAGTAGTAGATTAAAAGGATTACTTGATTATGTTTCTAATAATGAGAAAACAAATAACAAAGAATTTGTATCTGGAATAAATTGTTTACCTAACATAGCATATCAAGAAATGATGAATACTAAGAAACAATTTTTTAAGACTGATGGCATTGAATGTTTTCATGGCTATCAGTCTTTTGTTTCAGGCGAAGTTACACCAGAAATAGCTCATGAAATTGGTACAAAACTTGCCGAAAAACTATGGGGATATAAATATCAAGTAATAGTTGCAACACATACAAATACAGATAATATTCATAATCATTTCGTGCTAAATTCTGTTTCATTTAAAGATGGGAAGAAATTCACTAATAGAAATAAAGACTATAATAATATGCAATATGAATCAGATAATTTGTGCAAAGAATATGGATTAAGTGTATTACCTAAAAAATATGATTATTCAAAATATGCAACAAATAACTTATATAAAGAATTAATGAAAGATTCAATTGACTATGCTATTGAAAATGCAAATAATTATGATGAATTTATTTCTATAATGAATGATTTAGATTATGAAATAACAATTAGAAATGATGAGTTTTCTATTAGAAGAGAACCTTATAAAAGAAATACAAGGATATTAAAACAATTTGGAGAAGATTACTCTTTAGAAAATATTAAAAAGAGAATTTTAGAGGAACAACCTTTATTTAGACATTTACCACAAGCGTATTTAACGGTAAATGCTAGATTAAATTATTATAATAATTCAAAAAACAAATTATTATCAAATAAATCCAATTTTAGCTTTTTATTTTTACATAGTGAAAAAGTATTCATGGTAGGTATAAAAAATGCTTTAAAATTCAATATGACTAAATATACTCCAGAATTAATTAGAGAAATAAAACAAATGCATGAATATTCAAAACAAGCAGATTTTTTAACTAAATATAATATTAAAACTGAAGCAGAATTAACTGCTTTTGAAAAATCAGTATATGATAAAATAAATCCTTTAAAAAGTGAACGTGAAAACTTGTGGAAGAAACATAAAAGAGCAAAATCAGAAGAAGAAAAATTAGAAATCGAAAATAGAATTACTGAAATTTCTAGAGAGATTTTTCCATTTACAGAAGATTTAAAATATTGTAAGCAAATTCAAGAAAGAATGGATAATTATAAGAGAGAAAAATTGTATCAGGATATGATGAAAGAACAGAAAGAAATGGAAAAACAATTGAAAAAAGATAAAAAGAAGAATTTAGATAAGTAAAAGGAGCAATCGCTGCTCCTTTAGTATTATATTAATTTGGTGTAGACCTTCTATGTTCTTTAACTTTTGTACCATCTTTTTTCTTGTAGTCTTTAACAACAACTATTTTTTTGTTTTGAGTTCCACGAACACTAGATTTTGTTTTTGCCATTTTTAATCCCTCCATTCTTAAATGATGGGACTTATACGTTGCTTATAAATCCTGATATATGTATATAATTTAGTTTTCTACCCAGATTCGAAAGGCTTTTTTTCCATAATCTGAAGCATTTATTATCTTCCCTGATTTTGGGTGTTTATACCATTTTACAAAGATATAATGCCCTTTTTTCTTACTCATAGCAAGAATTCCTCCTTTTTTTAAAACAACTATTGCAAAAAAGAATTCTAATATGATATAATATATATCAACACAATATTTTACTATATGCAACGCATATTAGTATTCTTTATAGCTAAACGCCAATTTAGCTAACAACAGTTACCAAACTTTTAAGCCGTTTGGTAGCTTTTTTTATGCTTTAGAAAGTTGTATTTCTGCAACTTTTCTTGAACATCCATACATTGTTATTATTTCATCAATCGTTCTTCCTTTTATTCTACATGAAGGTACTAATAATTCTGCAGCAAATGTATTTGCTTGCCACTCTGGATCTTCAAAAGTTTTTATTTTTTCATCTGTTCTTGCAAATGAAATGGATTCATTATCATGAAAAATTATATGACCAATTTCATGAGCTATAGTAAACAAATGTCTTGGAAATCCCTGTACAGCTAGTTCGTAAACATCTTCTCTTAATTTTAATGTTTTTTCATCAGGCAATGTAAGTGCATAGCTTTCTTTCATTGATGCGTTTTCACAAATTTCTACAGTATACTCAAAATGTGGTAGTACAAATTCTAAAAATTTAATTACTGGAAAGGGTTCGTCCAAAGATATATCCAACATATTTCTTAAATTTAATGCTACTTCTTGTATTTTTTTTCTTGATAAAGGAATCGAACGATATGAGTTCATAGTTTACCTCCTAATGTTTTGTATTTTTATTTAATATTTTCAATATTGATTCTTTATCTTTTGTGTCTAAATTATCTAATTTTCTTGCGAAAGCTAATAAAATATTTTTGTCAACATCTTCTCTTTGAGATAAATCAAATTTTAACTGTCTTACAGAATCTTCTATAGATTTAGTTAATTCAAGAATTTGTTCATCTGAAAGATTATATAATTCGATAATTTTTTCTTTCCATTTTTCAGGGATACTTTTTTTTCCAACTTCAACAGCGGATAAAAATGAGGATTTTACTTCTAATTTTTGAGCCATATCAATTAATAATTCATTTTTTTCCATTCTAAGTTTTCTACAAAACTTACCAAATTCACTCAACATATAAATACCTCCTTTTCACATTTTATATTTAACCATATTTTGGTTAAATTGTCAACCTTTTTTTGGTTAATTTTAATTTGAAACTTATTGTATGTAGACTTATTTAATACATTTTTATAAAATAAAGCACGAAAGGATGGATATTATATGGAAATTTGTGAGTTATTTGGAGAAAATGTAAAAAAATATAGAATAAAAAACAATCTTAGTCAAGAAAAATTAGCCGAATTAACAGGATTGCATAGAACATATATTAGTTCTGTAGAACGTGGCTTACGTAGTATTTCTTTAAAAAATATTGAAAAAATATCCATTGCTTTAGATATTGAAATATATCAATTATTTATATTTAAAGGAAGTGAAGTAAATGGATGATTTATTTATAAATACTTTTTATGAAGAAGCTAAAAATCTAAATTTTAATGTTAAAGGTTTAATTACACAAGATAATGAAATAATATCTTTAGGTAGTGATTCAAAGTTAATAGGTAGAATATTTGAATTATTGTCAAAAGAAATTTTAAACAAAATATGTGAAAAATTTAATTACAGATTAGAAGAAACTGAATCACAAACTGTTTATCCAGACTTTACAATACATATACCTGATGGTAAAAAAATTGCTGTTGATATAAAAACTACATATAGAAGATATACATCGGATGGACGAGTTTCTAAATACGGTTTTACTTTAGGTTCATATGCCTCTTTTTTGAGAAACAACACTAAAAATATAGCATACCCTTATTCAGAATATACTAAACACTATGTAATTGGATTTATTTATGATAGAAATGAATTATCAGAACCAGGCAAAAAATATAAAATTGATTCTACTAACATTGAATTACCATATAAAAATACTGAGTTTTTTATTCAAGAAAAATATAAAATTGCAGGAGAAAAACCTGGAAGTGGTAATACAGAAAATATAGGAAGTGTTTTAGCAAATAATATAAAAGTTTTTAAAGAAGGCCTTGGACCATTTGCAATTTTTGGAAATAATATTTTTGAAGACTACTGGCGAGGATATCCTAAATATAGAGCAACAATAAAAGCTTATACAACATTACAAGAATATTTAGGAAGTAGAAAAGACAAGTAAAATCTACTTGTCTTTTTTTGAAACTAAACATTCTATTATTTCGTTTCTATTTATTTCCTTTGCACCAATTTGATAAGTATGACTAATTTTATTTATATTATATTCACTTTCATTGAAAATATTTATTAAATCATCATTTTTCCTGTATGCATTTTCATACCAATTAGATAATAAAAATTTTGAATTCGATGTATTTAATATATTAAAGAATTCTGAATTTATATCTTCGGTCCATTTTTCAAAATAATCAGAATGTCTTTTTATGTATGGTGGATCGAAATAAAACATTGCATTTTTATTAGTAGAAAATTTTTTATATACTTCTTGCCAATCTGAGCAAATAAATTTCCAATTATCACCATGTTCATGTAAAATATTTTCGACTTTTTCAACTTGGTTAACAATTTTTGTTATTAATGCTTTTGAAAAACGATTTGGTTTTCTACAAAACGGAACATTAAATTCATTTTTTGAATTAAATCGAATCATTCCATTAAAACAAGATCTATTTAAAAATAAAAAATATAATGGGTTGTGATTTTTATTAAATTCATTTCTCATTGTATAATAATATTCTTCACCTATTTCTTCAAGCTTTGCACCATGAAATTCTAAAAATTCTCTTACTATATTTGAGGTTATTTTCTTTTCTTGAATTGCTTTATAAAAATTAATAATATGAATATTGTTATCAGAAACAATTGCCTTATTAGGATTTATGTTAAATAATACTTCTCCTGATCCTAAAAACGGTTCAATCCATATAGTATCACTTGTTAGATTGACAGTATTTTGTATTTCAGGTATAATTTTAGTTTTTTTACCTTGTATTTTTATTGGTGTAACTAACATATTTTTATCTCCTTATTTATTCTTTTCTCTATTCTTATAAACATTAGCAACATTTCTACAACTAATAGAATCATATTCAGCCTTTAGATTCTTAGCAATAAAAGGTTTGCCACAATGTTTACATATCTTTAATTCTTTTCTATCATTAGCTTCATTTAAACCTAATAATACTTCCATAGCTTGTTTTAAAGAATTAAATTGCCAATCTAATGAAACTTTATTATTATCAAAACTAAAAGAAAAGGCTATATTATTTGGTATGAATTCACTAGCATACTTTTGATAAATTGCTTTTTTATCTTCATTTTCTTCTGAAATACTATTTTCAGTTGATTCAAAAATCTTATATAGTAATTTAGAATAAAATAAAATTCGAGCAATTTTTTCAGTATATCTTTCAGAGAATACCAAATTAAAATCTTCTTGTAAGTTTGGTAACTCATCTGTTGGATTATTACCATAAACATATTTTATAATATTCTCATTTAATCCATTATTAAAATCAATATTCATAATATTTTCATCTTCAACAAAGAAAGGTTTTATATAATTATTAGCTGAAACCTTCGTAATTTCTGAATATCCTTGTAAATAAACTTCTCCAGCTGAAATTAATTTAGTATTAAGAGGACTATAAGTTAAATCTCCTAATAAACCATATTTTTTTACAAATTCTAATACCATTTCTTGATATTTAGCTTCTGTACTCATTAAATTACATTCAATATCCCTATTATTTGTATAATTCAATGTTTCTCTACCTATAAGAAGAAAGTCTTTTAATATTTCTTTATCTACATCATACACATCATAAATTGCATATTCAGAGTTTTTAACAGGTCTAATATAAAATTCATTATTACTTTTTATGATTTCATAATCATTGTATTTAGCCCAAAACCCTTTAAAATTAAAGTTATTCTCTTTTATCATATTTCTACCCTCAAAAAATTCTTTTAAATTTTTACAAAACTACTTGACAGTTATTTCCTCGCAGAGTATAACGTTAATAGTTTAGTCAACTAGACTATTAACAAGCTAATTAAATCTTGAATGTAATGTAATAACATTACAACAAGATTATATAACTTTTATTAAAAGTTATCAAGTACTTTAAGAAAAAAAGAAAGGAGGCAATAGGAGAACTATGTCAAAAAATGAACAAGTAAAAAAGTCAACCAACAAAGAAGAAATTAAAAGATTATATTTTGAAGAACATTTATCTCAAGTCGAAATAGCAGAAATATTCAAAGTATCAAAACAAGCAATAAATAAGGTAATAAAAAAAGATCCAAGATTAGCTGAAGAAAAAGAATATAGACATAATTTATCAATTGAGAATAAGAAAAATTATAATAATGAATATTCAAAGACATACAAAAGAAAGAAATCAACAGATACAGAAGAATATTATGCTATGCAAGTACAATTAAATGAAGATTCTAAAATGTTATCTACTCATCACGAAATAAGCGATAAAGCTTTTGCTCAATCAAATAGTAGTATTTATAAATACGATAGCAAATGAAATAAAATTTTAATAGATAGCATAAAATCAAGGATTACAAATGATGTACCTAGATTTATACCTGCAATAAAAATTCCAGTACTAGCACATGGACATCATATATAAAAATATGCACGAAAGGATGGATATACTATGGAAGAAGAAATCAAATTTTACAAAACAGAAGATGTTAGAAGAATACTAGGCATAGGAGATAAAAAATGTTTAGAATTATTTCATAGAGAAGATTTTCCGTGTATTAAAATTGGAAAGTCTTTTTTAATTGCAGTTAGTGCTTTTAATGAATATGTAAGCACTAGAAGAGTTTTTAATGAAACTCGATAAAAAGAAAAAGATTTAAATATGCCCATTTAAATCTTAAAAATACTATTTAACACACAAAGAAAACCTTGTTATAGTATGTAAGTATTTTACAACTTATAATCCTAAATAGCAAGGGTTTTCTTTTATTTTTTTGAGAAAGGAAGGAAAATATGAATGCAATAAGTGGAATTTCTTATGGTGTTTATTTAAATAAGAAAATAAAAACTAATAAGATACAACAATTTAAAAATATGACAGCTTTAGAAGTCTGTCAGCAATGTGAACATTATAAAATTTGTAAATACGGAAAATTAAGTAAATTTGAAAAAGAAAAAATATTTGAAAACAATATTGAATGTGAAAATCTATATTTTTCAATTAACAGAAAAGCAACTTTAACAACAATTAGAGATACAACTACAGGAAAAGAAACAAAAAAGAGCTTTTCAGGAAAAACAAAAGATGAAGCAATAAGTAAAGCTCTTGCTGCAAAAGTAGAAATTGAACAAAATGGAGGAATAAGAGTTATAACAAAAAGTAACAAGACAATGTATGACTTGATTATTGAAATTCTAAATGAAGATCATAAATTAGGAAAAATTAAGGATTCAACTTATAAAAGAAAAACAGATAGTTTAAAAAAGCTATCACAAGAAAAATTTATTAATAAACCAATATCCAAAGTTACAAGAACAGATATAATCAATTATCTTGAAAGTTTAAGAGAATATTCATCAAGTACAATAAAACAAACTTATGAATTAATATGTATGGCATTTGGAAAAGCAAAATATGAAAATATAATAGAAGATAATTTTATGGAAGGCTACAATAGAGTAGAAAAGCCTAAAAGCAGTTATGTTTCAAAAGAAAGAATTGCTTTGACACTAGATGAACAAAGAATATTTGTAAATTATCTTAATTCTGTAGAGTATGAAGAATGTAGATATAAATATTTGTTTTTACTATTATTAAGTACAGGTATGAGAATAGGAGAAGCTTTAGCATTAGATTATGAAAAAGATATTGATTTAGAAAATGGAACGATTACAATTAGAAAAACTTTAACTAAAGACAAAAATGGTAAATATATTATCGGAGATACAACTAAAACATCAAATGGAGTAAGAACTCTATATCTAAATAATACTAGCAAGCAAATATTAGAAAATGCGTATAAAACAAGAATTGAAAATAAACAACATTTATTATTTTGTAGTAAAAATAAAACTTTATATGTTCCAAATACAATTAATAGTGCATTAAAAAGATTAGCTATTAAATTAAATATTGGTGTTTATGAAGAAGAAAACAAAAAAGGTAAAATCATAAAGAATACAGATGTCCATACCCACATGCTAAGGGGAACATTTGCAACAAGATGTGCAGAAGCTAAAATTGCACCAGCAGTACTTAAGAAAATACTAGGTCACAAAGATATTTCAATCACTATGAAATACTATGTTGATGTTGATAAAGAATTTGAGATTTCAGAAGGTAAAAATATAGAAAATTATTTGATGAATAAAGATATTTTTGCTATTGAAAATTAGAGCTTTTAAACTACTGAAAACACTAAAGAAAAACCAAGAAAGTTTTAGAGAATTTATTAGAATTATTTACTAAAAATTCTCTGGAATATACTTCTGGAATTAAGTTTAAAACTATAAAACTGTTGAAATATAAAGAGATTTAGAGGTTTGAAATCCAACTCACCTCGACCATATTTAAACAGTAAATTCAATTTACTGTTTATTTTTTTGTCCAAAAGAGCTCCCCACTATATATAAATCATAGGGGGAGCTCTTTTCTAAAACAAAAATAGAGTAAAAAGGCTTATTGAAACCTTTTTACTCTGTTCATTTAAGAGGCTATTGCTAGTTGAGCCATTTTTATAGCATCTTGGATTGTTTCAGCACTTCCGACAAATCCACCATCATGACAAAAAATTGCAGTGGTTACTCCAGTGATCTTTTGCAATTCTTTTCCTTTTAAACCACACCATTCTTCAGGAACTGGCTTCATAGGAATGCGTTTTTTCAAATCTGTCGTAACAGTCTGCCAATTGTATCCACCTCTAAGAGAAGGATAAATCACAAACCAGATATCCATTGCCTTTGGATTAGTCGACAGGTACAAATACCTTTGCCATGGAACAAAATGCTGTAAAACCATAATGTGATTAGAAGATTGTTCAATTGCTTCTTTAACAAACTTCTTGGCTTTACACGTTGAAACAGACTTCTTAACAATGTTCCAAAGAATTTCTCTTGCTATGTTACAAGCATTTAAAAAAGCTTCATCATAATCTGTTTCATCATCCCACGTAGGATTATAATTCGAAATCATTTGGCAAATTGACATTGCCGCAACTTCCTGGGAACTAGTGTTGTTAACGCCATTATCTGTTGCATCAATGCCTTGAATTAACATTTTATCAACAGAATTCCATACCTCATACAGATTCGTATTAGGAAAATGTTTTTTTATTGCTTCATATCCAAAATCTCTCCAAATAAGACCTGCTGCTGCATATGGTACTCCAATCTTGCTTCCATTTTTTCTGGCACCATTTCCTCCTTTTTGATGATGATCCCATTTTCCACCACCAATGTCGTAAACAATAACGTTAGAATTTAACTTCTCTGGTACTTCGAGAACCCGGCATACAGTTACATCTCCAAAAACTTTTTCCAGAATGACTGTAGCCATCACATCATCAGCGTGGAATACACCTCCATGAGTGATAAGATTAGCCTTTTGAATACTATTTGTTGTTCTTATCATACTAACCTCCGTATACATGAACAAGTTTATATAGCAGATAACTCCATTATACTACAATTTACATAATTTTGCAATCATTAATTTATATCTTTATAATAGCAAAATGAGAATTAGAAAATTTCTAATTCTCATTAATCATTATTTTAATTGTTTCATAACTTCTTCAGCAAAGTTTTCTTCTTTCTTTTCGATACCTTCACCTGTTTCAAATCTTGCAAATTCAAGAACTTTTGAATCTTTTAATATATCAGAAACTTTTTTGCTTGGATTTTTAACGAATTCTTGATCTACTAAACAAATTTCTTGATAGAATTTGTTAATTCTTCCTAAAACTATTTTTTCAGCAATTGCTTCTGGTTTTCCTTCATTCATTGTTTGAATTTTTAAAATTTCTTTTTCTTTTTCTACTCTTTCAGCAGGTACTTGATCTCTATCAATAAATTCAGGTCTTGCTGCAGCTATTTGCATACATACATCTTTTGCTAATTCTTTAGTTCCAGATGTCATATTTACTAATACTGCAATTTTTCCATCACCATGAATATATTTTTCAATTAATCCATCTGTTGTTTCAAATCTTGCAAATCTTCTTATTGAGATATTCTCTCCAATTGTTGCAATTTTTCCAATTAATGCTTCATTAACTGTTTTTCCTTCTTCAAACATTGCTGGTTCTGCTAATAATGCTTCTACTGATTCTGGATTATTTTTTACTATTTGTTTTGCAACATCCATTACAAATGTTCTGAATTCTTCATTTTTAGCAACAAAGTCTGTTTCAGAGTTAACTTCAACTATTGCTCCTACTTTTTCATCTTCTGAAATATATGCTTCTACCATACCTTCAGCAGCAACTCTTCCTGATTTTTTTGCAGCCTTTGTGATTCCTTTTTCACGTAAAAGTTCTGCAGCTTTTTCTAAATCTCCATCTGTTTCTGTTAAAACTTTTTTGCAGTCCATCATTCCTGCTCCTGTTTTTTCTCTTAATTCTTTAACTAATGCAGCTGTAACCATTATTTATTCCTCCTTTTAAATTTTAATAATTGTTTATTCCAATTATTATATACATAATTATTAAAATAGAGTAGAGCAGTAGAGCCCCACTCTTTTATTCTTAATTATTATTCAGCTTTTTCGTCAGCTTCACTTGCAACTTGTTCCATTGATGTAGCTTCTTCTTCAACATTTTGTTCTTCTGTTGTTTCAAAGCTTTCACCTTGTTTTCCTTCAATGATTGCATTTGCCATAACATCTGCTATTAAGCTTACAGATCTTATTGCATCATCATTTCCTGGAATTGGATAGTCTAAGTCTTGTGGATTGCAGTTTGTATCTACAATTCCAACTACTGGTATATTTAATTTTTTAGCTTCTAATATTGCTATTCTTTCTTTTTTAGGATCTACTAAGAAGATAACTCCTGGTAATTTATCCATTTCTTTGATTCCACCAAGATTTTTTTCTAGTTTTTCCATTTCTTTCTTTAATAGAATTACTTCTTTTTTAGGTAATACATCAAACGTACCATCTTCTTCCATTTTTTCAAGATCTTTTAATCTTTGAATTCTTTTTTGGATTGTATCAAAGTTTGTTAACATTCCACCTAACCATCTTTGATTTACATAGTACATTCCACTCTTTATTGCTGCATCTTTCATGCAATCTTGAGCTTGTTTTTTTGTTCCTACAAATAGGACTGTTTTTCCTTCTTCTACTTGTTCTTTGATGAATTCATATGCTTCATCAATTTTCTTTGAAGCCTTTTGTAAGTCGATGATATGAATACCATTTCTAGCTTGGAATATGTATTCTGCCATTCTTGGATCCCATCTTCTTGTTTGATGTCCAAAGTGAACACCTGCTTCTAGTAATTGTTTCATTGCAACTACTGCCATTTCTAATTCCTCCCTTTTTGTTATAACTTCCATAAAGTATCTTCATCTATTCGGACCTATTTTCATAGGCACTTCCTACTAAACTACTCTTTATGTGTTTTTTACGCTCATTATTATAACACATTTTTTGAAAAAATCAAGTGTTTTTTGTTTATTTTACACATTTTTCTAATAATTCAATTGGTAATTTCTTAGATGTATCTATTTTTGCATTTGTTCCTATTGGAATTACTATTTTTTTCTCAATATGTCCAAAATTATCTGATTTTATTATTGGACCATCAAATTCACTGCCTATAACATCTAGCAAAATTCGTTCTAATGTAATTTTGCTTTCATGTGTATAATTTCCTAACCATATTCCTCTTATTTTTTTAAATATATCATTTTGTTTCATATAATATAAGTAATTATTTGCAAGTGCTGGACATGTTTCAAGTCCCAATTCTTCTAGAAATAATATTTTATCTGTGAAATCTATATTATACTTTCCAGCTACTAGTGCTTTTGTTAAACTTAAATTTCCACCAATAAGTTGTCCTTCAACATTTCCTTTTTGAATTATTCTATAATCTGCTTCTTCCCCTAATTGCAAATCTCCATCTACAAATCTTTTCAAAACTTGTTTTAAACTATAATCTGTCTCATCTGTTGCTACTGTCTTAAAATTTGTACTACTATATGTAATTAATCCTGTTTTTTGAGTTATTATATTTGTTAATGATGTTATATCACTATATCCACAAATTATTTTTGGATTTTGCTTTATCATATCAAAATCAAGATATTCAAATGTAGAATTACTATTTTCTCCACCTTTTGCACACCATATCATTTTTATATTCGAATTTTTAAACATTTCATTTATATCTTTTGCTTTTTCTTTTGCACTAGCACTATAATTTTGCGAATTAGAAAATAAATTTTCAGAAAATTTTACTTTATATCCTAAATTTTCAATTATTTTTTTCGCATTTTGAATTTCTTCAATATTATCTCCAATTATCGGACTTGCTGGAGCTACAACTCCTATTAAGTCACCTTTTTTTAATTTCTCTGGAACTATCAATTTCATTCTCCTAATCTCTTTCTTCTTTTATCTTTACATTTTTATTTTGAATTTCTTCTACTATTTCATTTCTTAAGTCTATCATTTCAAAACTTTCTATTGCTTTTCCACCTTCAAATACAACAACATTAGAATATGTTGTATTAAATATTGCATTATCTATGTTCTTGATTATTCTCTCTTTACTTATTCCTTGTTCTAATTGTTTCATAGCATATTTTATTAAAAAATTATATAAATTTTGTTTTACACTTAATTCTGTTTGAATACTTATTCCTTCTTGTAATGCTGTACATAACATATCACAGCTTGATATATTATCATAAATAGTATCAATTCCTATTTTCTTCGCTTTTTGAATAAATCTTGATGTTCCTTTGTTAACAAGATCTGTCGGACTATCATGTGTTACATTTAACATTACTTCTAATTGCTCACTTATTGCTTGATAACTTCCTTTTTCAATTCCTTTATCTCCTAATGCATTTTTCGAAATAATATCAGCTATTGCTTCTGCAAATCCAGTTCCATATACTTGCAAATTTCCAGTGTCTTTAAAATAAATTATAGCTTCTGTTCCCATATATATTTTTTTTCCATCTTTTTGCATTATAATTCCAGTAATTGCATGTGCTAACTCATGTAATAATGTTTCTTCATTAACATTCTCTGGATTTATAAAAAGTATACTATTTGCTTTATCAAATGCAGCTATAGAATTTGGACCTTCTTGTTCACTAATTTCTTTACCTGTTTTTTCTACAACTTTTAATCCTCGTTTCAAATGTTCATCTAATACTGATAAGTTTAAATCAGGCATTGTTACTTTTAAATTCTCTAGTCCTTCTATAAAAACTGTTTTATATTTATCTGGAATACTACTATTTTGTTGTATCTTTTTTTCTATTTCAGCATATGTTGGTTTATTTTTTCCTAATTGCTTACTAAATTCTTCTACTGAATCAAAATACAAATCACTTCCACAATTTCCTGTTAATAATTTATATTCATTTGGAGCTAATTTTTGTATAGTTACTACTTCATCACTACTATTCTCCTGATTAATTTCTATATCTTTTTCATTAAGTTCAATTTGACTTTGTATTTGATCTACTGTAACTATTTCTTGACTTTTTCCTTCTGCTTTTACTGTTTGTCCACATCCCAAAATTGATATTGCTGTTACTAATGAAACAAGAATCTTTCCAAAAATAATTTTTGGTTCAAATTTTAACTTTTTATGGTTAAATTTTGAATTATTTTCAGCTTGTTGAAAATCTTTATGATAACATTTATTTCTTATTTCATTTTTTTCAAAAATATTATATAATTCTGTAAATTCTTGCATTGTTGGATACATAAATTTTTCATCATCTAATATTTTCAAAAAATATTTTTGATGTCTTGTATTTAATAAAATTAAATATTTGTTTTCTTTATATAATATTTGCATTACAACTTTAAATTCTTCCATTTTACAACATTTCCTTTTCTACTATTTTAATCCAATTATTGCAGTTGATAGTCCATATTTTTCTTTTTCTACTCTATATGAATGTATTAAATCTGAATTGCAAACACTGCAAATTCCACAATCTATAATATTTTCTTTTCTTAGTCCTGCTTTTTGCAAAATTTCTTCATTTATTTTTACTGTATCTATCAGCCATTTATTTTCTGATTTTCTTTCTATAATTTCATCTAATTTTAAATCTTTAAACTCATTTTCAAATAAAGTTTGTACATCTTTTTCAACTTCAAAATGACATTTTCTTATACTTGGACATATACAACAAATAATATCTTTTGAATTGCTTCCATATTCTTTTTGCATTTTTTCTACTGTTTCTACAGAAATTCTTTGAAGTGTTCCTTTCCATCCTGAATGTACATTTGCTATTGCTTTTTTTATTGGATCAAAAAACATCAATAATATACAATCTGCATTTGTTGTTGCTAATAAAATATTAGATTTATTTGTTATTAAACCATCTGTAAAATCATATTCTTTTAAGTTAAAGTCTGGTTTGTTAATGTTTACATGTTCATCTACTTTTTTTACATTTTTAGTATGTGCTTGATTTGGTTTTACTGCATCTATATAGTTCATTTCAATAGCATTACATAAATCTGAATAGTCTTTATTAGCTTTTTTTACTTCTTCTTGAGTTAATGGCTCTACATTCTTCGCCCTTGCTGTTCTAAAATTTTTATCTATTCCTAAACTATATGCATGTACTAAAATATCACTATATTCTAATAATCTTCTAAATTGTAAATATTGTACTCCATCTTTAGCAATATGAATTACATTTTCATTAGATAAGTCTTTCATTATTTTGATATTCCTTTCCTGAAACTTAACTTTTTTTGGCTTCTGTCATTTCTTACGCCTTATAAGCCAAGCCTTTTCTTATTCTAAGCTAGTTAGACTTTTCCTGTTTTATTTTTTCTAATATCTCTTTTTTACTCTTTTCATCAATGAAATTATATTTATTTTGACAAGCTCCATTATTGAAATTACATATACTTCTATAATCACAATAACTACATGGTGTTTTTTTATTTTTATAAAATGGTTTTAAATCTATTTTTCCGCTTAAAATTTCATTTGAAATTTGTTTTATTACTTTATACATATAATCTTGTAAATCTTTAAATTCTTCTTTACTTACACAACTAGAATTTCCTTCACTTATATCTCCAGTTTTTTTTGAAATATATGCTGGAACTAAATTTGAATATCCACTATCTAGATTTTTATCATGTAATTTTACTACTTTTACATCTGCTAATATTAGTCCTTTCATTTTAAAACCTTTTCTTATTTGTTCTTCTATTTTTTCAATTCCAATATTTTTTTCTGTTTTTACCATTTGCTCTATTAAATTGAAATATAAAATTCCTGCTGGTAATAAATCTTCTTCTTTACATGCTGCATCTAAATATGTTAATAATTGTATCTGTAATCCTGCATATACTTCATTTAAGTCTATGTTTTTTATTGATGATTTATAGTCAATTATTCTTAAGTATTTTCCATCTTCATTTTGTGCTGTATCTATTCTGTCTATTTTTCCTATTATTTCAACATTTTTTCCATTATCTAATGTTATTCTAATTGGTTTATATTTTCCTTTTTCATCGAATTCTATTTCTGTTCCTAATACATTAAATTCACTTAATGTTAATGTTTCTACTATATATTTTAGTGCTTTTTTTACTAATCTTTTTAATCTTACAACTAATGCTCTATATTTTGCTGTTGATGTAAATATATAATTTTTATTTTGTAAAAGTTTTTCATCAATTATTTTGTCTATTATTTCTGATATTTGTTCTTCTGTTAATTCTGATAATTGATATCCATTTTCTTTTACAATTGAAAAAAATTCATCAATTGTCTCATGCATAAATGTTCCTGTGTCAAAACTTTGTACTTTTAATTCTTCTTGTGGTTTTATTTTTAGTCCATATTGTAAGAAATATGAGAATGGACATCTTCTATATTGTTCTAGTTTTGATATACTTGTTGTTAATTTATTTCCATATAGTTTATCTATATTTTCTTGTTTTATTTTTTCTGGTAAATTTGAATAGTCTAATCCTTTTAAGCTTTGTTGTAATTTATTGTTCCAATTTTCGTCTTTTTTATAATAGTCATATACATAATACCACATTTTTTCAATTTCTGTTTCTTTTAATTTATTAATATTTTTTATTAATTGTTCAAATGTTGTATTTTGATTTAATATTTCTGATTTCTCTTCTATTACATCACTTTGTTCTTCTATATTTTTATAGATTTTTTTGATTTTATTTATTAACATTGATGGTCTTAATGCTTTTCCCTGCATATCTGATGATGGATATGATAAATACAATCTTTCTTCTGCTGTTGTAAATGCTTTATAAATATTGAAATTATCTTCATATAATTTGTCTATTGTTCCTTTAGCAAGTTCTATTCCATCTTGTTTTAAAATCTCTCTATCAGCATCATTCAAAAATCCTTCATCTTTTCTTACACTTGGAAATACTCCATCATTTAATCCTATTATAAATATTGCCTTTACCTTATGACTTCTTGACCTGTCTATATCTCCCATCATCACTTGGTCTTGTGTTCCTGGTATTTTTGTTAAACTACTATTTTTAAATCCTACTTTTAAAATTTGAGCATATTTGTCTAATGTTATTTTGTCATCTTTAAAAACCAGTACAATCTCATCTAATATATCTATAATTGTTTGTATACTGCTTTGATATTCATTTGATAAATCTATTAGTCCTTGCTCTTCTAATTTTTCTTGTTTTTGTTTTATTTTTTCTGCTATATTTTGCTCTATTAGAAAATTATATATTGTTCTTGATATTCCTTCTGCTGTTTTATTTTCGTCTAATTTATTTTTTAAGCTTATTAATGGTTCTATTATCTGTTTTCTTATTTCTTCTAATCTTGCTATTTCTTCTTTATCTTTTTCTTCATAATTACCATATGTAAATTCTTTTTTCCACTTGTTTTGCTTAATTCCCCATTTTAAACAATATTTTTCTAATCTAAATAAATCATCTTCATCTATTTCTGAAAATCCTATTTTTATATAATTTAGTACTGCTTCTTCTGTCCAATTTTTTGTAAATATTTCTAATATTGATAGTACATATTGTACTAAAATGTTTTGGCTTAAGTCTCTATTTTCATCTATAAATATTGGTATGTTATATTTGTCAAATATTGCTCTTGCTAAACTTGAATATGTGTCTATATTTTTCGTAATTACTGCTATATCTCTATATCTGTAGTTTTCATCTCTTACTAATTTATATATTTCTTTGGCCACTTCTTCTATTTCTGAATATTGATTTTTTGCAAGAAATATTTTTATATTTTGTGGTATTTGTTCAAAATATTTTACTTTTGGATTATATAAATTTTGTTCTAAATGTTTTAATTCTGGTGTTTTAAATCTATATGTTTGCTCTAATTCTACTTCTTCTATTTTAATATCATTTTCTGATGCTAATTGTAATAATTTATTTATTGTTATTTGATTTGAATAAAATATGTCTGTATCTGCATTTTTTATTTCATGTATTGTGTCTGTACATATTGTTATTGTTACTTGTTTTGCAATTTTTACAAGTTTTTGAATAATATCATATTCTTGACTTGTGAATCCTGCAAATTCATCTATATATATCAAATTATCTTTAAAATCAGGTACTTTATCCACATTTTGTGCTAATATTGTTAATAAATCTGTTTCATCTATATATTTTCCAGCAATTTGTTCTTGGAATTTTTCATATATCATATTTATATCGTTTAATTTGTTTTTTAAGTATATATCACTTTGTTTTTCTGTTTCTTGCTTTAATTGTTCTACACTTATTCCGTGTTTTTTGAATTCTGTTATTGCTGTTCCTGCCATGTCAACATTTTCGTCTGTTTTTCCAAGAAATTTTAGGTCTTTTTTACAATTATTTAATATTGAGTATATTAACATTGCTTTTCCACATTTGCTTAAGTTTGTTTCTGTTCTTCCTCCTATTTCTTGTATTACTCTATATGCCATTCTACTAAATGTTACAACTTCTGCATTGAATACTGCTTCTGTTTCTATTGCTTCCATTAGCTTTTTTTCTGCTGTGAATGAAAATTGCTCTGGTGTTATTATTAATATTTTGTTGTTTTGTTTTATTTTTTCTGATATTTCTTTATAACATTTTTCGCTTTTTCCTGTTCCAGCTCTTCCATATATTAATCTTAACCCCATTTCTTAATTCTCCTTCTTTTTATTTTTGTTCTTGTTTCTTGTGATTTATTTGTTCATCTAGTTCTTGTCCTTCTTGTATTGCTCCTTTTATATCTCCTATTATTTTTTTCTTTTCTTCATATTCTTTTACCTTTTTTTGATATCTTTTTTTGGGCATTCCAAATATACGATTAAATTTACCATCTATTACTATTGTTTCACCTATATTTTTTATAAATGCTTGTCTTTCTTTTATTTCTTCTAATGTTAAAAGTAAAATCGATGCACTTGTTTTTGTTGTTTCTAACGCTCCTATACTTTGTAAATATGGTAATGTTTTTTGAAGATGTTTTAAATTTTTAGATACTATTAAATTTGTTAAATATTCTTCTCCATAATTTTGTTTTATATATTCAATATTTTCTTTTAATTGTTTTGAATTTTTAGTAAATACACTTCCCGTTACTTCTATTCCATTTTCTTTGCATACTTTCACTATTTCTTTTATACCAGTTGCAGTTCTTCTAAATACGCTTCCTGTTATTTCTATTTCATTGTCCTTGCAAACTTTAACTATTTCTTTTATTTCAAAAGCCCTTTTTAAAAATACTGTTCCTGTTACTTCTATTTCATTTTCTTGACATATTTCCACTATTTCTTTTACTTCTTCTGCTGTTCTATAAAATACACTTCTTGTTACTTCTATTTCATTTTCTTGGCATACTTCTATTATTTTTTTTATTTCATCTGCTGTTTTATAAAATACTGTCCCTATTACTTTTATTCCATTTTTTTGACATATTTCTACTATTTCTTTTATTTCTTCTGCTGTTCTTAAAAACACGCTTCCTGTTATTTCTATTTCATTTTCTTGACATACCTTCACTATTTCTTTTATTTCATCTGCGGTCTTATAAAATACACTTCCTATTACTTCTATTCCATTATCCTTACATACTTTCACTATTTCTTTTATTTCAGAAGTTCTTCTTAAAAATATACTTCCTGTTATTTTTATCCCATTTTTTTTACATATTTCTACTATTTCTTCTACTTCTGTTGCAGTTCTTCTAAATACACTTCCTATTATTTCTATTCCATTTTCTTGACATATTCGAATGATTTCTCTTATTTCAGTTGCACTTCTTCTAAACACACCATCTGTTACTTTTACTTCATTTTTCTGACATACTCTTACTATTTCTTTTATTTCATCAACACCTTTTCTGGAAATTGCCGCACTCAATATGTTTTCTCTTGTTAATTCTGGACATTTTTCTTCTATCTCTTGTATTCTTTCTACTGATACTCTTAAAATTGTAGTTATTTGTTCTATGTACTTTTTTCCATATCTATTTTCAGCTGATACATATTCATATGTTTTCTTTAATTGTTCTGGGTCTGTACTTAAAATATGTAAACATGTTTCTACATCTCTTGTATTTATTTTCTTTTCATTTAGAAATTTCCAGTTTTCTTTTATTGCTTCAATTTTTAAATATAATATACTTGGACATTTTTCTATATTATTTGGAGTTACTTTCAAAGTATCTCTTAAAAAGTCCAATACATAACAAATGCTATTATAATCTGCTTTTTCCAATACATTTTCATTATTTTTTATTAATTTCTTACTATCTAATCCATATCTATTACATATTTCTTCAAATTGTTCTCTATTTACCATATTTATCCCCTTCTAAATAATGTTTTCTAAAACACTTGTATCATTTTCTATTATTTCAACATAATTTTCTCCAAGTTGATTTTTAAGTCTTAATATCTTTTCTTCAAATTTTCTTGGAAAATTCATAAATAAATCTGGATACATTTCAAATATTCCTTCTGCATCTTCAAATTTTAAGTCATTTAAAAATTGTATGTTTTTTTCGATAATATCTATATTTTCATTTATTATTTCTTCTATTTCATCTCCATATATTTCTTTCATTCTTTCAAAATCTATATTTAATCTCATTTTATTTATCCTCTCTTTCGTAATTAATTACTTATCTTTTTTAGTCTTTCTCTTTTCTTGTTATTTTCATCTAAGTAATATTGTAATATAACTTTTAATCTGTCATTTGAAAATTTCTCTAATAATTCTTGATTATTTTTTAATTGTTCCATAAATCGTTTCTTTTGATATTCATTATTAAATTCTATTTTTTCAATATCTATTTTTATATCATTTTTAAATTGATTATTAGAATTAAATATAATTTCATTACTTTCTATTTTTTCTGCTTTATATTTGTTTTTTCTAAAAATTTGCTTTATTTTTTGAAAAATCTTATAAAAAATTCCATTTCTTTGTTTGGCTGGTAATTTACTATTCATTATTTTTTTCATATAATATACAAATATTATATGAACTCCTTTCTTTACTTTTGTGATTGTTCTTTACTATTTATTTGTTCATCTAGTTCTTGTCCTTCTTGTATTGCTACTTTTATTTCTCCTATTAACTTTTTCTTTTCTTCATATTCTTTTACCTTTTTTTGATATCTTTTTTGGATCATTCCAAATATAGGATTAAATTTATTTCCTTTTACTATTGGTTCACCTATACTTTCTATAAATACTTGTCTTTCTTTTATTTCTTCTAATGTTAAGGATAAAATTGAAGCACTTGTTTTTATTGTTTCTAATACTCCTATACTTTGTAAATATGGTAATGTTTTTTGAAGATGTTTTAAATTTTTAGATACTATTAAATTTGTTAAATATTCTTCTCCATAATTTTGTTTTATATATTCAATATTTTCTTTTAATTGTTTTGAATTTTTAGTAAATACACTTCCCGTTACTTCTATTCCATTTTCTTTGCATACTTTCACTATTTCTTTTATACCAGTTGCAGTTCTTCTAAATACGCTTCCTGTTATTTCTATTTCATTGTCCTTGCAAACTTTAACTATTTCTTTTATTTCAAAAGCCCTTTTTAAAAATACTGTTCCTGTTACTTCTATTTCATTTTCTTGACATATTTCCACTATTTCTTTTACTTCTTCTGCTGTTCTATAAAATACACTTCTTGTTACTTCTATTTCATTTTCTTGGCATACTTCTATTATTTTTTTTATTTCATCTGCTGTTTTATAAAATACTGTCCCTATTACTTTTATTCCATTTTTTTGACATATTTCTACTATTTCTTTTATTTCTTCTGCTGTTCTTAAAAACACGCTTCCTGTTATTTCTATTTCATTTTCTTGACATACCTTCACTATTTCTTTTATTTCATCTGCGGTCTTATAAAATACACTTCCTATTACTTCTATTCCATTATCCTTACATACTTTCACTATTTCTTTTATTTCAGAAGTTCTTCTTAAAAATATACTTCCTGTTATTTTTATCCCATTTTTTTTACATATTTCTACTATTTCTTCTACTTCTGTTGCAGTTCTTCTAAATACACTTCCTATTATTTCTATTCCATTTTCTTGACATATTCGAATGATTTCTCTTATTTCAGTTGCACTTCTTCTAAACACACCATCTGTTACTTTTACTTCATTTTTCTGACATACTCTTACTATTTCTTTTATTTCATCAACACCTTTTCTGGAAATTGCCGCACTCAATATGTTTTCTCTTGTTAATTCTGGACATTTTTCTTCTATCTCTTGTATTCTTTCTACTGATACTCTTAAAATTGTAGTTATTTGTTCTATGTACTTTTTTCCATATCTATTTTCAGCTGATACATATTCATATGTTTTCTTTAATTGTTCTGGGTCTGTACTTAAAATATGTAAACATGTTTCTACATCTCTTGTATTTATTTTCTTTTCATTTAGAAATTTCCAGTTTTCTTTTATTGCTTCAATTTTTAAATATAATATACTTGGACATTTTTCTATATTATTTGGAGTTACTTTCAAAGTATCTCTTAAAAAGTCCAATACATAACAAATGCTATTATAATCTGCTTTTTCCAATACATTTTCATTATTTTTTATTAATTTTTTACTATCTAATCCATATTTATTACATATTTCTTCAAATTGTTTTCTATTTACCATTTTACTCCCTCATCTAAATCGCACAAATTATTGCATCTAATCCAATATTCAAATCTATTAATCCAATTTTATATTGATAGTCTAAATCTTCCAATTGTTGAATTATTTTTCTTAACTCTTGTTCACTAAATTTTTGAGTTTGCATTTTATATTTATTTACTAAAAACATCTGATTTTGCTTTAAATTTAAACTTGTAGCAATATCTTTATTATTTGCAATAGCTATTTTTACAAAATATAATTTTTTCAAATGATTATATAATGTTATTAAAATCTTTTGAATTGGTTCTTTTGAGGCAATTAAATTATGTAATACATCAATTGCCTCTTTTGTCTTTTTCTGTCCTAAATTGTCTGTTAAATCAAATATCACACTTTCTACTTTTTTGGTACATAATGCATCTATATCTGATTTTTGAACTTTTCCGCCTTCACCTGCATATTCAATTAATTTTCTAGTTTCATTTATTAAGTCTTGCATATTTGTCCCACAACATTCTATTAAATATTGTAGATCTTTCTCATCAAATTGAACTTTATATGCATTACATATTGCTTTTAATCTTTTTATTATTTGTTGAGGCTTTTGCTCTTCAAATTCACATATTGTTCCTATTTTTTCAATTGTATTAAAAATAGAATTTTTTTCCGCTTCATCTTCAATAAATATTAGTAAAACAGACTCTTTTATCATTTCTATATTGTCTTTTAAATATTCATTTATTCTATCTTTTAATTCTTTACTTGCTCCACCTATTTTACCTTTTCCTTCTCTTTTAAATATCCCTGTATTTTTTGCAATTATTAATTTTTTAGGATAGCCAAAAGCAGGAGTTTCTATGTCTGCAATTAACTCCTGGATACTATTTTCATCAATTATTATATAATTTATTCCTTTTACTAATTCACCAAAAACTTTTTTCATTTTCTTTACTTGTTGCTCTAATAAAAAAGTTTCTGCACCATAAAATAAATATATTCCTTCTGCAACTCCACTATTTACTTGCTTTTCAAGTTCTTCTACTTTTAGCATTTTTATTCTCCTTCTCTCTATCCAAATTACTTAAATTATACAATTTATATAGGATTTTTGCAACTTTATACACAAAAAATAAGAACATATTTTATATATGTTCCTATTTTAATATTTTTAACTTCTAGTAATAATTCTAAATACCTCTGCAACACTCCATGCTTGTGCGACAGCACCTTTAGGTTCAAATGGTCTCTTAGAATCATATATTTCAGCAATACTTCCAATACAACCTCTTTCATTAATTTCTTTTGAAAATGTTTCTGTAACACTTTGTATAAATTCTTCTAATTGTTCATTATATTTTTTCTTACCAGTCCTACTTTCTGTAGCAAATCTTTTCAAACAATTATAATATAGTCCTAACAACCATGTCCATGTAATTCCTTGATGATAGCTAAAATCTCTTTTAAAACTATTTCCTTCATATATATCTATATAGTTTTCTTCTCCTTTTGCTAAAGTTTTTAGTCCATATTTATTTAACAATTTTTTTGTTACTGTTTCAAACATTTCTTTTGCTTCTTTTGAATTTACATCTAACACAGGATATGACAAGCTTAATGCAAATAATTGATTTGGTCTAACTTTTCCATCTTCAAGTACATCATATAAACATTTTTTGGATTTATTATAAAATTTTTCTCTAAAAGATTTTTTACACTTATTCGCCATTCTTTCATATTTTTCTTTTTTGCTATCATCTTTTTGATATTCAGCTAATTCTACCATAACTTTTAGAGCATTATACCACATTGCATTTATTTCAACAGGTTTGCCATTTCTAGGTGTTGCAGGAATTCCATCATATTTTACATCCATCCATGTATTTTGTGTATATGGTGTTCCTGAAACAATAAGTCCATCTGTGTCTAAATAAATATTATTATCATCTATATCTATTCCTATTGAATAATTTTTTATAATATGTTCCAAATTTTGATATATTTCATTCATAATAAAATCATAATCTTTTGTATATTCTATATATTTCTTTACTTGCTCAAATAATAATAATGATGCATCAACACTATTATATAATGGTCTATAATCATCCTCACTATATGAATTTGGTACTAAACCATATTTTATATCTCTAACACAACTCCTTAAAACTTTTTTAGCAACTTCATATTTTTTTGTAACTAACAAACAACCTTCAAATGAAATTAATGTATCTCTCATCCAATCTAAAAACCATGGATATCCTGCAATCATTGAATATGTATTAAAAAATGGTCTTATTATAATAAAATTATCTATTGCTATCAAAAATTGTTTTATTAATTTATCTTTTTGTTCCTCTTCTTCAGTTTTATCCTCTTTTGAAATGTCAATTAATTTTGATTTTGCAAATTCTTGATTTTGTCTTACAATTTCATTTGTTATAATTGCTCTAGCATCTAATTCTTCAATATTTTCTTCTAATGAACAAATTACTGAAATTTCTTTTTCTTCATTTGGTTCTATCTCTATTTCAAATCTTCCTGGTATTACATGATTTTCTTCTGCTTCAAATCCTCTTTTTTCTTCTTCTATATAAAACATATTTTTGAATATATCATTATAATGTTCTATATAATTTCCTTCTGACAACATCATATATATTGGAACACCATTATCTATTTTAACTTCAAGTTTTGTTTTATTAATTTTTTGTTTCAAATCAAAAACATGGTCTTTATTCATTCCATGTGCATTTCTAAAATCCATTACAGGTGTTAATCTTAATTTTGCTTTTTCGCTTCCATTTTTTACTTTATAAAAAATAGCAACTGTATTTTTAAAATGTTGCATACAAATTGCTTTAGTTATTTCCACATCACCAACTTTATATGCAAATATAGGTATATATTCTTTTATAAAGCATTCTTGATATTTATATCCATGTGTTATAAAATTTTTGCCTATATTTGTATATAAATCTGTTTTGTTTCCATTTATTTCTATACTTTCATCTAATTTTGATAATATTAATGTTCTTCTTGCTGGTGGCATAAGTGGGGCTATTAATAGACCATGATATCTTCTTGTATTTGCTCCTATAATTGTTGATGATGCAAATCCTCCAAGTCCATTTGTTATTACCCATTCTTTATTTAAGCCTTTTTCTAAATTTAAGTTTTCTTTTGCAAATTTCATTTTATTATTTGTGACTAAAATTTGCATAGTCAACAAATTTTAGTCACTTTCCTCCTCTATTTTTGATGATTTCTTCTGAATTTTTCATCAGATTCTCTAATAGATTGTATTCTATCACTATATTTTGAATTAAATTTACTTTTTCTAACAGATTTTTTATTTTTGTCTTGTTGTTTTCCTTGTTCTTTTTTCTCCATTTTGGCCTGCATTTTCTTTATTTTATTAATACGTTTATCTGATTTTAATTTTGCATTTAACATTACATATTCTGGGTCATCTTCTCTATCTTCATATTTTAAATCATTACATATTAATTTTATTGCAGATTCTGCTACCATATATGGATCATGTCTAACTTTTCCATCAATTATTGTAGAAATATTTTTCTTAATAAACTTAATCTTTTTGATTTTAGGATCATTTAGATTTTGTTCAACTAAATCTGCTCCTTCTTTGTTATATTTTTTTATGTATTCTGGAATAACTTCTCCTGTATCATAAATACAATAATCTATTAATCCTTCTCCGCAATGTTCTATTATTGCTTTTATATGGTCTGCAACAGAATAATTATCTGTTTGACCAAATTCGGTCATTATATTATTTATATATATTTTTATTGCTTTACTTTCTTTTATTGCCTTTGCAACACCATTTACTAGCAAGTTTGGTATTATATTTGTATATAAACTTCCAGGTCCTATTATTATACTATCTGCTTCTCTTATTGCTTCTAATACTCCTTCTGCTGGTTTGCAATTTGATGGTTGTATATATACTCTATTTATTCTTGTCATATTATCAGATACAACTTGTGGTATCATATCTTTATTTTCAACAACATATCCATTTTCTAACTCTGCACATATATTCATTTCTGTATTTGTTACTGGTAGTATTTTTCCTGTAATATTAAATATTGAATCACTTTTTTCTATTGCTATTACATCATTTCTGAAAACTTCTTTCATTGCTGTAAAATAAATATCAGAAAATTTTAATCCTCTTAATTCTGGATTTATCATTTCATGATTCATTAATTTTCCAATATCTTCTTTTCTTTCTGGTGCCAGTGCTACTATACTATCTTTTATATCTTCTAATGGTAAGGCTGTTTGTAATCTTCTTCTTGAAAGTGTTTGTTCTTTTCCATATTCTGATACTGCTACAATTGCCGTTATATTATTTGTATATCTTTTCATTCCTGTAAGCACTGTATTTAGTCCTGCTCCTCCACCAATTACTACTACTTTAGGCCCTTTTTCATATATCGTTCTATCAAAAATTAATGAATTTACATTTACATTTTTTTTATTTTTCATTCTGTCATCTGTTGCTTCTATAAACAATTCCATATTTCTTTTGTTTAACATTATAAGTCCTATAACTATACAAACAAATCCAATTGCAAATATTACAACTACTTTTCCAGCTTCTGAAAATTGCATTTCTTTTTGTACTAGTATATCAGATATTCCATAACATGTAAGTATTATTCCTATTAATATTAAAAACATCCATCTCTTCATTTTCGAACTTGATTTTAGCCAATGCATTATTCCCTTCATTTTTATACCTTCCTTTTAATGTATTATTTCTATCTCTGTTTCAATTTCTTTTCCAAATTTTTCGTAAACTTTTTGCTTTATATATTTAATTAATTCTTCAACATCTTTAGATGTTGCATTTCCTTTGTTTATTATGAATCCTGCATGTTTTTCAGATACTTGTGCTCCTCCTATTTGATATCCTTTTAATCCACATTCATCAATTAATTTTGCTGTTATAAAATCTGTTCCTCTTTTAAATGTACTTCCCGCACTTGGATATTCTATAGGTTGCTTTTCTTTTCTAAAGTTCGCATATTCTTGCATTTTTGCTTGTATTTCTTCTTTATTTCCTTTGTTTAATTCTAATTCAGTTTCAACTATAATATATTCATTGTTAGCAAACATACTATTTCTATATTCAAATTTTGCTTGTTCATTATTTATCTTATGTATCTCACCATTTCTATCAATATATGTTACTGTTTTTACTATATCTTTCATCTCAGAGCCATGTGCTCCAGCATTCATTCTAATAGCTCCACCAATTGTTCCTGGTATTCCACTTGCAAACTCAAATCCTGAAATCTCTTTATTGGCTAGTTTTTGTGCTAATTCGCCTAGTTTTACACCAGCTCCTACTGTTATTTTAAATTTATTATTTATTTCTTCTATTTCTAATTTTTTTATTTCTATTTTTAATACTATTCCTTTTATTCCTTCATCACTAACTAGTAAATTACTTCCATTTCCTAAAATAAAAGTTTGAATATTTTTTTGCTTTATATATTTTATTATTTTTGTTAATTCTTCTAGTGTTGAAATTTTTATTAAAACTTCTGCTTCTCCTCCAATTTTAAATGATGTATATTTTTTCATTTGTACATTTTGCAAAATTTTTTCTTTTGGAATTATTTTTTCTATTTCATTTATATTCATAAATTAATTCCTTTCATAAATATTGCTAATTAAAACGTGTATATACAGGATCACCATTAATATAGTATTTTGTATCTATATTCATTACTTCTCCCGTTTTATAGCATACAATATATCTAAATGTGATATCTGACAAGTCTAACATTTTGTAATCATCATTAGCATAATTATTATCACCTTTGCTTCTTAGCCAATAATACTTATTCTGTTTTTCGGCATCTGGTAAGAAGGCAATATTTCTATTTACCAAATTAAATTTAAAATCGATTATTTTAGAATCATTTTCACTTGTAATTGGTGTTCCAACTAAATATTTTTCGTCATTATATATCTTATATTTAGTATAATTTTCTAATACTGCATGTTGAACTGTTTCCAATTCTATTTTTATTCTTTTTTGTTTTGATTCCTGTATTGAAATAACTCCAGAATATACTGTAACAGATGCAATCATTAGCATAACAATTACCATAATAGCTAACGCGATTAATGTGACACCATTTTCATTTTTTTTCATTTGAATATTTCCCTTCTTAAATCTTTGTTGTTATATTATCATTTTTTTCCTATTTTTACAAGATTTTTTAAGAAATCTCTTTGTTTTTTCTCAAATATGTAGTATAATAGAAATGTAGTGTTTTAATTCAAAATTAAATTAATATTTATAAGAGCTTTTCAGCTAGAATGGAGGGTTTTATGTGGCAAATATGGTTAATAGCATCAGGAATATTTTTTATCTGTGAAATAATTACTGTTGGTTTCTTAGTTTTTTGGTTAGGAGTAGGAGCTTTAATTGCAATGCTTGTTAGTTTTTTTACTTCAAATATTATCATTCAAATGTCTGTATTTGTAGTATCTTCTGGATTATTAATTTTTGCAACAAGACCACTTGTTAATAAAATAAGTAAAAAAGATGTTGTTCCAACTAATGTTTATTCTTTAATTGGAAAAAAAGCAATTGTTACAGAAAGCATTGATTGTACTACTGGAAAAGGTCAAATTAAATTTGAAGGTGAAGTTTGGTCAGCCAAAAGTAAAGAACAAATAAATATTCCAGCAGGTAGTGAAGTTGAAATTGTTTCTATAGAAGGTGTAAAAGCATTTGTTAAACCATTAAAAATAAATTCTAATGTAGAGGCTTAATCTTTAATATTTATATTGTTTTTAATATTATTATATATATTACCTAAGAAAAAAATTATAAAAAAATTATATATAGGCAATTTAGAATTGCCAAAAGGAGGAAATTATGTGGTTTTTAATTGTACTACTTGTTATAATATTAATTATAGCATTCAAATCAATTAAAGTTGTTAGACAATCTGAGGTTTATATTATTGAAAGATTAGGAAAGTTTCACAAAGTTGCTGATGCCGGTCTTACAATAATTATTCCATTTTTTGATCATGTTAGAAGTGTTGTTAGTTTAAAACAACAAACAATGGATGTTCCGCCTCAAGGAGTTATTACTAAAGATAATGTTACAATAACAATTGATACTGTTGTATTTTATCAAATAACAGATCCAGCAAAAGCAGTTTATGAAATTCAAAGCTTAAAGAAAGGTATTGAATATCTTGCAATTACAACAATACGTGATATTGTTGGTAAAATGGACTTAGATGAAACATTTAGTTCAAGAGATGGAATAAACTCTCAATTAAGAACAATACTTGATGATGCAACAGATAGATGGGGATGTAAAATCGATAGAGTTGAAATAAAAGATATTACTCCACCTGCTGATATTAGAGATGCAATGGAAAAACAAATGAATGCAGAAAGAAATAAAAGAGCATTAATTCTTGAAGCAGAAGCTCAAAAACAATCTGCTGTTACTATTGCAGAAGGTAAAAAACAAGCTGCTATCCTTGAAGCTGAAGCTGATAAAGAAGCTAAAATTCGTAGAGCTGCCGGTGAAGCACAAGCTATTAAAGAAGTTGCAGAAGCTAAAGCTAAAGAAATTGCTATGGTTTATGATGCAATAAAAACTGCTGATCCAGATGAAAAACTTGTTCAAATCAAGTCTCTTGAAGCTCTTGAAGAAATTGCTAAAGGTGATGCAAATAAAGTATTTATTCCTTTTGAAGCAACAAGTGCATTAAGTAGTTTAGGAGCTGTAAAAGAAGTTTTTAAAGATGATAAAAAATAATAATTAGAAAAAGACCTCAATATTAAAATGAGGTCTTTTATTTTAAATATGGTTCTATATGAATAATAGCTTTATACACATTATCTAATTTTGTCATATCTTTCTCAAGTTTATCTGCTAATTTATGACTTTGAAATGTTGTCATATTTCCATCAACAGCTATTGTTAAAAACAACACATATTGATATCCAACAGGTGCTGATGAAATATCATTTATAGACTTTATTTCTTTATATGTATGTAACACATTTAATATAGTATCTTTAGTTGTTTCATCAATTGATCTATCCATTAATATATTATAGCTTTCTATAAAAATCTCTATTCCTGTTTTACATATCCATGCAGATATTCCAATTCCAACTATTCCATCAAACCATTGTATACCTTTTAAAGATAATAGTACAGAAATTAATGTAAATGTTGTTATTATGCAATCATTTCTATGATCTTCCATACTTGCTTGTAATAAAATATTTTTACATTTTTTATAAGATAATTTCACATAAATATATAAACACAATTTAGTTATAATTGTTGCAATACATACGACTACAAGCCACCACGAAAATTTTAATTCACTTCCATTTATTAAACTTTTACATGCATCTATTATTGTTTTTATAGATACAAATATCATTGATATTGATATAAAAAGTGAAAAAATATATTCTGCTTTTCCATGTCCAAAATTATGGTCATCATCACGTGGTACACTTGCAATTTTATTTCCTATTGATGTCATTATTGATGCAAATATATCTCCTGCACTATTTATACTATCTGCTATCATAGCTTGGCTTTTTGTTGAAAATCCAACAATTGCCTTTATTGAAAGTAAAAATATATTTCCTATTATTCCAAATAGTCCTACTCTTTTGGTTATTTCAAATCTATTTTCAGCTTCTTTCATAATGTTTCTCCTCTTTTTTATAAGTATATTTGGTTATTATATATTTTTACTTTAAATTTTGCAATAGGTTTATCTAGATTTATTTACACCTAATATTCCTCCAAACATTCCACAAACTATCCCAGATATAATCATTACAATTGATTGCATTGATAATGCAAATTTTTGATTTATTATGCTCGAAAGTAAATATATACTTATTAAATATATTCCTCCTACTATAGCTCCATTTAATAATCCGTTTCTTTGAATTTTTGAGTTTGATATTGTGCTACCAATAAATATGCTAATTGCCGTTATTACTATTATTGTTGGTGTTATAAAATTTTCACTTATGTTTGTATATGTTAAAATTATTGAAAATATTAACAAAAATATTATCGTTGTTATAAATGATATTATAATTCCTTTTATAATATTTGAAATTGATGTTGTCATTTAATCACTCCTTTTTATTAATATATTAATTTATATTTTTAATATTCATAAAAAAGACCATTCTGTCTGTTAAACAGAATGATCTTTTTTGGTGTTCTTTTCTAAGCTAATTTAGCTTAAATTTGCTACTTACTTTTTCCAAATGGTTTCAAGAGGTGCGCCATACCCACAAGAAACCTCAACTTTATCAGGAGTAATCCTCATATGCGTTTTCCAAGGAAAATCAAGCATAGAATCAAGCTTAAGTTCCTTCGAAGCTTCCATAAGTAACTGACATGCATGGTAATCCACATCAAGTGAACAATAACCATACTTCTTAACCTGTTCTTTAATGCCTTCTGCCAAAACTTTTTTAAACTTTTTGACAGATTTTTCAGAACGACCTTTATTTTTTCGCGTTGCTGTAAGGATTGCCAAAGTTGCCCCTAAATCCTCACCATTATCATGTTTAGGACTTGCAATTGCTTTGGTCCACCATTCAACTGCAATGGTAACATATTCAGGATATTCTCCTTCAATTTTAGGATTAATCTTCTTAGGAGGATCAATATTAAAGGCCCCTTTACATCCCTCACGGAATCTCTCAGCAAATTCAGGCTCTGCAATCTCATCAATCACCTGAGGGAAATAAACTGCCTGGGCAAGAACCTGAGACTTTTTATCAATCAGGTATTGAGGAAGTTTTCCATTATAATCAGTTGCAAAACCAGACTTTCCATTTCTAATGTCATCCACAACACATGCATACATCAAAAGCATGCCTTCAGGATTAAGTTCATCATTTACCACAGTCGCCATATAGCTTGTGAATTCGTTCAATTCCCGAGACATTTCTACATTTTTGCAAGCATCTGCCAGTTTCTGACGCACATTTTTCATAATCATTTTTTCTACTCCTTTATTAAGTTGTAAATGTTCGTAGCTAATAAAAATTACTAGCTTATTTATTATATATCATTTTACATAAAATGTCAAATGATATATTTCTATTTATGTTTCACTATTCCATTCAATTGCCCTATCCCCATATCTATTTCCCCAGGGGGCTCCTGCTATACTTTCTTTTTCTTTTTTTATTACTATCTTCTTTAAATTATTAGTTGATTCAAAACAATTTGTACCTATCACTGTTACTTTTGATGGTATCTCTATTTCAACAAAACCATTACAACCTGCAAATGTACCATTTCCTATTTTTGAAACTGTGCTTGCTAATTTTATATTTTTTATACTTCCTCTTGACTGAAAAGCGTTATCTCCTATTTCTACTACTCCTTCTGGTATTTCAACCTGTTGTAAATTTTTTGTACATTCAATAACTTTTGTTTTATCTTTATTATATAGCAATCCATCAGCCCATATATAATAATTATTTTTCTTCATTTCTAAATCTAAATCACATGCATAAAAGGCATATCTATTTATATTATTTATATTTTCTCCTATTACTACCTTTTTTACATAAGAAGTGTATATAGCATATGCAGATAATTCTTTAACTGATTGTGGTAATTTTATTATCGAAGCTCTTGCATTTTTAAATGCTTTTGGGCCTATAGTTGTAACACCATCTTCTAATGTAACCTCACTACCTTTTGAAAAATACATATATAGTATTTTTTTATCTTTACTATATATAGCATCATTACTTACTATATATTTAGGATTATCTGTTGCAATTTCTATTTCATCAACATTTGATGTAAAAAAATCTACTTCTATATAATTTACACTTGATGGAATAACAACTTTTTTTATTTTATTATTTCTTAATAAATTTGCTCCCAATGTTGTTATTCCCTGAGGAACTATAAATGTTTCAATATTAACTGCAGATTCTGATAAATAATAAATATTAGTTCTATTTTTATTAATTAACATGCCATTTTCATAAACAAATCCGGATCCATCTTTTATATTTATTTCTTCGATAGAATTTGAACCATAAAAAACATTATCAGATATTGAATTTAATGTTGATGGAATTACTAACTTTTTTAATGCTGAACAATTTGCTATTCCACCTGCTCCAATATATGTTACCCCTTCTGGAATATTCAATTCTACTAAAGCTCTACAACTACGAAACATTTCATAACTTATTTGTTTTATTTTTTTAGAAAGCTTTATATTTGTCATATTAGAACAATTATAAAATGCATCACTTCCAATATCTGTTACTGTATCAGGAATTACTATAGATTTTAGATTAGTACAATTAGCAAATGCAAAATCTCCAATTTTAGTTACTCCTTTTCCACTCTTAGTTTGAAATTCAACTTCTTCTATTGTATTATTTCCATTAAAAGCATTTTGTTTTATTTCTTTTACTGTATATGGAATTATTACTTTTCGTAACACTATTCCGTCTGATGCAGTATTAGCAAAAGCTCCTTCACCTATTGTTATTACAGTATCTGGTAATTCTAATGTTCCATTTGTATCTATTAATAATAAATTTCCATTTGATGATATTAATTCTCCATCTTCACTTATTTCATATGGATTAACATTAATCCCTAAACTTCTAGCAATCTCTATTTCTGTTACATCTTTTGTATCTAATATTGCTTTTCCTTTTTTTATTTCTAATCTTTTTAAATAATCATTTTTCATTTGGGGACATATTGTTTTTATTGTTCCAGTTTCATTTTCATTTTGAGTATTATATCTCAATGTATTTTTTCCAGAAAATAAACTTTCCTCATCAAATTCTTCATTTTCCATTTTTTTATCTGCTATAAATAAATCTATTTGTTCTTTATATGCTGCTAATTCATTTTTGGTTTTTGAGTGTTTTGCCTGTGTTGTTATTCCACTATTTCCTGTTAATGCTGATATTGTTACTCCTGCTAGTATCAACATTATTATTATTGTTACTGCTAGTGCTATTAATGTTATACCATAATTATTTTTTTTCATATATTCCTCCATAATCTTTTGTTTATTTAAATTATAAAACAATTTTCTTTAAAGCACAATAGAACATTTTGTTTTATTTTATAATCTTTTAGTTTTATTATTGAAAGGATTTTATATATGGAAACTAGAATAAGAAACTTAAGATAGGATAATGATTTTATTCAAAAAATAGTAGTGTTGACTACTTGTTATATAGAACAGATAATCCCAAATCATATTCAAAATCTTCATCTAATACTAAATAGTCTCTTTAATTTGCATTTTTAAGTAATATATGCTATAATTGTAATGTATTTGTAATTTTAGAAAATTTCTCTAATAACAAGACATTAAAAGAGGTGTTAAATATGACATTAATTATAATAATATATATATTAGTTTTTGCAATATTTGCATTATGTGGATATGCAGTAATGCAAATAAAATTAGCCGGAATGAATGTTAAAGACTTTTGGAGCTTTATTGAAGCTAACCAAATTTTAGATAAATTATATGAATTTTCACAAAAATATAAAACATTAAACAAACAACAACAAGTTGTTTATTTAATGGAAGCTGAAAAAGTTTTTACTGCATTTGATAAAATTCCTGATATAATCTGGGAAGATGAATTTAAAAAATATGATGAAGTTTTAAAAAAATATAAAGAAATAAAAATGGAAAGATGGATATCAAATTAAGATAACCATCTTTTTATTTTATAATTTGAATATAAATTCTTTACCTCTAACAATATTTTCTTGTAAAATTTCTTCTGAGAGCCTATCTTCTACTAATTCTTGAATTTTTCTTCTTAAAGGTCTTGCACCATAATTTTTATCGATTTCACTATTTGCAATAATTTCAGCCACAGAATCATCAATTTTAACCAAATACTTCTTTTCTTCTAATCTTTTTTCAATTTGTTTTAACATAATTTTGGCTATATCAATAATTTCTCTATTTTCTAATTTATGAAATACAATTATCTCATCAATTCTATTAATTAATTCTGGTCTAAATTCTTTTTTTAATTCTTTAATTATTTCATTTTTGCTTTCATCATATTCTCTTTTTTCTCCACTTCCAAATCCTAGATTTTTTCTATCAGTAATATATCTTGCGCCAATATTAGATGTCATTATAATAATTGCATTTTTAAAATCAACTTCTCTTCCTTGTGTATCTGTAAGTCTACCATCTTCTAAGATCTGTAATAATAAATTCATTACATCTGGATGAGCTTTTTCAACTTCATCAAATAATATTAATGAATATGGTTTTCTTTTAACTTTTTCAGTTAATTGACCTCCATCATCAAAGCCAACATATCCAGGAGGTGCTCCTATTATTTTTGATACAGAATGTGGCTCCATATATTCGGACATATCTAATCTTATCATATTATCTTCATTGTCAAATAAATTTTCTGCCAATGCTTTACATAACTCAGTTTTTCCAACTCCTGTAGGCCCTAAGAATAAAAATGAGCCTATTGGTCTTTTGGGATCTTTTAAACCTATTCTGCCTCTTCTTATTGCTTTTGCTACTGCTTCTACAGCTTCATTTTGTCCAATTACTCTTTTGTGTAAATTTTTCTCCAAATTTTTTATTTTTTCATTATCATCTTCATTTAATCTTTGTACAGGTATTCCTGTCCATTTTGATATTACTTCTGCTATATTTTCTTCTTTTACTTCAACAATATCTCTTATCTTATATTTTTCCCATTCACTTGAACTTTGACTAAGTTTTATTTTCACTTCTCTTTCTTTATCTCTTAATTTGGCTGCATTTTCAAATTCTTGATTATAAATTGCATCTTCCTTGTCTTTTTCTATTTTCTCTAATTCTTCTTGCAATTTCTTTATTTCATCTGGTTCTATATATTTTTTTATCCTTATTTTTGATGATGCTTCATCAATCAAATCGATTGCTTTATCTGGTAAAAATCTGTCTGTTATATACCTTTTTGAAAGAGTTACAGCTGATTTTACTGCATCATCTGTAATTTTTACATTGTGATGTGCTTCATATTTATCTCTTATTCCTTTTAAAATTTCAATTGTTTCCGCTTCTGTTGGCTCATCAACTTGAATTGGGCTAAATCTTCTTTCTAATGCTGAATCTTTTTCTATATATTTTCTATATTCTTCTACTGTTGTTGCTCCTATTAATTGAATTTCACCTCTTGCAAGTAATGGTTTTAAAATATTTGCTGCATCTATTGCACCTTCTGCAGCTCCTGCTCCAACTATTGTATGTATTTCATCAATAAATAATATTATATCTCCTGCTTTTCTAACTTCTCCTAATGCCTTTTTTATTCTTTCTTCAAAATCTCCTCTATATTTTGTTCCAGCTACCATTCCTGAAATATCAATACTTATAATTCTTTTTTCTTTTAAATTTTGCGGTACATCTCCTATTGCAATTTTTTCTGCAAGTCCTTCTACAATTGCAGTTTTTCCAACACCAGGTTCTCCTATTAAACATGGATTATTTTTGGTTCTTCTAGACAATATTTCAATCATTCTTTCTACTTCTTTTTCTCTACCAATTATATTATCAAATTTTCCTTCTTCTGCTTTTTCTGTTATATCTTCTCCAAATTGATTTAATGTTGTTGTTTGTTGACTCTTTGATTTGCTCTTTGAAATATCTTTATTTATCTCATTATCAATTTCTTCTTCATTTATAACTTTTGCTACTTCATTGTAAATTTGAGGTATTTCTACATTTAACTCTAGAATTATTTTTATTGCAATACAATCTCCTTCTTTCATAAGTGCTAATAATAAATGTTCTGTTCCTATATAATTATACCCTATCCTTTTAGCTTCAAGAAAAGCATTTTCTAATACTCTTTTACTTCTTGGAGTAAATCCTAGAGATTCTTTTATTTCTTTTCCATGTCCTAACATTTCTTTTATCTCTTTTAAAACTTTTTCAGAAGTTACACCTTTATTTTGTAATACTTTTGATGCAATTCCTTCTCCTTCTTTTACTAATCCATATAATATATGTTCTGTTCCTATGTAATTATGTCCTAATTCTATTGATATATCATTTGCTATTTCTATAACTTTTTTGGCTCTATTTGTAAATTTATATATCATCTTTTGTCCTCCTTCTTTTTGGTCATATTCGATAATTCTTTTGCTTTTTCTTTTTGACTACTTGGCTGTAACCATGCAAAATATGAACACACAAATTCTCCATATTTATCAACATCTTCATTTTCATCTATATGTTTCTTATCCATAAACTTTCCTCCTAAAACAAAGCGACATAGTCGCTCTTTGTTTTGGCCCGATTTGAGTTTTCGACTAAAAGGAGAAAATCTCAAAGGGCTAGCAATTGTAGCTTTTATATACTAGGAAGTTCAAAGAACTTTCATAGTATATAAAAAAGACACTACCTTTATATAAGGTATGTGCCGTTTTTTCATTTTTTATTCAATTATTCTTTTATTCCAAATAAGAATTTTACAATTCCTCTCAAGCATTTTGGGACTTTTTTTACTACAATAGTCATATGTACCTCCTTCTTAAGCTTTTAGCAGAGTAACCATAATATTCCCACTAATATTACTATCACTCCTATCAAAAATAACCATCCTGTAATTGGAAGGAATAATACTAGTAAGATTCCTATTCCTAAACCTACTAAACATACTCCAAATGTCTTTTTTAAGATTTTCATTATGATTTCCTCCAACTTATTTATATATTATATTAATCTTATTTAATTTTGTGATTTATTATGTAATTTCAATTCATATTATTAAATCTATTATAATATTATTAAATCGAAAGGTTATTATGTATGAAAAAACTTAAAATTTTTATTTTTAACACTTTAATTTTATTATTTAGTTCTGTTATTCTACAAGTTATTGCTACATTTTTTAGTGTATATATTTCTAATACAATTGGTGAAGAAGCTGTTGGAGTTTTTTCATTAGTAATGTCTGTTTATCTATTTGGTATAACTCTTGCTTCTGCTGGTATTAATATTGCTTCAACTCGAATAGTCTCTGAAGAATTAGCCACAAATAATGAATTAGGTAGTAAAAAAGCTGCTAGTAGATGTATATTTCTTAGTCTTATTTTTGGTTGCTGTGCTAGCCTGATTTTTTTTATTTTTGCTGATTTTATTACCTTAAAATGTCTACATAACAGAGTTAGTAAAAATGTTATTTATTTAATTTGTATTGCTTTACCTTTTATTGCTATGTCTTCTGCCATAAATGGATATTTTACAGCTGTAAGAAGAGTTTATAAAAATGCTCTTTCCAAGTTTTTTGAAGAATTCGTTAAAATTGTTTGCACTGCATTTTTGCTTAGTTTGATTATGCCTAAAGGTATTGATTATGCTTGTTATTCTTTAATTTTGGCAGATGTAATTTCTGAAGTACTTTCATTTTTCGCTTTATATATTTTTTATAAATATGATAAAAGAAAAAATTTACTTGAATCTAGATATAAAGATATTGATTCATATACTAAAAGAATTTTGAGAATTACTATTCCTGTTGCCCTTACATCTTATTTACGTTCTGGGCTCTCTACTTTTAAGCAGTTAATAATTCCCTCTAGTCTACAACGAAGTGGCATGAATTCATCAAATAGTTTGATTTCTTATGGAATTGTAAATGGTATGGCTATGCCTATTATAATGTTTCCTGTAATACTCGTAACAAGTATTAGTAGTTTATTAATACCTGAATTTTCAAGATTATATGTTGAAAAAAATAATGTTAAAATTAAGAGTATTTCTATTATTATCTTAAGTTTTACTCTTATTTTTGCAATATTTATTACTATTTTTATATTTACTTGTTCGAATTTTTTGAGTACTGCTATTTATAAAAAAATTGAAATTGCGAAATATTTACGTATTCTTTCACCTTTAATTATCATAATGTATCTTGATATTGTTATTGATGGCATTTTAAAAGGATTAGATGCTCAAGTTAGTGTTATGGCTATTAATGTTGTTGATTGTATTATTAGTATTGGTTTTATTTATTTTTTTGTTCCATTACTTGGATTTAGTGGATATATTATTTCTATTTTTATTAGTGAAGTTATTGATTTTACTCTTAGTGGACTTAAATTATTAGATATATTAAAAAATTTAAAAGCTAATTCAAATTAATTGAATTAGCCTTTTCTTTAATTTAATTTATCATCTACTTTATAAGTTCCATTTGAACTTTCAATATATCCAGCTCCAGATCCAATTCCAAAATAATCATTATATTTTATAGTTCTATAATTATTTCCTAATTCACTGATTAGCTCTTTTGCATTTCTAACTTTTATCTTATTATATTTTGAATTTCCATTCTTTGAAGCATTTCTTATTTGTTCAATATTATATCCTAATTGTGCATATATTATTGATGCATTATTTGCTTTCCACTCTTCTGTTTGATTTTCTTCATTTGTTATATAACTTCCATTATATGCTTTTATTGTACAATTACTTGAAACTGTAATATTTCCTCCATTACCAGCTGTTCCACCAGAACCACCTCTATAGTCATCACTGGTATTTTTATCTGCTCCACTTCCACCTATAAAACTTCCTGATGTAGTATTTCTATCTCCAGTTTCAAAATAAGCTCCTCCTGCATCGTATGAACTCTTTTTACCTGATGAACCATTTTCTCCTCTTGCACCATTGGCTTCTCCTCCTCCACTAGAGAATCCACCACCACCTTCTGCAGTATCTCCGGCGCCTCCTCCGGCACCTCCTCCACCAATTCCAGCAGCAGGATATCCGCCTCCGGCCTCCACCTCCACCAGCTCCCATTGTTGGTGTTGCATTTCCACCGTTACCGCCTTTTCCTCCATATGCATAAACTGTAACTGTATTATATATATTTACTTCTCCACAATTTTCTCCTTTTTCTCCATCTTTTCCAAAGCTCCATTGTGTGTCTCCACCTTTTCCACCGTTTCCACCAATTCCAGAACCAGCGCCTCCGCCACCAGCACCACCATAATCATATTTATTGGTTGGACATGTTCCACCATCTCCGGCGTTTCCTCCAATTGCTTTTAAAACTCCACTTCCTTGTATATTTAATATTGCTCCTTCTGGCACATGTATCCCTGCATATGCTCCAACTCCTCCTGAAAGTTCTGTTGGAGAAGTTCCATTTCCAGATTTTGTTGCATATCCACTATCTACCGTCATAGTAGCATTATTACATATATAAAGATTAAGTGTTGCACCACTATGAATATCTATTGCACTTCTAGACATTCCTGTATTTGTTAATGACATGTCTTGTGTTACATACATTGTTACATTTCCACCCAAAATTTCAAGGTTAAATGGGTCATTAATTTCATCAAAAAACATTAGTGTTGATGATTCATCTTCATTAAGTCTAAATTTCATTGAATTATCATTTAATCCATAAAACTCATCTCTTGTTACTACTGTTACACCTGGTATTATTTCTCCTAATTCTGTTCCCATTTCTGTTACTGTATAGAAGTCATTTTCTCTACTAACAAAGAAATACCTTTCATCTTTCTTTATTACCATTTTTAATTCGTCATCTATCATATAAAATCTAAATTCATCAATTTCACCGCTTCTCACTTTTGCCTCTAAGTATTGTGAAATCGTTTCTTCATCTTTATCTCCTATATTATAATCCATAAACATTAATTGTAATGCTTCTGTCGTTTGAGCTCTTTCTTGATTTTCTTTTGCTTTCTTTGCATTTGTCATAATTCCACTATTTCCTGTTATAGTTGATATTGCTACTCCTGCTAATATTAGCATTATTATTATTGTTACTGCTAATGCTATTAATGTTACCCCTCTATTTTCTTTTGTTTTCATATATTTCTCCTTCTCTCATTAAGTAATATACTTAATGATTTAAAGAAATGGTGTAATAGAACAATTCTAATATTTTTCTAAAAGATAAGAAAAATAGATTCAACTAAATTTATGTTTTAGAAGTATTGATAAAAAAAGTCTTTATTGGTATAATTCATGTATAAATAAAATCCTTAAGTATATTACTTAAGGACTTTTATAAAAAAATACACATAAATTTTTATAAAATTCATGTGCTTTTTTATTTTATTCAAAAAATTCTATAACAGAATGTAATTTTGTATCATCTTCACTTTTTACACAAATAACGTGTGTATTATTTACAAAAGAATATTTACATTTTACTGTTTCACCTAATTTAATTTCTTTCTTATAAGAAATTTTAAAATTATTAAACTCTTTTTCATTATCATATACCTCATCTGGTAAAGCTTCATTTGCCAAATCTAGATAGTTTATATTGTGCATATGATGATTTACATCAATATCTCCTCTTTTTACAGTATATTTTGATTCTCGATCATAATTATCTAATTCTTTAATTTTATCAAATGTTTCATCTTCAAATACACATTTATTAGACTCTGGTTGATATTTTGACAATATTTCATCAGTAATTCTCTCCATTTTTCCTGTTTCAATATTAACTAAAACCCACCTTGAGATTGCCTTTACTATTACATTTCCCTGTTCATCAACAACTTCAAAGTCACGATATGCATAATATTTTAGTCCCTCTTTTGACCATGTTCTTGCCAATATTTTTTCTGCATAATTAGGTCTTCTTATAACTTGTACTTTCCAATCTAACAAAATCCAAGTTAAATGTGTTTTATCCATTGTTGGAATTCCATATCCAGCAATATTAGAATGTACTCCTCCAATATCCTCTAAAATGCCTAATAATGCTTTATTTGTTATTTTATTTTCTTTTCCTATTTCTGACAATTTAACATAATATTCTCTTTCTACTATCATCTTGCTCCTTCTTTCTTATAAAAAGGTGCTATTTAAGCACCTTTTATACATAGTCTTTTTTTAATATCCTGGCTTTTCTAAAAGTCTAAACATATTTTTCTTGTATTTTTCAACACCTGGTTGATTAAATGGGTTTACCCCTAATAACATTCCAGACATTGCACATGCTTTTTCAAAAAAGTATATCAAATGCCCTATTGTTTCTTCTGATAATTTTGGCAACTCTAATACTATATTTGGAACATCGCCTGCTGTATGTGCTTCTATCGTTCCTTCCATTGCTTTTTTATTTACATAGTCTAATGTTTTTCCCGCTAAATAATTTAATCCATCTAAATTATCTTCTTCTTCTTTTAAGTCTATATCTGATTCTGACTTTTCAATTCTTATTACTGTTTCAAATAGATTTCTTCTACCTTCTTGAATATATTGCCCCATAGAGTGCAAATCTGTTGTAAAGTCAACACCTGCAGGGAATATTCCTAATTGGTCTTTTCCTTCACTTTCTCCAAATAATTGTTTCCACCATTCTGTAAAATAGTGCATTTTAGGTTCATAATTTACCAATATTTCTGTATTTTTATATAATTTATATAAAATATTTCTAACAACAGCATATTGATAGCATGCATTATATTTTAAATTTGAATCTTCATATTTTAATTGTGCTGTACATGCTCCGTCCATTAATCTATCTATATCTATTCCTGCAACAGCTATTGGTAATAATCCTACTGCTGTTAATACAGAATATCTTCCTCCAACATTATCTGGAATTACAAACTTTTCATATCCTTCTTCATCAGCTAATGTTTTTAATGCCCCTCTTTCTTTATCTGTTGTTACATATATTCTACTTCTTGCTTCATCTATTCCATATCTGTTTTCAAGAATTTCTCTAAAAATTCTAAATGCAATAGCAGGTTCTGTTGTTGTTCCAGATTTTGAAATTACATTTATTGAAAAATCTTTTGTTCCTAATACTTCAATTAAGTCATTTACATAGTTTGGACTCAAATTATTTCCAACATATAATATTTGTGGAAATTTTCTTTGTTTTTCTGGTAACATATTATAAAATGTATTTGTTAAACTTTCAATAACTGCTCTTGCTCCTAAATATGATCCACCAATTCCTATTACAATTAAAACTTCTGAATCTTTTTGAATCTTTTGTGCTGATTTTTTTATTCTTTCAAATTCTTCTTTATCATAATTTGTTGGCAAATTCAGCCAACCTACAAAGTCTTTTTGATCATTTGTTCTTGAATGTAAGTCTTGATGTATTTGTTCTACTTTTTCTTTATACTGCATTATAGACTTTTGTTCTATTCCTGAATATTTTAAATTTAGTTTTAAATTCAACATATCTATTCCTTCCTTCTTTTGATTCTTATTTATTCCATTAGTAAATTATTCTTGTTTTAATTCATCTATGATTACTTTATAATCTGCAGCTTTTAATATTGCTGTTCCTGCAACTAATATATTTGCTCCTGCATTTTTTACTCTTTCTGCTGTTTTCAGATTAATTCCTCCATCTGCTTCTATATCTATTTCTAGGCTATTCTTTTCTGCATATGTTTTTAATTCATCTATTTTTGCAATCATATCTGTTATTAATGTTTGTCCACCTTTTCCTGGCTCAACAGTCATTATTAAACACATGTGTATATATGGTAAATATTCATATACCTTCTCTATTGGTGTTTCTGGTTTTATTGCAATTCCAACTCTTGAACCTTTTTCTTTTATTAAATTAATATTTTTCATTACTTCTTCTTTGTTTTTACAAGCTTCTAAATGAAATGTTATAATATTAGGCTCATCTGCAGAAAATACTTCTATTCCTGTTTCTACATCCTCTACCATTAAGTGTATGTCTAATGGTAAATTTGATATTCTTTTTATATAATTACTATATTCTATCATTTTATGATATGTATCTTGACTTACAAATTTTCCGTCCATTACATCTATATGAAAATAATCTGTTTTAGATTTTTCTAATAGCATAAATGTTTCTGCTTCATTGCCTTTTTCTACTGACAATATTGATGTTGATATTTCTACCATTTTATCATTTCCTTTCCTTTGGTATGTGTTTATTATATATTATTAAAATTATTTTGTCTAGAACTATATATAAAAAAACCTTTTTAAGCTAATGCAAGTTTATCAGCCCAAAAGGTTTATTATATAATAATTTATCTTACTTGATTTCAGGATTGTCTTTAAATATATCATCAACAATATCATTTTTATCATTAAACATTGTAACATATCCTTGTAAAGATTCTGCTTTTTGTTTTAAAATATCAACATCTGAATTAACATATATTTTAGCTTTCCCCTTACCATTTTTTGCTTCTTGCACTAAATTTGATACTGGCGAATTTCCGTCAAATGCTATAACTATTGACTTTCTTCTTTCAAAAATTTCATAATTAAAGCTTTTATATATTCCAAGCTCTTCAGTTTCAGGAGAAATACATATTCCAGATACATTTGCATCTAATAATCTGTTTTTTACTTTTTCTGTTACATTTTTTGGAACTATTGCATTTATTTCTATCTCCTTATTTAATTCTTTTGATATATCTACTAATGCTTTTTCATATCCCTGCATTTTATGTCCAATAACAAAATATACATTATTACTATTTACATTTTCTACAAATTTCTTTAATGTTTTAAGTCCTTCTTCTGTTGCTTTTGTTTCTCTTCCTTTTGTATTAAAACTTCCTCCTGCAATTATAATAGGTACTTTATCTATTGGAAGATTCTTAATCTTTGTTGCTAATTCTTTTTCAGAATCTAATTTTGTATTAATTCTTAATTCATCTTGATTTTCCGTTTCTTTCATATATTTATCTTCTTCTTCAAGTATTGCTTCTTTTATTGTTCTGCCAGAAAGAAACTTATCAAATTTTTCACTTTTTTGCATAAAATATATATTATTCTTAGTTGTTATTTCATCTTCAACTTCTCTCATTTTAGCAAATTCATCATCTGAAAGTTCTAATAAATTTTGGAGTGCTAATTGTTCATCAAATGTGTCTGAGCCATACATTCCCCCACCATCAGTTCCTTGAACACATTTTATACCATTTTTCAAAAATATTTTTATAGGATGATTTTTTAAATCACTTAAATTATTAAGTCTTACATTTGATGTTAATTGAAATTCTATTACAACTCCTGTATCTTTCATTAACTTTAAAAGTTCTTTTCCAGATTCTGTATTCAAATCTTCTGAGTATAATCCATGACCAATTCTGCATCTTGGCATTTCTTGTTCTTTTTCTAATGATTCTTTCACACACATTATAGATTTTCTAACATTATTTCTTAAACTATCATTTTCCCCTGCATGTATTCTTATTGTAAAATCTTTATCTTCTTCATTAATATATCTTACAATTTCTTTTATTGCTGGTTGTAAATCTGATATATCATTTATTTCTTCTCCGATAAAATCACTTCCAACTACATATGGACTTTTTGCAACAGCTCTTAGTACATTAATATTTTCTCTTAAATAGGTATTACTAGTTTTTTGATCTTTAATAATTGTTAATGGAATTCTTCTGATTCCTATTAAAAATCTAATTTGTACTCCTGTTTCTTTTTCTATTAAAGGCATTATTGAATGTATTTCTTCTAACATTTTTATTGCTGGTTCTCCATTTTTTGCTAAATCAGTATCTGTTATTTCTACATATTTTATTCCTTGCTTTTGGTACTCTCTAGCTATCCATAACAATTTATCTTGTCTTAATGTGTTATTTTTATATATGCTATTTGTTGTTTTATCTTTTAGCATTTGACATACATATTTTTTTATATCTATTTCTGGAATTTTGTTTATTAGTTCTTCTTTTAAATTTATTTTTTTCTGAGACTCAATTCCCTTCGCAAAAATATATCTATAAATATAACATTTCTCTAAATTAGTAAATACAGCTTGTCCATCTTTCATAATTGCCAAACTATTCCTTATTTTTTCAATATTATATTCTGCGTTCTCTAAATTATTTAATATAAAATCAGCAAAATTTATAAATGTATTGTCATCTATTTTTCTTATTTTATACTTTTCTTGTAATTTGCTATTTATAAATTGTTTTTCAACTTCTTCTCTTTGTTTATAAATCTTTTCTTCTTGATCTTTGCTAAGTTTTAAATTTAATTTTTTTATATAATATAATGGATATCTTATTTGATGTACTATTCCTAATGCAATTAAACAATCTGGAAATAAATTTGCATTCATATGTGTATGCAAATCTGTTCTGAATTTTGATTTTTTTAATATATATGTTTTTACGATTGTTTTTTCTATTGGCAAATTATAATTTTTTGTTTGTGACATAAATGTTTTGGTTATTGCTGGTATCTTTGCTTTTATTTCTATTCTGTCTTCATATATATTTGCAATCTTTATTCCACCTAATCTAAATATATATACTTCTTCATTGTTACTATTTATACTTGCAAGTATCTTTCCTATTATTATTTTCATATCTTTATTATTTTTTTGTATTTGAAGTCCACAAATTTTTGCTAAATTTGTTATTAGATTTCCTGTATTGTGATTTGGTGTTTCTAATATATATGTAATTTCATCAGCATCTGTTTTTTTTAAGTTAACAATAATATCTTTTTCTTTATCTAAATAAAATTTATTAATCATATTCTAATCCTTTCATAAAAAAGTATTAAAAAAAATTATATCATATTTTCTTTCATCTTGCAACGATTATGTAAAGTTTTTTACTGTTATATATATTATTCAAAAAATAAGAAAAGAATTCCAAAAAAATTCTTTTCTTATTTTTTCTTATCCTTAATATACGGATGTTATATGATACTCAACTTTTCCTGTTTTCACTTCTATATTTAAGAAATCAAACAGTTTTTTTAATGGTGCTTTATCTGTTAATTTTATTTTTTCTTCATATTCAACAACAATATACTGTTTTTCCTCTTTTTCTTCTTCAAAAACAAACGTTGTCATTGGTGAAATTTCAATTCTTTCATTAGAATAATAAATTTTTGTACTTTCATATTCATATTTTCTCCAAGAATTTGGTCCTTGAAAAAATACTAAACTGTAAATGAAGTACTCTATTAGTAAATTAATAAATACAATTATTACAATGTTTCTTATTTTTTCTTTGACTCCACTCCCAAATAATTTTTTATTAAATCTTCTCTTTTCTTCATTACTAATTCTTGAATAATTAACCCAAAAATAAATAGTTAACAAAATTAAGACATCAATTACCGAAACAATTAATCCAATTACTACTGCAGCTACCATAGTTGTTTTCCTCCAATTTTCTAATTGTAAATGTTGAATATCAATTCCAAAACAGAATTGCTATAATATTATACACTTACATTTACATGTTGTCAATTGATATGAGAAATAATAAAACCAAAAAGAGAACTCTCTGAATTTTACTTCTTTGAACTCTCTTCTTGGTTACAGCTTAGCTGTTAACAGGTGCATAGGACTTCTTCTTGTATTCGATCATAATGTTTTTCCTCTCCGCCCTTTATTCTTGGGCTTTGTGACTTTCGTCAGTTGTTTTCAGCTATGGCCGTTTGCCATGCTACTATTTATTATAGCATATTTTATGTAAAATTGCAAATATACAAAAAAAAGCACATAGAATATATATCTATGTGTTTTCAATATTACATTTTTTTCTAATATCTATTATTTTCTCATTAATTTTATCTACATTAACACCTTCAAAATTTTGTTTATCGGAAATATCATATTTTTCCTTTATTTCTATAATTCTGTTAACACTTCTATCAATTCTATTTTCTTTTATTTTTCCAGATTCAACTAATTGAACTATATTGTTTAACACACGTTGTTCTTCATCTTTATTAAATCTAAATACAATAATATCATTTCCCGCTTCAAACGCTTTTCTTACAGCTAAATCTGGTCCATAAAACAATTTTATAGCTCTCATTTTTAGATCATCTGTAATTATTAATCTATTATATCTAAATTTTTTTCTTATATATTTACAAATAAATTTTCTTGACAATGATGCTGGATATATTCCGGTCACTTTAGGAATTAATAAATGTCCTACTAATATTGCATCTGCTCCATTTTGTATTGCTTGTGAGAATGGGTACACATCTTCATCTTCAATTTTTTTCATTGGAATATTTATTACTGGCAAAAAATAATGTGAATCTTGTTTAGTTGCACCATGACCTGGAAAATGTTTTACAACAGAAACAATATTATTTTTCTGTAATGCTTTCATCACGGCAATACCACACTCAGATACTTTTTCTTTATCATAGCCAAAACTTCTATCTCCAATAACTTTTTGTTTTTCATATCTTCTTAAATCTAATACTGGTGCAAAATTCAAATTAAATCCAGATTTGTATAATAACTCTCCTGTTATTTCAGAAGCTTCTTTTACTAATTTTTCTCCCCCAACATTTGCAATCACATTGGCAGAAGGTAAATTTTTCAACTCCTTTGGCATTCTATTTACTCTTCCACCTTCTTGGTCTATTGCTATAAATAATGGTATTTGATTATTTTTATTTAACTCTTTTAATTCTCTAATTAGTTTTAACATCTCTGAATATGTAGAAAAATTTTTTCTATATAAAATTACTCCACCAATTTTATAATTTATTATCATATTTTTAATTCGATCTGTTATGTAATTAGTCTCCATACCAATCATAACCATTTGCCCTATTTTTTCTTTTAATGATAATTCTTTTGCTTTCATATTTATAACCCTTCCATTAATGCAAATTATTTTCTTGAAAAATAAATATCTGCACTTGGATTAGCTAGTTTTATTCTCTTATCTTCAAGAAGTTTCATAATTGTTAAATTAAGCTTTGTACTAAATGTTAAGAATTTATCATAATCAACAATATTTGTATATAAGAATACTTTTATTATTATTGCTTCTGCTCCTATTTCTGTTACATTTATTTGAATTGTATTTTTATTTATTTCTTGCATACTTTCTAAAATATTTCTTATTGATTTCATTAATTCTTCTGTTTTTTCTGAACTTGTGTCTAATGGTAATCTTAGAGTCATTTCTATTCTTCTTGCATTTATTGTTGCACTATTTATTATTGCTTCTGATAATATTTTTGTATTTTGAATTGTAACTGTTGTATTTTCTACTGTTTTTATTTTTATACTTCTAAATTTAATATCAACAATCGTACCAGATATATCTCCAATAGTTACCCAGTCACCTATTTCAAATGGTTTTTCTGAGGCAATTGCCATTCCACTTAACAAATTACTTACTAGTTCTTGAGCAGCTAATGCAATTACAACACTTCCTAAACCAAGACCTGTGATTATACCATTTAGATCATATCCAAATTCTGATATAATCATAAATCCAGCAACAATATAAATTAATACTTTTAAAAGTTTTGTCCCTGTTTGGATTAATTTTTGATTTTCTTGTAATTTCTCATTGCCTTTTACTTTTTTCATTAATTTTGATGTTGGTGATATCATTCCAACCAATATTTTAGCAATACTTAATATAACTGCAACCCTTATTAATTTTATGCAAAATGCCATCGCAGTTGCTGGTAATGCTAATATTATTAATGCTAAATATATTCCAAAACATAAAAATATACTTCTTAATCCTTTATATGTATCATTTTCTTTTAATACTTTTTTATCTTTTTCATTTACCTTCCAAATTTTTAATAATAATCTTGGAAGCCATATGCTTAATACGAAAAATATCACCAAAATTGCTATTGATATAAATATATCTGCTATATCTTTTGCTTTTATGCCTTCGATAAATGTTTTTATTGTTTCCATTTATTCCTCCATTCTATTTAAGGAATTTGAACAAAGCAACATAGTTTTCCTTTGTTCATGCCCAATTTATATTATTTTCTAAGTTCTGCACCACATTTTTTAGATACTGCATCAATTATTTTGTCCATTAATCCATTAATTTCTTCATCTGTTAATGTTTTCTTCATATCTGAAAATGTTAAAGAATATGCTATTGATTTTTTGTCAATTCCAACTCCAACACCAGTATAAACATCAAATACTTCAATATTTGTAAGTAGGCTTCCTCCTGCTGATTTAATTACTTTTTCAATATCTTTTGATACTGATTTTTTATCAACTACAAGTGCTATATCTTTATTAATACTTGGAAATTTTGAAAATTCCTTATATTTCATCTTTCCTACTTTTTTTGTAAACAATTCATCTAAATTGATTTCAAGAACATATACATCATCTTTGGTTACACTTGGATGTATTTTTCCTATCATACCTATATTTGAACCATTTACATTTATCATTGCACTTTGACCTGGATGCATTTCTTTTGGCATCTCTTGTTTCATAAAACTATATCTTCCTGCATATCCAAGGTAATCAAGTACTTCTTCTGCAATTCCTTTTATTACATAAAAATCTACAGTTTTATTATTGTTTAATCCTGTTGAGTATTTTCCAGACATTAATACACATAATTTTGTATCTTCTCCATATACTTCGCCTTTTTTATAGAATCCTTTTCCAATCTCAAATATTGATATATCTTTTTGTTCCCTTGCTTTGTTATACTCATATACTTTATACAATGATGGTATCATACTATATCTTAATGTATTTCTATCTTCTGTTATTGGATCTAATAATTTTAATGGTTCAAATTTATCTAATGTATATCCATTTACTTCTTTATCATTTATTAAAACATATGTTAATGTTTCTTTTAATCCTAATGCTATCATTTTATTTCTAATTTCTCTTTGTGTTTTATCATAGCTTCCTTTTCTCATTGGAACAATTGGCAATTTTCCTTCTATATTGTCAACTCCATATATACGGCTTACTTCTTCAATTAAATCTTCTTTTATTGATATATCTAATCTTCTTGTTGGAACTGTTACTTTAATTGTTTCTCCATTTACTTTGTAAGAAAATCCTAATTTTCTAAATACATTTAATATTTCTTCATTAGGTATAACTGTTCCTAACACATCATTTATATTTTTAAATGTTATTTCAATTTCTTTTTCTTTATTATTTGTTTTGTCATATTCTACAGTTCCTGTTACAACTGTTCCTCCAGCATATTCTTCTAATAGTTTACAAGCTCGTTCAATTGCCATTGTTGTTCTTTCTGGATCTAATCCTTTTTCAAATCTGTTGCTTGCTTCACTTCTTACTATTTTCTTTGACGTTTTTCTTACTTTTACTGAATCAAAAATTGCTGATTCTATTATGATATTTTTTGTATCTGGTTCTACTTCTGTTTCAAGTCCTCCCATAACTCCTGCAAGACCAACACCATGTGTAGCATCTGCAATTACTATATCTTCACTTGTTAATGTTCTTTCAACATTATCTAATGTTGTTAATTTTTCTCCATCTTCTGCCATTCTTACTACTAGTTTATTTCCTAATTTATCAGCATCATAGAAATGTAATGGTTGACCTAATTCTAACATTACATAATTACTAATATCTACAACATTGTTTATTGGCCTTATTCCAGATGCAATTAATCTATTTTTTATGAATATTGGGCTTTCTTCTATTTTTACATTTTCTACTTTCTTTACTAATAATTTTGAACAATTTGCTGTTTTTACTTCTGTTTTTAATGTTTTGTTTATATCTTCCCCTGATTCTTTGTGTTTTAAATCAACATCTTTTACTTTTTTATCATAAATTGCTCCTACTTCATAAGCCATTCCTAAAATGCTTAATAAATCCCCTCTATTTGCTGTTAATTCAAAATCTATTACACCATCATCCATTTGAAGATATTTTATTGGATCTCCACCAATTTCTGCATCTTCTCCTAATTCTGCTATTCCTTCTGAATCCTCTGGTTTTAAAAATTTATGTTCAAGTCCTAATTCTGCTATTGAACATAACATTCCATTTGATTCTTGACCTCTTATCATTCCTTTTTTTATTGTTTTTTCTGGTAATACTGCACCATCTAAAGCTACTATTACTTTTAATCCTGTTCTTGCATTTGGAGCACCACATACTATATCTAATACTTCTGTTCCAATATTTACTTTGCATAAATGTAAATGGTCTGAGTCTGGATGTGGCTCACATTCTGTAATTTGTCCTATAACCAATTTTGTTGCATTTATTAAGTTACTTGCTGAATCATATTCATTTCCAACTCTCGTCATATCTTCTGCTAATTGTTTTACATCTACATCTATATCTATATAGTCTTTTAAAAAGTTTGTACTTAGTTTCATTTTTATTCAATTCCTTTCTTGCTTTTTTCAAAAGCACACATAATACTAAAGTTCTTTTATATCTCTATTTATCTACGAATTATTCTTCGTCCTTTCTGTCAAATTGGCTTAGGAATCTAATATCATTTGAATATAAATATCTCATATCTGGTATTCCATATTTAAACATTGCTAACCTTTCAAGTCCTGTTCCAAATGCAAATCCACCATATTCTTCTGGATCATATCCATTCATTTTTAATACATTTGGATGTACTATTCCAGCTCCTAAAACTTCTATCCAGCCTGTTTGCTTACATAAACTACATCCTTTTCCACCACATTTGAAACAACTTACATCTACTTCATAAGATGGTTCTGTAAATGGAAAATAACTTGGTCTAAATCTTAATTCACAATTTTTTCCTATTAATTTCTTTACAAATATTTCAAGTGTTCCTTTTAAGTCTGCAAGTGATACATGTCTTTCTTTTTTATCTATTACAAGTCCTTCTACTTGCCCAAATTGATGTGAATGTGTTGCATCATCTTCTCTACGATATGTTTTTCCAGCACAAATCATTCTTATTGGTGTTTTTTCTGTATTTGCTAGCATTGTTCTTGCTTGAACAGCTGATGTTTGTGTTCTTAATAAATATTCATTTGTTATATAAAAACTGTCTTGCATATCTCTTGCAGGATGTCCTTTTGGTAAATTTAATCTCTCAAAACAGAATTCATCTGTTTCTAATTCTGGTCCTGAAATTACATCATATCCCATTGATACAAATAAATCTTCTATTTCTTCTATTACTCTATTTACTGGATGTTTACTTCCTCTTTGAATTTTTGTTGCTGGTAATGTTATATCTATTGTTTCTTTTTCTATTTTTTCTTCTAACATTTTTGATTTTATTTGTTCTTCAGCAATTGATAGTTTTTCTTCTATTTCTTTTCTTGTTTCATTTACTAATGCTCCTACTTTGGGTCTTTCTTCTGCTGTTAATGCTCCTAATCCTTTTAATAAATTTGATAATTCACTTTTCTTTCCTAAGAATTGTACTTTTAATTCTTGTAAATCTTGTGAATTTTTTATTTTTGATATTTTTTCTTCTGCTAATTTTTTAATTTCGTCAATTTTGCTTTGCATTTTTATTTCCTCCTTTTTATACCAAACGTAAATAGAGCCAATCTTCCTATTTTTTAGGACGATTGGCTCTTTCGTGGTACCACCTAATTTTATTAATGGCTTACTTATGCATAATATCTCTCTATAAGCTCGCCTAATTAACCTCTTTATAGTTTTAACGGTTCTACCGCTTCTTTCTACTTGCTTTTTGCTTTGAAAAAAAGACCTCAAAAGTGAAATTTCAATATATTTAATATAAATGGTTCTCATCTTTACCATTCTCTCTGTAATATTTTACAATATATCTACTTTGCTTTTTCTATGGATTTTCTTTATAATCTTTGCATATTATATCATTATTTTTTGAAAATGTAAACTAAAAAAGTGATTTTATTTTATAAAATCACTTTTTTATATTAGAAACTTCTTCCGCCTCCACCGTGAGATGTTCCACTACTTCCAGAATGTGTTGAGCTTCCACTACTTTCTCCACTAGATGAACTACTTTCTACTCTTCTTGTTTGTGAAACATGTTTGTCTAAAAACTGATCTGTTTGTTCTGTCAATTTTAATGGTTTAGAAATATACTTACTAGCCTCTCTGTTTTTTTGTGGTTTTCTATGTGAACACACTCCGATAATTATAAAGATTGCTGTTGCTATTGAACTACATATCAAAGAACTTTTTATCATCTTTGATGTAGATATTATTGTATCTCCGCCATTTCTTCCCTTTTTAGCAAAGTATGTTGCATATTTTATAAATTGTTCTGCACATCCAGAATAATCCTTTTTAGAAATTTTATCATATGTATAATCTAAAATAGCATCAATTCTTTTATCATTATATATTTCTATTGCTTTTCCAGTTGTTGAAATCCACATCTTTCTATTATCCATGTCAATTAAAAACAATAAACCATTTTTATTTACCCCAACACCAAAATCATTATAATCATAAAAATCATCTGCGTAACCCATTGAACTACTTTTTGGATTTTCATTTATTGTAACAATAGCCATATCCATATTATACTTTGAAATAAATTTCTTAATCATATTATAAATTTCTTTTTCTTTGTCATCTGGTATTAATTTTGCATAATCATATATCTTTAATGTATTATCAACACTTGGTGTTTTATCTTTTGCATATGAAGTTTGTGAATTATCTTCCAACACATTTGTTTTTTTTGTATATCCATATACATTATAGGCTTTTCCAAATCCAAGTATAATTATAAAAATTATGCATACTGTCAAAAATTTAAATTTTTTTCTCATTTACATCATTCCCCTCATTAAATTAAATATAAAAAATAAAATAAAACTAATTCCAAAAAATAGTATACCTTTTTTTATAACTTTTCCACTATCCATTGGCACTGTTCCTACAACTTTTTTTGTCTGTCCATTCATTGCAAATGTATACATTTTTTCTTTAAATTTTATATTTAACATCCATACTGGTAATAATGCATATTCAACTTCTCCACTATTAATATTTACATCACTATTATCAACAGTTACTGAATTATACCCCCTTATTGTAGATTTTAATTCATCTACCATTGTATTTTCCATTCTATTTTTTGCCCTATCATATACTTCATCTTTATTTAAATCATATTTTTCTGCTAAAAAACCAGATAAATATGATCTATTAAATGGTTTAAATTCACTATAATTATATGGTTCTATTGAGTCCATTATTTCATCTTTGAATTTAGTTGAACTGTCTACTGGTAAATCTTCTATCTCTAATTCTCCACTTCTTGTACATCTAAATGTTGATGTTTCTGTATAATCATAATTTCCAGAACTCCATCTTCTTATTTGAGTTGCCCTAGATTGTATATTTCCATTCATTTGACTATCATAAAGCCAAAATGGTATATATACACCTGTTATTTTTTCTATGTTTTTTTCATCATGAAAGTCAGATGGTGCAAACAATCTTTTCTTTACATTCTTTTTAAATTCTTCTATTGCTTCTTCTTTTGTTGTTTTAAATGGAATTAATTTATCTGGCTTAAACTCACCTTGAAGTCTATTTTTCATAATTGTAGTATTTCCACAATATACACAATATGTTGCAACAGTATTAGCATCTGTAACAACTGTTGCACCACAATTAGGGCATGTATATTCATCTATTTCAAAACCTAAATTTTCCTTTGTTTCTTTTTCTTGTTGCTTTTCAAACTCCTCTATTTCATATGAATTACCACAATATTCACAATCCCATTTTTGTGTTGTTGGATTAAATTTTACATTTGCACCACAACTTGGACATTTGTTATCTACTGTAATCTTCATTTGTTTTTCTCCTTTAGTTTAACTTATTTCCACAATTTGGGCAAAACTTTGCACCATTTTCTACTTTTTTACCACAATTAGAGCAAAAAACTTTTTCAGGCTTTTTTTGTCCACAGTCTGGGCAGAAATTTCCTTTTACTTGTTTCTTGCAATTTGGACATTCCCACATATCTGATGTTGAACTATTATTGTTTACTGATGAATTACTTGTATTTTGCCAAGGAGCTGTAGTAGCACCTCCCATTACACCTCCTGATGCCATATTAGCCATTCCAATTCCCATAAATCCTGTTGTTGCGCCATTTGCATTATTAGCTGCATCTTTCATTGATTGAGCATATGCACCAACCATTGTTCCTTGTTGCATATATGCATTTGAACTTAATTCATAATTATTAATTTTTTCTTGTGATGCATCATCTAATGTTACTGATTCTATGTTAAATCCTTCTATTGAAATTCCTCTTCCTTTAATTCTATTATCAAAATTATCTTGAGCCATAATTTCTTTTATTTTAGCTTTTTGACTTGGTAATGCACGTACAGGAATTTTATTAACATATCCTAATTCATTTAATACTTTTTCAAATGAGTCCATTACTTCACTTCTCATTTGTTCTAATAATTGATCTTTTTTATATACTTCACTCATTCCTGCAATTTCACTCATAAATGTAGCTGGATTTGTTAATTTAAATGTATAGTTTCCAAAACATTTTATATTAACTGCTAATGGTAAAAGCTCTCCTGTCATTTGATTTGGAATTGCATGTGACCAATCATCATACATAACTGGTGTTGGTGTTCCAAATTTATTATTTATAATTTCTTTTATATTAAAGAAGAATACTGCTTGTTGCTTACTTGAAGCTCCATTATATGTGAATCTTTCCCACATTTCTTTAAACATTCCTTTAAATTCACCCTCAAACATTGATGGTGTAGATGATGTATCAAATTTATAATATCCTTCTTCTGCTGTTGCATCTATTACTTTTCCATTATCATATATAATAGCACATTGACCTTGTCCTACTATTATTGTACTTCCATTTGATATAACTCCATTTTTTGTTGTTTTTTTCATCATTAGTATATCATTTCCCATTTCTTCACATCTGATTGCTTCTTTCCATTGATCATGTAAAGTACTTCCTATTGCACTTACTGCTGCTTTTATTAATCCCATTTTTATTCCTCCTAATTTTATATTTATATATTTTTATTTTATCATTTGTATTCTTTTTTTGCAATGTATAATCCTTATTTTTCATTTTTAAAATTTTTTTTAGTTTTTTTGTTTTTTCTATTGACAAATATTCACAATTGTCTTATAATAATCATTGTCGTAAGACATAAGCCAGTTTATATTTATGCAGATGTGGCGGAACTGGCAGACGCACAGGACTTAAAATCCTGCGGTTGAATAAACCGTGCCGGTTCGATTCCGGCCATCTGCACCAAAAAAAACTCAAGTAGCTCGTAAGATGTACTTGAGTTTTTTATTATCTTCAGAATTTATTGTAGTGTTACAATTATTTTTAAACAATGTATTGCATTTTTATGTAAAATATAGTATAATATTACATTGTTTGTTGGTACAATGTACCTTGTTTTTTGTCTATGAAAGACAACTCACAAAGGAGAAAAAAATGATGAACGTAAAAATTTTTTCTAAATTTCTTAACATGAAAAATAAGAAAAAACTTAAAATTAAAGCTACAAAAAATATTGTTACATTTAAGTTTTGTTCTGCTGAAAGAGATTGGTCTAACCATTATAGAACTGAAATTTTTGCATTAGCTCATTCTTTACATATTAAAGCAATTGAAAGAAAAAATCTTATTGTTTTAAATTGTCCTGATAAATACATGGCTAAAACAATAAAAATGCACTTTATTCGGTAATTTCATAAACAAACAAGAGAAGCATTACTTTGCTTCTCTTTATTTTTTAAAATAATATATTATCACCATTTTTCTTTAGCCATTTATCGATTTCTATATAATTTGATATATATTTTTCAGCTAAATTATAGAAATCATTATTATGATATTTATATTTTATATGACATAACTCATGAACTATAATTGCATCAACTTTATCCATTGGCAACATTATAAGTCTTGACGAAAAATATAAATTTCTTTTATTTGGCATACAACTTCCATATCTAGTAATTGCATCTCTTATTTTTACTTCATTATACTTAAGTCCTGTTATTTCAGCCCAATATGGTAATCTTTTAGCAATTAAAATCTCTGTATTGTTTTTCAATATTTTTTTTACGACTTTATCAACTGATCTTTTTATAACTTCTTGATCAATATTTTCTGGTACTATTATAATAAACCTTTTATTTTCTTCTTCAATTTTTACATTTATTTCTAAATTTTTAGTATATTCCCTAACAATATCAAACTCTTTTCCTTTATAAAAAATTTTTTCTTCATTTTCCCATTGTTTTACTGATTTTACTTCAGATGATACTATTTTCTTATATTTATCATATAAATTTTGCTCTTCAACTTTCAAAATCTCCAACATTCTTTTTGTTGATAATCTTGTAGGTTTTGTTACATTTAAAACATTTCCTTTAAAATATACTTTTACTGATTTAGAATTTGGATAATTTTTTATATTTATAGGTATTTCTAATTCCTTTATTTTTATATATTTTTGTGCCATAATCCTTCTATCCTACCTCAATTAAACCTCCATAATCAATTACATCTAATCCTTTAAATTCTATCACTTCTAAATTTCTTTCATGTATAAAGCTTCTTATTTTGTTTTGAAAATCAATTTTATCTAAATCTCCAAAAACAATTATTTTATTTTTTATCCTTGAAATACACCCACCTATAAAACCTGTTTTTTCACTATATTCATTTTCATTTAATAATTTTATATCTAATTTCTCATCTAAATATAATGTCTTAATTCCGTGTTTCTGCAATATTTTATTTAATCCTTTATCTGTTACAATTGCAGAATTCTCATCAATTACAGCTATTGAACAATTAGTATATCCCTGTGTAGTATTTACTAATTCAAAACCATTATCTATTAATTTTTGTTTTAAAATTTTATCCGTGTACTTCAAATTATGTATAGCAAAATTTCCTATTATACAAACATTATATTTTATATCTTGAGGATATTGCATTAATACTTTTTCTTCCCCAAAAACCAAGTTAGAAATATCTTTAAAATTTTGAGTAGGTTCTACAATAATTTCATCTCTAACTCTACATACAAAAATATCCACATGTGATGATATTTCTGTATACACATTTTTATTAGTTGGAATTTCTATAATTTCATATCCCATATCTTGGATTCTCTTTTTTTCTATTTTTCTCATTCTTTTATCAATAATTACTTTTTTATTTGTCATTACTATATTAGTGCTCCTTAATTATTCTGGTATTTCTAATGTAATCTTTCCTAGTTTACTACTTCTAAAATCATCTAAAATTAATTTAGAAGTCCTTTCGTCATCTACTCTTCCTCCAAGTATAGCCCCTCTTTTCTTACCTATCAACTGCATAATTTCATAAATATTTTCATTTTCTGCTTGTTCTTGATTTAAAATTTCATTTATTTGTTTTTCATCTAAAGAATATCTTTGTAATAAATTATTTCTATAATTTTCTAACATAAATTTGGTTAATGTATATGCTACTTCCGTTAGCTCTAATATATCATCTTTTATCGTTCCCGTTATTGCTAAATTCATTGCTACTTTTTCGTTTTCAAACTTTGGCCATAATACTCCTGGAGTATCTAGCAATTCTATTTTTTCATTTATTCGTATCCATTGCTTTTGCTTTGTTACCCCAGGTTTATTTCCTACTTCTGCTGATGTTTTTTTGGCAATTCTATTTATAAATGATGATTTGCCTACATTTGGAATTCCAACAATCATTACTCTTATTTTTCTTCCAATACGTCCTTTATCAGCCATTTTTTGCATTTCATCTTCCATTATTTTTTGAATTTGTCTAGTTGTTTCATTTACACCTTTTCCCGTTAATGAATCTGCTAATACTACTTTTCGCTCTTTTTTATTAAAATATTCTATCCATTTTTCAGTTTTTGCATTATCAGCTAAGTCATATTTATTTAATATTATTATTTTCTTCTTATTTTGTGTTATTTGCCTTATATCAGGATTTTGACTTGAATTTGGAATTCTCGCATCAAGTATTTCTACTACTACGTCTATCATCTTCAAATCTTCTGTTATTTGTCTTCTAGTTTTTGCCATATGTCCTGGAAACCAGTTAATACTTGTAGATTGTAAACTTTTTTTATCTTCATTAATTTTTCTCATTTCTCTTTTTTGATACATATCCATTATTTATCACTTCTTTCTATTTCATTTTATTTTAAAAAAGTACTTTCAGATTTTGCCCTTTAACTAGATGATATTATATCATAGTTTTGTTTATTTATAAAGTCAAGAGCCTCAAAATATTTATCTTCGCATTTAAAAATAATCTTTAAATTATTATCTTTTTCTATAACTATATCTTCAATTAACTCATCTATCAATAATCTATTTAGTTCATTTATTTTTTCTTTCTTTTTAAATATATTCATCCAATCAGTATCGTTATTTTTTATTGTTTCTTTTTCCTCCTCATATAATTGTATATCTTCTTTTATCTTTTTAATTTTATCACTATACTCTTTATTATATTGCCAGTATTCTTCTTCCGATATAAAGTTCTCTTTTAAATCTTCTTTAATTGAATTCCTTAACATTATATATTTTTCTTTTTTTCTTCTTTCTTTTTTGAATACAAATTAGAAATTATGCACAAAATAATTAAAACAATAATAAATAGTACTGATTATTAATAATTCTTCAAACATTTCTTACTACTCCTCCAAATCCATTTATTTCCATCATTTCGATATCGGCGTATAATTCTAACCGATTTCTACTAGAATTTTTGTAGTGTTAAGGAGGTTTTTAAAATGTTATTTAAAGAAGCAATTACTTTAAGAATACTTGAATTATGTAACAAATATAATTACACTCCAAATAAACTTGCTGAATTATCTGCTATTGCGCCATCAACATTAAGGGCATTATTGGCAAACAATGTAGATAATCCAAGTTCTACAATTATCTTTAAAATATGTAAAACTTTAAAAATAGAACTTAAAGATTTTTATGACTCTCCATTATTTGATATAGAGAAATTGGAGTATTAAAATAAGAGGCTTGTAATAGCCTCTTTTATCGTTTTATCAGATATATTATTTTTCCTTAATTATATTTTTACTGCAAATATAAGTTACTAAGAAGTATCCTCCATAAATTGCAACAATAAATATTGCAACACCAATTATTGATGATACTAAATTAGCGGCTCCAAATGAACTTAACAAAAAATTACAAAATTTAATTCCAAATACAGAATGTATAATTGCAACTAATAACGGAAACATAAAAAATATACCAATTTGTCTAAACAATGCTTTATTAATCATTTTTTCATCTACGCCTATTTTTCTTAGCATATTAAACTTTTCTACATTATCACTTGATTCCGATAATTCTTTAAGTGCTAGAATTGCAGCACAAGAAATTAAGAATATAATACCTAAGTATAATCCTATAAATGTAACCATTGCACCTAGTCCAATACTATTTTCTTTAATTACCATTTTAGAATCAAAATCAATAACAGTATTATTAGAATTTTCTTTGCAAATTTCACTTAACTCTTTTTCCGAAAGATTTTTCTCATTTATATCTGTAACATTATAATTAGCAGTTAAATATTCATATTTTTTCATTGAATCATTTACTGCATTATCAGGAACAACAAAAACTCCCATATTTGAATATGTTGAATTCATTGCAATAAAACCTTCTACACAACTATCATATTTTGGTTTTAATTCCTTTTCATTTATATTAAGTATTGTATCTACCTTAAGTCCCTCATTCCTGAATTCTACATATTCTGAATAATTAGCAACAATAAAATATTCATCATCATTTAATGTATATTCTTTTAGTCCAAACAATTTTGCAATTTTGTTGTAATCACTTATCTTTACAATACTTTCCTTCTTATTGTATGGCATTAAAGGATATTTATCCTTTGCAATATCATAGTAAGATCCAATACTGGTTTTTAAGTCAATATTATCAAAGTTATAAACATCAAGTTTTACTATATCTTTAAGTTTGTTATCTACATCATAGCCTAATTTTTCAAGTGTATCATATATTGAAATTTTTGAATCTTCTATTTGTTTTTCAGAATAATGCTCATAATCAGTTACATTTATAAACTTACCAATTTGAACATCTGCTGGAGCCAATTTTTTCAAATTATTTGTCATAGATATTTTCATAGACATTGCACTTGATAGTACGCAAATCGTTATAAATAACATCAAACATATTATTGTCATCGAAAAAGTCATAGTATTTATTTTACTTGAAAACTGTCTAAGGGTGAAACTATTTAACCCTTTATAATAAGTGTTCTTCATACTTATAAATATTTTTAAAAGCAATCCCGATAAAGACCAAAACACAAAGAAAGTTGAAACAGCACCTATTCCCATAGGAACAAAAATACTATTTGCATAAGTCATTTTCTCAATACCATCAGTAACCTGATAATAAGCAAATCCTAATGCTATACAAGAAATAATAAACACTATTGTACAAAACAATGGATTTTTTAATTTTATTTTTTCAGATTTTTTGTTAGAATGCATTAAATCTATCAATTTACATTTACTAATATTTATAGTATTAAATATCATAACTACAAAATACATAATACTAAAATAAATCAAAGTTTTAATACAAGCATTTGTTGAAAATACGAATTGAAATCTAGTTAAATCTGCTTCAAACATATTAGCAACCAAAATACTCATCAATTGTGATAATAAAAAACCTATTCCTAAACCAACTACCAATGAAACTATACCTATTATTAATGTTTCAATAAATAATATTAAGGATATTTTCTTTTTGCTCATTCCAAGCGTTAAATAAACTCCAAATTCTTTATTTCTTCTTTTTATTAAGAATCTACTTGCATAAACAATTAAAAACGCTAATATTATAGATACAAACACGCTAACACCAGAAAGAATATTGGTCATAAGTTTTATTATTTCTGCTGTTGTTGATGATACCTTCATCATAACTGACTGATCATCTATTGCATTGAACACATAAAAAATCGCAACACCTAGTATCAGAGTAAAGAAATAGATGGCATAATCCTTTATACTCTTACTAATATTTTTTAATGATAACTTAAAGAGCATCGTTTAAGTCACCACCAAGTAATGTTACAACATCTATTATTTTATCAAAAAATTCTTTTCTAGAATTTGTTCCTTTAATTATTTCATTAAAAATTTTGCCATCTTTGATAAATATGACTCTTGAAGAATAACTTGCAGTAAACGCATCATGTGTCACCATAAGAATTGTTGCTTGTAATTCTTTATTCAAATAATCAAATTTTTCTAAAAGCATTTTAGCTGACTTTGAATCCAATGCACCTGTTGGTTCATCTGCAAGAATTAACTTTGGATTAGTAATTATTGCTCTTGCACTAGCGACTCTTTGCTTTTGACCTCCACTCATTTGATATGGATATTTATTAAGTACATTAACAATATCCAGTTCTTTTGCAACTTTTTTAATTCTTGTATCAATTTCTCTTGAATTCACATTTTGAATAGAAAGTGCCAAAGCAATATTTTCATAAGCAGTTAAAGTATCAAGTAAATTAAAATCTTGAAATATAAAACCTAACTCTTCCCTTCTAAACTTATTTAGACTATTTCCTCTTAATTTTGTGATATCATTACCTGCTACATAAATATGTCCAGATGTAACTTTATCAATTGTAGATATACAATTTAAAAGAGTAGTCTTTCCAGAGCCACTTGCTCCCATTATTGCAACAAATTCTCCCTTTTCAACATCAAATGATAGGTTATCAATTGCTTTTGTAAGACTAGATTTATTGCCATAATATTTTTCAATTTTATCAATTTTTAAGATATTTTCCATAATCTTTCTCCTTTCTGATTACATTGTAATATAAAAGATAGGATTAGTCGTTATTCTAATATTACAGAATATTACAATTTTGTAATATTTATTTTTAGTATCCAAATCTGCATAAACTTTAATCAACTTTATAAAAATCATTTTTATAAAAGATAATTGTAATTTTTGTATATTTATGTATTTCAGATTCAATAATTATCTTATGTCCTAATTTATCGCATAATTTCTTGACAATATAAAGTCCCATACCTGTTGATTTTGCCATTATTCTACCGTTTTCACCAGTGAAAGATTTATCAAATACTCTTTTTATATCGTTTTTAGGTATTCCTATTCCATTATCCCAAATAGTTAGATATACTTTATCTTTTTCATCTTTTACACTGATTTTTATTATTGGATCGTTATTATTTTTTTTATATTTAATACTATTGTTTATAATCTGATTTAATACGAACTCTAACCATTTTGAATCAGTTAAAACTTTTTCATTATGAATATCAACTTCAAGATTAACTTTGTTTTCTAATAAGTCATCTTTATTTTTTAAAGCAACATCTTTGATAATCTTCTGCAATTCAATTTCTTTGATAAGATAATCTTTCTCGGCATTTTCGCTTCGAACGAAATATAAAATTTGATCTATATAGTTATCTAACTTTCTAATTTGTTCTATATATCTCTTATCAAACATATTTTTGTTGTTATGAATTAATAAAGTTAAACTTGCTACTGGAATCTTTACTTCATGAATCCACATTTCTACATATTCCTTGAAATCGGTAATACTTAAATTATATTCTTTTACATTTTCAATCATTGACTTGTTTATATCATAAAGAATTTGATAAAAAATTTCGCCATCATAAAAGTTTGGCTTATTTAATATTTCTAAAATTAAATATTTTTTATCTAACTTATCAAGCGTATTTAATATTTTTTTGTAAAATTTGTATTTCCTGAAATAATCAAAAATAATATTAAATGTTGCAACTAAAAAAAATAATATTGTAAATGCTATTTTCAAATCATTTTCCACTTTAAATGCGTTTAACATAAGAATAGCAATTATGAATCCAACAATTGACACAGTTATCTGTACTGTTTTATCTAATAAATATTTTTTAAAACTCATAATAATTTATACCCTTGTCCTTTTCTTGTTTCAATTCTATTTTCAAGTCCAAAATTTTGTAATTTATTTCTCAATCTACTAATATTTACTGTTAGAGCGTTGTCATTTATAAATTCATTATTATTCCATAAATCTGTCATTAAATCATCACGAGTTACTATTCTACCACGATTACTTAAAAGATATGTAAAGATAATCATTTCATTTTTAGTTAGTTCTAATACATTTTCACCTTGTTTCAATATTCCTTTTTGTGGATTAACACTAATATTATCATAAAATAAGTCGTCCATATTATTATCCATTCGTTTAAATATATTTTGTATTCTCAATAATAAGATTGTTGGATTATATGGCTTAGTAATATAATCGTCTGCACCATAAGATATAGATAAAACTTCATCTACTTCTCCTACCCTGCTCGTAACCATAATAATAGGAATATTAGATTCTTTTCTAATTTCTTTTAATAAAATTTCACCATTTTTATTAGGTAAATTAATATCCATTAAAATTAAATCAAATT
>ERZ1106976.137-NODE-137-length-81796-cov-4.622588_pt1 | contig 81796 bp, 75 predicted proteins | sample MGYA00403687_ERZ1106976 | MGnify/ENA primary metagenome ERZ1106976 (study PRJEB35170, sample SAMEA104062446) | human gut metagenome | biome: human gut; feature: human-associated habitat; material: faeces | place: Denmark | collected 2013-02-22 ... | reverse complement strand
TTTAGATTTTTTCATTTCATAATTGCTTTCAAAAATTATTATGTTAAGATTACTCTTGTTTGTAACGCTTGTCAATCATTTTTATCTGTGGATGTACATTCTTGTCATTTTTGGGTCATCATCACCTTGAACCATACATAAAAATTCCCATCCATATCGTTCATAGAAGCCAATATGATCCGTCACCAAATATAAAGGCGTTACTCCTTTATTTCTCATATCATCAACAACTTTGTTTAGCAAATTCCCAGCTAGTCCCTTTTCTCGATGTTCTTCTTCAGCATATACGGCGCATACATTTGGAGTCAAATCCTTTCTATCATGAAAGTCATTTTCTATTACCCCAAGTCCTGCGACAATGGATTCATCATATAAGCATATATACCAACCATACTCGGTTTTTCCTGATAAATACGCTTTCATACACTCCAGGTATGCCTCTGCCGGCACACCCCATTTACTATGAAACCACTCAGCTGCAATAGCTACTAATTCCGGCCGTTCTCTTAATGTTATAATTCTATAATTGTTCGTATTGTTAATATCCTCCAATAATATGAAAGGCAGGCTAAAATAGCCCACCTTATCTCTAATTCTTAATCAAATTCAGCACTATTATATCTTAAAAATCCCACTTGCACTTTTCTTCACAACTTGCCAGATTTTCTCTTTCCTTCGCGAACGATTCTTTGAATACTTTTCTCCGAAAGTGAAAACTGCATGGCAAGACTGGCAATAGAACTACCACCTTGATATTTCTGGCTAATCTCGTGATTTCGCTGTATCAGATATTGTCTTGTATCAGTATGACTTCCCCACTCCTTTTTAGATGTGCTGGGAATATATATTGCTTTTCCATTTACATATTGCTGAATAGTTTCTATTAATTCTTTTGGCAGAACCTCTTCTGCTCTAATATAGCTCATAGTATCCTCCTAAATATAATTTCTTAGGATTCATCTGAGCTTAACTATTCTTTTTATTTTAAGCTCAGACTACTGAGCAAAAACATATCTTTTTTTCATAAATAAAATGCCCCTTTCCTTTATTAAAAAGACTTCCCCAAGCAATTAACATCACCATTATTTAGTCCGCATTTTTTATAAAACTCTAGATTATCATTTATAGAAATAAGTTCTATTGTATAAATATCCTTTACTTTAAGTTGCTCTTCTAAGGCACTAAGCAGCTTACGCCCTACTCCTTTTCTCTTCCACTTTGGAGCAACAAAAATTTCTGAAACAAAGAACATATCATAGTCTGCATAAGGATCCACAAATCCCAAAAGACCACCTATAATTTCACCGTCTTCTACTGCAGCTAAACCCAGGGCTTCAAATCCACACAAAATGGACTGCACTCTTCTTACTGCCTTTTCCTGAACCCAAGCCTCATTCCAAGGCTCCTCTGAATATGCCTGTCCCATTACTCCGGCAAGCTCCTCGATATCATTATGATTAACTACTCTTATCTCCATTTATTTATCCTCCTGGCCTCGTATTACATAAAAGCGATACAATTCTTCTTTTTCATCATCAATATCTTTGTACATTTTCTTTTCTATTAAGTTGAAACCAGATTTCTCTGCTACTTTCCATGATGGTGTATTCGCATCGAGAATAGTTGCTATTATTTCAGACTCACTATATTGTTTAAAGAAAAACTGAACATATGCATTTATCGCCTCTGTCATATATCCTTTTTTCCTAAAAGGTGTTCCTATAAAATAACAAATACCAACCTTATCCACATCTTCATAATATGTAGAACCAACAGAGCCTATGACCTCTTCTGTTTCTTTTAGTATAACAGTGCAAGGTATATAATTTTCTCTTGGATTATCATTATTTGTTAATTTTAAAGCCTCTTCAATCCAATCATTGATCCACTCTGAACAATTAGCATCAAACCCAACTTGACTAAGACTCCCATCTTGAGACATACCAGAAAAGATAATCTCGTCTCCGCGCTGTATGGATCGAATAATCAATCTATTAGTTTCTAGCCACATTTAAATCACCTCTTCTGATTAAGTATAAGTTCCATCCTAATATATGAAAACCTCAATTTTAATTATAAATAAACTTGCTCCAGTATGTTTATATCATCTGAAACGCCTTCAGTGCCTCCACAATTGCCTCTTCCTTCTCCTTCGGGCACCGTGGCTGTCTAGCATCCTCCGACTTTGGCAAATTGAAATTCTCAGCCAATTCAATACCACATTTCCGTTTTACCTGAGCAATATAGAGATTCGAAACCTTCATCCCATCATTATGCTCTGCAACATACTTCTTTATCTTTTCATAGGTTGCCTTTGTCTCTGCTGAAGTACCTTCCAATTCAGCAACATCAATATCCACATCAATATAATCATCCGGCTTCTGACGGAGTTGGGAAAGTAAGACAACCGTTTCCACATGTTTCGTAAACGGAAAAAGATCAAACGGTGTACACTCTTTCATCCGGTATCCATGCTTTGTCAGATACTTCAGATCCCGCACCAGCGTTTCCGGACCACAGGATACATACACGACTTTATTCGGAGCCAGTCGCACTACAGAGGAAAGAAACGCCTCATCGCTTCCCGTACGCGGCGGATCCATAATGACCACATCCGCATGTTCTCCTTTTTCTGCCATCTCTACCATAAATTGTCCGGCATCTTCATTATAAAAAGTAACATTGTGAATATGATTGCGCTTTGCATTGGAGATAGCATCCTTTATCGCATCACGGTTTAACTCCACTCCGATCACATGCTTTGCGCGGCTGCTGGCAATCAACCCGATCGTGCCCGTACCGCAGTACGCATCGATCACAGTTTCTTTTCCTGTCAGTTTAGCACAGGAAATGGCTTTCCGGTAGAGTTTTTCTGTCTGCTGCGGATTTACCTGATAAAATGAAGTCGGTGAAATACGAAATGTGCATCCGCACAGTTCATCCTCAATAAATCCTTTTCCATAAACCGTAATATTGCGCTCCCCGAGCACCATGCTGGTCTTGCGGTCATTGACATTGATCACTACTGTACTGATCTCCGGGAACTTCTTCCGCAGTGCCTTGACAAAATTATTTTTGGATGGAAGGATCGGAGATACCAGTACAAGCACCACCATAATCTGTCCGCTGTGATAGCCCTTTCGCACCAGCACATGACGCAGCAGCCCATATCCGGTATCCTCATCATATGCACGAATCCGGAAAGAACGCATCATATTTTTGATTTCACGGATAATGGCATCTGCCTGTGCATCCTCGATCTGGCACTGCTCTACATCCACGATGTCATGCGAATGTTTCTCATATACGCCTGCCACAATATGTCCGCGTTTATTGCAGGAAAAAGCCGCCTGTACTTTATGCCGATAGTGGTATGGATCGTCCATCCCGATGATTGGATTGATCTTTCCAAACGGTTCCATGAGTTTGCGCATGTAACTCTGCTTTTTGGAAAGCTGCTGACTGTACAAAATTCCCTGATAGTCACATCCTCCGCATCTTTTTGCGTAAATGCAGTGTTCGCCTGTTTTTTGTATCTGGCTTATGTTCGGTTTTCTATCCGTTTCTCTTCCCCTGTTCCTCTCTTTTTTCATCTTCTGTCCCGTTGTTTTTTTCTGTCCTATTTGCATATTTTCCAACTTCCTGTACTTGATTTTTAAAGTTCTTTCTCGTAGCACCACCAGTCCTCGTCAAATAAATCGCTCTCTCCCACTACGTCAAAATGCAGTTTTTCATAAGAACGGAGCGCTTTTTTATTTGTCTTACACACGAGAAAATGTACACTCCTTTTCCCCTGTTTTTTCAATTCTTCCATGCCATGCTGCAGAAGCTGCCGGGCAATTCCCTGATTCTGCATATCGGTGCGTACCCCGAGTCTGGAAAGCTCCGCAGACGGCTGCAGTGTTTCTGACCAGCAGGTGAGTGCTTCCACCTGCGGATCTTCATCCACTGTGATCGTGCCAATGATTTCTCCATCTTCATTTTCCATACAAAAAAGAGCATTTCTTTTCATATCATAATCAAATTCCTGTTCTCCTGGATACCCATTGCCCCATGCGCAGTATGGAGTACCGATCAGCGACTGATACAGCGCAAGAATTTCTTCCTTATCGTCCTGCTTAGCTTTTCGAAACTTCATTTTTCCTCTTTTCATCCTTCGCTTTCGATTTTCTTTCTCAACTATGCCATAATGCTCTCTAAAATGCAAGTATACTGCCTTTTTCATTTTTTTACACAAAACACCCCGGCAGCCGTTTTTATAACGGATACCGGGGTGTCTGTTTTCTATAGCCGGGTGTACTTATACCTGAATACGATCTGCAATCTCATTTCCCATGGCGAACCGTTCTCCATTGGCACCGATGATCAGCCCATTGGATAATTTCTGAATCACCTGTACGCTGCCACCTTCTTCTACATGATGGCGGTGCAGGAATTCTACAACTTCCGGTAATCCGAATAACCACTGAATGGTATAATTTTCACCAACTTTTGCTTTTGATAATGCCTGCATAATGCTCCCTCCTTCTATAGCTCCTCCATTCGGTTACCACTATTATATGGAGTTTATACCCGGTTAGTCAATTGAGAGCTTTCTCCTTTTATTATAACCGAAATAAGTCATCACTGATCTGAAAACATGACATGTTATAAATTATGAACCGTTTTACACTTTTCCTTGCATCAACTCATAAGATATGTTATATTATGCGTAGAAAAAGGGAAAGCCAGAGAAGCGGTTTACCCGAATATATTAAGTAACTGTTTTATCAACAGCCGTCATTATTCGCAGTAATGGCGGCTATTTTCGTTTTCCCTTGAAAATCGTGTAGCACAATCCAACAAGGGCGCAAATGAACTAAGAGGATTTGCTTATTTCGAGATATTTTTCTATAAAAGTGTGTCAGTCTTTTATTTCATATCAGAGAATTGTTCCGGAACCCCTATAAATAAGCATTCTTCGGATTATTTCTCATCCACCACCTGGAAGATAAAAAATTTAAGATAATAGCTTTCCGGCACATTCGCAGAATTTGCCCACAAAATCGGATGATCCGGCGCCTGCGTACGGAATTCCACCTGACGCAGCCGTTTGTGTGCCGCCTTTGCAGCTTCCTTCACCGTCTTTGCCAGCAGTTCCTGTGTCATAAAATGGGAACAGGAACAGGTTGCCAGGTATCCGCCGTCTTTTACCAGCTTTAACCCTTTCATATTGATCTCCCGATAACCTTTGATGGCATTCTTCGTGGCCTCACGGGATTTCGTAAATGCCGGCGGGTCGAGAATGACTACATCATACTTTTCTCCGGCTTCTGCCAGTTTCGGAAGCTCGTCCAGTACATTTGCACAGCGAAAATGTACCGTATCTTCCAGATGATTACGCACGGCATTGGCATTTGCCTGCTGCACCGCATATTCCGAAATATCAAGTCCCGTCACATCGGAAGCACCTGCGATTCCTGCATTCAGTGCAAACGTTCCCATATGTGTAAAACAGTCCAAAACTCTCTTTCCTTTACAGATCCGCTGCATTGCCAGCCGGTTATACTTCTGGTCCAGGAAAAAGCCCGTCTTCTGACCATTTACCACATCGACCAGATAGTGCACGCCATTTTCCGTAATCTCCACCTCTGTATCAAATGTTTCCCCAATAAATCCTTTCACCTTCGGAAGTCCTTCTTTCCTGCGCTCATTGGCGTCACTTCTCTCATAGACTCCACGGATAGAAATACCTTCCTCTTTCAGTACCCCTTTTAATAATGAAACGATTGTTTCCTTGAACTGCTCCATACCGAGTGCCAGACATTCCACCACCAGCACATCCTCATACTTGTCAACCACCAGTCCCGGCAAAAAATCCGCTTCCCCGAAAATCACACGACAGGAAGATGTATCCACCGTTGTCTTCCGGTATTCCCAGGCATTCTTTACACGCATACGAAGAAAATTCTCGTTAATCTCCTGATCCGCATGACGGGTCAGCATCCGGATGCGGATCTTCGAATTCTGATTGATAAATCCCTTTCCCATCGGATATCCATCAAAATCATGTACCGTCACCACATCTCCATTGGTAAATGTCCCCACAATCGTATCAATCTCATTATCAAAAATCCATGTGCCACCCGCCTTGATCGTGCGGCCTTCTCCCTTTTTTAAAGTAACAATTGTATGATTCTCCATCTTCTTTTCCTTCCTGTAAATATTTTCTTCATAGAGATACCATGTGCGATGTCGAACATTTGAGGACATATACACAATATCTTCTTTTCGCTGTCCCAGCTTCGTTTTCGTTTGGGACATATACACAATATTTCTTCTTTTATGTCCCGGCTTCGTTTTCGTTTGGGACATATGCACAATATTTCTTCTTTTATGTCCCACTTTTATTTTCGTTCGGGACATATACATAATATCTGCACTTCTATATCCCATTTTTAACGCTTTCCGGGACATATCAGTGGAAACTTTTTCTATATATCCCACTCTGACTCTTCTTCGGGACTTTTCAACTTAAAAATCTTCCATATATCCCTGCCCTGTCTATCTTAGAATTTTTTCTCTCAAATATCTTCTATATGCCCTCTCCCTGTCTACCTCAGGACTTTTTCCCTTAAAGTGTACCACAGAATAATTACGTTTTCCAGCACTCCCCATTGTTTTTGAAATCCATAAATGTTATAATGTTGTTAATAAATTAACGAAGTTGTTGCATTTCTGTTCACAACTTCACGCTAAGACATACAAGGAGGTCTTATACGAATGGATTTTTCAGAAGAATACAGACAGAAGCTCGTTTCAGCAGACGAAGCCGTAAAAGTAATCAAATCCGGTGACTGGGTAGACTATGGCTGGTGTACCAACACCGTAGATACACTGGACAAAGCACTTGCCAAGCGTACCGATGAACTGAAGGATATCAACCTGCGTGGCGGAATCCTCTTAAAACCGCTTGCCGTATTTGAGCGCGAAGACGCCGGCGAGCATTTTACATGGAATTCCTGGCATATGTCCGGAATCGAACGTCATATGATCGCACGTGGCTGTGCATTCTACAGCCCGATCCGTTATTCCGAGCTCCCTCGTTATTACCGTGAGCTGGATTGTCCGGATGATGTGGCAATGTTCCAGGTTGCTCCAATGGACAAGCATGGATACTTCAACTTCGGGCCAAGTGCTTCCCATCTTGGTGCAATGTGTGAGACAGCCAGACATATCATCGTAGAAGTCAACGAAAATATGCCGCGCTGCCTTGGCGGAACAGAAAACGGTATACATATTTCCAAAGTCAATGCAATCGTAGAAGGCTCCAATCCTCCAATCGGAGAACTCGGTGCCGGCGGTCCTGCTACCGAAGTAGACCAGAAAGTTGCACAGCTGATCGTAGACCAGATTCCAAACGGTGCCTGCTTGCAGCTTGGTATCGGTGGTATGCCAAACGCAGTCGGTTCCCTGATCGCACAGTCCGACTTAAAGGATCTTGGTGTTCACACAGAAATGTATGTAGATGCATTCGTAGACATTGCCAAAGCCGGAAAGATTACCGGTGCCTGCAAAAACATTGACCGCTACCGTCAGGTATATGGTTTCGGTGCCGGAACCAAGAAGATGTATGATTATCTGGATGAAAATCCAGAACTGATGAGCGCACCTGTCAGTTACACCAACGATATCCGCTCCATCGCAGCACTGGACAACTTCATCTCCATCAACAACTGTGTAGATATCGACCTGTTCGGACAGATCAGTGCCGAGTCTTCCGGAACCAAACACATCAGTGGTGCCGGCGGACAGCTTGACTTCGTTCTCGGTGCTTATATGTCCAAAGGTGGAAAGAGCTTTATCTGCTGTTCTTCCACATTCACGGATAAGAAAGGTGTTATGCATTCCCGCATCCGCCCGACCCTGGCAGAAGGTTCTATTGTCACAGACACCCGTGCAAATACCCACTATGTCGTTACCGAATATGGCATGGTCAATGTAAAGGGATTATCTACCTGGCAGAAGGCAGAGGCTCTGATTTCCATTGCACATCCGGACTTCCGTGATGATCTGATCAAAGAGGCAGACCAGATGCACATCTGGAGACGTTCCAACCGATAAGAACACCGTTTGTTCACAATTTATTCATATTGCAAAAAAACCTCGTTTTTAACGGGGTTTTTTTATAAATTTTACCTCTTGTCTTTACTATCCTTTTTTAGTAATCTATAGTTCGAGTAAAGGAGAGGTAAAGATGAAGAAATTTTTTAGTATTATCAAAGAAAAACTATTCACCAGAGTTGAAAAACAACATTCCGAAGCTTACCTGCGTCGGATCTCATTTCTGAATAAATATTCCCTGCTGTTCCACATGTTGATATCCTGTGGGATCGTATTTATGGTGGAGGTTCTTTCCCGAAGGAGTTTTCTCTCGGCATGTTCCTTCGTTGGGATGCATACCGGTGCATTTTTTTATAATGCCTTTATTGTATTTGCATCCTTAAGCTTTGTTTATCTGTTCCGCAGACGTGCATTCTGGCGGATCATTATCAGCGGTTTCTGGGTGCTCCTTGGAATCATTAACGGATGCATCCTTTCAAACCGTGTAACACCGTTTGGCTTTACAGACCTTAAATGTATCAATGATCTGTTTGCCATGAACAATACCAACTATTTCACGGCAGAAGAAGCTACCATCGTAGTCATCGGGCTCGGTCTGTTCCTTCTGTTTTGTGTTGCACTCTTCATTAAAGGACCGCGCTATCAGGGCAAGACCCATAAAATTGTTGTAGTAGGTGCCATTGTATCGGTACTGTTTGTCGGTCTTCCTGTTACAACCTCTGCTGCACAGAATGCCAATGTTGTTGCAAGCTACTTCTCCAACATTGCACAGGGATATGAAAACTACGGTTTTATCTATGGATTCTCTTCGAGTGTGGTAGACCGTGGAATGAGCAAGCCGGATGACTACTCCGAGCAGAAAATTGCTTCGATTGAAAAAAATGTAAATGACACAAAAAAAGAAACAACTGTCACCAAAAAGAATGCACCAAATATTATCTGTATTCTTCTTGAATCATTCTGTGATCCGGATGAGATCAAGTTTCTGAATTATAATCAGGATCCGATTCCTACCTTCCACAATCTCGAGAAGAACTACACGAGTGGTTACCTGACAGTTCCAGTTGTTGGCGCAGGAACCGCAAACACTGAGTTTGAAGTTCTCTCCGGTATGAGTATGCAGTACTTCGGAACCGGCGAGTATCCGTATAAAACAATCCTGAAAAAGACAGACTGCGAGAGCACTGCTGCTGATCTGGCTTCCATCGGATATGGAACCCATGCCGTACATAACAATGGCGGTAACTTTTACAGCCGTGTCAATGCCTTTTCCATGATGGGATTTGATACTTTCACCAGCAAGGAACTGATGAACATTCAGAGTTATACGCCAAACGGAAGCTGGGCTACCGATGATATTCTTGTTCCTGAAACAATCAAAACCTTAGATTCCACTCCGAATCAGCCGGACTTTACCTACACCATTACCGTAGGTACACATGGTGATTATCCAAAGACTCCGGTTATCGCAAGTCCGGTATATACCGTCAGCGGTGTGGATGATGAAGAAAAGAAAAACCAGTGGACTTATTACATCAACCAGTTAAATGAAGTAGATACATTCCTGAATGATCTGATTACAGAGCTCTCCAAGAGAGATGAAGATACCATCGTGGTAGCGTTCGGTGATCATCTTCCAACCATGGGTCTGGAAGACTCCGATATGAAATCCGGTGATATCTACAAGACAAAATATGTTACATGGAATAACATGGGATTAAAGAAACAGGATGCAGATCTGTATGCATACCAGCTGATGGCAAGCATTACGGATTCCACAGGTATTCATGAGGGAACCATCTTAAATTACCATCAGACCCAGATGAACAACACAGACCACACTGCATATCTGGACGGACTGGATAATCTGCAGTATGATATTCTTTACGGAAACCGTTACTGCTATGATGGCAAAGACAAATACCCTGCAACCGACATTGTAATGGGAATTGATGATGTAACGGTATCTGAGACGTCGGATTCCATCGGCGGATCGGAAGTGTTTGTCTATGGAAACAACTTCACCAAGTGGAGTAAGGTATTTGTAAATGACGAGAAAGTCAATACAACCTTCAGCAATTCCGGTTGTCTGATTATTCCAAAAGACAGTGTCAAAGACGGTGATACCATTAAAGTGTGCCAGATGGGTTCCAACAGTACGATTTTCCGTGAATCCAACACGTACACATACAAAGATCCTGCTGTGGAAGAAACCGTTACGGGAACAGAGTCGGACAGCAATACCGAATCTACAGTTTCAGAAAGCCAGAAATAAGCAAAAAAGACCTGCCAGTGAATTTATTCACTGACAGGTCTTTTCTTGTCTTAAATTGTCTTTAACGCATCCACAGCGGCATCCAGATACGGATTTTCCATCTCATAGAATGCACCGGCATCCGCAGCTTTCGCATATGCCGGATCCAATGGCAGTTTGCCAAGAACTCTGGTTCCTTCTTTTGCGGCAACTTCGTCAATGTTGCTCTCTCCAAACAGTGCGATCTTCTTTCCACAATCCGGGCATTTCAGATAACTGAAATTTTCCACCAGTCCAAGTACCGGTATATGCATCATATTTGCCATATGGAAAGCTTTCTTTACGATCATCTGTACCAGTTCCTGTGGAGATGTAACAATAACGATACCGTCCACCGGAAGGGACTGGAACACGGTAAGCGGTACATCACCTGTTCCCGGTGGCATGTCCACAAACAGATAGTCCACATCGCCCCAGACAGCCTCATTCCAGAACTGTTTCACAGCCCCTGCAATCACAGGTCCTCTCCAGACAACCGGTGCCTCTTCATCTTCCATCAGAAGATTGATGGAAACGATTTTGATTCCTTCTTTTGTCTCATACGGATACATTCCTTTTTCGTCACCGACCAGCTGACCGTGTGCTCCAAACATCTTTGGAATGGACGGTCCGGTAATATCGGCATCCAGAATTCCCACTTTATATCCGGCTTTCGCCATCTGTACCGCCAGGGAAGAAGTGACAAATGATTTACCGACACCTCCCTTTCCGCTGACCACTCCAATCACATGTTTGATATTGGAATATGCATTCATCGCTTCGAGCATACTCTGCGGATTCTGAGAATTATGGGAACATCCCTCACAGCTTTCTTTGGAACAGGATGATGCTCCACTGCAACTTGAATTTTCTGGCATAATGATAGCCTCCTTGTTAATTATTTAATGATTTATTTATATAGACTTCCCAGTCTTTGGAATGGGTAGTATATGAAATAAGCTTTTCCGATAATTTTATCTTTGCTGACATAGGTATGATCCCAATATCTGGCATCATAGGAATCATTCCGGTTGTCTCCAAGCACCAGATAACTGTCTTTGGGAACCTCAAACTCAAACGGTCCGGTTGCCTCTGTCCATGTCTCTTTCAGGTAATCCTCCTTCAAAGGAGTCTCAGAGTCATTGATATAAATTTTTGCATCCTCAATGGTAACCTTTTCTCCGGGCAGACCAATCACACGCTTGACGTATTTTTGCGTTTCGTCATCTGGGAACCGGAAAATCACGATATCTCCTCTCTTCGGTTCTGAAAACTGATACGCTAGCCGCAGCCCGAACAGGTCATCGCCCGGTTCAATGGTATGCTCCATCGATCCGGTCGGGACTGTTGCATTGATGATCACGTAATTCTTCAAAACCATTGCCAGTGCGAAGGCTGCCAGCAGAGTGACTACCCAGCTGAGCACTTCCCGCAGAGGCGAAGAAACTTTCTCCTTTCCCTCGCCCTTTGGATCATTGTCCATCTTTATTTCTTCTGTTGACATTTCTTTTTTCTCTTCCATAATCACTCTACTCTCTTGGTGCAAACCACCAGTCAATAAAATCTTCCCTGCGGAAAACCAGTCCCACAAGTCCCAGATCGACACGTTCTTTCTGTGTCAGGGTCTGCGCAATAAATTCATTCACAGATACATCAAAATCGCCTTCCAGGCACCAGATACAGCTCACTGTCGGCACATTCTCCTGATTTTTCCAGTCATCTACGAACGAACCGCCGAAATCAACAATCTTATTCCAACGATGCTGCGTATTGATAACCCGCTGCTTGATATTCTCATAGATGACCTCCATCATCCGATGAACTTTCGGGTGATACATCACAGGCTCAAGAATCCTTAAGAGTCGGTGCTTTGGATTGACACGCAGTTCCAGCGTTCCGTTTGCCGTATTCGTCACCATACAGAAAATCTCGTTATCCGGAAACGTTTCCGGCCGCAGATGATACTGATAACGATATGGTACCACACTTTTTATCATATGGAAATCTGCATCCATTTCTTCATATATAACCCCCGGACATTCACTGCTTATCACATAGTGCATGCTACCCTGATAAGGCGCCAGAAGCTGGCAGAACAGATCCCGGTTCTTTTCGAATACAATCAGCTGGTATTCTGCCAGAAAACGCCGGAAATCCATAATATGGTTCTGCCTGTAATATGTAAACAGCCCCTTGCTGATAAATGCAATCCTTATGCTTTTTCCGGTATAACCCTGAATAATTGTTGCAACCGGAAGTTCAATCTCTCTCCCTTTTAAATAAACTTCCACTGTGACAGCTTTGCCAAGCAGCTGCATCTCTTCTTCATACTCTGTCAGAACCGGCTGCTGTCCGCTGGCAATATACTGGTTCAGCCCCAGCGGATTGGATGCAAAATGTTCTACAATCCGTCTGCCGATCAGCCTGCGCAGCTCCGTCAGATGTTCATCATGCGCCACATCATCCCTTGCCAGCCGCAATGTCAGGAATTTTTTCCGTAAATGCAGATGATACGTCATATGCCTGAGCCACTCCGGTTTTAACCCCAGATCTTTCTTTTCATCGGTCACAAGAAACCCCTGCTGATACAGGCAGGATGTCCCGATCAGTCCCTGATGTTTGGAATTATAAATCCAGATACACCCCTCCATCAGTTCATCCATGATACGAATCGATATGATTCCAAGAATATCCGCGAACGGATTGTCCATGATATGATTCTGTTCCCGCAGCGTCACGCTTTTTTCATCAAAGGAAATCTGAATGGGAAATGGCTGATACAGCATATAGTGCTGTACTGCGTGCACCAGCCTCTGAAGGGACAGATTCTTCGCATATTTCGGCCGTAACACCAGCGTAATTCTGGTTCCGGACTGTTCGCGGTTGGAATTGATATATTCCATTGTTTCCGCCCCTTCTATCCATTTTGCGGTAACCGGTTCTAACGTCTGGCGATCCGTAACATTCCACGCGGTATTTACCGATTTGTCCTTTCTCGACTCAATCAACAGTGCCCGTGCAACCATAAAACCGGAAAGCATACCGACTCCAAACTGCGCCACCGGTTCATAGTGAAGCTGCTGTGTAGAAAAATCCTCGCTCTGATAAAAACTCACGCCGATTTTGGCGACATACTGCTCAATATCCCTGGCATTGATTCCGATTCCGTTATCCTCAAACACCAGACGCTGCGTTTCGGAATTATACTGAATGGAAATTTGAGGAGAATACGGATTTCGCATGGAATTTAAGGCTCTTGCCTCCTCCATCTCCAGAAACTCTGTTCCCCAGCTCCATTCCAGCGCCGCCCTGGTATTGCATGCATCAATGGCATTTTGAAGAAACTCCCGGATATAGGCATCCGGATCTCCGTAAAACTGCGTACTTGCAAAGGTCGATATGATATTTTCCTGATCCATACCTACTTTGCACTGTTTCATAGCTGTTCCTCATTTAATAAAATTGCCTGAACCACAAACCGCTTATCTGCCTGTCTGCTCACACAGGTTGATAAAGTCAGCAGATGACTGTCCACCGAAAGCTGGATTTTGTCCTTTACCTCCGGCGAATTCTTGGATTTTTTCACAATGCTTTCAAGATAACTTACACGTCCCTCTTTCGTTGAAAAGTCATTGGTGTGCAGAATATGTGCATCGTCCGTCTTATATGCCGCAAAAATCTCATACACGAGCACCTTTTCCTTTGTATACACATATATATACGGAAAATTGTTAAAAAATGTCTGGTCTTCATAGTTGTGGAGAGAAGCAAACATTGTGTCATTGCGCATATTGTGCCCATACACGACAGTATCAAAATCCGTAAACTCTTTACTGTTTGCCTTCTCTGTATAAATACATCCAGGATATCCCCTGGTACCATTCATATTGTAATTCAGATAATAGGAATCATCACTCGGATGCTGTAACACCGGATAATCCACCCCGGTTCCCGGAATGTAGATCCATGCGTAAATATCCTGATTGACTCCCTTTAATTTTTTCCAGTTTAAATTTTTCTGTGGAATTTCTATTCCTTTTTGTTCCAGTTCGCTGTCTTCGGTCTGCACTTCCTGTGCCACATTCTCCGTCTCAGTCTGCGTATCTGACGGAATATTGATCTGATTATCATTCACCTGATTCTGCAGATCATTTACCTGGGCAGAAAGCTTTTCATATTCTTTCTGTGCATTCTTCTGAACCATCCAGCTTCTTCCAAATATTATGAGTACCACGATCAATACAACTGCCAGAACAATGGTCAGAATTTTATAGATATTGATCGTTCTGTCGTTCTTTCTCTGTCTTTTCATAAAATAGTTTTCTTTCTTTAAAATTGAGGCAGGGCGGCAGATTCCATTCCACCGCCCTCACGTGATGCCATGCATCACCTATCCATAGACCTACATGCTAAATAAAATTGTATCCAGTGAGATTAATTCTTACGTGCCTTTCTTCCGCATACAACAATACCTGCTGCCGCAAATACTGCAACGAACGGAAGTGCCGGAAGCGCTGCCCCGGTTTTTGGAGATGTCTTATAGGAAACAGATCCGGAAGCTGATGTTCCTTTCTGACTTCCTGCTCCACTTTTGCCATTGACACGGGCAGAAGAACCCTTCGTGGAAGTGTTCCGTACGGAATTCTTTCCATCGGTATAACCATCTGTATAACCGTCGTCATAATCATCCTCGAAACTGTCCTCTCCATCGTCATAAGACTGTGGATAGTTTACTGTCACATTCTGATTTACACTAACCGGATTATACTGATTATTGGTCTGTGAGTTGTTCTGGTTGTTGTTGTTTGTCTGGCTGCTGCTGTTGGAATTGTCATTTACATTGGAATTTGTATTTGATCCCTGGGAATTTTCATCCTTTGACGGATCTGTTGTAACGGCAGGGGTCACATTTGAACTGTACTTTACAACTATAACCGGTGAAAATGAATACAATGTAACCGTGACTTTGCCATTGGAAACGCTGTCCGGCTTTACCGTCTGCCAGCTTCCGCTTTTTAATTTATGTAATACATAAACATTGTCTCCAGCCTTAATTCCACTTGCACAAATCGTTACTTTGATTCCTTTGGATGTATTCGTTGCAGACGGAACACTGATATCAGACATGGCCATGACGGTTGCACTTCCGTTCTGTGCACTTGCCACAGCATTTGCCTGACGGTTTCCCTCGCGGTAAACATCTTTGTCCACACCCTTGGAAGAAACCGTGATAAGCTCATTGTTTGCATTATAACCGCTGCTTTCAACGGTTGTTGCCTTATTCAGCTCATCGGTTCTTTGAACCAGTGCCGTATCACTTGTTGGTGATGGATCTGCAAACACGGTTGTGCCCATTGTAAATACCAGCATCATAGCTGTCACAACTCCTGTGAAAATTTTCTTTTTCATCGCAATCTACCTCCTTTCCACGTAATATAAACTGCATGTAACTCTATCTATATCAAGTGCGCGCGCACTGGATACCTTATTGTACGGGTGTATAAAACACCTTCATAATGAGTTCTTCCATGGCATCTTCATCGACATGGTACTCCTCATACCGTTTCCCGTCAATCGGCTTTCCCTCCACCGTTTTTCCGGGAACCGTATACATCTGGTCTTCTGAAAAACCGTAATTCATCAGCTGCTCAATCATACTTGTGAAATCCACACTGGTTACCAGATAATCGGAAACAGAATTGTAAATTTCTGTCACCTGATCCGGGTTTTCTGTGGATACTTTTTTTAATTTATCCATATAGGCAACAATATACTGTTCTTCGCGCTGCAGACGCTTTGTTGCACTGTCATATTCTTCGGTATCCCTTCCATGCAGGTAATAATAAGCCTGCGTCCCATTCAGGGTTACTTTTTGCCCTTTCTTCAAATTCACACCGGCTTTTGGAAACGAAATATCCTGCTGTACAGTCACTTCCACTCCTCCCACAGCATCATTCATCTGTGGGATTCCCCCCATATTCATCGCAAGATAACCGCTGATCGGAATATTTTGAAACAGGCCGGAAACCGCATCCACGGTTTTGCTGCAGCTGAGGCGCTTACCGTCCCCGAATGCATGCTGCAAACAGATCTGAGTTTTAAGCGGTCCCATATCAATACCTTCTTCATCACACAATTCGATATCTGCCATCGTGTTTCGATTGATGGAAATGACCTGCAGCTGCTCTGTTTTGTTGTTTACAACAAGAAGAAACAGTGCATCGGACTGCCCGCCTTGGGTATAATCGCTGCTTTGCTGTACCGGACCATCGATATCAACCCCCATCATGAGGTAGGTTTTGATATCTGTATTATACAGATACTCTTTTCCCTGATAAGCAACTACACCCTCCTGCCACTTTTCCTGACCGGAATCCTGTGTGGTATCTGTCTGCCCCGCAACCTGCTGCTCATAAGAATTTTCTGTATCATCCGCAATGTGGAAGCCGGCATTTTCCGCCTTCGTTTTGACCCCTGCCACAATCACAAGTGCAAGAATCACCACCATCATTCCGGACATAAAATACAATGCATTATGAAGTTTTGTCGATGGTTCATGCATTCTTCTCATGATGTTCTCCGTAATTTCCATAATAGCTGCCATAATAGCCGCCATAGTAGCCACCCTCATAGCCGCTCTTCTTCATCCGTACTTTGTTCAGTACCGCACCAAGTACCCTCACTCCGGAAGCTTCCATCTGCTTTTTGACCGTCTGGATCAGACGTCCGCTTGCCATGCCCTGGGCAATAACAAGAATCGCACCATCACAGTGTTTCGCAATCACCGCTGCATCAATTGCGGCTCCGATCGGTGCACAGTCAAGCAACACATAATCAAAATGTTCTTTTGCAAAATTAAGTAACTCGGTAAAATACTTTTTTTCCAGAATTTCTGTCGGGTTTGGTACTGACGGACCGGCAAAAATCATAAACAGGCCCGGAATCGTTGTACCGTAAAGTACGTCTTCGAGTTTTTTCTGTCCGGACAGAAAATGGGATAATCCGTAGATTTCTCTTCCATCCGAAGCCACTGCCCGTAATCGTCCCACGTATACGGATTTACGCATATCGGTATCGATCAGCAATACACGTTTGCCGGATTCCGAAAAAGAACGTGCCAGATCCATCGTCACGGTACTTTTCCCTTCGTTTGGCATGGCAGACGTCACAACGATGGTGCAGATATCATCTCCGCAGAACTGGATATTGGTTTTTAATGCCCGGAGTGATTCTTTCATCGTATAATTTTGTTTTTTCAGATTCTCAAATGTTACCGATTTCATTTCTTTTTCTTCCTTCTCTTACGCTTGCGCTCTTTTTCCCCATCGTATTCGGCTTCTTCCAAAGGAAGCGTACCAAGAACATTCAGCCCCAGCTTCCTTTGTACATCATCTGCATTCATAATCGTATCATTGAACAGATAAGCCACCACAATAACCGCAATCGCCAAAAACATGCCAAGTATTCCTCCGACCGCCGTATTTTTCATGATATTCGGGCTGACCGGTTCTCCGTCGGAATATCCCTTTTGAATGATATTCGGTGCATCCTGATCCATTTTCTGTTGGATAAAGGCCACACTGACACGCGCAATCTCATCCGCAATCTTTTTTGCCATGGATGGGTTTGCATCGCGCACCGTAATCTCGAGGATTCGCGAGTTGGAAGGATTATTCAGGGTAACTTTTTTCTTCAGGGAACTGTAGGTCTCGTCCAGTCCGAGATTCTCAATTACCTGCTCAAGCACGGGACGCCCCTCTACGATAACCATATAATCGTTTGTCAGACTTGTACCTGTCTGTATATCCGCAAGACTTGTAATCGACATGCTTTTGGACAATACATAAAACTGGGATGTTGACTCATACTGCGGCACCATTACAAACCTGCTGATACAATATGCGGTCACGGCTCCGATAATCAGTGCAAACAACACCCATTTCCAGAAAGAAAGGATCTCTAAAACGAGATCTTTCAGATCAATTTCAATTTCATCATCATTTTCAATTACAATACGTTCCTGTTGTAACTGCTGCTCCATATCAATGCTCCATTACTAACTATTTCATTTCTCCGGTCAGAATCTTTGCCGGATGATTCACCAAAAGCTGATCCGCATATTCCCTGCCAAATTTTTTTTCAATCAGCTCATAGCATTTTCCCATATGATTGGCACGGTTTTTTATTCCATGGCTGTCCGATGCAATCGCATCCACACATTCTGCCTTCAGCATCTTTTTACAGTATTTCTTTGGACCCATACCCTCAAGTCCGAGTACCGCATCCGCATTCACCGTAATCCATGCCCCAAGATTGCGCAGCTCCTCTGCCAGCTGTAAATCTGCAAGTGCTCCATACCGCTCCACATGTGCAAATACCGGAATATATCCGTGCAGAACCAGTTCCTGCGTCATCTGGTAAATATAGGCATATTCACTGTCGTGCGAATACTCACACAACACATACCGCGAGCCGGCCATTGTCCGGCATCTGCCACTGTCAAGTGCCTCGACAATATGACTGTTCACATGGTATTCGGTGCCCAGTGCAAGATAAATTCCAAGTTTCTGTGCATACGGCTCCAGAATACGGAAATGTTCTTCAATTTCTTCCTTCGGATAAGCAAACATGCCGTGCCGGTAATGCGGTGTCAGGATCATTGCAGAAATGCCCTGCTCTTTTGCTGCCTCAAGCATCGCCACAGATTCTTCTATTGTTTTTGCTCCGTCGTCTACTCCGTACAGAAGGTGACAGTGAATATCGATCATGGTTTTCCTTGCCTTTACTTTTTTATACTTTATTATACTATATCGACCATTTTCTTGCAATCTTTGAGCCGTTTTTCCCTCTTTTGACACAACTTTTTGTATTTCTCGAATTTCCACAATTGATTTCCCGGCAAACATAGCGTATAATGGTCATGAAAAGCGAATAACACTTGACAAACTTCGGTTTTCGGGGTACGCTTATATGAGTCCATATAAGGACGGTACAATATTTGACCATCAGGCTCAGGCGGTGAGAGTACCGCACGCATAAACAAGTAGGCTTTATTCTCTGAACTGTCAGTATTACAGCTCAGTATGTCATAGATTTCATTGATCTGTTTTTTACAGCAAGCGCGATTGTCCAGCGCAGGGATTTGTTTTCACAACATGACATGCTGCCTGTTGAAAACGCAGTACAGCAGATGCGGACTATTTGGATCAGGAATTCCTGCGGAGGGTTCCGGTATCCGTCGTGTGCTCACACCCCTGCCGGAGAGGTTAAACTCCGGAACTGCCTAGCAAGTCCGAATACAATTGAACAGAACAAACATATATTTATCTAAAAACCCTATGCATAATGCATAGGGTTTTTTGTTTCTTCTTTTCTGTTGTCCGTTACAAAGTAATGATTCCAAGTGCATTTAATACCGAACTGAATAAAATCAACAGTACCAGTATCGGTGCAACATACTTGATCAATACAATATACAGTTTCTTACTCTTAAATTTCTGTGTGGAAGATTCCACTTCATCCGTAATCGTCTCTGGTTTCACAATAAAACCGACAAATACACAGGTCAGGAATGCCACAATCGGCATAAGGACACTGTTGGATATAAAATCGAAGAAATCCAGAATACTCATTCCGTGAATCGAAAAACCGCTCCAGATTCCAAATCCAAGAGAAGACGGAATTGCCATCAACACCGTATAAACGGTTACACAGACCGTAATAAACTTACGGCTCTTTTTTGTCTTATCCACGAAAATGGAAACCACTGTCTCCATCAGGGAAATGGACGATGTCAGTGCAGCAAACAATACCAGCACAAAAAATACCGTTCCGATCAAGTGTCCTCCCGCCATACTGTCAAACACTTTTGGCAGTGTAATAAACATTAGTGTCGGTCCTGCCTTCAGCGATACCTGATCTCCACCGGAAAACACAAACACGGCCGGTACAATCATCAGTCCTGCCAGAAATGCAATTCCGGTATCAAAGATTTCGATATTCCGCACACTGCTCTCTATATCCTCATTTTTCTTCATATAGGAGCCATATGTAATCATAATGCCCATCGCCAGCGACATGGAATAAAACAGCTGTCCCAGTGCCGCCAGGAAAGCATTCGCACTGATCTTGGAAAGATCCGGCTTTAAGTAGTAGACAATTCCTGCCCCTGCTCCCGGACGGGTCACAACAAATACCGCAATAATAACGGAAAGAACTACCAGAAGCGGCATCAGCACTTTGCTGATATTTTCAATTCCTTTATTTACGCCAAGCAGAATCACAACCGAAGTGGCAAGAATAAAAATTACCAGCCACATCACCGGTTCCCCGGTCTTTGCAATAAAATTTGAAAAATAATCATCTGCTGCCGCTGCATTTCCGCTTCCTGTAAGAAATGCCCATGCAAATTTGATGACCCATCCACCGATCACACAGTAATACGGAAGAATGATAATCGGCACAATGCTGGCAAGAATTCCAATAAAACCGCACTTTTCATGCAGTGTGCTGAATGCATACAGTGCACTTTTCCCGGTTTTTCTGCCCAGTGCAATTTCTGTGATCATAAGTGCAAATCCAAACGTAACCGCAAGGATCACATAGATCAATAAAAAAGAACCTCCACCGTATTTTGCGGCAAGGTAAGGAAACCTCCACAGATTTCCAAGTCCGACAGCAGATCCCGCAGCGGCAAGAATAAAGCCCATTTTGCTGGAGAAACTGCTGCCATGTTTTTTGTGTTCGTTCATAACAGCCCCCTTAATCATAGTTTCAGGAGGCAGACCGTTTATAATTTAAACCGATATCCGACTCCCCAGATGGTCTCGATGTACTGCGGCTTGTTCGTATTCATCTCAATCTTCTCTCGAATCTTTTTGATGTGTACGGTAACCGTTGCAATATCACCGATAGATTCCATATCCCATATTTTACGGAACAATTCCTCTTTTGTAAATACATGATTTGGATTCTCTGCCAAAAAAGTCAGCAAATCAAACTCTTTTGTCGTAAACTGTTTCTCTTCTCCATTGACCCATACCCGGCGCGCCGTCTTGTCTATTTTAATGCCCCGGATCTCAATGATATCATTTTGTGGCATATTGCTGCCGATCAGTCGCTCATACCGTGCCAGATGTGCCTTCACGCGGGCTACCAGTTCACTCGGGGAAAATGGTTTTGTCACATAATCATCTGCCCCCAGTCCGAGCCCGCGAATCTTGTCAATATCATCCTTTTTTGCGGAAACCATAAGGATTGGTGTATTCTTTGTCTCACGGATCTTTTTACAGATTTCAAATCCATCCACTCCCGGAAGCATGAGATCTAAGATAAACAGATCAAACTCCTCATGCAGGGCTCTTTCGAGTCCTTTGGTCCCGTCATTTTCAATTTCCACTTCAAAGCCACTCAGTTCCAGATAATCTTTCTCCAGATCTGCAATAGCCACTTCATCTTCAACGATCAGTATTCTGCTCATTTGCTGTTACCTCCTGATATTTGCGTATTACAAAGTACATGGTAGTGCCGGAATCTTCTTTGCTGGTTGCCCAGATTTTCCCTCCATGATCCTCTATGATCTTTTTTACAATGGAAAGTCCGATTCCGCTGCCACCGGTTGCCGAATTTCTCGAAGCATCTGTCCGGTAGAACCGGTCAAAAATATATGGCAGATCTTTCTGGGCGATTCCCCTTCCATTGTCTTCGATTTCTACCTGAATAAAATCCCCGACATCCTTAATCCGGATGTTGATGAATTTTTCCGTTTTATTCATATATTTTACGGAATTTCCTATAATATTATTGATTACTCTGCGCAGCTGCTCCGGATCTGCAATAATCTGGGTATCCGGTGTTGCATAATTAAAATAGGACAGGGCAATCCCCTTTGCCTCCAGATCCAGTCCGATTTCTTCCACACAATCCTTAAAATATGCGGCAACGTTCAGCTTTGCAAAATCATATGGAATACGGTTGGTGTCGATCTTGGAATACAGTGTCAGTTCATTGATCAGTGTATCCATCTCATTTGCTTTGTTGTAAATGGTACGGATATACTTATCTAATTTCTCCGGCGTATTGGCTACTCCATCCATGATGCCTTCCGAATAGCCCTTTACCGCCGTAATCGGTGTTTTCAGGTCATGGGCAATGTTGCTGATCAGCGTGCGGTTTTCTTTTTCGTTGCTTAGTTTTTCCTCTGCATTATCTTTTAAGCGCTGACGCATCTGTTCAAAGGTCGTGCAAAGTTCCCCGATCTCATCGTCGCTTCCGGTATCCAACGCAAAATCGAGATTTCCTTCTTTGATATTTTCTGCCGCAACGCGCAGTTTCTGGATCGGTGTAATCATGCTCCGGTAGATCCACACAATCATCATGATCGCTGTCAGTAACAGAATGATTACCACACAGATAATCCCCCATAAAATAAACTGGCGGATCTCCTGCCCGGTAGCATCAAAAGACGTGACTATATACGCCGTACATTTTTCTCCCGAATCCAGCTTAAAATCTGCCTGTTTTACCAGAATTTCATCGTCCCGGTCGATATATTTGTCCACTCCCTGTTTCGAACTGTTTGCCCCATATACCGGAAGTTCCGAAAGAATCTTTTCATTATCACTTCCCCCATTGAAAGAAATATTCTCCCCGATTCTTACCACCAGATAGGAATATTTCTGTTCCAGGCTCTCATTGATCTCACTAAGATACGAAACGTCCTCCATTTTTGAAGGAGATAACTTTATGGTCTTTTTGATCTTTTCAAAATCCGGTGCAGTATAACGGTTTAACATCGGTACAGAATTGATAATACTATAGGCATCCGCATTCTTAATTCCATACGTCTGCTCGATCACATGCGACTGAAAATTACAATAGGCGCTGATCGTGGCAATCGCCAGGATCGATGGCACAAAGATAATAATACAGAACGAAATGATCAGTTTGGTTTTTATCTTCATTCGTATTCCTTCCCTGTAAAAAAATAAGACACAGAACAAACTCTGTGTCTTATTATATCATTCTTTTATAAAAAATTATGTAAACTTTTCATAAATTAAAGGTACTTCTTTAAAGCCTCTGCCTTGTTTGTTGCCTCCCATGGGAGATTTAAGTCATTGCGTCCGAAGTGACCATAAGCAGCTGTCTGACGGTAAATCGGACGGCGCAGATCCAGCATCTTGATAATTCCTGCCGGACGAAGATCAAAGTTCTCACGTACAATCTTTACCAGCTCATCATCTGCGATCTTTCCTGTACCGAATGTATCAACCATGACAGAAGTAGGCTGTGCAACACCGATGGCGTAAGATAACTGAATCTCACACTTATCAGCAAGACCTGCTGCAACAATGTTCTTTGCAACATAACGTGCAGCATATGCTGCGGAACGGTCAACCTTTGTGCAGTCTTTTCCTGAAAAAGCTCCGCCGCCGTGACGTGCATATCCACCATAGGTATCAACGATGATCTTACGACCGGTCAGACCTGCATCTCCGTGTGGTCCGCCGATTACGAAACGTCCGGTCGGATTGATAAAGAATTTGGTATCTCCATCGATCAGCTCCTTTGGAAGGATCGGATCAAAGACATATTTCTTAATATCCTCATGGATCTGTTCCTGGGTAACGTCCTCATCATGCTGGGTAGATAAAACAACTGCCTCAAGTCTCTTTGGCTTTCCTGCTTCATCATACTCTACAGAAACCTGTGTCTTTCCATCCGGACGAAGGTAGGTAAGTGTTCCGTCTTTACGAACCTTTGTAAGCTGTAATGCCAGCTTGTGTGCCAGTGAAATCGGATATGGCATAAATTCCGGTGTCTCATTGGTTGCATATCCAAACATCATTCCCTGATCTCCGGCGCCGGTATCCAGATCATCTGTCAGCTCGCCCTCTTTTGCCTCAAGTGCCTTGTCAACACCCATGGCAATATCTGCGGACTGCTGATCTAAAGCTACCATAACCGCACAGGTATGTCCGTCAAAACCGGTCTTTGCATCGTTGTATCCGATCTCGTTTACAGTCTTTCTTACAATTGCAGGAATATCAAGAGTTGCCTTTGTTGTAATTTCTCCTGTAACAAGTACGAAACCGGTACAGCTTGCTGCCTCACAGGCTACACGGCTCATCGGGTCCTGCTCCATGCATGCATCCAGAATGGCATCTGAAATCGCATCACACATTTTGTCAGGATGTCCTTCTGTAACGGACTCTGATGTGAATAATAATTTTTCCATTGCTTTTTGTTTCTCCTCTCTTGTTTTATACAGAAATAAAAAAAACCGCCTCGCAGCGGATTGATCTAAAGATAATCAAATCCCCTTATTGTTCGATTAACTCGCTCAGGTTGGCACCTTCCAAACAGGGGTTGCCGTGACTTCACAGATCCTATGTATCTCCATCACTCTGAATAAGAGAAAGCTTACAATATTAAATTTGAAATATCCAAGTGCTACCATACTCCAGTTTCTTTCATCTGTCAAGCCCTAAAAGATTGACTTTTGTGCGAAATAATTCTATACTTTTGTATATACGTTACATACGGAGAGATAAAAAATGATAAAAATTGAGACAAAACAACTACAGGAAGGTGCCATCCTTGCACAGCCTGTGATCACACCGCTTGGACAGCCGTTGGCTCCCGCCGGTTCTGCTGTAACCCGTCAGCTGATCAACCGCATGAAACTGTACCGTGTGGAATATGCAGAAATTGAGGGCGAAGAACCTGCTCCGCAGGAGGAGGCTCCAAAGCCTGTAAAAGAAGCAAAAACATACGCCCAGGAAAGCAAAACACACTCACAGAAAGTCGCCGGTTCCAGTGAATTCCGCACGTTCCAGATTGAGTATGTTCAGGCAATTGAGCTGATGAAACAGATGTATACCGCAGCCATCAAGGATAACAAACCGATTGACTCGCAAAAACTTCTGGGCAGTGTCGCAGATCTGTTCCAGTCCCGCAACACCATCGTTGAAATGTTTGATATGCTTTACAACATGCGTACTGTGGCCGATTCGGTTTATGCGCACAGTCTCAACGTTGCACTCATTTCACGAATGATCGGCCGCTGGCTGCGTTTTGAACGTCACGATCTGGACATTCTTACGCTTGCCGGACTGATGCACGATATCGGAAAACTGCTGATTCCTTCCGATATCTTAAATAAGCCGGGATCTCTGACCGATGAGGAGTTTGCAAAAATCAAACAGCACCCGGCACTCGGATACGAGATTTTAAAACGTCAGCCGGATCTGGATTCCCGTATCAAAAAAGCTGCCCTGATGCATCACGAGCGCTGTGATGGAAGCGGCTATCCGACCGGATTGACGGAAGATTACATTGACAATTTTGCAATGATCGTTGCAATTGCCGATGTGTACGATGCCATGACAGCGGCACGTTCCTATCGCTCTCCGTTGTGTCCGTTCGAAGTGATCAGTAAATTTGAAGAAGATGGTTTCCAGAAATACCATACAAAATATATTCTGGTTTTCTTAAAGCAGATTGCCAGCACTTACCAGAGTAACCGCGTCATCTTAAGTGACGGAAGGGGATGTACCATTGTCATGTTAAATCAGAATGCACTGTCCCGTCCGATTGTCCAGTTTGATGATAAATCCTGTCTGGATCTTTCCACCGCCAGCCGCGACCTCTATATCAAAGCGGTTTTATAAATTTTTCAAATGAAAAGGGAGTGTGAAAACATACCAATGTTTTTCACGCTCCCTTTTTTGCCCGTTCTTTTTATTTATGAAACTTTCAGAATAAACTTCTGAATTTCTTTTTCATCCGATACCTTTTCAATCTGTGCCCCAATGCCGCGCAGCTTCTGATCAAATTCTTCGTATCCACGCTCGATAAAATAAATATCATCAATCACCGTAATTCCCTCTGCCACCAGACCGGCAATCACCAGCGCTGCTCCCGCACGCAGATCCGGCGCATTCACCCTGGCACCTGTATAACGGGTCACTCCATTGATAATGGCAATATTGCTCTCTACCTTGATATTGGCTCCCATACGTGTCAGTTCATCCACATATTTGAAACGGTTTTCAAAAATGCTCTCCGTAACGGTACTGGTTCCCTCTGCAATTCCCAGAATTACTGCCATCTGTGGCTGCATATCTGTCGGGAATCCCGGATACGGAAGTGTTGTCACCTGTGTGTGATGCAGTTTTCCATCCGAAATAATCCGAACCGCATCATCGAACTCCTCAACTTTGCATCCTGCCTCCACAAGTTTGGCGGTTGTTGCTTCCAGATGTTTCGGAATAACATCCTTTACCAGCACATCTCCCCCTGCTGCCGCTGCCGCAAACATAAAGGTTCCTGCCTCTATCTGATCCGGGATAACCGAATACTCTGTCTTATGCAGCTTCTCCACACCGACAATACGGATAACATCCGTTCCTGCACCACGGATATTCGCACCCATACTGTTTAAGAAATTTGCCACGTCTACCACATGAGGCTCTTTTGCTGCATTTTCAATTACGGTTTTTCCTTCTGCCATGGATGCTGCCATCATAATATTGATCGTTGCTCCAACCGATACTTTATCCAGATAAATATGTGTTCCGTTTAATTTTTCTGCCTCTGCAATAACAAGACCATGTGCAATATCCACTTCTGCTCCCATTGCACGAAATCCTTTGATATGCAGATCAATCGGTCTGCTTCCGATATCGCATCCGCCCGGAAGAGCCACTTCCGCCTTTTTGTATTTTCCAAGAAGTGCACCGATCAAATAATAGGACGCACGGATTCTACGGATAAATTCATTGTCCACCGTCACGTCTTTGATAAATGAACCGTTGATCTTTACGGTATGTGCATCAATACGGTCTACCATTGCACCGATCTCTGCAATCGCCTGCAATAATACATTAATATCTCTCACGTTCGGCAAATTTTCGATTGTAACCGTTTCATCCGTCATGATCGCAGCTGCAAGAATTGCCAGTGCCGCATTCTTTGCCCCGCCGATTTCTACCTCACCATTCAGCGGATTTCCGCCTTTGATTACATATTGTTCCATATCTCACCTCAATAAACGCCCTATTTCGTATAGTACGCTACCCTACTATCTATCCTATTCATCTAGTGTAAATTTGTGATACCATCCACAATCTGTTCAACGGTCTGTTCGATATCCAGCCCCGTCTCCGAAATCCGGATATCCGCATATTTTTCATACAGCGGCGTGCGCTCCAGATACAGATCATATAACGTCTGTCCGTCTCTTAAAACAACACCCCTGCCTTTGATATCTTCCAGACGCTTTTCCAGCTCCGGATATGCCACCTCAAGATATATAACTGTTCCGATTTCCTGCAGATGCTCCATAGCTTCTTTTCCGTAGACGACACTGCCTCCGGTTGCAATAATTGCATGATGTGCCTCAAGTGTCGCATTCACACGGTTTTCTACCTGAATGAACCCTTCGGTTCCCTCTTCTGCAATGATCTCACGAAGCAGGCGCTTCTCCTGCTCCTGAATGACTAAATCTGCATCTATAAACTGATATCCCAGCACCTTAGCAAGGATAACGCCGACGGTGCTCTTACCCACCCCCGGCATTCCAATTAACACAATGTTATCTTTTTGCATTACTGTGTACTCTCTGCATTCTGTGTTTCTGTGGAAGTCTGTGTCTCTGTAGAGGCATTCGGGTCCTGCTGTGTCAGAGAATTCTTAAATGAAATCTTTGCAACATTCTTTTTATTGACCTTCCAGCCGTCTTTTTTCTGCCAGCCCTCCAGCACTTCATTGTAGTGGTCACTTTTACGTTTGTCAATAATATTCTGACGATTTTTTTCTGTAGCGTCTTTGTCTGTTTCACTGTCCAGACGAACAATATATAATGCACTGTCTGTTTCAATCACATCGGAAGTTTCTCCTTCTTTCAAATCATCCAATGCCTTTTTCACAGATGTATCCAGTGTGGAATCATCGGATGCATACGCACCGGTAGTGGTCTGCTGATCCTCATCCTTTGCAGCATCTTCGAGAGTTTTTCCATTCTTTACCGCATCTTCGATTTTGTTTGCGGTCTCCTTCAGCTGCTTTTTCTCATCATCGGTATATTCTACGGTATTTCCGCTATCATCCTGATGGGAAGTTGTAGAAATAGTCATCATCGTATAACCGCGCTCATTTGCCTCTTCATCCGTCACATTGGTATCTGCTTCTGCCTCGATAGCTTTCTGCATCTTGCTGCGGATGGTGTAGAGCGTAAGCAGTTCCTCCACGGTATCTTCGTCTGCAGTCATCTCCTTGAGTGCCTCGGAAGAATTATCGCTGATAAACTGCTGTGCAGCTTTTTTGATTGCTGCCTTTTCGTCTTTTGTCACACTCACATCATAGTCTTTCATATGTGCCTGTAACGTATACATCTCATGAAGCTGTTCCATAACGGAATCTTTCATGGTGTCTTCCATGGTTGTTCCGTTTCCATATAAATCCTTGCTCCAGAGCTCACTGCTGCTTTTGGCCCCCATCATGCTCTTATAATAATCTTCTACATTTGCCTGCTGATAACGGCATGTAAAGTTTGCCATGCCCATCGTGACGGTCTGATTTTTCATGCTTGCTGCCGTCGCACCTGTATTTATACCACATCCGGTAAAAGCTGCTGCGCAGATTGCACCAGCTAAAATAATCGCTGTAACTTTTTTTGCTTTCATAGTTCCTCCCGGGAGTTTCTTTTCACCTATATACCAGAGTATTATAATTCTTTTCCCTACATCAGGCAAGCACTTTTACGGCTCCGCACACAAAAAAACGTGCATTTGTTCCAATAATTGCCTGAGAACTTCCAGAATTTCCCTGTTCTTTTCCCTTGAATTTGCTCCCAGACGGTAAGTGAAGTACGGTCCCTTCGGATCTGCCGCAAATTTCAGTGATGGAGCAAACGCTTTTACCAGCTCCGGAATACGCTGTGCATGAATCTTTGCTTTTTCGTACATTAGGATTTTTAACAGATCTTCTCTTTGAACAATTTCCTTAATATATACACTGTGGGCAACCGCTTTGAGTCTGGCAATTGTCAGCAGATTCTGCACGGACTTCGGAGGCTCTCCAAAACGGTCAATCAGTTCTTCGAGCATTTCCTCCGCTTCCTCATCCGTTTCAATTCCGGCGATCCGCTTATACATATCCAGTTTCTGCGACTCATTTGCAATATATGTGGACGGAATAAATGCATCCGTCCGGATATCAACGGAAGTCTCAAACTGTTCGGCCGGTGCTTCTCCCCGGGCTTCTTTCACCGCTTCGTGAAGCATCTTGCAGTACAGATCATATCCAACCGCCTCCATGTGACCGCTCTGTTCGGCTCCCAGCAGATTTCCGGCTCCCCGGATCTCCAGGTCCCGCATGGCAATCTTAAATCCGCTACCCAGATCCGAATACTCCCGGATGGCAGCCAGTCGTTTTTCCGCCACCTCTTTGAGCATTTTGTTTCTGCGGTACATAAGAAACGCATACGCCGTACGATTGGATCTGCCGACCCGCCCGCGCAGCTGATACAGCTGGGAAAGCCCCATATTATCCGCGTCATGAATGATCATGGTATTGACATTTGAGATATCCAGTCCCGTCTCTATGATTGTCGTTGATACCAGTACATCAATGTCTCCATTGATAAACCGGTACATGATATCCTCCAGCTGGTTTTCCCGCATCTGTCCATGAGCAAATGCCACATTTGCCTCCGGCACCAGCTCCTGAATGCGTGACGTCACTTCATCAATATCCCTTACTTTGTTATACACATAATATACCTGTCCACCACGGGCAAGTTCCCGCGTGATTGCCTCCCGGACCAGTTCCTCATTATATTCCATGACATACGTCTGAATAGGGACACGGTCCATCGGCGGTTCCTCTAAAACGCTCATATCCCGGATTCCGATCAGGCTCATGTGAAGTGTCCGCGGAATCGGTGTGGCAGTAAGTGTCAGCACATCCACATTGGTCTTTAACTGTTTGATTTTTTCTTTGTGAGCCACACCAAACCGTTGTTCCTCGTCCACGACAAGAAGCCCAAGATCTTTAAACTGCACATCTTTTGACAGAATCCGGTGTGTTCCCACAATAATATCCACCTGTCCTTTTTTCAGATCACTGATGGTCTTCTTCTGCTGTGCTGCCGTGCGGAAACGGCACAACAGATCCACCCGGACAGGGAAATCCTTCATTCTCTGGGAAAACGTATTATAAATCTGCTGGGCAAGAATGGTTGTCGGCGCAAGGTATGCCACCTGTTTATTCTCCTGCACTGCTTTGAAAGCTGCACGGATCGCAATCTCCGTCTTTCCGTAACCGACATCCCCGCAGATCAGCCGGTCCATAATCTTATGACTCTCCATATCCCGCTTGGTTGCATCAATGGCAAGCACCTGATCTTCGGTCTCTTCAAACGGGAACAGTTCTTCAAACTCTCTCTGCCATACCGTATCCGGTCCATACATATAGCCATTCTGTTCTTCCCGCTCGGCATATAATTTCACCAGATCCTGTGCGATCTGACGCACGGCTCCACGCACTTTTCCCTTGGTTTTTGTCCACTCCTGGCTTCCAAGTTTATTGAGTTTTGGTTTTCTTGCGTCTTTCCCCGCATATTTCTGGATCTGGTCAAGCTGTGTTGCAAGAATATACAGATTGGAGCCTCCCGCATATTCGATCTTGATGTAATCTTTCACCTTTCGGTCGACTTCTATCTTTTCAATTCCTTTGTAGATACCAAGCCCATGATTTTCATGTACGACATAATCCCCGACACTCAGATCCGTAAACTGCTGGATTTTTTCGCCCTCATAGGTGCGGTGCCGCTTCTTTTTCTTTTTTTCTTCCCCGAAAATATCCGTATCCGTAATCACTGCAAACTGCAGGATCGGATATTCATACCCCTGATGCACTTTTCCGTAGCAGACCATGATCTGTCCTGCCACCAGATCGTGATCGTAATCTTCCGTATAAAAACAGTTGAGTCCTTCGTTTAAAATATCCTCTGCCAGACGCTTCGCGCGTGTGCGGGAACCGGAAAGTAAAATAATACGGTATCCGTTTTTTTTGTATTTCTTCAGGTCTGCGATCAGAAGTTCAAAGCTGTTATTGTATGCGCTTACGCTCTTTACATGAATGCCGAACTGCCCATTGGATTTTAATCCGCAGGTCTTGATATCCAGTGCGGAAACCGCACAGCAGGAATATTTTTCAAGCCTTCCCATGATTTCCTTATAGCCAAACAGTTCGTTCATCTGCCCCGGCAGAATATACCCCATTTCCAGACGCTGCTTCATGCTCTCCGAAAATTCCAGTTCCGTCTGCCGTCCGCGTTCCGCGCTCCGGCTCAGCTCATCGAAAAACACAAATGTATCTGCCGGATCAAAATAATCCAGAAGGCTCCACCGTTCCCTGCAGAAATAGGACAAAAAAGCATCCATTCCCGCGGTTTCCGACAATTCTTCCCATTCCTGTGCCAGTTCTTTTGCCTGTGACAGTGCCCGATAGGCTTCCTCGGTTTTCATTTCTTTCCGCAATTTATCGGAAAAAGCTTCTGCTTCCTTTAACAGTCTGCGGATACCTTCTGCTTTCTCTTCGGTCGAAAGAACCAGTTCACATGCCGGATATACCACAAGCTTTTCTATATTTTCAATAGATTTCTGACTTTCCACATCAAAGGTGCGAAGGGTATCTACTTCATCATCCCACAGTTCAATCCGGACCGGATTTTCTTCCGTCAGCGGAAAAATATCAAGAATTCCACCTCTTAATGCAAACTGACCGATATTATCCACCTGATACTGCCGTTCATACCCCATCCGCACCAGCTGTTCCACAAGTGCATCCAGATCCAGGGTATCTCCCTGTGCAATATGCAGCACACTGTCCCACACCTGTGCATCCCTTGGCATCGTATTCATCAGGGCATCAAATGTTGTGATCACCGTCACCTGTTCATTTTCATGAATTGCCCGCAATGCACTGATCCGCTCTGCGGTAAGAAGGTTTCCGCGGATATCCGATTGATAAAACAGCACATCCTTTGCCGGATAATACACCACTGACGGATCAAAAAAACGATAGTCGTCATACAATTCTTTCGCTTTCTGCTCATGAAACGTTACGATCAGACGCCGGCTGCGTGTCCTTCCAAGCGTATAAATCATATGTGGCTTCTGTGCATCAATACAGCCACTGATGGTCACCAGTCCCGGCTGCATGGCCGCTTTTGTCATATCTTCATATCCGCTCAATTCCTGCAGCGGTTCTATAAATGCTTTCACTTACTTTGTATTCTCCTGCTTTTTTGCATTAAAATCATTCATTGCCTTGTCTGCTTCCCCCTGAATCATCAGGACTGCTGCATCTTCCGCATCCCGTATGGCTTCTTCCACCCTTGCACGGTCCTCCCCGGAAAAACGGCCAAGCACATGGTCTGCCAGATCCCATCCCTGTGGCTTTTCCCCCACACCGACTTTAATTCGCATAAAGTTTGAGGTTCCCACACTTGAAATAATGCTCTTGATTCCATTATGCCCACCTGCACTGCCTTTTTTGCGCACACGGATATTTCCCGGTGCCAAAGAGATGTCATCAAAAATAATCAGCATTTCGCTCTCCGGATCAAGCTTATAGAAATTCACGATTTCTGCGATGCTTTCTCCGCTTAAATTCATATAGGTCTGCGGTTTGGCCAGGATGACTTTTACGCCTTCGATCACACCGCTTCCACACAGCGCTTTATGTTTTTTCTCCGTGATGCTGATGTTGTATTTTTCTGCCAGTGCATCGACGGTATCAAATCCAATATTATGTCTTGTTTTTTCGTATTTCTTGTCCGGATTTCCAAGTCCTGCAATTAAAAACATGTATCCAATTCTCCTTTTATTTGAATTTTTGTCCGTTAATTACGAAAGGTACCGCCGGGTGGCTCCCGTGTGGTGGCTGGGGCTGCTGCTTCCTGTGGCGTGCTCAACATCCAGAATCAAGAATCTGCAGAAAATGACCGCGTGGCTCCTTTGATGATTTGCGTTCGTTCAAGTTTCGACAGCGGCGCGGCTTGTGTCCGTCTGGCAGGGACGCGTCCGAAGGATTTCGTGTCTGCCTTAGCGGAGTGCTTCAAAATACTGTGCCCGCGGGTCGGTTTGCGACCACATTTATGAAAGGACTGTCAAAGTGTTCATAGGGAGACACAACCGGGAGCGGGCGCAATAAAATTTTTGAAGTGCTCCGCTTAGGCAGACTAGAAATTCTGAGCGCATCCTTGGCAGACGGACACAAACCGCGCCGCTGTCGAAACTTGAACGAACACAAATCATCAAAGGAGTCACGCAGTCACTTTCGCAAATTCTAAGATTCTGGATATTGAGTGCGTATCGGAGAGGCCGCAGCCGGAGCCACCACACGGGAGTCCGCCGGAACTAAGAATTTCACAATTATTTATATAGAGAATTACAGGAGAAAAAGAGGAAATAGATATGAACGAATTAAGTAAAGTAGTAAATGCGCAGCTGCAGCAGGCAGCGGAAAACCTTGTCCGCAACCATCTGATGTCTGATGAATTTTTGGATTTTGTGGAGGAAAATACAAAACCGCTGGATACGCTGATGGCATATTACAAGTGCGCAATCATGGAAGTAGAAACGAAGTTTAAAGTGTTAAACGAACAATTTTCGCTGGAATATGACCGTAATCCGATCGAGTCCATCAAGACACGTGTGAAATCGCTGGACGGAATCGTGCGCAAAGTGCGCCGGAAAAATATTCCGTTGACGCTTTCGGCGATTGAACAGAACATCAATGATATAGCAGGAATCCGGGTTGTGTGTTCTTTCCCGGAAGATATCTATCTGCTGGCGGACTGCCTGCTTCAGCAGGATGATATCCGTCTGATCGAACAGAAAGATTACATCAAGCATCCGAAGGAAAACGGATACCGTAGCCTGCATCTGATCGTTGCAGTACCGATTTTTCTGCAGAACGAGAAACGGGAAATGAAAGTTGAAGTACAGCTTCGGACCATTGCCATGGATTTCTGGGCGAGTCTGGAACATAAAGTGCGCTACAAGAAAAATATTCCAGCTGATGAAACCGAGCGTCTGGCACAGGAACTGAGCGAATGTGCACAGATCAGTGCAGATCTGGACCAGCGGATGCAGAATATCCGTACCCGTCTGGCAGATGCGGAATTACAGCATCCACAGAAACAAAAGAAAGATGAACAGATCCTTCTGGATGTGCTGGGACTGTAATGCCGCTGGTGTTCACTGGTAAGCATGAGAACGGTAACTTCTTTATGCACTGTGCTCCCATGGACGTACTTTCAGATGGACACCGCGGCTGTCGGCGATGCGCTGACACGCCTTAATGTCTTCTTCCGGAAGAATATCCACGATCGACAGCTGCGTGTGTGGGATAAGTTTTCCACATTCCTCTGCAAAATCGAGCATTGCCTCATAGGCATGAGGGAAGGATGGGCGGGTCACTTTTTCATATTTTTCCGCATTTGCCTCGTTCAAGCTGATGGAGATGCTGTCTACGACCTCTGCTAATTCCGGCACAATGTCACGTTTATAATACAGGTTTCCCAGACCATTGGAATTGACACGGATCGGGAGACCTGTTTTTTCTTTGACATATCTGGCACTGGCTATCAGATTCTCAAGTGCACAGGTCGGTTCCCCATAGCCACAGAAAACAAATTCTTTGTAGCCGGTGAAATCAAAGGCATCAATTGCGGCAATAATCTCACTTAAAGAAGGCTCTGCTTTGTGCCAGAGGGTATCCGCATCACCCACACCATCAAACTGTTTACGGATACAGAACGTACAGTTGCAGTCACATTTATTTGTGATATTTGCATATACCTGATCATTGTACACATATAAAATTTTTGCCATAACAATTCCTTCTTTCTATCGTATGGATTCATCAATTGCGAAATTCTTTTCCGGGTTTTTCGTTTTTACACGTTTGAATCTGCAATCAGGTCAATAAGAAATTTCTCGAAATTAACGCCATCGCGTCCCGGCGTATTTTCTTTCATGGTATCCCCGATACTGTGGGATAAAAATTTCCCGGCAAGCAGAATCGCATCTTCCGTGCATATGCCCTTTGTGCAGCAGCCACACAATACAGAGGCAAACAGATCCCCGGTTCCGGAAAAACTCCGGTCAAAAAACGGCGATTCGTGCCGGTAAATTCCATTTGCAGTGGCAGCAATATTATAAATGACGGGATGTTTCTCATCACGGCATTTGACACCGGTGATCACGACATCCTGTGGGTGTGAGGCTTTTTTTTGCAGCCGCAGTGCCACATCTTCTGCCAGCTTCAGCAGATCCGTGTTCGTCCGGCAGTGAAGTAAGGCATTTTCCGGGATGTCTGCCAGCAGACAGGCTTCCGTCAGATTCGGCGTGATCACGTCTGCTTCAAGCGTCAGTTCTTTCATTCCATTTAACAGCCCCGGAGTAAAAAACGGATAAGCATTTCCGTCATCCCCCATAACAGGGTCAACCAGAAGAAGCGTATGTTCTTCCCGGAATTGGCGGATGAAATCAAGCACCTGCGAAATCTGTTCCGCTCCGGTCAGAAATCCGCTGTAGATGGCATCAAAATGTGCGTTATTTTTCCCCCAGGCATCAATATAGTCCGGTAACATGGCGGTCAGATCGGTACAGTGATAACAGGGATAACCGGTCTGCCCGGTCAGTACGGCTGTTGCAACCGGACAACACTGCACGCCCAGCGCGGATAATACCGGAATCGCTGCCGTGAGCGAACACTTTCCGAAACCGGACAGATCATGGATAACAGCTGCTTTTTTCATGGAAAACCTCCGAATTGGTGAAAATAGTTCTTTGTATCCTAGTATAGTGTGATCTTACTGTGTGTATATATCCAGAACAGAAAAAAAATATAAATCCAGTTTGTGAAAAATCATGGACAACAATTTGTGCTTTGATAAAAATAACGGAAAAAGCAAGGCTTTGCTGGACAAATATAGTAAAAAGTAATAAAATTATAAGCATATAGGGTAGGGTTTATACGAAAATCATAATAAGGAGTGCGTTTATGGAACTGATTTACACAACTGATTTATGCACCGGATGCAACAAATGCGTGCGCAGCTGTCCTGTACTTACGGCAAATATTGCAACACAGGAAGGTTATGTAACGGTAGACCCGGACAAATGTATTGTATGCGGGGAATGTTTTGATGTCTGCCCACATGAAGCGAGAGACTATTATGATGATACGGACCGTTTCTTTGAAGACCTTGCATCGGGAAAGAAAATTTCCGTGATACTGGCACCGGCATTTCTGGCAAATTATCCCAAAGAATACCAGCGTGTGCTGGGATATTTAAAGAGTAAGGGAGTCAGCCATATCTGCAGTGTATCGTTCGGAGCGGATATCACAACCTGGGGATATCTGAAATACATTACGGAACACAAATTTTTCGGGGGCATTTCCCAGCCGTGTCCGGCAGTAGTCACCTATGTGGAAAAATATATACCGGAGCTGATTCCGCGTCTGATGCCGGTACACAGCCCGATGATGTGTACTGCTATTTATATGAAAAAATACATGCAGGTCACAGATGAAATTGCTTTCATCAGCCCGTGTATTGCCAAAAAATTAGAGATTACCGATCCCAATTGCGGCGGATATGTTTCTTATAATGTAACTTTTGAAAAGATGATGAAGTATATCGGAAACGATTATGAAGGGTGTGAACCATATACCGATGAACTGGAATACGGACTGGGTTCTTTGTATCCGATGCCTGGTGGACTGCGGGAGAATGTAGAACATTTTCTTGGAAAAGAACAGGTAGTGCGTCAGGTAGAGGGCGAGCATGAGGCATATGAATATCTGCGTTCCTATGCAAAACGTATTCAGCAGAATAAAGAACTTCCGTTTATGGTAGATATCTTAAATTGTGCGAAGGGCTGTCTCTACGGAACTGCCACAGATCCTAAACGGGGAACGGATGATGTCATGCTGACAATCGCAAAACTGCGGAACAGCAAAACCAGTGAAAAACAGGAGAAGGCACACTTTGGCAGGAAGAGCAAAAGCAGGAGTCCGTGGGCAGATACACTGACACCGGAGGAACGTCTGAAAAACTTCATGGACGCTTTTGGAAAGCTGGACATCAACGATTTTATGCGCAGCTACACCAATCGCGCAGTACATATTGAGGAACCGTCCGAACAGGAGAAGAACCGCCTGTTTACAGAAATGAAAAAAGATACTTACGAGGAACAGCACAGGGACTGTGAATCCTGTGGATATTCAAGCTGCACCAACATGGTACGTGCCATCCACAATGGAGTCAACGTAAAAGAAAACTGTGTGCACTATGTGCGGGGCATGGCAGAGGAAGAGGCAAAAAAGATTGCAGAACTTCGCGATCAGGAGCGGACGGAACAGGAAATCCGCCAGCAGAAGATTACAGATATCACAGACCGGTTTATTACCCTGAGTGATAACATTGCAGAATTGAATACGGCAAATGAGGAGTCTGCAAATGAAGCGACTAATCTTGCGCAGTATATTCAGGATATTTCCCGCCTGTGCGATGAACTGAATGAATCCATCCGCATTATGTCGGATTTCATCAGTGTATATAAAAAGAGCAATGAAGATATTTCTGCCATTGCGGGACAGACAAATCTGCTTTCGCTCAATGCCTCCATTGAGGCGGCGCGTGCCGGTGAGAACGGAAGAGGCTTTGCAGTGGTAGCGGAGGAAATCCGTACACTGTCTGATTCCACGAAGGAGCTTTTGACACAGAACGACCAGAAAGCCGAGGCAATTCTTCCAAAGATTACACAGAGCATGGATTCGATCAAAGATCTGGTAGAAAGCATGAATACCATGACACAGAAGGTGTCAACGATTGCCGCAAACACGGAAGAAATTACTTCCCAGACGACCTATGTACAGAATATGACAGAAGAAATGCGGGATGAGGTGAAAGAACTGTAGATGAAAAATGGCTAAATCTCTGATATAATAATTTTGTCGCAGCGTATAAAAGTTATTATAGTATTGTGATTGAATTATAGAGGTATACAATGAATAAACTTGTGTATTTATATGAATTGGATTCAACAAGAATATCTCCTTGGGAGATTGATAGGGGAAGGAAAGCTCTGTATGAAGAAATAGTAATGAGGGGAAATCGTGTAGTCCTTACGTTTCAACAATTAACAGATTCTAAAATATTCTTAGAATTGTTAAAAGATAAAAAAGATTTTGAAATTATTACATCTTTATTTGAAAATGGAGCGTTACGATTGTCAGAATATTGTGATCCACACACGGGAAAGAGAATATGTTCTGCTTCACAATATCTTCAGAATGCTTTGAAAGGAGGGCGGACGAGATTTATTTTTTCAAATGCTCCAGTGAATAATGAAGATTTAAAGGTAATTCAGTGTGCACAGGAGGCGTTGCAATATTGTAATTTAGACAGCCTGAGAAATTTGAAACAAGATGTGGGGCAATTAGAGAATTATATTGAGCTCATGTTTCATATTAGTATACAACAGCATGCGATGAATCCGGTTAAAGAAGGTTCTGTTTATACATTACCATATATGATTAACTGGGTTCGTAGGGCAAAATTTGATAATGAAAACTTCCAAAAATTATTTCTTTCTGGAAGCAATTGTTTACAGGATGTGAAATCAAAAATAATTGCTTCTGGAAAAAATTCACAGAGTAGATCAGTATGGTTGAATAGCCTAAAAGAAGAAAAATCAGTAGAAATAAAAAGTGTGGCGGAGGCAATTGTTGATCTGTGTTACAATTATGTTGTAGAGGATAGCATTTATAATGTAAGTAAAAGATACGCTGATGAAGAATTCTTAAGTGACTTTCAGAAAAGATTATATGAATTTTGGAAGGAATACAGAGAGGGAAAGCATGCATTAATGAATGGAGAATATCCTTTAAAGCAAAAAATAATACGAAAATTAAATTGGAGTGTTGCTAAAAGGGAATGGGAAAATGTAAAATTAAAGAAGCCAACGGAACCAGCTATTTTGTATAAAAGTGTATTTTGGGAAAACAGGTTATGGGAATGGAAAGTCTTTCTTGGAAATTTAAAGAAATGGTTTTGTGCTTTTATTTATATTGCATTTTTTGTTACGGTAATGAAAAATGAGGCAGAATTTGAGAAAATTTTTAATGGTAATGAAATTGTTTTGAACCTATACACGATAATAGGAAAACAATGTGGAAATTGGATTGTTGGAATAATTACTGTAGTTATCGCAGGAATTATATCGTCTTTGCTCCTTAAAATTTTAAAAATACCGGATATACTTGAAAGTATACAGACAATTGCACAGGTGATTATGGATTTCTTTAGTAAATTACGATTCCGAATAATAAAGAGATTTTTATGATATGCGTATTGCATTTGCAGAACGAAAAATAAGAAAGGTAGGGTGAATATTTGCAAAAAAAAGAATAGATTGTGGGACAGATAACAGTTGAAAAAAATGTCGGTGGCATCGAAGGGCTGTGTGTGATTACACCGGCCGTACACGGGGATGCCCGCGGATATTTCATGGAGACATACAATGAGAGGGAAATGAAAGAAGCCGGATTCGATATCCAGTTTGTACAGGATAACCAGTCCATGTCCGTCAAAGGCGTACTGCGCGGACTCCATTTTCAGATCAACTATCCGCAGTGCAAACTCGTGCGCGCTGTGCGCGGCAGCGTATTTGATGTGGCGGTGGATCTGCGGGAAGGTTCCGCAACCTACGGAAAATGGTACGGAGTGGAACTTTCCGAGGAAAACAAAAAGCAGTTTTTGATTCCGGAAGGCTTTGCGCATGGCTTTCTGGTCCTGTCCGATGAGGCAGAGTTCTGCTATAAAGTCAATGACTTCTGGCACCCGAACGACGAGGGCGGACTGGCATGGAATGACCCAAAGATCGGTATCCGGTGGCCGGATGTGACAGGTGAGTATCACGGAACACCGTCAGCAGAAGGATATTGCATGGCAGATGGAACGCCGCTGACACTTTCGGAGAAAGACCAGGAGTGGCCGGGGTTGGAGAAAAAATAGAATACGAATAGAATATGGATGGAAAAAGGTGTCTTGAAATAGGGCACCTTTTTTCGTATACTAAAATTTAGATATCTATCACAAAAGAAAATAAAAAGATGTGATAGGAGAGCAGGAAATGTATTTGGGTGCATGGAGGATTCAAAAGATGAAAAAAGCAGAACGGTTAGAGGAAATGATATCAGTTTTTAATTCTTTTCCATTAAATAAGGAAAATTTTGAAGACTTTTATGTGGATACAAGTTCTATCCGGAGCGTGATCAATGCCAGAAGTGAGATTATTAACACTTTGAAATATGGGATTAATCCATATACAAAAATATTGTTAATGGGGCATAAAGGCAGTGGAAAATCCACGGAAATGGTAAAGATTTCAGAAGAATTGAAAGATCAGTATGAAATCATCAATTTTTCGATTGCGCAGGAAGTGGAACTGATTGGAATACAGTATATTGATGTGATTTTTGCAGTTATGAGCCAGATTATAGAATACCTTTCAACCTCTCAGGCTGTTAAAGTAAAGCCAGAAATTTTAGATAAAATGACACAGTATTGGAAAAATGAAATATCCATTGAATTTACAAAAAATGAATTTGCAGAGGCAGAAGCCGGAGGAGAGGTCGGACTTGGATTTTTGAAAAAAATATCGGTGTATGGAAAGGGCATTTTTAAAACAGGAACCGAAACAAAAAAGACGATTCGTAAATCGATAGAACCGAAAATCAGTTACCTGATCAGTTTGATGAATGAAACACTGGAGGATATGAATGATCAGCTTAAGGAGAAGCAGCAAAAGGAACTTCTTATCGTTGTGGAAGATCTGGATAAACTTGATATTGCGGATGCAAGACATTTGTTTGTAGAACACAGAAAGACTTTGCTGGCGCTACATTTGAAAATGATCTTCTCTTTTCCTATTTATATGGCCTATACTGCAGAGTTTGGAATGATCAATGATGATTTTGACAAAGATGTATTGTATAGCATGATCAAAGTGAATAATAGTGACCGGTCGGAAAATGAAGAAGGAATTGCAGTTTTAAAAGAAATTGTATACAAGCGGATGAAAGAGAAACTTGTTGCGGAAGATGCACTCAAATATATGATATTAAAATCAGGAGGAGCAATCAGGGATCTTTTTTCCATGCTTACAAATTGTGCAATACTGGAACTTTCAAAAACCGAACCACAGCAGATTTCCATGGAAGATGCAACAGTTGCAGCTATGCGGCTGAAAAGCACGTATGAAAGATTTATTACGTCACCGGAACAATTTGAGCGATTGATTGAAATTTATAATGATCCACATCCGGAAAATACAGATGAGGTTTTAAGCGAATTATTAAAAACACTTGCAGTAATCGAATACAACGGAGAACGTTGGTGTGGAGTGCATCCGGTATTGGTAGATTTTTTGAGGGAAAAAGGTAGAATAAATGCCTGATCTGAAAGAACAGTTTAAAAAACAGAATAAAATTTTTGACATTTATATGAAAAATGCAAGTATAGGAATCGTTGTTATTGAATGTAACTATAAGGAAATTGGCATGCAGATATGTGAGTATATGCATACCAGTTATTGTTTACAATGTGTAGATTATATGGATTTAAAAGAGGGGATCGTTGAGTATCTCAGAAAAATAGGAAATTCTGAAAATGAGCAGGAGAAATGTATCTGCATTTATAATTTTCCAACGTATTCTGATTCTGTAAATGTGGTGAAAAGTTTAAATATTTCCCGGGAACTGTTAAAAAATGTGATTCGTCTGGTTTTTATCATGCCAACGTTTATGGTGAACCAAATTCAAAGGTATGAACCCAATCTGAGAGATTATATCGGTCTGTTTTTGGAGTATAACCCTAAAAAACAAATTCCATTCCAGCCGGAATATGATGCTCCTTTTGAAAAGCATTTTAGAAAAAAAGAAAAGTTTGATATTACTTTTACTCTATATAAAAAGCAGAAACAACAGGGAGATCAGGTGAGGCGGCTACGTTTATATGCGGCTGCGTTGATAAATGCATGTGTAGCGACAAAAGAAAATATGGATAAGGTTGTCTGGCCAGCATATAGGGAGGCCATACAAGAAATTAAACAATATGCATCGGGGGAAGAAAAGAAAAAATTAGAGGCAGATATAAATATTCTAATGGCGTTGGCATTGTCAAATCAGCAATTTTATGAAGAAGCGGAAAAAATATTTCATAAAATTCTGATTTGTGCATCTGAAAAAGAACACAAAAAAGATTTTAGTTTCCTGCAAGGACTGGAAGGGATTGCTTTTTGTGAATATGGACTGAAAAATTATGAAAAGGCAGAAAAAATTATTAGCGAGATAATTCAACTTCAGCACAAACAAGAAGAAAATATTGTCCAGATGTGTAAAACTCAAAATAATCTGGCGGCTTGTTATATACAGATGGAAAAATATGAACAAGCGATAACAATTCTGGAGAAGTGTGAAAAAATCATATTAAAAAGTAATTCACATCGATTGGAACATGAATTGTATATAAAAAAAAATCTTATGATTTGCTATATGAAAACAGCAGGAAGAGACATAGATCTGTACATGGATATGTGGGCACAGATCACGGAAAGAGTGAAAGAGATATATGGAAAAAAGAGTGTTTGGTATGCAGAATGCCTGCTGATTGATGCCTGGTGCCAGGGAATATTGCTGGGAAAATATGAGGATGCAATAAAAGAGGCTGAACTGGCAGTAAAAATTGAAAAAGGAATTTTAGGACAAGAGGCGGAGGAAGTTGAAAAAGCGCAGGAAGTGCTTAATACGATCAGTAAAAATTATTTGAAATGAATGTCAGAGAAAAATTGCGATGTTGCGGAATCGTGATTCACACAAACAGGAGGAAGCAATTTGAAAATGCACCAGATAAGCTCCAGTGGCATCCGGCATTCTGTGCCGCTGCGGGGCTGGAATTCCATGAAGACATTGAATGGCTGGAGTTAAAGCCGGAATACAATCTGAGCAAGGAACCAATCCGCATTGATCTTCTTATTATAAAAGAAGAAGGTGATAGGCGAATTAAGAATGAAATTGGCCACACCATGAGAACCTATAATGTGATCGAGTATAAGAGCCCGGAAGATGCACTGACTATTGATGATTTTTATAAGACAGTTGGATATGCGTGCCTGTACAAAGGCTATGGAGAATATGTAGATGCAGTTCCAATCAATGAACTGACAATATCTATTTTCAGGGAAGCCCGGCCGGAGAAAATGTTTTTGACATTGCAGAAGTATGGACATAAAATAGAAGAAAGGTATCCGGGCATTTATTATGTGACAGAACATTTACCGTTTCCAGCGCAGGTTATTGTGACACAGGAATTAGAGCCGGGAGAGCATCGAAGTTTGCGGATTTTGTCAAATCATGCAAAGAAAGAGGATGTGGAAGAATTTCTGAGAAAAGCAGAAGGAATGAATACACCGCGTGACCGGCAGAATGTTGAGGCTGTGTTACAGGTAAGTGTTAGGGCAAATGATGAGTTGTATCGTGAAATAAGGAGGGATGCGAATATGTGTGATGCGTTGAGAGAATTGATGAAGGATGACATCGAACGTGAAGTGAGTGCTGCCAGAAAGCTGGGAGAATCGGAAGGGGAGGCAAAAATCATTATCAATATGAACCACAGCGGAATGACCCCAGAAAATATTGCATCCATCACAGGTAAGAATTTGGATGAGATCCGTGCAATACTGGAAAGAAAAGTACCGGTGGCACTATAAAAAGCGGTTAAAAAATAAAAAATTAAAATTGGGACTAAAGTATTTCAGTCCTCGTCCGATATATATAACAAGTAAGCAAGGAAATCCCGTTGCTTACTCCACGAGACAGACCTTTGACCGGAGCGTACGGCCGCAAAAAGGAAAATCTTACAATCAAATATCATATCAATTGCAGCATGGACGCTGCAACTTAATTCAAGGAGGAAATTATTATGGCAATGGTAGTACAGCATAATATGCAGGCGATGAATGCAAATCGTCAGTTAGGTGTCACATCAGGAGCACAGGCTAAATCAGCAGAGAAGTTATCATCAGGTTACAGAATCAATCGCGCAGGCGATGATGCTGCAGGATTAAAAATTTCTGAAAAGATGAGAAGCCAGATCCGTGGTCTTAACAAAGCTTCAGATAACGCTTCAGATGGCGTATCTCTTATTCAGACAGCAGAAGGTGCGTTAAATGAGACACACAGCATCTTACAGCGTATGAATGAACTTGCAGTTCAGGGCGCAAATGATACCAACCAGTCTATCGACCGCGATGCTATCAATCAGGAACTTTCTGCATTGACTGATGAAATTGATCGTATTTCTGAAACTACTCAGTTCAACAAACAGAATCTGTTAGATGGATCCTTTACAGGAAAGAACCTTCAGGTTGGTGCAAATACAGATCAGAAGATCACCATTAACATTGCACAGATGAATGCAGAAGCTATTGGATTTAAAAAGGTTACTGCCGCTGGTCAGGACAGCTACTATACAACAAATGAAGTAGTTGATAAGACAAAGGCTAAAACTTCTGCAACAATGAGACAGAGTGTTGGTAAGAGAGCTGCATGCAATGCAACAATTACAAAAAATACAGCATCTACAGGCTTTAAAGCAAATGGAAAGGCATATGCTACTTCAGCAGCAGCTCGTAATGCCGTAAGCAAAGCTGCTATGTGCGCTGCACAGATCTTTAAGGTTGCTGGCTATAATTCTGCAGCCGTAAGTAAACCGAATGTTGATAATTACCAGCAGGCACAGGGAACAATTACAATGATTCAGAACGCAATCAATAATGTTTCCAGCCAGAGATCTGCTCTTGGTGCTTTACAGAACAGACTGGAGCACACAATTGCAAACTTGGATAATGTATCAGAAAATACACAGTCCGCAGAGTCTCGTATTCGTGATACCGATATGGCTGAAGAAATGGTTAGCTACAGCAAGAATAATATTCTTGCACAGGCAGGACAGTCAATGCTTGCACAGGCTAATCAGTCTACTCAGGGTGTATTATCATTATTACAGTAATCAAGTGATTTTGAAGAGAGAGTTGGCTATAGCCAGCTCTTTTTTCAAATATAAAAATTCCCTTAAATTAAAAGCAGAATAGGAAAAGATATGGTAGAACTCACGGACAAATTATGTCAGGAAAAAGTGAAGATAGGTGTCATTGTACAGAAAATAGAAATAGGGGAAGACTATATGTCCTATGTGAGGACAATACTTCCTAAGTTGAATCAGATTATGACAGAAATTTTTCGATTAATGCAGAGATCGGAGCTACAGATAGAGCTGAATATAGATTTTGTAGTACAAGTATTGCAAGATATTGTATATGGAATTGAACAGGAAGATAAAGTATTCCTACTTGATGTGTTGAAATACGGGTTAGAAGAAATCTTTGATTATTTAATAGAGATGCTGGCGGGAGAAAAAAATGAATAAAGAAATCTACAAGCAAAATATAACCGCATTGCGGAATAAATATCCTGCATGGGCAAATATTATAAAAAACAGACATAAAAAGAAAAACATAGATGTAATAGTTGAAAAAAGCGTTACCGGAGATACTATATTAAAGGTAAAGAAAAATGGTAAAATTCTATATTTAAATGGGAAATATGCACCAGACGAAGTGGGAAAACAATGGATTAAAAAACAGGGGAAGATTGATGCGTATGCGACAATTGTTATTTTAGGTATTTCAAATGGTGTACATATTAAACAAATTATGGAATCTGCACCCAAAACATGCAATATATTAATCTATGAACCTTCTTTTGAGTTGTTTCGGAGGGAAATGGAAGAAGTTGATCTATCGTTTCTGTTTGCAATGGATATTCCGGTAGGCATTGTTATAGAAGGATTGAATGAAAATGAATTGTCCGCATATATCAATATAATGATTACATATGATAATATGACGCTGATGAAGTTTTATTTATCAGGAAATTATGATGTTTTATTTCCAGAACAGGTAAAAAAATTGGTTAAAGAGTTAAAAGATCACATAGAAGAGGAATCGATTCGATGGAATACCTTGGTTCGTTATACAGATGTGAAAGCAAAAAATACGTTTTATAATTTGCCATATCTGTATGAGGGATATAGTATAGAAGAGCTGGAAGGAATTTTGCCGTCTGAGGTGCCTACGATTGTCGTGTCGGCGGGACCTTCTTTAAATAAAAATATAATGGATTTAAAAAAAGCAGTGGGGAAAGCCTGTATTATTGCGACAGACACAGCAATGAAACCGTTGTTAAATGCTGGAATTATCCCGAATTTGTTTGTAATTATAGATGGATTAAAGCCGGGACTTCTGTTTGAACATAAAGATTTGTCAAAAGTACCAATGGTGACAATGACAGGAGTATCAGTAGAACCGATGCAATATCATAAGGGGAAAAAATTTTTCTACTATAGTTGTGCTCCATTGGAACATCAAATATTGACAGATTTGGGAGAAAAAGAGCATCGGAGCAGAACCTTGCCAGATTTAGTAACAGGAGGTTCAGTTGCAACTTCTGCATATTCTCTGGGGGTATATATGGGATCTAAGACGGTCATTTTGATAGGACAGGATCTTGCTATGACGGGAAATCATACACATGCAGATGGAACATTTAAAGATAAGATGGACGAAATAGATATCAACAGTGGAGAATATTTTGAGGTGGAGTCTGTTGATGGTGGAAAAGTCTTAACAAGGGATGATTTTGATCGATATCGGAAATGGTTTGAAGCCTATACGGAAAAATGGGATGCGATTACGCTTGTTGATGCTACAGAAGGTGGAGCACTGATCCATGGAAGCAAGGTCATGACTTTAAAAAATGCTATTAAAAAATTTTGCAGAACAGAATTTAATGTAAAGTGGCACATTGACCATACAAAAAAAATATTTTCAGGCGAAAATAGAAAAATTGCATTGGATTATTTTGAAAATTCAGAAAAAAAATTGATGGAGGTAAAGAAAAGAGCAAAAGAAGGTTTGAATTATTATGAAAAACTAGAAAAAATGTTGAAAAAATCTAATGTAACAGATGCTCAACTTCAAAAAGTACTAAAGAAGATTCGTAAAGTCAACAATTATATGGAACAGGATTATATGGCAGAAACGGTTATGGATAGTCTTCTTGGCATAGAATCTACTTTACGACCTAATATATATAGGGAACAGGATGAACAAAAAAAAGAACTTTTAGATGTTGCGGAGCAGGGAAAAGTTATGTTATATGGGATTGCCATTGCAGCAGAAGAGATAAAGACAATTGCGGAAGATACGATTGTAGCATATGCAAAGCAGAAAAAGGCTGATGAAGAAAATGCACGAAACTAAAACAGTACTATTGATTAAGGGTGCTTCACAATACGATGCAATGCGTAATTATCTGGATGAGATTGCAGATGGATTTCAACAGATTGGATATCCGTCTGTAGTGATAGATGCAGAACATGATTTTTTTTTACAGGAATATAAGATGGCAACCGAAACATTTCATATGGATTATGTATTTACCTGCAATGCAAACTTTTATCAGGACTGCAGAGATTTAGAAAATGCAAGGTATGTGACCTATTTATGTGATCGTCCTGCACAACACAGGGATCGGTTGAAAAAACTGGATGAGGATGCGGTTGTATTTGTATGTGATCTTTTATATATTCCATATATAAGAAAATATGATGTTGTTTTTACCGGAAGTTATTATGAACCTAAAGAGTTATATGAAAAAATTATAGAGCAATATCAGGGAGTCCTGAAACAGTTTGTACAGCAGATGATACAGGAGATGGAAGAACAGTCGTGGCTGACAATTGAATAGTGCCTGGAGGTTGTATTAAACAAAAACCATATTCAGGTATCAGACGAGGAATTTGATGAACTGGTAGCTGAATTTTGGAGAGTATCCTATTATGCACGGTTTTATTATCGGGATAAGGTTATACATACGTTGACAAAGAATGGAATTAAGATTCATGTTTTTGGAAATGGATGGGAAGATTTCGCAGGGGATGATGCTGTAAATCTTGTTTGGGAAAAAGGAGATTATCTTGTTGCGAGAGATGCAGTTGCAAATGCATATATTTCATTGAATACACAGCCTTGGTTTAAAGGAGGATTTCAGGAGAGAATTGCATCTGCGATGCTTAGTGGAACCGTTGCAGTGACAGATGACAGTTTGTATATTGATGAGAATTTTACAGATCAGGAATTGTGCACATATTCATTAGAGAAGCTGGAAGAACTGCCGGAATTGATCAAATCTCTTTTAGAAGATAAAGAGTGGGCAGAGAAAATTGCAGAAAAAGGGAAAAAGCGTGCACAGGAGGAATTGTCCTGGCAGGTTTTAACAAAAGATATGGTACGCTATCTTGAAAATTGAAAGGAACCAGATGGAAAACAGGGAAGAACTTTTATATACATATGCGTGTGAAAAATTTGAACAGCAAAAATATGATGAGGCGTTGGAAGCGTTTATTTTACTTTACGGAAAAGGCTATGAGAGGGATTGGATTAAAAACAGTATCTATCAATGCTATGTTGATGGAAATGAATCACAGTTTAAAAGTGTTTTTGAATTGCACGCAAAGGGTATAAAGGTAAACTATGAAGATTGCAAGATAGATTTTGTACCATATAAAGATGGACAGTATTATATGTTTGATAAGGAAATCCAGCAATTTATCGGTATTTTTTCAATCGATGATTTTATGCAGACAGAACCTGATCCGTTATTGAAACAAAAAGAATTTTCTGCAATTACTGTAGCTGCGGGATGGGATTGGAGAAGATTAAATTCTATTCTTATAAAGGCAGAAAAGCAGAGGGTTTATTTGGTCTGTGAAGACATTGATAAATGCGCAGCATTTTATAAAATCCCGGAGCTGGAACCGTATACAAAAAATATTTGGATATTTCCGAATATTTCAAGTCTACAGGAATATTTTCATGATCATACAGCAGAGTATTTGCCGGGAATATGGTATGGAGATGAAGAAGACCGGATTAAACTAGAAAAAATGATACAGGAGGAACATGAATATCGTCTGACACCTGAGGGAAGAAATACAGACAGAATATTATTGACAATTGCAATACCGACGTATCATAGAGGACATTTATTGCTTCAACGCATGAGCAATCTGCAAAAGCTCCCTTACGATGCGGAAATTGAATTTACAGTGTCGAAAAATGGCACAGAAATTTATCAGGCAGAATACGACAAAGCCAGTCAGATAAAGGATGCCAGATTACAGTATTTTGATCATAATAAGGATTTGAAATATGAGCTCAATTGGCTTTATTCCATACAAATGGCGCATGGAAAATATGTATTGTTAGTTTCGGATGAAGATGATGTAATACCAGAGGCGATTGAACATTATCTTGCATTGCTCAGAGATAATCCAAATGTAAATCTTGTCAGGGCAAGAACAAAATTTCAGTATTGTATGATTGATAAGCGTGCATATGGAAAGAAAGGAATTGATGCATTAAGATTATGCTTTATGGGACAAAATTATCTTTCAGGATTAATTGTAAGACGAAAAGATTTTATGCAATGTCATTTCGAACAGTTGGAGAGATATTCTGATAATGCATTTTACCAAACTTATCCACATGAATGGTGGTGTGTGAGTCTGAATAAAATAGGAGATTACATACAAGAACCGGTTGAACTGATTGATGAGCAGGATTCCATGGCAAAAGAAGAGTGGGGATATAAGGATGATGTAGACGCGGATATGATTGTGCCGGTATATGCAACTTATGAGGCGAGAATCAAACAGATGAAGGGTGAAATTGAATTCCTGAAAATTATGCTCAGTGACGATGAGGAGATGTTGGTGCAGGGAATGGCTGCGGTAATGGGAAAGATTGATATCCTATTTGGCATTGCCCGTGTTCGTAAGTATGATGTTGAACATTATGAGGATCGGTTAAAAGAGTATGTGGAGATCTGTATGGATGCAATCATGAACTTCAATTTAGATGGACAGACAACGAAAGGGCTTTTGATATATTTACAGGAGCTGTATATTGAGTTGTTAAAAGAGCACTCTGATTTGCTGGAAGAAGAAAAAAATAACAAGTAATTTTCGGAATATGTTGAGGCTAATATTTAGGAGACAAAGTCTATGATTAAAGTATCAGATTATGTAATTCAATATTTGGAACAACTGGGAGTACCTCATATGTTCATGCTTCCAGGAGGTGGTGCCATGCACTTAAACGACTCTCTTGGAAACAGCAAAAAAATACAATATGTGGTATGCCTTCACGAACAGGCATGTTCCATAGCGGCAGAAGCTTATGCGAGAGTCACAAATAAACCGGGCCTGCTTATGGTGACAACCGGGCCGGGAGGAACAAATGCTCTGACAGGTGTGACTGCAGCATACATTGAGTCAACTCCTATGATTGTATTGTCTGGACAGGTTAAACGCGCGGATATGGTGAACGGACAGGGAATTCGTCAGCAGGGCATGCAGGAAGTAGATATCATTTCCATGGTAAAACAAGTGACGAAATATGCAGCGCTTGTAACAGAACCACAGGATATCAAGTATCATCTGGATCGTGCATTATATGAAGCTGTACATGGACGAAAAGGGCCAGTCTGGCTGGATATTCCGTTGGATATACAGGCATGCATGATAGAGGAAACAACCTTAAGAGGCTGGAAACCAGAAGAGATTCCAGAACAGGAAAAAAATGAAAAGAGAAAACGGCTGGAACAACAGGTAATGGAGACAATCGCACAATTGAATCAGGCACGACGTCCTGTTTTACTGGCGGGAAATGGCATCCGTCTTTCGGAAGGACGAGAGGAATTTGAAAAACTGGTAGAGATTCTGCAGATTCCGGTTCTTACAACATGGAATGGAATTGATCTGATAGAAGAAGAACATCCGCTGTTTTTCGGGAGACCTGGTGGAATGGGGCAGCGGTATGCAAATTTTGTACAGCAGAATTCCGATTTCTTTTTATCCATTGGTGCGCGGATGAATTTATTGCAGACCGGTTACAATTTTGATGGATTTGCGAGAGCTGCTTATAAAGTGATGGTAGACATTGATGAAAATGAGTTACATAAAATCAATGTCAGACCGCAGCTTGCAATCGAGGCAGATGCAAAAGAATTCATGCAGCTTTTACTGGAACATAAAGATGAGATTCAGAAAAAAGATTATACGCCATGGATCAACTATGCAAAAGAAATGAAAGCGAAGTATCCAATTGTCACAGAGAAAGCAAGAACACAAAAAGAGTTGGTTAATACATATGCACTGCTGGATACGATTACAGAGCAGATGACCGCAGACGATATATATGTGTCCGGAAGTTCGGGAACGTGTATTGATGTGTCGATGCAGACATTTCGCGTAAAAAAGGGACAGCGTGTATTTTGTACCAAAGGTCTTGCGTCAATGGGATTTGGTGTGCCTGCAACAATTGGAGCCTGTCTGGCAGGTGACAGAAGAAGAACGGTATGTGTCAATGGAGATGGTGGTTTTCAGATGAATATTCAGGAACTGGAAACAATACATCGATTGAATCTTCCAATCAAGATTTTTGTGTTGAACAATCAGGGATATGCGCAGATCCATGCAACACAGAAAAATATTTTCCAGGGACATTATGTGGCCTGTGATGCGGATTCCCATCTGACACTTTCACCGATATCGGCTGTAGCAGGGGCGTATGGATTAAAAACGGTACAGATTCATTCGAATGAAGAGTTGCAGGAACGTGTAAAGGAAACGCTGGATTATGATGGACCGGTGATTTGCGAAGTGCTGGTTCCAATTGATCTGAGTGCTTTTCCAAAACAGGTGTCCTATAAGCGGTCGGATGGACAGATGGAATCACTTCCACTGGAATATATGAATCCGCCTTTGGAGCAGGAAGAGTTTGAACGAGATATGTTGATTCCGTTGTATGAGATGAAATAATGGCAGAAAGGAAAATATGCAAATGAGACAAAAATTAGAGGAGCTGCTAAATAGAGCGTTACCAGTATTGACAGATAAACCAATATGGATATGGGGAGCTGGAAATACAGCACAGCTCTATCAGGAGGGATTTAAGCGGTTAGAAGAGGAAGGATTTAAAATTGAAGGTTATATAGATAAGAATGCAGACCTGTTAAAAAATTCATTTGCTGGAAAACCTGTTATTTTGCCTCAAAAATTACAAAATAGAGAAAAAATATGTGTTTTGATATGTACGATTCGACCAACTACTATTAAACAAATACAGCAAATGTGCAAAGAAAAAGAAATTGAATGTTATCCAATTGATGAAGTAATCTTGAAATTGCACAGAAAAGAGGTAATGCAGTGTTTTGATTTGTTGGAAGACGAGCAGTCGAAGAAAATCTATGCGGAATTAACAGAAGCGCGTATAACAGGTCAGAATATCGGGGATGAAATTCAAAGTTATCCAGCATATTTTTCACTTCCAATATTTAAGAAAGAAGACCAAAAAGAAGTTTTTGTGGATTGTGGAGCGTATGACGGGGACTCTATTGGTGAGTATTTAAAGCAAAAGAATGCAGTTTTTGATAAAATCATTGCTTTTGAACCAGATACAGAAAATTTCAAAAAATTACAAAGAACTATAGAAAATGAATGTGAAAAATGGAATATTTCACAGGAAAAGTTTGAAATTTATCCATATGCAATAGGAGAAAAAAGCAGTGTAGGTAAATTTGAGAGATATGAGGGAAATAATGGGATTGCATCAAAAATGTTAGATGCTTCTTCTGAACAGGGGGAAGAGTGTAAGGTGGTTTCGCTGGATGAGTTCCTGACAGAACCGTATAGTTTCTTAAAAGCAGATATAGAGAGCTTTGAATATAAAATGTTGTTGGGAGCAAAAGAGAGTATAAAAAAGAATAAGCCGTTACTGGCAATTTGTATTTATCATAATGCAGTTGATTTTTATTCGATTCCGCTGTTAATTAAAGAAATATTACCGGAATATAAGATCGCAATTCGACATCATCTGGATGATACAAGTGAAACTGTGGTATATGCATGGGTAGAGTAGTTTATGAAATATAAAGTAAATAAGGTTGCAATAACTGGAGGTAGCGGGGGCGTTGGTTTGGCGTTAATCAAAAAACTACTTTCAGAAGATGTAGAAATTTTAGTATTTCAGAGAAGAGAATCAAATAGAAAAAAATATTTGCCAAAAGATCCTAAGCTAAAGGTGGAGTATTATTCGTTGGATGAATTGAAAAATTATATGCCGGCGGAGAATAATTATGATGTTTTTTTTCATTTGGGTTGGACGAATACGCAAAGACAGTTTAGAGACGATTTAATAAAGCAGCAAGAAAATGTTTCCTACTCTTGTGATGCGGTGGAATTGGCAAAGCGTTTGGGATGCCATACATTCATAGGTGCAGGAAGTCAGGCTGAATACGGAAACGTACATGTACCGCTCCGGGGCGATTTGGTCTGTCAGCCGGAAACAGCATATGGTATTATGAAATTAAGCGCCTGTTATGCTACGAGGTTTTTGTGTAAAAAACATAATATACGGCATATTTGGCTCAGAATTTTAAGTGGGTATGGTATATATGATAACGTAAATTCTATGCTTATTTCTAATATTATCAAAAATTTACGCAAAGAGGAATTAGCTTTCTCAAAAGGAGAACAGACTTGGGATTTCATACATATGGATGATATTGCAAGTGCAATGTATGCAGTAGCGAGAAGTGGGAAAGCAGATGCAATATATCCAGTGGGAAGCGGGAAAGCCAGACCGTTACGTGAGTATATTAAAGTTATGTGTAATTTGTTAGGCGAAGACTGGGAAAAGAGTATTGGGAAAATTCCATATGCTGATAAGCAGGTAATGTATTTAGATGCAGATATTTCGGAACTGACAAGAGATACTGGATGGCGACCAGAGATTTCGTTTGAAGAAGGAATTAGAGAAGTAATAGAGTTTTATCGAACATGGGGAGAGGATGCGTAATGTTACATAGAAATTGTCCGGTATGTGATAAAAAAACGGGGGAAAAAATAGAACATATTTGTATGAATGTTCCAGAAAACTATCGTCTGCCTGATTACTATAATATAGTAGTTTGTGACAATTGTGGAATGGTATATGCAGACACTTCTGCATCCATGGAAGATTATGACTGGTATTATACCAATTGCAATTTTTATGGAGATGACAGTAAAGATGATAACAGTAAAGATGATAACAGTGAACGCTATGACTGGATGGAAGATTTGCTGAAGAAACATCTTACAAAGGAATCTGTTATGCTGGAATTAGGGGCAGGTAACGGAAGGTATTCTATGGCCTTAAAAGAGCATGGATATTCACAGATTACTGCAACAGATCCATCGGAAGAAAATGTGCAGAGGCTACGTGCAGCAGGCATAGATGCTTATGTGGCAAACATTTATTCTGAAGTTACAGAGAAAGAACAGATATGATGCAGTGTTTTTATTTGAAGTGACAGAGCATTTGCTGATTCCAAGAAAGGGCATTGCCAATGTTGCATCTCTGCTGCGAAATAATGGCTATTTTATGTTAAGTGTTCCGGACTATTCTCTGATTGCAAAGGATACATGCAGTATTCCAAATTATTTTAATTTGGAACATATCAATTATTTTTCAGAGGATTCGTTGGATACGTTGATGGTACAGTTTCACATGAAGCGTATAGATCAGAAATGAATTGGAGAAGATTTGATACAGGTTTACCAGAAGACAACAGATCAGATTTCTGTTCGAAAGGATGGAAAGACAAAGATAGCTGTGCAACAATATTTACAACAGCAAAAAGAACGTTCTATACAGATTCAAAAAAAGATTGGTCAGTTGCAGGAGCAGGAAAAGGAACTGGTGATTTGGGGAACGGGTTCTTATGTGATGAGCTTGCTGGCGACAACGGCTTTAAAAGATTGCAGGATTGTTGGTTTTGTAGACAATAATAAAATTAAGCAGGGGCGAACAATGTATGGGTATAAGATTTATGCACCGGATTATCTGCTGGATAAGCACTGTACGGTCGTAATTTGTTCCATGCTTTACAGTGAACAGATTAAAAAGCAACTGGAAGCCATGCATACAGAAAATGAGATTGTAATTTTGTAAAGGGGATATACTAAATGAAAAAAGTTCAATTACTAGACTGCACACTCCGCGATGGAGCCTACATTGTAGATGCAAAGTTCGGAGTACCTGCAATCAAGGGAATTATAAAAAAATTACAGGATGCAGATGTTGATATTATCGAATGTGGATGGCTGAAAAATACACTACATGAAGAGGGGACATCTTTTTATCATGTGCCAGAGGACTTGGAGCAGTATGTTCAAAAAAGAAGAGAAGATACGACCTATGTGGCAATGATCGATTGGGACAGATATGATTTACAATATCTTCCGCAAAGGGATGGAAAATCACTGGATGCGATTCGCGTTGTATTTCCACATGGGAAACACAAGGAAGGTATTGCGGTAGGAAAAAAAATCGCAAAGAAAGGATATCAGGTGTTTTTTCAGGCTGCAAATACACTGGCATATTCGGATGAAGAACTCGTGGAACTGGCGGAAGAAATGAACCAGATCAATCCGGTTGCAGTTTCCGTGGTGGACACATTTGGAGCAATGTATCAGGAGGATCTTGAGCGGATTGTACATGTTCTGAATGAAAAATTAAATCCACAGATCAGACTTGGATTTCATTCGCATAATAATCAGCAGCTTTCGTTTGCGCTGACCATGCATTTTGTAGAATTACTGCAGCTCACGGACAGGGGCTGTATTGTAGATGCCAGTCTGTGTGGTATGGGGCGTGGTGCAGGAAATGCAACAACTGAGCTTGTAGCAAATTACCTGAATCTAAAGCAGTACTGTAATTATGACATGAATCAGATTATGGATGCGATTGACATGTACATGCAGTATTTTCAGGAGAACTATACATGGGGATATTCGACACCGTATTTTATTGCAGGAATGTATTGCTGTCATGTAAATAATATTGCTTATTTATTGAAAAATCATAGAACAAATGCACTTGATATGCGCAATATCATTGAATCTCTGTCACCGGAAGAACGGCGGAAATATGATTATGATCTGCTGGAGGAAAAATATCTCGAGAATCAGAACCGGATTGTGGATGATGATGCGGTAATGGAGCAGTTAGAGCATGCACTGGCAAATCGGGAAGTAGTTCTCATTGCACCGGGTAAAACCAGCAGTACAGACTGGAAGCAGATTACAGAATATATTCAGAAAACCAATGCCATTGTAATCGGAATCAATGCAATCAATCCGAATTATACTTTTGACTATTTGTATCTGATGAATACCGTTCGCTATAATTATGCGAAAGAAGTATATCCAAAACAGTTTGGCGAAGTGCAGAAGATTTTGTTATCCAATATCAAGACGAGCCCGGAAGAAAAAGAAATGATTGTCAATTTTAACCGTGTGATTAAGCGCGGATGGGAGCATTTTGATAATGCGGTAATCAATGCGCTTCGGCTGCTGGACAAGCTTCATGTACAGAAAGTTTCTCTGGCTGGTTTTGATGGATTCAAACACAAGTATAATGAAAGTTATGCAGATGCGGCATTGCCGACGCTCAACCCGGATAATAAATGGGATGAATTAAACGAGGAAATCAATGATATGTTCCAGAATTTTAAGGCTTCTTCTAATATGAAGATTGCTTTTTTGACGGAAAGTATATTTGATCATGGAGAACAGACAATATGAAAGTAATCATTTTAGCAGGAGGTCTTCCAAGTACACTCATCGAAGAGGACGAAAAGATGCCAAAACCGATGGCAGAGATTGGCGGTCGGCCAATGCTCTGGCACATTATGAAGCAGTATGCGCATTATGGATACAATGATTTTAATCGTGTTGTCAAACGGGGTTGGGAACATTTTGATAATGCAGTCATTAATAAGCTTCGTTTATTGGATAAGTTGAATGTTAAGAAAGTAAAACTTGTGGGGTTTGATGGATTTAAGCATCAATATAATGAAAGTTATGCAGACAGGGCTTTGCCGACTTTAAATCCAGACAATCATTGGGATGAATTAAATATTGAAATAAAAGCAATGTTTTGTGATTTTATGGAATCAAAAAAGGATTCTATGCAGATTGATTTTTTGACTGAAAGTATTTTTCAAAATTATAAGGAGAATATATAATGCTAAGCAAGATTGATAGGTGTAATATATGTGGTGGTAAAGTAGAGGTCCAGTACAAGTTAAAGAATAAAGATCTTATAGGCATGGCTGAAGATTACACACAGGAAGTTGCGATATGTCCACATTGTGGATTCATTTTTACTAGAAACCCATTTACTGTAGAACAGTTAAATAATCGTTATAAAAATTTTTCTAAATTTGAGTATGATGATGAAAGTTATATTTTAGATGAGTCACAGGGATATAAAATAGGTTCACAGGAACAGAAGCATTTCATAGAACGTAATATACATTTAAATGATGTTCATAGTGTTTTAGAAATTGGAGCAGCTTCAGGTTACAATTTAAGTCTTTATACATCACAGGCATCCGTATATGGAGTGGAACCATCAAAAATAAATTGCAAAAATGCAATGGACAGGTATGGTGTTCCAATGTTTTGTGGTGTTTTTGATGAATTTGAGGAAAGTGTGAGAAATACGGATAAAAGGTGGGATATGATATTTATGTCACATACGTTAGAACATATTGTCAATCCATGCGATTTTGTTCGTAAATGTGAAAAAATGAATACGAGATATTTTTTCATCGAAGTTCCTACGTTTGATTATAAGTTGTCGAATGAACCATTTGGTATGTTTTGTGAGGAACATGTTAATATGTTTACATTGGAAAGTCTGCAAAATTTAATGAACGAATGTGGTTATCAATTGGTGAGTGCAGATTTTAACATTAATGTGACATCAAAGCTTCCGGCAGGAAGTCCTGCCATGAAAACGATATGGGAAAAGCCATTTAAAAAGAAATATCAATTTATAAATAATTCCAAAAATATTTTGTGTGAGTATATAAATGATTCTGAAAATTTACTAGCTGAAGTAAGAAAACGTATTGCTGAAATTGATGAAAAGAAAAAGTTAGCAATTTGGGGAACTGGACATCATGTTTCTATGTTATTGGCGAATACAGATTTGTTAGACAAAAATATCGTGAAAGTATATGATTCAGATAGAAGAAAATATGGACAAAAATTAAATGGTTGTGAGATAGGGGCATTTTCGGAGAATGATATAATACAAGGAAATGTGCAAGCTATTTTATTAGCAACATATACAGCACAGGATGCATTGGAGAAAATTTTAGAAACATATCAAAATAAAGTTGAAGTAATAAAATTATATTGAGTCGTTAATTAATTTATGGGGAAAGTATATGAAAGTAATCATTTTAGCGGGTGGTCTTCCGAGTACCCTGATCGAAGAGGACGAGAAGATGCCAAAGCCGATGGCAGAGATTGGCGGTCGGCCAATGCTCTGGCACATTATGAAGCAGTATGCGCATTATGGATACAATGATTTTATCATTTGCACTGGATACAAAGGAGAAGTGATCAAGGATTACTTCATGAACTTTTATATCTACCAGTCCGATATCACAGTGGATTTACAGACCAATGAAGTGGAAATACATAGAAAACAGACCGAGGACTGGAAGGTTTCGATTGTGGATACCGGCTTGCAGTCCTCGGTGATGGAGCGTCTGATCATGGTGCGTGAACTGGCAGGAGATGAGCCGGTTCTGGTGGCTTATGGAGATTGTCTGTCAGACATTGACATACAGGAAATGGTAGAAAGTCATCGCAGGCAGCAGTCGCTTGCTACAGTGGCAATTGCACATCCGACCGGTCGAAATGAGATCCTTGCGCTCAATGAGCAGGGCTGTTATATTGGCACAAAGCAGGGAAAAAAGCAGAAACATTCCTGGGTAAATGCCTGCAGTATGGTATTGGAAGCGCGCACATTTGATTATCTTAAGGAAAATCAGAAAAACCATTTTGTATTGTCGCTTATGGATTGTCTGGCAGCACATGAGCCGGTTCAGACTTATCGCCATGAAGGTTTCTGGTCACCGGTTGAGACGATCCGTGACAAGACCTGGATGGAAAACTTATGGGCACAGCATAAAGCACCGTGGAAGGTGTGGGAAGATTAAGCTTCATCATGGAAGATGGAGATAGAGAGAACCATGGAGGGTAAACAAATGAAGTGGTTGGAATATTACAAAGGAAAAACGGTACTGGTGACGGGACACACCGGTTTTAAGGGAAGCTGGCTGTGTGTGATGCTGGAGATGGCAGGCGCAAAAGTGGTTGGCTATGCGCTGCCACCGGAAAAAGATGCCGTATTATTTGACTGTTCCGGTGTGTCAGAGAGGATGGTTTCTGTAGAGGGAGACATTCGTGACCGGGCACACTTGCGGGAAGTTTTTCATACGTATCAGCCGCAGGTCGTATTTCATCTGGCGGCACAGCCGATTGTGCGGACAAGCTACGAACAGCCGGTATATACATATGAGACCAATGTCATGGGTACAGTTAATCTGTTGGAATGTGTGCGAAACACCCCGGGGGTACAGTCTGTTTTAAATGTCACTACAGATAAAGTATACGAAAATAAAGAATGGGAGTGGGGTTATCGTGAGAATGATCCGCTGGATGGTTTTGATCCCTATTCCAACAGCAAGTCCTGTTCCGAGCTGGTGACGCACAGTTATAGAAAATCATTTCTGGATGAAAAAGGAATTGCGGTTTCGACGGCAAGAGCAGGAAATGTGATCGGCGGCGGAGATTTTTCCAGGGATCGCATTATTCCGGACTGTGTGAGATCGGCATTGCAGGGGGAAGAAATTATCATCCGGAATCCATACTCAATCCGGCCATTTCAACATGTGCTGGAGCCGTTGGCAGCATATATGCAGATTGCGGCGGCACAGGCGATGGAGCACGAAAAAGCAGGATATTACAATGTGGGACCAAAAGAGGCTGACTGTGTCACGGTAGGCGCGTTGGCAGATTTATTCTGCAGGGCATGGGGGCATGATCTGAAATGGAAAAATGTTTGTGAAGACGGACCACATGAGGCAAAATTTCTGAAACTGGACTGCTCACATATCAAGTATGCATTGGGTTGGAAACCGTGCTGGGATATCCGCACGGCAATCGAAAAAACTGTGGAATGGACGCGGGTATATGCAGCGCATGGGGATATCCGCGCATGCATGGAGACACAGATTAACGAGTTTTTAGAGATGACCAGTGAAAAAGGGCAGATGTGATATGAAAGTAGTGATTTTAGCGGGGGGCAAGGGCACCCGCATCAGCGAAGAATCCCGGCTGCGTCCAAAGCCGATGGTTGAGATTGGCGGGAAACCGATTTTGTGGCATATTATGCGGCAGTATGCCTCTTATGGATTTAACGAGTTTATCATATGCTGTGGGTACAAAGGGCATATGATCAAGGAATACTTTGTCAATTATTATCAGAATAACAGCCAGTTGGAAATTCGCCTGAAGGATCAGCAGGTGCAGGTCTTAAAAAAGAACAGCGAGCCATGGAAAGTGACCATGGTGGATACCGGACTGGAAACACTTACCGCGGGGCGTATTTTAAAGGTGCGCGATTACATCGGCGGGGAACCGTTTCTTTTGACTTATGGAGATGGGGTGTCAGATGTAAATATCCGGGAGCTTATCGCATTTCACAAAAAGCAGGGAAAGACGGTGACGATTTCCACAACACAGCCGGAAGGGCGTTTCGGAGCATTGCGTCTGGACGATACCGGCAGTCAGGTGCTTGGTTTTAAAGAAAAGGCACGCGCGGATCAGGCGTGGGTGAATATCGGATTCATGGTGATGGAGCCGTCAGTGTATCCGTATCTTGGCGATGGAAGTACCATGTTAGAGACGTTGCCGTTTGAACGGCTTGCCGCAGATGGGCAGATGACGGCATATAAGCACATGGGATTCTGGTCTCCGATGGACAACATTCATGACCGGGAATATTTACAGAAGCTTTGGGACAGTGGAAACGCACCATGGAAGGTGTAACTGCAACGAACGGAAAGGAAAAAGTGATGTTTGAACATAAAACAGAGGAAGAAGCACGGAAAGAGATTCTTTCCATGGTAGAAGGATATTATCGGGCGTTTCATGCGAAAAAAGAAGACTTTAGGGAAGGAGACCGCATTTCGTATGCTGCCCGGGTATACGATCAGGATGAGATGTGTAATCTTGTGGATAGTGCGTTGGAATTCTGGTTGACTTCCGGCAGATATACAGAACAGTTTGAAAAGGAACTTGCGGATTATATTGGTGTGCGTTTTTGTTCGCTTGTCAATTCCGGGTCTTCGGCAAATCTGCTGGCGTTTATGGCACTGACTTCTCCACTGCTGGGAGAGCGGCGTGTGAAACGTGGGGATGAAATCATCACGGTTGCGGCAGGTTTTCCGACCACGGTTACTCCATATCTGCAATATGGTGCAGTTCCGTTTTTTTTGGATCTGACGATTCCACAGTATAATCTGGATGTAAACCAGTTGGAAGAGGCACTGAGTGAGAAGACAAAGGCAGTTATGATTGCACATACGCTTGGAAATCCGTTTGACCTGAAAGCAATCCGTTCGTTCTGCGATGCGCATGGACTTTGGCTGATTGAGGACAACTGCGATGCCCTCGGAAGTGAGTATTGCATGGATGGGGCATGGAAAAAGACGGGAAGTATCGGTGATATTGGTACGTCAAGTTTTTATCCACCACATCACATGACGATGGGCGAAGGCGGTGCAGTTTATACCGACAACCCTTTGCTGCATAAGATTATCCGTTCCCTGCGCGACTGGGGGCGGGACTGTATGTGTCCGTCCGGAAAGGACAATCTGTGTGGTCATCGTTTCGATAAGCAGTATGGGGAACTTCCACTGGGATATGATCACAAGTATGTATACTCTCATTTTGGCTATAATTTAAAGGCAACGGATCTGCAGGCTGCGATCGGATGTGCACAGCTTAAGAAACTGCCACAGTTTGTAGAGCGTCGGCGGGAAAATTTTGAGCGGCTGAAAGCGCAGTTATCAGCAGTAGAGGACCGACTGATTCTGCCGGAAGCCTGTCCAAATTCAAAGCCATCGTGGTTTGGTTTTCTCATTACCTGCCGCGAAGGTGTGGATAAAAATCATGTGGTACAGTATCTGGAATCCCATGGTGTACAGACACGCATGCTGTTTTCCGGTAATCTGATCAAGCAGCCTTGCTTTGATGAGATGCGTAAAAGTCATGAAGGCTATCGTGTGGTCGGGGATCTGCATGTGACGGATCATATTATGGAGAACAGTTTCTGGATCGGGGTGTATCCGGGGATGACGGATGCGAAGCTGGATTATATGGCGAAGGTTTTATGTGAGTCAGTGCGGGGGTAAGAAATATGAAACCACAAATCATTCTCGCCGGCTCCGGAGGCTGCATGCGTGAACTCGCATGGCAGATGCCGGACTGGCAGATTTCAGGATATGTAGATATAACTCCACCGGAACATCCCGTCACAATAGGGAACCGAACCATTCCTTATCTCGGAAATGATGACTTTCTGTTGCAACAGACAAGAGATATTAACGTTGCAATTGCAGTGGGAGATCCGGTGATTCGACAAAAGATCGCGCACAAATTACAAACGAATCCTCACATTCATTTTCCGAACATTATTCTCCATGGAGCAGAGGTCTGTTCGGATGTAAAATTGGGCCAGGGGTGTATCATCAGCATGGATGCAAGAGTATCCACCAATGTCCGGATGGGAGATTTTGTATTTTTAAATATCGGAGCATTGGTTTGCCACGATGGCAGACTGGGAGATTTTGTCACGCTGGCACCGGATGTGAAGCTGGCAGGGGCGGTACACATTGGAAGCCATGGTGACATTGGTCTTGGCACAAAGGTGATTCAGGGAATTACGATTGTGGATCATGTGCGTACCGGTGCGGGAGCCGTTGTTGTGCGGGATGTGGAGGAAGCTGGTACGGTTGTTGGTGTACCGGCGCGAAAGATAAAATAAACATCGACTTTTCAATGAGCTATGGATAGGTTATAATATTCATAGCTTTTTTGTTTTTGAGATTTTTTAGATGGGGTTCGTATGAAAGAAGAAAAAGAAACAGTATATGATGAGGCAATAGAGACTGCAAAAGAGATAGAAGTAGTAGAGAATGTGATGATCCAGACGGCAACAACACAATTGTCGTTTAGCTCGCTGATGTTTGGCCTGGAAAGAGGCGATTTTGTGATCCCGGATTTTCAGAGAATGTATCATTGGACAGAAGAACAGGCAGAGCAGCTTGCGATTTCTTTGGTTCGGGGAATGCCGATTCCGCCTATTTATGGTTACCGTAATGCAGAACAGCAGGTGGTTATATTAGACGGACAACAAAGGGTTCTGAGTCTGTATTTTTATTATATTGGGAAATTCTTAGGAAAGAAAAGAAATGCATTTATTGATGTCAGAAAAGCAAACGATGGATCAATAAAATTTCGGGAGTATCTGGAAAGCTGCGGGTTAAAAGAAAAGAAGTATCAGATGGAGTCTGAGGGAAAAAACGGAAAGACGCAGATCATTGATATTACCTATCCAAATATCAGTGACCGGGTAAAACGCAAGATCGACTATTCTCCAATTACGTTAGTGGAAATCAATGTAGACAGTAAAGAATATAAAGAAAGAACCTTACATAAAATATTTGCAAATTTAAATATTGGTGGAACTCCATTGTCAAGTCAGGAATTGAGAAATGGAATTTATGGCTGTAAATTTTATGAAATGTTATATGACATTAATGATAACTCAAAAAAATGGAGAATTTTATATAATAATAAAATAACAGAAGTGAATAAAGAAAGTAAAGATGTTGAGACACTTTTGAGAATGTGTGCATTTGATTATTATATAAAAGGAACCGGAAATCAGTTTGAATTGACGGGATATAAAGGGAAAATTTCTACGTTGTTAGACTCTTTTTCAGAACGGGCAAGAGAGTTTAGTGACAATCAAATTGAAGGATATCGATTAAAATTATTGGAATTTATAGATTCAATTGAAAAAGTCAGTGGGAAAAATAAGGGAGTAGCATTGGCAAGTTTCTTTGTTGCATGGAACCGGCTGAAAGAAAAGCCGTTTATCACCAGGGAAAAATATGATGCGATTGTTGGAAGTGATGCATATAAGGAAACGAACAATAGTGGAACCTCGGCAAGATCTGAAATAGAAAAAAGGATAAGGTGTGTATATGAACAGTTATCACGAAATGATTAATCGCGTCACGGAAATGATATGTGAGCATATCGATGACACGGAGAAATTTATTTTAATTGGTGACAATTCATCAGGAAAATCTGAAATACTGCGTACAATCATTGAGAGAAAAAAGGGAGAAGCAGTTTATTATATAGATTCAGTAAACAGAACCTTTGATGCAGGAAAAGTAGAACTTTTTAGCGAAAAGTATAAAGAGATAAAACCGGATTTTCAAGGGGTTACATCTGTCAGAGTTCATCCATTTAATTTTAATTTGCAGGATACATTTGCTGCGGCATCCCGTATAGAACATTTATATGTTAAATATCGCGGGCAGATTGAAAAATTTTGTGAATCGTTTTTAAATAAAAAGTTCACTATAGAACGCGAAGATGATGGAGTCGGAAATCCGGAAAATGTTGTTAAGATTGATGGAGAGATAATGACGTTATCCAGTGGTTATCAGGCACTTATTCGCATTTTTTGTGAAATATTGTTTTTTTCAGACTGTATGAAAGTGCAGAGACTGGAAAAAGGAATTGTGGTTATTGATGAAATAGATGAGTATTTGTCACCAAAGTATAGTGCGGAAATTTTAAATTTCCTTCATGATGAATTTTCAAATATTCATTTTATAGTGACAACACACTCACTTGATCTGGTTGAAACCACCGAAAATGCAACGATTATTGTGATAAACAAATGTACGTATGCTACCTATACCAGCGAATTTCTGAGAGACACGGTTTCGGCAAATGATATTTTTACGAATCTCTTTTTTGAAAATCGAAAACTTCATGTGTCTGATAATGACGATATGGATAATCAATTACGTCAGTATTTGAACAGTAAAGTTGCAGGTATGTGGGATGAAAAAATGCAGGAAGAGTTGGAACAAATTAATTTGGAGGATTTGAAACCACACCAGAGATTGATTTTCAAACAGATTAAGGAGTGGTAAAATGGAGGATTTCTTTGTGGTAGATATTCCTGTATTTGTGCCAGAGTACGACAAGGATAAAAAATATGGGTGGACAAATTATAAAGATGAATTGTGGGATTTACTAAAAGAAACAACTCATGGCTATTGTATGTATTGTTATGATCGCATTTGGATCAATCAAGAAAGACGCGGACAGATCGAACATGGAATAGAAAAAAAGAATTCAATGAAACGTTTACAGGATTGTGTGCCAAATCTCGGAATTTCCTGCGAAAATTGCAATCAGAAATACAAGAAGAGAGGGGAACAGAAGAGAAGACTTTCACAGGAACAGATATGTGAATTTGAAAAGGGAGAATGTACATCATTTGAATGTAAAGAGATGTGTACTTCTTTTCGAAAAATACGAAGAGCATATGTAAAACAGGGAAAGATTATGATTCAACCATTTGAAACAAAACTGGAAGAAAACGGAAATGTTTTAAGAATTCAGTATGATTTATTACAATGTAAATATATTCCCATGAAATCATATCATTACACTGAGCAGGAATTAGAAGTTATAAGGAAACATATAGAGTTATTTGCGTTGAACAGTCCGGAAAGAAAAAATTATGAGATCGCGAAATATTGTAAAAATGTGATAGATAATAGATCTTTAATGCTTGGGATAGATTATAATAATCTTATTGTAGATCTGTTTAGAGAAAAGCTAGTGAGTTTACATGAACTGGAAAAAGCAATCAAGCTGTGCAAAACGATATATTGTATGGCAGATTTAAAAGAAAGTACATAAAGGCAGGTACAAAACATGCACACAACAATCATCGCAGAAGCAGGTGTCAACCACAACGGCAGCATGACACTTGCGAAGCAAATGGTAGAAAAAGCAAAACAGGCGGGAGCCGATTACGTAAAATTTCAGACATTCGTTCCGGAAAAGCTGGTCTCCCGTTTCGCTCAGAAAGCAGAATATCAGAAGGAAACGACCGGAGCGGCAGAGTCGCAGCTTCAGATGTTACAGAAGCTGGCACTGACACAGGAGGATTTTATAGAACTACAGGTGTATTGTAAAACAGTTGGGATCGGTTTTTTGTCCACACCGTTTGATCTGGAAAGTATCACATTTTTGGAAAAGCTGGATATGGATTTCTGGAAGCTTCCTTCGGGTGAAATCACAAATCTGCCATATCTGGAAGCAATCGGCCGCACAGGAAGAGATATTGTTATGTCTACCGGCATGTGTAATATGCAGGAAATTCAGGATGCAATTTCCATTTTGGAGAAAAGTGGAGCAGGGAAGATTATCGTGTTGCATTGCAATACGGAATACCCGACACCCTATACGGATGTGAATCTGCTTGCCATGCAGCAGATGCGTCAAATGTTACAGAAACCGGTTGGATACTCAGATCATACGGTTGGCATTGAAGTACCAATCGCTGCAGTGGCATTAGGTGCTGAGATTATTGAAAAGCATTTTACATTAGATAAGAATATGGAAGGCCCGGATCATAAGGCGAGTCTCGAACCACAGGAGTTGGCACAGATGGTCAGTGCAATCCGCCATATAGAAAAAAGTCTTGGCGATGGCAATAAGAAAAGAACAGCTTCCGAGCAGCATAATATAGCAGCAGCGAGGAAGAGCATTGTTGCCAAATGTGCGATTTCTAAGGGAGATATTTTTACAGAGGCAAATCTTACGGTTAAAAGACCAGGAAGCGGGATAAGTCCGATGAGGTGGAAAGAACTGATTGGAACAAGGGCAGAGAGGGATTATCTGGAAGATGAACTTATATGATAAACTCCGGAAAAAGCGTAAATGTTGCATTATATTTCGCTATGAGTATGACAATTTTGTTGCATGAAATTATAAAATATGTTATTAATAACAATATAGAGGCCGAAATAAAGTAAATATGTCATGAATGACATATTGATGAATAAATCTGCTGAAATATGTCATTCCTAACAAGTCTGGAGGGTGTTGTTATGAATAACGAAGATATGAAATCTATATTTGACCAGATAAATAATTTAAAAAAACCTGTTACAGAATCCAAAGAAACAAATGCTGAGTATGAAAAGGATGCTTTTCGAGAAGTTTTAAATGGAATATCAGAGGAAATTCAAAGAGTATTGGATGAAAATGATTTCACACAGGAAGATTTATGTCGGATAACAAATATGTCACAGTCCAATATTAGTAAAATACAAAACGGAAAGGTTGTTCCAAGGATAGAAACACTACAAAAGATTGCGAATGCTACACACACAAGACTTGTAATAAGTTTTGAAAGCATGGAAGGAGAGGATTAAAAATGGCAAATATAACGTCCATTGAGATTAATCAATTCAGGGGAATTAAGCAATTAACAGTTTCTGATTTTTCAAATGTCAATCTTATTGTAGGCGATAATAACAGTGGAAAAACAACATTTTTGGAGGCAATTCAGTTATTGTTTGCGAAAGCTCAACTCAGCTCTGTTAAAAATATCATAAGGCAGAGAACAGTACTTAATATTCATGATAATAGTTTTTATACTTCTTTTATTAAAATGTTCAATGTGGAGCAAAATGAGGATTGGCTAGATCTCGATATTTATGGAGAAAGTAATAACGGTCCGATTGAATTTGAAATGACTGGACGTGAGAAAACCATTTCTGGAGAAGAAGCACTTCAAATTTCAACAATGTCTTCACGTCAAAAAACGTATTACAGAAAATCAACAACTTTTATCCCCGAAACGGTCAAACTGTTTACAGGTAGTATTATTAGTCAAAATGGTAAAAAAACAATAGAGAAAAAGGTTCGTTTCACGTCTTTAGACAATACAATGGTAGGTTCTGTAACTAAGAGGGAAGTTCAATATATATCTTCTTTTGGTCATTTGAGATATGACTTATTACAGAATATCGTAGATAATCCGGAATATAAGAAATTAGCTATCAGCATTCTGAAGAAGTTTGATGAATCTATAGTGGATATTTGTTATACCAAGGCGGATGATGAATCCTTTGTGGAATCCATTATAACAGAAAATGGCGTAAACATGCCGTTCTCCGTTTATGGTGACGGAATTAAGAAAATATTATATATTTTGAATAAACTATTCGATGCAACAGATTCAATTTTGTTGATTGACGAAATTGAGACAGGTTTGCACAAGAAATATTATGACAAATTATTTCCGGTAGTATTTGAGCTGGCTAAAAAACTGAATGTACAATTATTTATTGCGACACACAGTATGGAAGCAATTGATGCAATACTGGAGTATGGTAAATATGAAAATGATACCGACAGTAAGGATCCGATTAAAGTTATTACATTAAAGAAAATCGACTCAAACGATGGAAAGGGAAGTAATGTAGCTGCTCGAAATGTTACGGGTAAGTATGTGTATGAAAACCGCAAGGCATTTGAATTTGAGGTGCGCTTATGATGACGGAATTAATGCTTGTTGAAGGTGTATCGGATGTACAGTTGATTAGCTATTATTTACAAAATGTGTATGGCTGGAAACATGAAAAGAATAATCATCTTGGAATACATTCACTGGATGAACATGATCACATAGAAAGTCTTTCAAAAGAAGGAAGCCAACTTGTTTTGTGCGGTGTGGGAGGAAATGGAAGATTTGCACATTTCGTAGCAAGGCACCGCATCAATAGTATGATAATTGAACATGAGATATCCTCAATAATGGTTGTGACAGACCGGGATGAGGATTCAATTTCCAAAATTGGAAGAACGATAAATAGTTTGTTTGAGAATGTATCATACAGAGCAGGAGAGTGGACTAATAACGTTGTTGAAGATTCGTTTGGACAACAAAAGCGGGTAGATACATATCTTTTAATTGTTCCGGCGGATAAAAAGGGAGCTTTAGAAAATGTAATAATAGATGCATTGAAAGATATTCCGGAAGAAAAAGAGTTGGTAGACGAAGTGATTCAGTTTGTTGATTCATTAAAAGCAAGGTTAGTGCCTGAATTAAATCAAATTAATAAAGCTAATAAGGCTTCAGTTGGAACTTTTTTTAGTGTTCGAAATCCGAAAGATGCAATGAGATCTTTTGGAACTTTTATTTCTAAAATAGACTGGTCAAAATCAGAATCTTTAAAAAATTTATTTTTGCCATTCATGTATTTAGGAGAGGAGAAAGAATAGCATTTTATATTTTATACTGAAAGCATAGCAAAAGATGTAAGGAGAACCATATGAAACGAATTGGGATAATGACAGGAACAAGAGCAGAATATGGATTGTTAAAGCCCTTGATGCAGGAGATTAATAAAGATAATGATTTGGAATTATACTTGATTGTGTCAGGGATGCATCTGTCACCAGAGTTTGGAATGACTTATCAGGAAATCGAGGAAGACGGTTTTGAAATAAATGCAAAAGTAGAGATGCTGTTAAGCTCCGATAGCCCGGCAGGAATTAGTAAATCGATTGGTTTGGGTGTAATTGGATTTGCAGATGAATTTCAAAGAGCAGATTTGGATATGCTGATTTTGCTTGGAGACAGATATGAGGCATTGTCAGCGGCAATCAGTGCAATGGTCATGAGAATACCGATTGCACATCTTCATGGAGGAGAGTTGACAGAGGGCGCCATTGATGAAGGAATACGTCATTCCATTACAAAAATGAGTTATTTGCATTTTACAAGTACAGAACAATATCGGAACAGAGTGATCCAATTAGGCGAAAATCCGGAAAGAGTATTCTATGTGGGAGCACTTGGAGTAGAAAATATAAAAAAAATTAATTTGATGACAAAAGAAGAACTGGAGAAATCAATTCATTTTGAAATTGATGAAAATACAGTGGTTGTGACTTATCACCCGGTAACATTGGAAAATAATACGGTTGAGGAACAGTTCTTAAATCTCTTAAAGGTATTGGACAGAAATCCTAAGATAAGAATGATATTTACAAAAGCAAATGCGGATACAAATGGCAGAATTGTCAATGAGTTGATAGATAAATATGCAGCTCAAAATAGTGAAAGAGCCTGTGCGTTTATGTCATTGGGACAGAAAAGATATTTAAGTGCATTAAAGTATTGCAGAATAGTTATAGGTAATTCTTCGAGTGGAATTATTGAGGCACCTTCCTTTGGCAAACCGATTATTAATATAGGAGACCGGCAAAAAGGAAGAATATGTGCAGACAGTGTGATTAATTGTGGATATACACAGCAGGAAATTCAGCAGGCTATGGAAACTGCACTGACAGAGGAGTTTGAAAATAAAGCCAGAAACTGTAGAAATCCATATGAAAAGGAAAATACAGCAGCAAATATTATAAGTGTTATAAAGGATTATTTGTTGAATGATAAAATTAAATTGAAAAAAGGATTTTATGATATAAAATGAGAAATATAGCGATTATTCCGGCCCGAAGTGGCTCAAAGGGATTGAAAGACAAAAATATTAAAGAACTAAATGGGAAACCTCTAATGGCATATACAATTGAGGCTGCATTAGAATCAGGGATATTTGATTGTGTACATGTGTCGACAGACAGTGAGAAATATGCTGAAATAGGAAGGCAGTTCGGGGCGGATGTTCCTTTTCTGAGGGATGCGAAACTGGCTGGGGACAAGAGCAGTACCTGGGATGCGTTACGTTATGTGGTGCAGGAGTACCGGAAAAGAGGAAAAGAATTTGAACTGGTAACTCTGTTACAGCCAACTTCTCCGATGAGAAACGCACGGAATATCAGGGAAGCATATGAGGTATTTGAACAGAAATCTGCGGATGCGGTCATTAGTATTTGCGAATTAGAACATTCCATTCAGATATGCAATAAATTAGGCGAAAATGGCTCAATGTATAATTTTATTGACAGCAATAAAGTTGGAGCCAGACAATTGTCGGATACTTATTATCGGCTGAATGGAGCGATCTATATTCAGAAAACAGAGCTGCTGATGAATAAGCAGAATTTTTATAACGAAAACTCGTATGCCTATATTATGGATCAGAGACATTCTGTTGATATTGACAATGAACTTGATTTCTTATTTGTCGAGACGTTAATGAAAGATAATAAAGATTAATTTTTGCAGTCGATCATCCGATATATAGACTGTAACCTATCATGGAGCGATAGGAAAAGAACATGGAGGTTCGTCTATGAAAACAGAACAGTTAATAACATTTCTGATTTCCCCGGAACAGACAATCGTAGAAGCAATGCAGAAGATAGATGCGAATGCGAAGGGGATTCTTTTTATTACCAATACAGATAGAAAATTAATAGGGGCGATCACCGATGGAGATATCCGCCGCTGGCTGATTAAGACAGGAAATCTGCAGGAACAGATAAGCCGTCTTATGAATCGCAATCCTAAGTCGGTGTATCGAAGGGAAGTGGCGTCTGCGCAGGATGTGATGAGACGATATTCGATCACGGCATTGCCTGTGCTCAATTCAAAGGGAATCGTGATTGACATTCTTTTTGAACAGGAGCAGAAAACCGAGGTGAGGGAAGGAAGTCTCTCTTTAGATAAAGTGCCGGTAGTCATTATGGCAGGAGGGAAAGGAACCAGATTATATCCTTATACCAAGATTTTGCCCAAACCGCTGATCCCGATTGGGGATATTCCGATTATGGAACGGATTATTGATAAATTCAGGGATGTTGGCGTGACAGATTTTTATGCGACTGTCAATTACCGCAAGAATATGATCAAATCATATTTCACTGATACGGCAAAAGATTATGAAATACAGTATGTAGAAGAAAATCAGCCACTAGGAACAGCAGGAAGCCTGCGGCTGATAGAAGAAGATTTTGAACAGCCTTTTATCGTCACGAATTGTGATATACTGATCCACGCAGATTACGAAGATGTCTACCGGTATCACAGGGAAAGCGGCAATGAACTGACAATCGTTTCTGCACTAAAGAATATTGTAGTACCCTATGGTGTTATCCATTCGAGCGAGAATGGTGCAGTGCAGTCCATGGAAGAAAAACCCAAATTATCATATTTTGTCAATACGGGTATGTACATATTGAATCCTGAATTGAAAAAAGAAATTCCGGAGGACACATTTTATCATATGACAGATCTTACGGATAAATTACTGAAAGAAAACCGCAAGGTCGGCATGTATCCGATTAGTGAGGATTCATTTCTGGATATGGGTGAGTTTGAAGAGATGCACCGTATGGAAAAAAAATTGGATTTGAAGTCAGAGTAGGCAGAGTAAATTACAAGAAATAATGGGTTTACCTAATAAATTGAAATTGATAATAGTATTATAAGTAAATTAGACGAAAGAACGAGGAATATAGAATGAAGAAAGTACTTGTAACGGGAGCAGATGGATTTATTGGAAGCCATCTGACAGAAAGCTTATTAGAAAAAGGATATGATGTAAAAGCCTTTACCTATTATAATTCTTTTAATACATGGGGATGGTTAGATACATTACCAAAGGAAAAATTAAATCAGATCGAGGTGTTTAGTGGAGATGTCAGAGATCCGAATGGAGTGAGAGAGGCAATGAAAGGTGTCGATCAGGTTTTTCATCTGGCGGCACTGATTGCAATTCCATTTAGTTATCACTCACCGGATTCCTATGTTGATACAAATATCAAGGGAACTTTAAATGTTTTACAGGCAGCTAGGGATTTGGGAACAGAGAAGATTATGGTGACATCTACATCGGAAGTATATGGAACCGCACAGTATGTTCCGATTGATGAGAAGCATCCGTTCCAGGGGCAGTCACCGTATTCTGCAACGAAAATTGGGGCAGATCGTCTGGCAGAGAGCTTTTACCGCAGCTTTAATCTTCCGGTTGCAATTGTCCGGCCGTTTAATACGTTTGGACCAAGACAATCGGCTAGAGCTGTAATTCCAACAATTATTACACAGCTTTTGGCTGGCAGGGAAGAGATAAAACTTGGTTCTTTGACTCCGACAAGAGATTTTAATTATGTAAAAGATACAGCAGCAGGATTTATAGCAATCGCAGAGTCGGATAAAACCATCGGACAGGAGATTAATATAGCGACACAGCGTGAGATTTCTATTGGAGATCTGGCGAAAGAAATTATTGCACAGATTAACCCGGATGCAAAAATTGTATGTGATGAGCAGCGGCTACGTCCGGAAAAGAGTGAAGTAAATCGTCTGCTTGGAGCGAATGCGAAGATAAAAGAACTGACAGACTGGAAGCAGCAATACACCTTTGAACAGGGGATTACAGAGACGATCGCATGGATCAGACAGAATATGGCTGCATATAAGACAGATATTTATAATGTGTAGAAACAAAGATGATGTAAACGGGATCTGTGTGCAAGATTGACAGAGTTATTGTTTTAACAAAGGAAAGAAGGAAGAAGAAAGTGAGTCGATTTATCCCATTGTCAATTCCGAATTTTGAGGGAAATGAGAGAAAATACGTAGATGATGCAATAGATCAGGGCTGGGTATCTACAGGCGGAGCCTATATTACAAAATTAGAAGAACAGATGGCAGGATTTCTTCATGTAGAGAAAGTGGCTGCCTGCCAGAGTGGCACATCTGCATTACATTTGTCGTTGTTGGAATGTAATGTACAGCCGGGAGATATGGTGATCGTGCCGACATTGACTTTTATTGCAGCAGTGAATCCGGTACATTATCAATTTGCAGAGCCTGTATTTATGGATTGTGATGACAGCTTATGCATGGATCCGGTCAAGCTTCGGAAGTTTTGTGAAAAAGAGTGCCATGTAGAACAAAAACAATTAATTCACACGGCTTCTGGCAAGAAAATAAAAGCGGTTATTGTAGTGCATGTGTTTGGAAATCTGGCAGATATGGAAAGCATTATGGATATAGCGGAAGAGTATCATTTAAAGGTAATTGAAGATGCTACAGAAGCGCTGGGTTCCCATTACACAAAGGGACGTTTTGCCGGAAAGTATGCGGGAACGATCGGAGATTTTGGAGCATACTCATTTAATGGGAATAAGATCATTACAACCGGCGGTGGCGGTGCTGTTACAGCAAAAGATGCAAAAACGGTTGCACATATGCAGTATATTTCCACACAGGCAAAGGATGATCCACATTATTATATTCATAATGAAGTCGGATATAATTATCGCATGACAAATTTACAGGCAGCACTTGGTGTGGCGCAGATGGAAGAATTGCCTGAGTTTATAAAGAGAAAACACAGTAATTATGAGCTGTATCAAAAACTACTCGATGGATTTGAACTCGGAAAATTACTTGGCTTTCGAGAAGGAACATATTCAAATCAGTGGTTTTATTCGCTTGAAATTCCAATGGAAAGAGAGAATGGTTCTTTAAGGGATATCATCACAAAGCTGCAGGAAAGAGGTGTACAGACAAGGGCAATCTGGGGATTGATCCATGAACAGCTGCCGTATCAGAATGCGATAACATATGAGATGGAGAAAGCACCTTATTATAGTAAATGCATCTTGAATTTCCCGAGCAGCACACAGATCACAGAAGATGATATTGTTTATGTTGTGGAACAGATCAAGGATGTACTAATGTCATAAGGGATGGTAAAATGCAGGATATTATTTTAGTTGGCTCCGGTGGCTGTATGAGGGAAATTGTGTGGCAAATACAGGAACAGAATAAATCAGCAGAAAATTGGAATATATTAGGATATGTTGATAGAATGCCGCCGGAAGAACACAGCAGCGTTACAGTGGGGAATCAAATCATAAAGTATATTGGAAATGATGATTATTTACTGGCAAGAACAGAATTAACCAACGTGGCAGTTTGTGTGGGAGAGCCAAAGCTTCGAAAAAAAATTGTAGAGAAATTGAAAAATAATAAAAATATTATTTTCCCGAACATAATACTTGGTGATACAAGAATTTGTGATGATGTGCAGATGGGGAAAGGTTGCATTATCAGTATGGATGCAAGAATCTCAACCAATGTAACGCTTGGGAGTTTTGTTTTTATGAACACCGGAAGTAAAGTATGTCATGATGGAAAGTTAGGTGATTATGTAACCTTAAGTCCGGATGTCACATTAGCAGGAAATGTGATAGTCGGCGACAATACAGAAATTGGTATGGGTGCAAATGTGATACAGGGGATTACGATTGGAACGAATACTGTGATTGGTGCAGGTTCGGTAGTCGTGAGAGATGTGGAAGATCATTGTAAGGCAGCCGGAGTACCAGCGAAAGCCTTTAGATGATAATAAGTCTAAAGGCTTTTTAAAAGTTTGTGGAAACTATTTCATTTGCGAATAAGATGGGTTATACTACTACCATTAATGAATGAAAAAGGTATGGAGTAACCCTTGTTGCATTGGCTGGGACTTTTGCTGGATAACCGTGCATTTGTATTGACAACACCTTTGGAGAAAGAAGCCAGATGGTACATCTTTCAGCAGTATGAACAACGGAGGAAAGACATTAACAAAGCGCAGGCGGAGTATGTTATTAAACTTTCGCAGGTGTTGTGTTGCAAACCTCAGGAACTGATGGAGATAAATGAATGAAAAGCCTGCTTTTCATTCATTTAAGGATAGGGTATACTATATGAAAAAGGCAAAGACAGGGGGTGACTGCAAATGTCTGTAAATATAGCAATCGGAATACAGGACTTCTCCACATTAATTGAAAATCATTATTTTTATGTTGATAAAACGGATTTTATAAAGGAATGGTGGGATTGTGGGGACAGTGTTACTCTGATCACAAGACCAAGACGTTTTGGTAAAACTTTGACCATGAGTATGGTAGAACAGTTCTTTTCCGTGGAATATTCCGGACGTTCGGATCTGTTTGAGGATTTAAAAATCTGGGAGGATAAGAAGTACCGTAATATACAGGGAACGTATCCGGTCATTAGCCTGTCTTTTGCAAATGTGAAGGAACCCACGTATCAGCTGGCAGAAAAAAAGATCTGTGAATTAATTGCGCAGCTTTATGTCAAATACGATTTTATAACGGAAAGTGGAAAGCTACGGGATACGGAAGTAAAGTTGTATAAAAAAATCATGACTGATATGGAGTATGTAGATGCAACACTTTCTTTATATTATCTGTCAGGATTTTTGTATAAATATTACGGTAAAAAAGTAATTATTCTGTTAGATGAATATGACACGCCAATGCAGGAAGCTTTTGTAGATGGATACTGGGAGCAACTTGTGACATTCACAAGAAGTCTGTTTAACGCGACATTTAAGACCAATCCGGCATTAGAGCGTGGAATTATGACAGGAATTACGAGGGTCAGTAAGGAATCCATTTTTTCAGACCTGAATAATTTAAAAGTGGTTACTACAACATCCAATGAATATGCTGCATCCTTTGGTTTTACGGAGCAGGAAGTGTTTTCTGCGCTAGAAAGTTTCGGACTGGAAAACGAAAAAAATGAGGTAAAAAGATGGTATGACGGATTTATTTTTGGAACCCACAAAGATATCTATAATCCGTGGTCGATTTTAAATTATCTGGATGCAAAGCAGTATACAACCTATTGGGCAAACACAAGCGCAAATAGTCTTGTCGGAAAATTGGTTCGTGAAGGAAACCGCCTGATCAAAGAAAAATTTGAAAAACTATTATGTGGGGAATGTATCTGGTCGGAAATAGATGAACAGATTGTATACAATCAACTGGATGGCAATGAAAAGGCGGTATGGAGCCTTTTACTCGCAGGCGGATATTTAAAGGTTTTGTCTTATGAAAAATATCAGGATATTCCGGAAGGAACGGAACCGAAATATCAGCTTGCACTTACCAATCTTGAAGTAAAGCTTATGTTTCAGAGAATGATTCACGATTGGTTTGCCCCGGTACAGCCGGATTACAACGATTTTGTTAAGGCAATGGTTGCTGGGGATGTGGATGCGATGAATGAATATATGAACCGTATAGCATTACAGACATTCAGCTATTTTGATACCGGAGACCGGGCTTCCGGGGCTGAACCGGAACGTTTTTATCACGGGTTTGTTTTAGGTCTGCTGGTTGATTTGCGGGACAGGTATTATCTGAGGTCGAATCGGGAAAGCGGCTTTGGCAGATATGATATTATGTTGGAGCCAAAACATCCGGGAAAGGATAATGCTGTGATTCTGGAATTTAAAGTACGAAGCGCAAGAAAGGGAAAAAGTCTCGAAGAGACCGCGCAGTCTGCAATTGCACAGATCAGGGAACGAAAATACAGTGAAGAACTAAAAATGAAAGGGATTACAGATAGTCAGATCAAAGAATATGGAGTTGCGTTTGAAGGTAAGACAGTGTTGATTGTGGATTGAGCTGGAGGAAAAAACAATGGGAATCTATGTAAATCCGGGAAATGAAGAATTCAAAAGAGCAGCAAATTCAAAAATATATGTAGATAAGACCATGCTCCTCGCGTTTACAAACCAGAATTTAAAATCGGAGCATCAAAACATCTGTGTCAGCCGTCCCCGCCGTTTCGGGAAATCCATGGCGGCAAATATGCTGGTGGCATATTATGGAAAAGGGGATGATTCCTATGAATTGTTTAAATCCTTTAAATTTGCAAAAGATCCTGATTTTAAAAAGCATCTGAATCAATACAATGCGATTCATCTGAATATGCAGCAGTTTCTGGGGCGTACAGAATCCGTGGAGGATATGATGGAACTGATTTCCAGAAAAGTGGTGCGGGAACTGAAAAGGGAGTTCCCACAGGTCACATATTATGAGGAGGATCTGGTATCGGTTCTGGAAGAAATCTATTCCCAGACGCGGAGTTATTTTGTTTTCGTGATTGATGAATGGGATTGTATTTTCCGGGTGAACCCGATGGATGCGCAGGCGCAGAAAAAGTATCTCAATTTTCTCAGGGATTTGCTGAAAAATCAGCCTTACTGTGTGCTTGCCTACATGACGGGCATCCTTCCCATCAAAAAATACGGCGAACATTCCGCCCTGAACATGTTTGATGAATATTCCATGACCAACCAGCGCGAACTGGCAGAGTTTACCGGTTTTACAGAGGCCGAGGTGCAGGAACTCTGCCGCCAGTATGACATGCCATACGACAAGACGAAACAGTGGTATGATGGCTATGATTTAAAGGGCGTGCAGATTTACAATCCGCGTTCTGTAGTCATGTCAATGCTTGGTCATGACTACGACAGCTACTGGACAAAAACAGAGACATATGAGGCATTAAAGAAATACATCCAGATGAACCAGTATGGGTTAAAAGAACTGACCACCCGGCTGATTGCCGGGGAACACATCCCAGTAAATCCGGATAAATTCCAGAATGACATGACAACGTTTGCCAGTGCAGACGATGTACTGACATTGTTGGTTCATCTGGGATATCTGACATATGATTTTTACGCACAGACCGTCTGCATCCCCAATCAGGAAGTGCAGAAAGAGTTTATTAACTGTATCGAGGACGGAGGCTGGGAACCGGTGATGGCGGCCATCCGGCAGTCAGAGGATTTGATGGAAGCTACACTTCGTGGGGATGAAGAATATGTTGCACAACAAATTCAGCGGGTGCATGAAGAGAATATTTCCATTCTGAAATATAATGATGAAAATTCCCTGGCGTGTGTACTGTCACTGGCATACTATGCGGCAAAGAAAACGCATGAGATTTACCGGGAATTAGCAGGCGGAAAAGGGTTTGCAGATCTGGTGTTTGTTCCGAGAAAGCATGTCGAAAGTCCTGCTATGATTGTGGAATTAAAGTGGGATCAGTCTGCACAGACAGCACTTGATCAGATCCGGGAGAAAAAGTATGACAAGGCATTAAAGGACTATCATGGAAGGTTGCTTCTGGTCGGAATTAATTACAGGAAAGCGGAAAAAACTTATACCTGCAGAATAGAAACAGAGACGATAAACGAATGATCTGGTAAATATTGTCTGGTTGGTGCGCCTGAAGGGCATAGCAAGGGATACTACACCAGCATCCCAAGCGTTCCCGCCACAATCAGTACCAGACCCCCGGCTTCTTTTTTCCCAAGTTTCTCATGAAATACAAGATAAGAAAACAGAATGGTAACCAGAATACTCAGCTTATCGATCGGCACAACGACACTTGCCAGACCATCCTGCAGCGCACGGTAATAGCACAGCCAGGAAGCACCGGTGGCAAGTCCGGACAGGCAGATAAAGCCAAGTTCCCTGTGATCAATCGTGCGCACACTGTCCTGCTTTTTCGTGACAAACACGACAATCCATGCCATGATCAGCACAACGATGGTACGGATGGCTGTTCCCAGATTGGAATCAATGTTTTCAATGCCGACTTTGCCAAGAATAGAAGTCAGGCTGGCAAAGACGGCAGAGCCAAGCGCGTAGAAGAACCAGCTCCAGCCTTTTTTCCTGGAATTCTCAGAAGAGGTTTCCTTTTTCGTGATCATCAGGTAGGTTCCCGCGCCGATCAGCACCACGCACAGAAGTTTCAGTGGGCTGATGCTCTCATGCAGGAAGAGAAAAGCGAGAAGAATGGAGAGGATGGCACTCGATTTATCGACAGACACCACCTTATCCACATCTCCGATCTGCAGTGCACGGAAGTAGCACAGCCAGGAAGCACCGGTGGCAAGTCCGGACAGGATCAGAAATGTCCAGGTTTTGGCAGAAACGCTTCCGATGCCGTGTTGTGCCCCGACCAGAAATACCATGATCCATGAAAAAATAAGTACAATAATGGTACGGATCGCCGTAGCTGCATTGGAATCGGTATTTTTGATACCGCATTTCGCCAGTATGGAAGTCAGTCCGGCGAACAGAGCTGACCCAAATGCAAATAGAATCCACATATACAATTTCCTCCCTGAGACAAGCGTAAAATGTTTTGGGGCATTTGTCAAAACTTTTTTCTTGTGATATGATAATTTTATCTTTTTCAGAGGTGACAGAATGTTTGAAAAAAAACAGATCATATACAGTGAAACACAGGGAGTCTGTCAGGTAGAAAATATTGTTTCGCTCTCCGCATCACGCAGGGAGCGAAAAATTCCGTACTATGTGCTGCGCCCGGTATTCGACAAATCCAGAGTATCTTATATTCCGGTAGAAAACCATCAGGTAAAACTGCGGGAGTTGTTTACCAGGGAAGAGGCAGAGGCACTTCAGGGAACGGAAGAAATGAAAAAAGATGAAAAACTGAGACAGGCCGTGGAGTATGTATTAGGAAAAAAGGAGGGATAGGATGGCACAGCAGCAGCCACAGCAGGCAATACATAAATTTGTACTTGGAAATAAAGAACTTGAAGGAAAGACAGCGGAATTCCAGTATGACAAAGGCTGGTACAGCATTACGGATATTGTAGGGGAGGAACGCAACGTAATCTACAAATCCCGCAATGCGCAGGAAGCCTATATGAAATGGAACGTATATATCGGCCGCAAAAAAGAGAGACCGTTATCCGGAAAAAACAGCGATGCGGATCATGGAAGCCGTGCGGATGGAAACAGAGCAAACGATTCCCGTGAGCATCGGAGCCGTGATTTCCGCGAAAAGCGTGACATGACGGATCGGCGTGGAAATAACCGGGGACGTCATTGACATATAAAAACAGCACCGGGTAGGTGAAGACCGCGGTGCTGTTTTTGTTTGAAAAGTGAGCGGAGAGCATGGGATTCGAACCCACGTTGCGTCTATTCGACGCAAACCGCATTTCGAGTGCGGCACCTTCGACCTCTCGGACAACTCTCCCTTGAAATTCATCTCCGATGAATTTCCTACGTACATCGCTTCCGCGGAGCGGAACTTTCATGCGATGTGCTCCTTGAGGTATAGCGTAAGCTATATCTCCTACGTACATCGCTTCCGCGGAGCGGAACTTTCATGCGATGTGCTCCTTGAGGTATAGCGTAAGCTATATCTCCTACGTACATCGCTTCCGCGGAGCGGAACTTTCATGCGATGTGCTCCTTGAGGTATAGCGTAAGCTATATCTCCTACGTACATCGCTTCCGCGGAGCGGAACTTTCATGCGATGTGCTCCTTGAGG
>ERZ1106976.130-NODE-130-length-83492-cov-17.016923_pt1 | contig 83492 bp, 65 predicted proteins | sample MGYA00403687_ERZ1106976 | MGnify/ENA primary metagenome ERZ1106976 (study PRJEB35170, sample SAMEA104062446) | human gut metagenome | biome: human gut; feature: human-associated habitat; material: faeces | place: Denmark | collected 2013-02-22 ... | reverse complement strand
TTATGATCCGTTTCAGAATATCTGAAAGGCTTTCCATTGAAGCAGGGTTGAATACGGTCTTGACCGTATTTAGCGTATGTCCGATCTTGTACTCGGACGTTGCGTTAAAAGTTGTTTCTGCTTTTTCTGTATCTACGGCAGTAGTGTTATTATTCATAGCTTGTACTCCTTAGCTTCTCTTTCTCTATGCTTTTAGAGCGAAGGGATCGCTTTCTCTATCTGCCCCTCTTTCTGTTTTTGAAATAGTTGTGCGGAACGGCAAATGCCGTCCCATTGCATAGCTATTTTTACTATCGGATAATATTAATCCTCATAGGGATTCGCTTTATCCGTAAAGCTCATTTGCTGTCCGAAGTCAGCGGCGAGATTGGCTGTATCGCTTTTCTCATTCTCAGCGTTTCCGCCTTCGACCAGTTTCAGCTCGTCATCGGACAGACCGCTTGCGTTGTATTCCTCCGCCATTGCCAAACGAGAAACTTCTTTCAGCTCGTCCTTCAGCGTTTTCTTTTTCGCAGTATCGCTTGCGATACGCTTTTCCAACCCTTTGATCTTCTCGATGAGCTGCTCTCTTTTCTCTGTATAGATGCCCATAGAAAAATCACAACCTTTCATTTTTGTTCTCAGTAGGAAGAGCCGAGTGACCGAAGCTCACCTGCCATGATCCAATTATAGTGCGCTCTACATTTGAAATACAAGCCGCATTGCGCACAAACTTTCGTTCATAGTTTGTCAACAAATGTCCAGGGGAATTTTGAGATTCCAAAAACTGAAAGTACGCTATTTCGCAGTTTATGCTATTCGGTTATTTTGACGAATCGATTTTGAACGAACATAAAAAATCTGAAATCTATTATTGACGTGATTGGGAAAGTGCGCTATATTGATTATGGGGAGCGACGAAACAGAGAAAGTCGCACAGCTCCAATTCTCGAAATTGAGAAAAACGACCGAGCCGAAAGGCTCGGAAATGACATTCGCCCCACAGGGGCGAAACTAGAGTAGCAAGCACGGTACTATGTGGGCGCAAATTGCGACTTCACACATAGTACAAGGCTTGGCAGAGGGCGCTGCTCCTACGACTCCGAATTGATAAAAAAAGGATAACAAGAGAAATGAAAGACGAAAAGAAGTGTACATTGTACCTGAAAGTCCGTGTCAGCCCCGAAGAAATGGCAGCTATCAAGAAGAAGTTTGAGAACAGTGGCATGAGCAGTCTCAGTACATTTGTAAGAGCAATGATCTTTGAGTGATACATAGCTCAGGTCAACGAAAACGAGCTGAAAGAACTCACCCGCATCGCAAATAACATTGCCAACAATATCAACCAAATTGCCCACCGAGCAAATGTCACGAACAAAGTTTACAAGGAAGATATTGAGGAGATCAAGGAGCTTGGCGATAAGCTCTGGCGTCCGCTGATGTTTCTGCAAACAAAGGTGGCTCAGCTAAAGCATTGAGCAGAATATGAAAATCGCCGTCAGGATAATTCCCGACGGCGATGAAATGCGATATGTGCGCTATGTACCGGACTGGCTTTTGAAATTGCTGCGCCTTTCACAATAATGGTTACAATTATTCCGATATGCTGGATTCTGGTGCTATTATGGTATATACTGTATCTACAATATTGATTTGGAGGTAACAGTTATGTTGAAAACACCAGAATTGGCAATGCTGAGAACAAACAAGGTCACTACCGTATGCAATGGTAAGCGCGAGGTCTGGACGGACTACGAACAGGCTAAGGCATATTTCCTTGAAATGATGATGACCGCCGAGGGCGAGGAGCATGACAGAGCAGAGTGTGTATATATCCAGCTTATGCACGGGCTGGATGAATGCAGTGATGAGGACGAATAAGCTAAGAGGGCGAGTTGCCTTCGAGCCGTCATTTATATTTTCAAACCTTTCAAAGAATACTTTTAGTTTTTCGATAACCGCTTCTTTCTGAGTTTTGCGTTTTTTTATGATCAATCATTCGATTCAAGTTCCATCTATAATATAATGCTGATAACTACTTCTCAGGATACTTCCTTGATAATCTCCAAGCAATAGGAATTAACTCTCTTCTGTTCCTCCTTTGAGTAGATGCGTTCGATAGAACCGTGGTGAACAGGATTACGAGCCCTTCCGCATGCTTTAAGATGCGTCTCCCATTGGCTTAACGGCTGATTATGAAAGTGTGAACTGAAAATTGTCCAATGCATACGCAGAATGCGTGTTACATCCTCAAGTGACATCACGTTTAGAGCCGTTTCGTGTGCACTGAATTTATGATTCGTATTTCTGATTTGGTTTTCATAATTGGATTTATCAAAAGTTTTGTGCTCCAATGTTTTCCATACATCGCTCAGAACCGCAAACCATTTCAGGTTTTCATCCTGCGAACTGTTTGCAAAGAGCGTTTGAAATAGTTCACTTTTATGTACTTCTAGTAGATTTTTAAGTTTTTTTTCCAATGTTTCAAAATTGTTCAGAACATCATTGTTGTATGTCATATTCAAAAGGTATTTCTTGAACGCTTGAGAAAAAGCAAGACAGGTTTCTCCAGTGTCAATCAGATAATTCATGCCAATTAGCAATTTGATATCCTCATCTGTTGCGAGATATGACGGCCCTATGATAGCACTGACAAGCTTGTCAGCAAGACTTATGTCGTTTTCATCCCTGTCATGGGTTAAGCATTTCAGGATCGAATCGTGATATCCGCCAATTTTTGAAAGAATCGCTGGCATATTCAGAATATCCTCAACTGAAAAGTCGCTGCTGTTCAGAAGTTGCTTTTCGGCAAGCTCATAGCCAACACAAGACCACAGATAGGGAGAGGAACCACAGTAGGCTTGTATCAAGTCAATGTCCGACCTGCTCAAATCATAATCATAGTATTCCATCATAATTCGACAATATTCATCAATGTCAGCCTCCGTAAAGCCTTTTATTGTATATGGATACATGACCCCCTTGAAAGAAGAATTGTTTGGATTTTCATGTTCAATCATGCTGAGCTCCTGCCGTGAGATTGTTACAAGGCAAACGGAATAATTAGGGCTTGCAACCAGTTCTCTGAACAACTCAAAATCTGCTTTGCACGAGAATACATCTCTTGCAGCGTCAAATTCATCTATCATCAGAAGAACTGTCCGACTGGCTTTTTTGATCCATGTGAACACTTTGTTGAATTTAATACGGTAGCTTTGCTCGGATTTATCTGTCATTTTAAAATCAGCTATTTTTTTCATGACGCGTTCCATGGTGGGGTCATCCGACTCCTCTAAAAGCTCCTCTAACTCAATTATAATGGCTTCCAGAAAACTATTGAATCTATTTTCGCTATTGGTATTGAAAATATTCAGATTCATGTAGATACATAATAAATTAGGATGTACATCTTGAAGACGTTTCAGGCTTTGCTTTGCCACAGAGGTTTTTCCCATACGATACAGCCCATAGAGATAGATACCTCCTGTTGCGGACAGCTTCTGATCAATCATCCGGGTAAATGCTTCAATTTTGTCCTTGTATCCTATCATGTGTTCGCCGGAAACCTCTCCACCTGTGATAAAAATGTTATCTGTTCTCATAATGATCCATTCCCCCTTTTTAGATATATGCGCAACATATCTACCAGGATATAGCAGTACTCTCCGTCTTGAACCAGCACCTTTCGCTTAATCAACTGTTCTATCAGTTCCTTTTGATAAGCAGCGCTCTTTTCCGAAAGATCATCCGTGCAATGGATATCTTTGATCCGAATCTGGTTATTCTGATTGCAATGCCGTGCAATGTATGTCAATAGTGTTTTATTGTCCCTAGTAATCTGTTTTTCATTTTCAAAGTAGCAGGGATCATTCAGTTGTGCATCAAAATGAAAATCTGTAATAGGATTATTGTTCTTTGCCGAATCAAAAAGCCACTTGTTGAGAAACGTATCGACCGTGATTCTGGTCACACGGGCTGTCCCGCGTTCATTCATATAATCTACAAGCGCACTGCAAAAGATCATAATGAGATAAGCACTCCCTGCAGTCAAGCGATAGATCAGATCAACAGCATCCGGCTCAAAACGGCTTTTTCCGTTGTCACACATTGGTTCGGTAATCAGTTCTTTTGCACTTTGCTCATCCAAATAGCTGACAGGCATCTCTTTCATGCAGGCAAAGTCATTAGGATATTCTTCTACAAATTGTTTCATACTATCCTGTCCGATTACAATAGAGCAGATGTTGTAATTCTGGAGCAATGCTTTCCAAAAATGGGGGAAGGAATCATCGCATTTTTTCTGCTTAATGCTTTCGTAGATATAGGTAAACTCGTCCACAAAAATCATAATTACAGTGTTTGGCAGATATTTTCCAATTTTATTTAGTATCATATCGAATTCAGGTGTATTGGGGTTTTGGGTGATATTTTGGTATGTTACAGAAAAAGAGATGGACTCCTCAATCTTGTGAAATATGTCCGGATATAGATCTTCGATCTCATCGCCAAGTTTGTCGATAAGATTCGCCTTCAGCCATCCATCATTGGAAGAGTTTGCCCCAATGCTTCCGAGATCGATAATGAGATATCGTTCCGGGAAAGCTGAACTGATACGCTCTTTTACGTGTGCCATGATGCTGCTCTTGCCAGCACGTTTCTGACCATACATATAGATACCGCGGTGAGAAAGCACCCTCCCATCACCCATATTGAGACTGTCTACAATGTATTGGATCTCCTTTTCACGTCCAAAGAACATATCATTCGCCGTAACAGCACCGCTTTCGGTAAAACTGCTGTATTTGTTTTCAATTTTCTTGAACGAATCCATGCTGGAAAGATTGATCTGGAATACTTCCGAAAAACTTTTCTTGATCATCTCCCCTAATTCGACATAATAGCTGTATTCAAAAGAGAATCGGATGTCAAACAGCCCTCGTTGTTTTTCCGCCTCGGTAAAAGAAATGTCAATGCAGTATTCTTCCTTACCATTTCCGTGAACGGTTGTTACGGGATGTTCCGGATTTCCGGTGATTTCAACGTGATTATCTACTCCTGCAAGTCTGATGTTCGAAATATCGGCTCTCTGCACATTGCCCTTGTTTTCAATATAGATCGTGATTTTCGCCTGCATCTGGTCGCCTTTGTAGTAGGCGTTGGTATCCGGATACACCTCCAGCTGGGGGATGGATTCAATGTAAAGCTCGTTTTTCAGAGCAAGCGCCCTACCTTTCAGTTCGATGATGATGTCAAGCAACGTTTCATAAGAAAAGTCAGTTGGTGTATCGCGGATTTGCTTTTCCAGTGTGTCACACAGGTCGATTACTCTGTCCAGCGTGTCCACACTGTCGTCAACACTATTAAATTCATTGAACTGTACAAATTTTTTGATGATTTCTCTCATTCTCTCCAGATACATCATATCTGTTTTACAGAGCAGGCGTTCAGGATTCAGTTCATGAATACTATTATTAATGCCTTTTAGCTTTTCGGGTTCTTTTATATTCATAGGGGCATTCTCTAAAAAATGTTTCAGATCATGTAATTGCTTGCTATACTGATCTTTACTCCTTCTCCATGCTCCAAAAAATATATCTGAATTTTGGCAGACTTCTTGATTTTCTGGCGTGATCATGTCCATGCATTCAAAAAATGCCGGGCGTAGACGGCTATGCGTGTAAATGGCATCAATCATAGGACGGATAATTTCTTCTCCTATTCTACTCTTCTGATAGTTAAGCTGTAGGTCAAAGGTACACACCATCAGCTCTTTTGGGTTGAAAACCGAGTCCTCATAGTCTGGTGGTGTGATATGAAGCATTTCCATATCTGGGCTTTCGACCTTGTTTGCGAGTTCGTTATCAGACTGAAAAAAGGAATAGTAAAGAAGATTGAGAGCATGGTTAAAGTCTTTCCTATACCTATCCCCACATCTGCTCAAGTATCGCAGTGCCAGAAAGTAGTAGTATCGTGAACTGTCTCTGTTCTGGTCTCTTTTTTTGACCTCCGAATCTGCTCGTAGCATTAGGCTTTTACCCAACAGCGCATTGAGCAGCTTTTGTGTGATGTATTTGTTTTTCTGTCCGCTGTCTACAAACTGCTTACCAATTTTGGCAAGCGCCATATAAATCTTGCTTTGAGCTGAAAGTGGATAATTACTCTGTGGACGGGAAATGTCATTCAGAGCCTCCATGATGTCCTCGTTAGCTTGGTTCTCATCGCCGATGTAACGGCGCTTTTCGGAATCATAATTATCCAAAATCGTTTTTTTGTAAAACACGTTTTCAAATTCCACTTCGTTCAGCATACGCTCTAATAGTTTTGGAATGGTATTATCTGCATCCTCATAGAGGGTGTATTCATTTTCTTCTTCCGGAAGCATCGTGATAGTTTCGTTTTCAGAAACATAGGTACCGTCCAGGATTTGTCTTGCAATATTGTCCTCACTATTTTTCCGGATAAGGTTCTGCGCAATCTGCCTTGCCTCATCCTTCCTGCCAGACTGGTAGTACAACACACACAGGTTTTGATCCACTGTGATCTCCAACTTCGTGATTGATGCAAGTGTTGCACTCGTTGAGATAGAAGAACGGTTGGAGCTGAATGTCTTTTTCCATTGCTCATACATATTGATTGCCAGTTCTGCCTTATTATTTTTTAGGTATAAGACAGCCAGTCTACTGATATAATTCAGTTTATGTTCGATACGGTATGTTTTACTGATCAGATTGGTCAGGAAGCGTTCTGACTCAGCGAAATCGCCCTGAATATCCAAAGCATGGATGTAAAGTGTATTATACGACAAACTGTCAATATGTTGCCTGTATGTCTTCAAGGCTTGAAGCGCACCTTTGACATTCTGTGTTTTGATATAGCAGCTTATCAACTGTTTGATGCGATGCGGCTTGGCTTTTCCAGCATTTGGGATCATTTCCTTCAGAAGCTCGATCATTTGACCATACTGCTTGGTCTTATCAAGTATATCTACCAGATGATTATGATATTTGTCGTGATCCAGGTAACGCTGATATTGTTCCAGAATATTGCGTGCATCTTCAAAACGATCATCCCGCTTATAAATCGTGACAAGGTTGGAGACTGCAGTGTTGATAGAACCACGTTCTGGATTACGCGAGAGTACCTCCATAAAACATTCTTCTGCTTTTTTTAAATCCTTTGCCTTTGTCAGATAATAGGTACCTTTTTGCAGCAGTTCACTTATGCCAAATCTGCTAAGAGAATATGTTGTCGGTTTGGACGGATACACAGGTTTGTACTCCGATTTCCTGTAAGATTCAACAGGAGGATGGTATACCGGTTTTACCTCTGATACAACAGGAGTCGCCTCTTCCCACATTGGCAGCGATTCATACGAAAAAGGACAGGATGCCATTGATCCGTGTTCGAGATCATAAACATTTTGAAGAAATACATCATATGCCCTCTTTTCTGCATAGCTTTTGTATTCTTCAATCAGTTTCTGCTCCTCAGTCGCATCAAACCATACTTTTAACACAATTCGGTTCTTTTTGTCTTTTTTGCCGATAAATTTTACATATACATTTTTTATAGAAAAAGAGTTGCTAAAATATGCCTGAAGAACCGGGTCAATCACAGCGTTATCCCAGAACAGATAGTCTTTGCCATTGCATTGTATAATTCCGTATCTGTTTCCGCTGGAGTCATAATTTCCGTATGAAGTAATCATCCCTTCCTTAATTTCATGTAGATTTGAAATTGATTCTTTCAGTTTCAAATGATCGGCAGACTTATTACCATTTTCTCCGATTCCGATTGTAAAAGATACCGTTGCTTTTTGCAAAACACCGTTCCACAGCATATCCCGCAGTTCTTGATCCTCTACCTGCCGGATATTAAAGTAGAGGTTCTTTTCAGTGCTGGAAGAGATAAATCCATATGCGTTATTCTCGGTTACAACAAAGTTGTAGATATAGCCTTCATAAATGAAATCATGATTAACTCCCGTCATTGCGTTGACATCTTTAGAGGATGGAACGGCTTTGAGATCATTCTGTTTTGGAAGTGTAGAAAGCTCAATTTCCATCAATGGCTCATCAGAAGAAAAATTAGTGACCTCACGTAAAAAAATCGTGATCATTTCGAGCCGGTCACCTGTCGTTTGCTTTATAGAAGCAAGCTGAGGGTCATAGCATCTTAGCAGTGATAGTAAACCAGAATAGATTACCTCTACAGATGCGTCAGGTAACGCTGAAACATCTACATCTGAAAATGCATTTACACAGACTGCGCCTCTTTTGAACTTTGTAAGCAGATAGAATAGTGATGCGAGTGCATCGTTATTATTAATTTGTCCGTTTTTGACCAAACATACTAGATTTTTGAGCACCAGTTCGTCATCGCCGTAAAGTTTCGCACAGCAGGCTGCATTATAGTAATCACTACCTCGGTAGAATTCTTCTGCAGCGGTATCATACTCCTTTAATGCCTCATAGATAAGTCCGTAGGTAACTCTGACTTCTTTACAATCCGGAAGCAGATCAAGCTGGGAAAGGATTTGGTCGCTTCTCTGATCTATGGAATGAATTTTTTGGGCGTAGTTGAACATATCCATGATCCGGTTCCAATCTTTATATAGGGACGTATCTTTAAGTACTGTACGTAGTGTCTGGATTCTGTCGGTCAACTCGATACGATAATTAAGACGCTCCTTCGCAGCAGTATACTCTGCGTCCCAGTACCGACTCCTGTCATCCGAAACTGTTGGTGGATTCGTAGTGGGATCTGCTTCTTTCAGGTCGTGTTTTGTATCTTTTGTTATATCATAAGACAGACTTTTGATTTCTGAAAAGCGATAGAACGAGGGAACTCCATTAGATGTTACCTGAACGGAGTCTGATAAAGCTCGAATAAATTTCAATGGGGCAGACCAGCCTGTACTTGTCTCTATGATAAAAGGAAGTTCCTTATTTTCTTCAAATATTAGAACAAATTCATCTTTTGTCATACGTCTCACTCCTTTTCTTGTAACGCAGATTCTGCATAAGACAGATTTTTGATTTCTGAAAAACGATAAAACGAGGGAACCCCGTCAGATGTTACCTCAACTGAGTCTGATAAAGCTCGAATAAATTTCAATGGTGCAGACCAGCTTTTGCTTGTTTCTATGATAAACGGATAGTCCTTGTTTTCTTCTAATATCTGTACAAATTCATCTCTTGTCATATGTCCCACTCCTTTTTTCTTGTAACGCAGATTTTATATACAATTTCGTCTATTATACCACTTTTTTCTCGAAATGTCAATCACTTTCAGCAACTTCGTCGAGATGCAAGAGGCCTTTGTGCGCTGTTTACCCAAGCCCCGCCATATTGCTAGGTGAAAAGATCACAGCCCTGTGCCGGGAACTTCGTCAAAAAGGTCGCCGACTGCACCGTCGTTGCCCCAGCCGCAAGGAGCTTCTGTACATCTTCCGCACAGGTTATTCCGCCTCCCGCACAGACTTTCAGACCGTGCTTCACAGCGGTATAAGTGTAACCGATCGTCAACGGGAGTTGCCAGTGACCGAAGCAGGAGGTCGACTCGGCATCAAGGCGGTCGCTTATGTGATATATGCCATCCGTCTTCCGGAGATACGGTGAGCGTACAGAATCCAGCAGTGATACATACTTCACACCACCCTCCACGAGCAGCGGCATGATGTAATCCTTCGGCAGGTTGATGTTCAGCTTCGGCATGACGGGAATACGCAGTGCAGTGTTCAGTTCTCGCAAAAGCGACACGATACGTCCGCTCAGTCCATCCGTTCCGATGAGGTTTCCCATATAGAAGAAATCAAGCTGGATGCCGTCTGCACCTGCTGCTTCAAGCTGCTGACAGGCAGGAATCCATTCCTCTGGGGCAAGGCTCGATGCGGTGAAGCTTGGGATCAGGAGCATTTCCGTCTGTGGACGGAGCGTCCGAAGCATTTCCAGACACTCATCCAATGTCAATATCTCAGATTCGAAGGGTGCAGATGCGTAGGTGAACCCAAGTTTCTTATCGACGGCAAATTCTCGTTTGCCGGAAACCCTACCACGCTCATAGTCGGCGCATGATTTCAGAATCGCGCCCTGAACACCGTTTTCAGCAAGCCGCAGCACATTGGAAACGCTTTCAGTTGCGATGCAGGATGATGCGATCAGCGGGTTTTCGAGCTGCTTTCCCATGAATTCAATCATGATTCTTTCCTCCCTTTTTGATCTTGGCATGGTAGAAGTAGTTGACGAACGGTACGGCATAGTCATTGGACAGTGTCTTGATCTCCGCTTCGAGCTGCTCCCAGTAGGACAAGTCACCCTTTCGGTAGATCGCCTTGTAGCCGTCAAGATGCTGCGGATACTTCTCCGCAATATAATCCAGAATTTCTCCCTTCGCTGCGCCACGCAAATTCAGGTTCTCGAAACAGATTTGGTCGACATGACCGTTAACTGCTTCGATAAGAGCCCGAATATCCGTAATATACGGGAAGATTGGCGAAACGAACAGATATGTCGTGATCCCCACATCGTGAAGCGTTTCAAGTGCCTTCAGACGACGCTGCACAGAGGGAGCCCCTGGTTCCATATCCTTCCGGAATCCGTCATCAAGAGTATTCAGTGAAATGCCCACGGACAAGTCCGGAATCTGCCGGAGCAGATCAAGATCCCGTACCATGAGATCTGACTTGCTCAGGATCTCGATATGTGCGTCAGTTCCTCGCAGCCGTTCGAGAACTTCCCGGCTCTTGTGGTATTTCGCCTCAAAAGGGTTATAGGGGTCGGTCACGGACGAAAGCAGAATTGTCTTACCAGTGAGGAATTTCGGGAGCTTGTCGGACTCGTATTCCTTGACATCCAGAAACGTTCCCCAGTCCTCGTCATGACCAGTGAAACGTTTCATGAAACATGCATAGCAGTAGCGGCACTGATGTGTACAGCCGCCGTAGGGGTTTGCCACATAGTCGGATGCAGGAAGATTCGACTTGACGAGGATGGACTTAGCCTTTAATGTGGATATTTTCATGGTGATTCTCCTTTCTGGAAATGAGCGCCATTGTAGCAACGGCGAGCAGCGCACTGACGGAACCGAATACCAGCATGATCTGCGGCGAGTTACTGCCAAAAACCGCAGCCACACCAACTGCTGTCAGAAGTCCCAGCGTATGACCGATATTCTCGGCAATCGTCATGGAATCCTTCTGATAGCTACCTGCGGCTTTGGCTCTGGCAGAAATGGTGTAGACCACACCGCCACCGAAGCCGGTCACGAGCCAGAGTAGGATGAACAACGGCACAGATGTGACAAAGTGCATCGTAAACAGCAGAATACTGATGCCAAGGTGTCCGGCGTAGAACACGGGCAGGATACGGTTTGTCAAACGGGAAATGATCGGCTCCACGGACATATATGTCACCCACGTTCCACAGAACAGAAGCGCAGCATACACAATGCCGAATGTGCTGTTATGCGAGAGCAGCAGGCTCATGGCAGCGAGAGTGATATGTGCGTAGAAGAAGTAGTGAAGCTGATGAAATGTCATCACGAGTGAAAAGCCGTTTTGTCCTGTCATGCGTGTGATGTCGGATTTACCCTTGTACTCATGCAGTGCCAGGAAAGCAACAATGGACGAGAGCACCAGAATCGCTAAGGGAACTACCACTGCAAGTGGTGCAAGGGCAAATCCACCCACACGGAATACACGCTTGAGTAGACGATTACCGTCGCTCTTTAGCCCGCTGCGCACGGACTGGATCACTGCCGAGAGCAGAGACAAAGCAATGCACGTCAGCACAAACGCAGCCTTTTCCGAAAGCTGCACTGCAAACGTGAGGAACTCTGCCATGGCAGACAGAAAACACATGATCCGCAGTGTACTGCGGCTGAGTGAGAACGGCTTTGGGAAAAGGTTGCCTAAATGGTAGGCAAGCGGATAACAAAGGATCTGCCAGAGCGGAAGTGAATGCGCCGCACCGAAGGCGATCCACCCACACTCCAGAACACCTGTCAGCAGACTTAGCAAATAGAACATCAAGCAACACTCCTTTCAGGAGTACTGCCGGATCCAAGTTCACAGCAGTGCTCACAGTCGGACCAGTAACGTGCCTTCTCACCGTTCAGGATCTCCAGGAGGGAGTTGTCCTTCACATTGCCAAGGAGAAACTTGGGGTCAACGGCTCCGGTGCTGCTGTCAAGTGCCCAAAAGCAGGCAACAACATCACCGTTTGGAAGAATACCGATCGAATGACGCACGCAGCGGCAGATGTTGGTATACTTCTTGTGACCCGGCATGAGGTAGTGGAAGTCCACCTCCGGCTTGTGACCAACAGGGAGGGAATCCACCATTTCCTGCACCATGTGGACATACGCCTCACACTGTGCATCGGTCATGGCAGCCTCCGGATAGTCGGCACCTCTGCCGGACGGGAAGAAGCGCAGGATGCTCCAGTTGTCCACGCCGTTAGCACAAGCCCACGCAAACACAGCCAGTGCATCGGCATAGCTGCTGTTGTATGTACTTGCGACGGTCTGGAGCCCAACCTCGCAGCCTGCTTCTTTTAACAGTGCAACTGCTTTTGCGGCAGCCACGCTATAAGCAGCAGGACGAAGCTTATAGGGATGGTGCGGAACAACGTCCATGGTCATCTCCACATCGTGGACAGTACTGCCGAGAAAATTGGCAAGTTTACTGTCAATGCCATAGCCGGAGCAGCTCACACCGAGCTTGGTCCTGCCAAGTACTTCGGACAGAGCAGTCAGTAGCTCAGTGTGAGCGGGAATATCGGTGAACAGCTCGCCTCCTGAGAGATCCATGCGAACTTCATAGCCGTTCTCCTGCAATTCACGTACCTGGTGAGCAACATTGAGCTTCTGTTCCTGAGTAAGCTCGTTGTTTCTGCAAGACTTGTCCGAGGTTGCACCCATACAGCAGATGGCACAATTCCAGGGACACAGAGCGGTAACATCATAAATGATAGACAGCTTTTTCATAGTTATTCCTCCTTAAAGTTGGTTCTGTTTTGGGGTGGCTTTTGCTTACAAACTTATTATAGCACAATATAGGGATAGCTTCAATTGACATCGAAATGAAATTCTGTCAGTAATTCAACTGAATATTGACAGAATATAAGGTTTTGTGCTATAATATTGTCAGTTGGAAACTGACAATACAGCTGAGGAGGATTATAGTATGGGTGAATCATTTGACGCAGGAACTCTTTCACGATATGATATGAGTGACAGTACATATCGCCAGCTTCAGCGAGATCATATCAGATTTGAGGAAAAGTACGCCGAGAAATTCAGCAATGGCTTTATTTGCAGAATACTAATCAATTATATGTGCTATGCTCAGGAAACCTTTTTAGAACGATTTGAAAGCGATATGGTCACAAGTTTTTCCGGTTCAGAACATGACCAATACATAAAAGACGACCGCATCAGCTTTACTAAACAACTGACAGAAAAAATAGCTGAGTTTGACTTCTCAACCAATACGTCATTTAAGAAACGCATCGTAATAACATATTTATTGGAACAATTCACTTTGCTACCTCTCTCAGAACGAGAAATAGTTTATTGTTATCATCAATATACATCCATTAAACAGGCTATGGATAAAAAAGAAATCCTTATTGTAAAACAACTCACCGGAAAAGAATTCGAGGTCAAGCCGTTTGACATCAGAATAGACGAAAACACGCTATCATACTATCTTATAGGTTATTCAAGACTGAAAGGAAGTAGTGGTGGTTTTGAAAGCCATTCATTCAAGTTAAGCCGTATTAAAGAATGCCGATCAAAACACAAAGAAGCCATACTATCATATACAGAAATAAAAACAATAAAAGAAATCAATGATAAATTTGGCAGTGCATACATTCCTAGAAATCTCATAAAAAAGGATATAGAAAAAACTATCGTGCGCTTAACTAAAAATGGGTATGAAAATCTATATCTACGAATTATTTCTCATCAAAGACCTATCCCGGTTACACCTCCTAAGCAGATCAGTTTAGAGGGGGAGGATTATTATGACCTAACTTTTGATTGTTCGTATCAGCACATTAGGAACTACTTTTTTTCGTTTGGTGCTGAAGCTGAGGTTATTAGCCCTTTATGGCTGAGAGAGAGGTTTATGGCTGATTACAAGAGATCGCTAGAAAGATATAGTAGTGATTAGTTTTTACACGAACGAAAAAGACAGATACCTCACATGAAGTATCTGTCTTTCACTTTTATAGCCCGCTGTATAGGTCTTTCATATAAATTCTTGTAAAACTTCTATATTAGTACCGACTTTACGCTCGGAGAGCTTTTTTTGCATTCACACATCTCTGATAACCGCACCCCTACTGTAGGGGCGAACAGCATTCGCCCGTTTCGTTCCCCCCACTCAACTTCGTAAAAAAACAAACAACGAAGCTCCCCAAAACGGGACGTCAATTTCTGTGAGCTTGCGAGCAGAAATTTCGCCGCTCCCCTACAAATATTCGGGATGGTTTCTACCGCTTGTTCGCTTCGCTCGGTGCTTTATTTTACTTTATGCTTGTAATTTTCTTTGGTCTGCTATGCTAATTCCTCATTCCTCATTCCTAATTCCTAATTCCTCACTCCTCACTCCTCACTTCTTCCGCCCTTGTGCAATCTGCTTTATAACAAGTCTAAACTTTGTTCACATTCACGAAAGAAATTTTTCTTTCCGCCCTTGCTATTTATGTGAAAATAGTATATAATTATCTTATGCGGTTGATATATTTTGTGTAAATGATACATATAATTATACTGCATATCACATTAAGCCGTCCAACGGCATAGATTGGAGCGATCAACTTGAAAAAATACGACAGCACAAAAATAAAAAATATTGCTATTGCAGGTCAGGCAGGTTCTGGAAAGACCTCTCTGACTGAGGCACTGCTATATAAAAGCGGAGCTACTGACAGGCTCGGCAAGATAACTGACGGAAACACTGTTTCTGATTATACCCCTGATGAGATAAAGAGAAAATGTTCTGTTTACACATCTCTTTCTTCTTTGGAAACTGGCGAGTTCAAGGTAAATCTTCTTGATACTCCCGGTATGTTCGATTATGAGGGCGAAGCTGTTGAGGGCATTGCCGCAAGCGGTTGCGTACTCATCACTGTATCAGGTAAATCAGGCGTTCGTGTAGGTACTCACAAGGCTTATGACCTTGCAAAGGAAATGGGCAAGCCTACAATGTTCGTTGTAACAAAGCTTGATGACGATAACGCAAACTTCAATAACGTTCTTACTCAGCTCAAAGCAGAGTTCGGACCTACAGTTTGCCCTGTTGTTGTGCCTGTTATCGCAGACAGAAAGATAGTTTCTTATGTAAATCTCATTGAGATGAAAGCATATAAGTATGAAGACGGCAAGGCAGTTGAAACTGATATGCCTACAGCTGATGTATCAGAGAAAATGGGTTATCGTATCGACGGACTTATCGAAGCCGTGTCCGAAGCCGTTGCAGAAACTGACGAGGCGCTTTTTGAAAAGTTCTTCTCAGGCGAAGCATTCACACAGAAAGAGCTTATCGACGGAATACATAGCGGCATGAACTCAGGCATTATAACTCCTGTTACCTGCGTTTCTTCCACAGACCTCTCAGGTGTTGATATGCTCCTTAAGGAGATAGACCTACTGCTCCCTCCTCCGTCAGAAAAGGACGCTATGATAGGCGAAACAGCAGACGGCGAAGCTGTTGAGGTCGCTTGCGTTGAAAGCGACCCTATGAGCGCATTTGTATTCAAGACAGTTGCTGACCCATTTGTTGGCAAGATGTCATATATAAAGGTATTTTCAGGAAAGCTTACACCTAACAAGGAGGTTGTGAACGCTACCACAGGAAGCACCGAAAAGGTCGGAAAGCTTGTTACGCTTCAGGGCAAAAAGCAGATAGACGTTGCCGAAGCAGGCTGTGGAGATATCGTTGTTGCAATGAAGATGAACGTGAACACCAACGATACTATCTGTGACTCCACGAGAGTTGTTAAGTTTGCACCTATGACCTTCCCTAAGCCATGCTACAAAATGGCAGTAAGAGCTAAAAAGCAGGGCGATGAAAGCAAGATATCCGCCGCAATGACAAGACTTATGGAAGAAGATCTTACTATAGATTACAAGCTCGATCCGTCCACAAACGAAATGATACTCAGCACCTTGGGCGGACTTCACCTTGATTCTGTTGTGGGCAGACTTGCAGGAACATTCGGCGTTGAAGTAGAAACCTCCGTGCCTAAAATCTCCTATCGTGAAACTATCAGAAAGAAAGTCAAGGTGCAGGGCAGACATAAGAAGCAGTCAGGCGGTCACGGTCAGTATGGTGACGTTTGGATAGAATTTGAGCCATGCGTATCTGACGACCTTGTATTTGAAGAAAAGGTGTTTGGCGGAGCAGTTCCAAAGAACTTCTTCCCAGCCGTAGAAAAGGGCTTGCAGGAAAGCGTAAAGAAAGGCGTTCTCGCAGGTTTCCCTGTAGTAGGTCTGAAAGCTATCCTTGTGGACGGCTCATATCACCCTGTTGACAGCTCAGAAATGGCATTCAAAATGGCAGCTTCTATCGCATACAAAGAGGGTATGCGTCAGGCAGAGCCTGTTCTCCTCGAACCGATCGGCTCCTTGAGCGTTTTCGTACCTGACGATAACACTGGCGACATGATGGGCGAGCTTAATAAGAGAAGAGGCAGAGTTCTGGGCATGAATCCTGCGGAAAAGAAGGGCATGACCGAGATAGTTGCCGAAGTTCCAATGGCTGAAATGGCAGACTTCACACTGCTTCTGAGACAAATGACACAGGGTCAGGGCGTGTTCACCTTTGAAAAAGCACGTTACGAGCCGCTTCCTGCAAATCTTGTTGCAGACGTTATCGCAAAGAACGCAGTGGCAGATTGATTTTTTGGAATAGAATTTTTAAGGGATAATTATAGAATTGTGATAAGGACAGTACGGGAATGTTTCGGGCGTTTCCGTACTTTTTTGCACAAAAAAACAGACGGAATAAAAACCGTCTGCAATTATCATATGTATTTGAATACACCATAGTAGGGGCGAACAGTGTTCGCACGTTTCCTGTCAGCTTTTATGTGACGCACATATCACCCATTCCAATATTTTCGGTCAAGGCTTCGATACTGAACAGCCATTGCGATATGCTTTTTGTCTATGACCTTTGCACCGTCCATATCCGCAACAGTTCGTGCGACTTTAAGTATGCGGTCATAGGCTCTTGCTGAAAGTCCCAGCCTGTCAAAAACGTTCTCCAAAAGCTTTGAAGCCTCATCTGTCACAGGGCAGACCTGGTGAAGAATATCAGAGGTTATTCGTGCGTTGCAGGTTATGCTAGTGCCTTTGAAACGCTCGTTTTGTATGTCACGGGCTTTTTGAACACGCTCTCTTATGGACGCTGATGACTCCTCTTTGGCAGTGGAAGAAAGATCTGCAAACTCAACAGGTGCAACTTCCAAATGAATGTCAAAACGGTCGAGAAGTGGTCCGCTGACTTTGGAAAGATAGCTTGAAACTTGTTTCGGAGAGCATATGCACTTTCTTGTAGGGTGACCAAAATATCCGCATGGACAAGGATTCATGGCGGCGATAAGCATGAACGAACATGGGTATGTTATCGACCCTGACACTCTGGATATGGTCACCTGCCTGTCCTCCAAAGGCTGACGTAAGATCTCAAGAGCAGGACGTGAAAACTCTGCAAGCTCGTCAAGAAAAAGCAAGCCGTTATGTGCAAGGGATATCTCACCGGGCTTTGGCACAGAGCCACCGCCTGAAAGTCCTGCCGGTGAAACTGTATGATGCGGTGAACGGAAAGGTCTGGTGGTGATAAGAGGACTGTTGCTGTCCAAAAGTCCTGCCACAGAATGGATATTTGTGGTTTCTATAGACTCCTCAAAGGTCATGGCAGGAAGTATCGACGGCATACGTTTTGCAAGCATTGATTTTCCAGAGCCAGGCGAACCTATCATAAGAACGTTGTGACCGCCTGCCGCTGCGACTTCCAATGCTTTTTTTGCCGCTGATTGTCCTTTTACGTCGGCAAAATCAAGACTTCCGAAATAACTTTCAGCGGTGGGCTTATAATGTGCCGCAGGAACTATTGCCGCCTTTTTCTCAAAGTGAAAAACAAGCTCCCGCAAAGACCTTACGCCATAGGCTTTTATACCCTCCACAACGGAAGCTTCACGAACATTGTCGGCAGGAACATATATCTCAGAAAGTCCCATTTTCTGCGCCATTATGGTCATAGGCAAAACGCCCTGAACAGGTCTTACTTCTCCGCTGAGAGAAAGCTCACCGATAAAAGCGGAGGTGGAAAGCATACTGTCATCAACAAGGTCAGCCATTCGCAAGAGTGCAACTGCCACGGCTAAGTCATAGACCGAGCCTGTTTTTCTCACATCGGCAGGTGCAAGATTTATGATTATTTTTCTCAAAGGCAATGTTATCTCGCTTGAACGCAGTGCAGAACGCACACGTTCACGGCTTTCTTTTACAGATGCGTCTGCAAGCCCCACAATATCGAAAGAGGGCAGACCCTTTGAAGCTTCTATCTCCACCTTGACCGCAAAGGCATTAAGCCCCAGCAGACCTACACTGTTTATTAAAGCAAACACGTTGACTTCTCTCCCTTACAGCTTAATCTGAACACATTTCAGAGCTTATGATATCGAGCAGAAAATCTGCAATATCATTATACACCTCACGGCGGTTGGTTTCGTTCACAAGCTCGTGACGTGCATTTTCGTATATCTTCATCTCAACGTCACAGCCGTTGAGGGACAGCCTGTTGAACACGCTTAGTACGCCTTTTCCGTAGTTTCCCACAGGGTCGGCACTGCCTGCTATAAGATAGGTAGGCAAAGTTTTCGGATAGGTGGAGAACCACTTTTCGTTTGAAACATACCACAAAAGCTTTGCAAGATTTTCAAAGCCGTTTAGGGTGAAAATAAAGTTGCATTTAGGGTCTTTTTCGTAGGTGGAAACTATTTCAGGGTCACGGGATATCCAATCATATTCGCTGACTTTATCGGTAATTTTTCTTGTATAAGCACCGAAAGCAAGCTTATTTACGGTGTTGCTCCTATATTTATCACCATGGAGTATTTTGAGGCTGTCAACAAGGGTGAGCAAAGCAGGGATACCCTCCATGCCGCCGCTCGTTCCACAGAAGATAGCCGCTGTGAGGTTTCTGCCATGCTTGGTGACAAAAGCTCTTGCAAGGAAGCTTCCCATGCTGTGGCCGAGAAGAAAATACGGCTTGTCAGGGTAGTTGTGCTTCATCATTTTTGTGAGAGTATACATATCCTCGACAGCGTTTTCCCAGCCATGTTCAGGGGAGAAGTAGCCAAGCTCGGAGCTGTCGTTCACACTGTCGCCATGACCGAGGTGGTCGTTTCCGCAGACAGCGAAGCCTAAGCCTGTGAGGAACTCAGCGAGGTCGTCATAACGTCTGAAATATTCGCACATACCGTGGGATATCTGAACGACACCTCTTACTGTGCCGATAGGGAAACGAACGTAATACGCGATCTTATGAAGTCCGTCAGAGGACGGATAGTAGCTTTTGAAATGAGTACAATTCATAGAAATTTACCTCCTTAGGGTTAGGATTTCATGCAATTTTACTTATCAATAGTATAGCACTTTTTGGGGGAATAATCAAGGGGAAGTTTTTAATAGGAGCGGAGTTTAAGTGAGGAGTGATGAATGAGAAATGAGGAATGAGGAATGGGCAAAGCAGACCAGAGTAAATTACAAGCATAAAGTAAAAATAAAGCACCGAGCGAAGCGAGAGATAAAGCGCACGCTCAAGCCCGGCGCTAGAGGGCTTGTGGGGTCTAGGGGCAAAGCCCCTAGCGGAGTATGAGGCAGAGCCTCATTCGGCGCAAGCCGACAAGGTGCAGATTGTAGTATCAAAAGCATATAGAAATAGGATATCAGATGAAAGTGATATCGGAGAATTAAATCTGCACCGCTTTTCTAGCCCATAGCAAAACGTATATACGCAAAGAGCGGAGCGATTTTGCGGAGGAATAATCTATCAATAAAAATTGTAGGGGCTGGCGCCCTCGACAGCCCGCTCGAAGGAGCGAGGTTTGAATTATCAAGAGCTCATGTAGAAAACATTATGTGGATAACACAAATGAGATTGCAGACGAAATGTCGGAGGGGCGGGACGTCGGGGGCGCCGTCCCCTACATGGTTTGTGAAAACATAAATGTTGTTGGGGATAACACACATTGTTGACGTATGTTGTACGGATAACGCAAGGCTTGTCAGGCGACCAGAGGTCGCCCCTACAGATTTGTTGCCGTAATTTTGTCCAATCTATATTCAATTTTCAAGTTGCGTTCGGGGTGCGACATTGGGTATTATGCCCTTGGTTGCGTATACACAAAATACCGCAATGCACACCCACGCTTTGACACAAGTACTCTACAGCCTGTTCCAGAAACGCACCTCGGTTTCACTAAGTCGCAGGGCTTGTACGTGCCCGCAAGTATCAAAACGCTCTCTACTTATCCCCGAAAATCACCACTTTTGTTGCATAAAAAATGCAACAATTGCAGAAATATTGCCAAATTAAAATATAAATCATTTGTTTGCACAAATTTGTAGAGCAAATTTTGTGCAGGGCGATGATAAAATGTGAGTTATCAGAAAATAAAAAATAGATGCTTTTGGCATAGGGGGTATGATTATGAAGAAATTTTTGGCTATAGCGGCTCATGTTATCAGTGGCCTGGGAAATGACCTTTTGGGCTGGGTGATAATCATTAGCTTTGAGCTGACAGGCAGTGAGGGGAAGTTTCAGTACGGTGTTTTTCATTGGATAATTTTTGCTTGTGGTTTGATACATATTGCGGTGAGCGTGCTGTACAGTTTGTTGGTTTGGAAAAAGGGTACGGCGAATGGTCATGCTCTGTCGGGAAAAATTCTTGCAGTTTATGATATTGTTATGACGCTGGTACCTTATGTGTACTGGTTTGTGGTTTGTGTGCTGTAGGTTTGGGTAAGGTGAAACTAACGGACGAGGTTTGCCGTATGGCTTTGGATAATATGTGATAGGTTGGAGGTTGAGCGTTATGAAAAAATTTAGGACGGTGGCGGCTGTTGTTATCATGTTTTTTGCGGCTATGGCTGGCTATTTTGTTGGGGCAGCATTGCAGGAGGAAATGGGCGGTGCGATACTGTTTGCGGTGATAACCGGGTTTGCTTGCGTTATTTACAATATGGATAATATGTGATAGGTTGGAGGTTGAGCGTTATGAAAAAATTTAGGACGGTGGCGGCTGTTGTTATCATGTTTTTTGCGGCTATGGCTGGCTATTTTGTTGGGGCAGCATTGCAGGAGGAAATGGGCGGTGCGATACTGTTTGCGGTGATAACCGGGTTTGCTTGCGTTATTTACAATATGGATAATCGGGAATAGAGTTGGCGTTGTTTAACGGATAGAAAGGTGAAAATATGGAAAATACGTTTAGTGTGAAGATGATATTTCACTTTTATCACAGTGTGGTAAAGGCGGAGCTTAAAAGGAGAGGCTTTCCTAAAGAGGTGGCTAAGAAGATAGAGGAAGAACATGGGAAGATAGTTGCGAGGGCTAAGGATATTGGTAAGTCAAAGCTTTTGAGTTCGTACATTATGGCGAGCTATTACATTGCGATGAACAGGAGCACAGGGAAGTCTGCGGAGGAGAATTACGAGATATTCCGTGACGGGCTTTGCGCTTCAAAGCTTTTTCACAAGGTCATGGGTGATGTGGACAGTTATCTTGACCCTAAGAAGATGCCGGGGCGTTTGAAATGGTCGGAAGACAGCCACAAGAGGTTATATGAAAACGATTGGGTGGTGGATATTCTGCCGGGCAATGGTGAATATGACCTTGGGTATGATTATCACGAATGTGGGGCGTGCAAGCTTTGTAAGGACGAGGGGTGTCCTGAGCTGGCGGCTTACATATGCAGAATGGATTTTGTGCTGGCGGACATGATGAACATGAAACTCGTTAGGACGGGAACTATTGCTGAGGGTGCACCATACTGCGATTTTAGGTACAGCAGGAAGAAGTGACAGGCTCATAGGGGCTGAGAGTTATTTAAGAGAAGGTAAAAAAGAATGAAAGAGTTGGAGTATCCATTTGACAATGGGTTTATAATGAAAAAGAAAAGGTCGCTGAAAAGGCAGCTTTTGGGCGACGGAGCGGTGCGGCTGAAAAAGAGGGTGGCTGTGCTGGGCGGTTCGACTACGGACGATATCGTGTCGGTATTGGAGCTGTTTATGCTTGACATGGGCTTTGAATGTGAGTTCTATCAATCGGAATACGGACAGTTCTGGCAGGACGCTGTGTTCTCAAACGAGGAGCTTGACCGCTTTAAACCTGATATCGTTTATATACACACGAGCCTCAGAAACCTCAGCTTTTCACCTACCCCCAGGTCGGGTGAAGAGGAGATAGAGCAGGGGTTGAACGCTGAGCTTGACAGGCTTTCTCAGGCTTGGGACGGAGTGAAAGAGTATTTCGGCTGTCCTGTGATACAGAACAATTTTGAGCTTCCGTTTTTCCGCCTTATGGGAAACATGGACGCTTCCGACAGGCGTGGAAAGGTGAACTTCGTCACAAGGCTCAATTCGGCTTTGTATGACAGGATAGCCCAGAGACCTGAGGTTTATCTCAATGATATAAACTGGCTGTCAGCGGCATATGGGCTTGAAAAGTGGAGCGAGACGAAGTATTGGTATCTCTACAAATATGCCCTAAATATCGAGGCTATACCTGAGCTGGCTTTTCAGGTGGCGAATATTATAAAGGCTATCTTTGGCAAGAACAAAAAGGCGCTGGCTCTTGACCTTGACAACACTCTTTGGGGCGGCATCGTTGGTGACGACGGTGTGGAAAATCTCGAGATAGGCAAGGAAACGGCTGAGGCAATGGCTTATTTTGAGTTTCAGCAGTATGTTAAGGCGCACAAGGACTTGGGCGTGCTTTTGACGGTATGCTCCAAAAACGAGGAAGAGAACGCTTTGGCTGGGCTTTCCCACCCTGAGGGCGTGCTAAGGCCTGATGATTTTGTGGCGATAAAAGCCAACTGGCTGCCAAAGGACAAAAATATCGTTGACACGGCGGAGGAGCTTAACATTCTTTCTGAGGCGTTTGTTTTTGTGGACGATAACCCTGCGGAGAGGGAGATAGTCAGGGGACAGCTTGGGGGAACGGCTGTGCCTGAGATAGGGGAGGTCACGGACTACATAAGAGTGCTTGACCGTTCGGGATATTTTGAAACTGTTACGCTGTCGGAGGACGATCTCAAACGCAATGATATGTACAGGGCGAACGCTCAGCGTGCAAAGGCGCAGAGCAGGTTTGCGGATTATCATGATTATCTTTTGAGTCTTGAAATGACGGCAGAGATAGGGGATTTTTCGCCTTTGTATCTGCAAAGGATAACTCAGCTCACCAACAAGAGCAATCAGTTCAATCTCACCACAAAGAGATACACTGCGGAGCAAATGGAGGCGGTCTATAACTCTGATGAATACATAAGGCTGTATGGAAAGCTTTATGACAAATTCGGTGACAACGGCGTTGTGGCGGTGACTATCGGAAAGACAGACAGCGAGGACAAGGGCAGGCTTGATATCGAGCTTTGGCTGATGTCATGCCGTGTGCTGAAAAGGGATATGGAGCTTGCTATGCTGGATAGTCTTGTGGAACAAGCAAAAAAACGTGGCATAAGGGAGATATACGGGCATTATTACCCTACGGCGAAAAATAAAATGGTGGCAGGGCTTTATGAAAGCTTCGGCTTTGAGAAGATATCTCAGGACGAAGAGGGCAACACGGCTTGGCGGCTTTTAGTTGAGGGGTATGAGGATAAAAATACTGTTATAAAGGTGAAGGAGGAGCATTATGCTTAGCAAGGACGAGATAATTGAAAGACTTGATGATGTTTTCAGAGATGTTTTTGATGACGATACTTTGGAGGTGGACGAGAACACCACGGCTGATGATATCGAGGATTGGGACTCTATCGAGCATATCACTCTTATCGGTGCGGTGGAGGACGAGTTCAAGATGAGGTTCAAAATGGGCGAAGTTTCAGGTATGAAAGATGTGGGCGAGATGATCGGCATTATTGAGCAGAGAGGCAAGTAACAGGCTGTTTGCGACATATGCGTGAGAACGTTGTTCTTTTTCTGAATTTTGTGGTTTATAGCGGCGGTATGGCTGAAAGGCTGTACTGCCGTAAACTTTTAATGTAAATTCATAGGTTATACTTGAAATATCTGCGAAAATGGTTTATACTATTGGTAATAAAACTATTTTACGGAGGATATTATGGAAGATAATTTTACCCTCTGTCAGGGCGTGTCTGTGGGCGGAGCGGAAAAACTGCGGTCCTGTTGCCACATTCAGGGGGATAATATAAGGGGTGTGCTGAGTTGTGACATCATGGCGAAGGTCGCCTGCGGTGTGATAGAGAAGCTCGCTGAACCTATATTCTTCTTTCTGGAGCTTCCTGACAGCGAGAGAGATGGATACAAGACCTATTATCTTGATAACTGCACGAAAGAGGTCGCCCTTGCTATAATGAAGCGTTACGGCACTGTGCTTGTAAATGACGGAGTATCGAGATTTGGATTTGGCTCGCACAAGAATGACGAGGAGATATATTTCACAGACTATCAGGAATTTCAGATATACTCACGCAATCCAAAGAAGCTTGAGAAGCTTTTTGACAGGCTTGGGATAGACGTTGTGGGTGAAGATGAAGTTGTAACACTGTGGGACTTGATAAACGAGGACAACGCCGGTTGTATCTCATGCGTTGAGGCGGACGGCGAAACGGTTTTTGACATACCTGAAAATCTAAAGTCTGAGGGTATGTACGAAGCTGAATGAAAATACAGGAGGAATGTACATGAACATCTGGCACGATATTTCACCAAAGGTGATAACAAAGGAAAAATTCACGGCGGTAATAGAGATACCAAAAGGCTCAAAGGTAAAATACGAGCTTGACAAGAACACGGGTCTTCTGAGAATGGACAGGATACTTTACACATCGACCCACTATCCTGCAAACTATGGTTTTATCCCTAGGACGTATGCAGAGGACGGCGACCCGTTGGACGTACTTGTGCTTTGCTCGGAAACGCTTGCGCCTTTGTCTTTGGTTGACTGTTATCCTATAGGCGTTATCTCCATGCTTGACAATGGTGCGGCTGACGAGAAGATAATCTGCATTCCGCTCAATGATCCTACATACAACATATATAAGGACATTTCAGAGCTGCCTAAGCACATTTTTGATGAGATGTGTCATTTCTTCTCGGTATACAAGGCACTTGAACACAAGGACACTGTGGTCGATGATGTTAAGGATCGTGAACACGCTACTGAGATCGTGGCACAGTGTATCGACAGATACATTGAGAATTTTTGCAAGTAAATAACTGAGGCTTGGCGGACGCACCGGGGTGCGTCCGCTTTTTTACTGCATATTGTATTTCTACCCTTGCAGTTGCCTTTTTTGCCACTTTATTTTGCGGTTTTGTGCAATTTTACTATTATTTTTGGCTGTTTTAACGTTAAAAACCCTCTCTTATGCTCCATTCCTCTTCAAACTTTATTTTCTTTATCTAAGCAATGAAAATTTACAAAATCGGATAGTGTAATAATTAAATTAGAAAACAAATTTCCTTGTTACCGAATTTTAACCTTTTTGCGACACTATATTCTACCGTTCATCACCCTTCTTGCTTTTTCTGTCACAGCGTCAGAAATAATTGTGCTTTTTTTCGCAAAACCTATTGACGTATACTATATGTTGTGTTACAATAACTTTATAAGGTCAATACGATGTGAATGTATGGGAGTTTCGCGGAAATATCTGCTATCTTTATACAGGTGCAAATGTTTAAAGTACCACAAGATATTGTATGATGTAAAATTAATTAAAAGTTTACAAATTACAAGACGGTGACAAATTAAAAGGCGAAAGTTACAAAATCCCCCTAAAATCTCTCTTAAATTGACCAAGTGTCCAAGAAAAATCCCTTGCAAAAATTCACTTTGGGAAATATTACTGTTGCAATTTTCTATAATATAGTGTATAATTATTGTACGGTGGTTAAAAGTGCAAAAAAGTGGTGATGAGTGCTTCAAATGTGGCATTTCATTGCTTAACTCGGTCAAGGGAGGTGAACGGCTTGCTGGCGTGCTTGCTTAAAGGAACTTACAATCAGACTATGGACGCTAAGGGAAGAATGACTTTTCCTACTAAGCTCAGAGAGCTTATCGGCGAGCGGTTCATTGTAACTAAAGGTATAGACGGCTGTCTGTTCGTTTATTCCCTTGAGGATTTTGAGAAAAGAGCCGAAAAGATCAGAAGTCTGCCTATGGCTAAGGCGAGAGCTTTACAGCGAAGCTTTATGGCGTGGGCGTGCGAGGTCGAGCCTGACAAGCAGGGCAGGATACTTGTTCCGCAGTCACTGAGAGAGGTGGCAGGGCTTGAAAAGGAGATCGTTGTGGCCGGAGTATCTGACAGATGTGAGATATGGGATAAAAAGCGTTGGGATGATTTCAACAGCAGCATTGATGATAACGAGCTTATGGAAGCTCTGGAAGGGCTTGATTTTTAATGGAATTTAACCACATTCCCGTACTGCTTGATGAGTGCTTGGAGGGTCTGAACATTCGACCTGACGGCATTTACTGCGACGGCACTGCCGGAGGAGCAGGACATTCGAGAGAGATCGCTAAAAGGCTTGACGGCGAAAAGGGCGGCAGGCTTGTGGCTATAGACAGAGATCCCGAGGCGGTGAAAACTGCGACTGAGCGGTTGGCAGGCTATCCTGCGACTGTTGTGAGAGGGAATTACTCTGAGATAGACGAGATATTTGAAAGGCTTGGCATAAGCGGTGCTGACGGCATTCTTATGGATCTGGGCGTTTCCTCTTATCAGCTTGACAATGCGGAGAGAGGTTTTTCCTATCACAATGACGCGCCTCTTGACATGAGAATGTCAGGGGAGGGGCTTTCCGCCAAGGACGTTGTGAACGGATATGATTATCAGAGCCTTGCGAGGATAATTTTCGAGTACGGCGAAGAAAAGTTTTCAAGAAGCATTGCTTCTAAGATAATAAAATACAGAGAACAAAAACCGATAGAGACAACTATGGAGCTTGCCGAGATAATAAAAAGCGCAGTTCCGCAGAAGGCAAGGCGTGAGAAAAACCCTTGCAAAAAGACTTTTCAGGCTATCAGGATAGAGGTAAATAAGGAGCTTGAACATTTGAATATCGCTCTTGACAAGGCGTTCGATTGTCTTAATGTGGGCGGCAGGCTTTGCATAATCACTTTCCACTCGCTGGAGGACAGATTGGTAAAGCAGAGATTTCAGAGCTTCTGCAAGGGCTGTATATGTCCGCCTGATTTTCCTCAGTGCATATGCGGAAGAACGCCTAGGGGAAAGCTTGTGAACAGAAAGCCTATAGAGGCTGATGAAAAGGAGCTTGCGGAGAATAACAGAAGCCGCAGTGCGAAGCTCAGGGTGATCGAGAAGATCAAGGACTGAGTGAAATTTGTGTGAAAATGGGAATGTGTAAATAACGGGGTTCGCCCGTGGATCGTGAGAGGTGTTTTACCGCAATGGCAAAGGTACATAATTTGGCATTTGATTACAGTGCCTATGACAACGCTCAGGAGGCGGAGGCTCAGAGAGCCATAAAATATAAGAAAAACCCTGCGCTGAAGCAGAAAACCATATCGGTAGTAGCTGTGATAGGCATTTGTCTGCTGGTGGCGGTTGTTCTTGGAACGATGATATACGGCAGAGTCGAAATATCAAGCCTATGTTCGGAGCAGACCAGACAGGAGGAACAGCTTGCTCAGCTTCAGGGAGAGAATGTAAGCTTACAGTCAGAGCTTGCTCAGAAGACCAATATGTCAAAGGTCGAGGAGTATGCTGAGAATGAGCTGGGACTTAAAAAGCTGGATAAATCTCAGATAGAGTATGTAACTGTGGAGTCGGATTCAGTGGCAAAGGTGGTAAAGGCCGAGGACGATAATGTGTTCGTTAAGATAAAACACTGGTTCAGCTCTGTTCTGGAATATATCGGGGCTTAGTGAATAAAATAATTATGGGGAAAGTTAGGGACAAGATATTTGTGCTTAGCTTTCTTGTTCTATTAATTTGTATGTGTGAAAATATGATATTTGCCGTATTGTGCTAAATTATTGAAGATTTTGTATGTGCGGTGATGTCCTGAGAGGAGATATTTATGACCGACAGACCAAGTGCCAGAATGAAACAACGTCTGAATATTTGGCTGAGCCTGCCTGTGGCGGCGATACTTATATATACGGTTGCGACCATCTTTTCGGTGTCTATAAAGGACGGCAAGAAGTGGCAGTCCCTTGCAAACGCTCAGCAGCTTAAAAGCACGGCTGTTTCAGCGTCAAGAGGCACTATTTATGATTCAAACGGAACGGTGCTTTCTCAGAGCGCAACGGTCTATACTGTTTATGCAGACCCTCTTATGCTCAAAGAAAAGCTTGATGACAACGACAAGAAGATAGAGGAGCTTAAAGGATATATAGCCAAAGAGGACGACGCGTCCAAGAAGGCTACATATCAGCAAAGACTTGACGCAACGAAATCAGGGGACGAATGTCTTGACGAGCTTGTGGAGTTTTTGGCACTCAATCTTGAAATAGACACTAACACTGTGAGAGAAAAACTCACTAAGACGGATACTCAGTACATCGTGCTGAAAAAAGAGGTGGAAAAGACCGTTTCCACGGCTATCGAGGATAAGCTAACGGAGCTTGGCATTGACGGCGTAAGGTGCGACCCTACCACAAGGCGACTTTATCCACAGAATACTCTTGCTTCTGTTGTGCTTGGTCACACGGACTATGAGGGCAACGGCATATATGGTCTTGAAGCTTACTATGACGATTATCTCAGCGGCATTGACGGCAGGATAATCACTGCAAAGGCAAGCGACGGAACTGAGATACCATACAGATACAAGCAGAGCTATGACGCTCAGGACGGCGACGATCTTAATCTGAATATCGACGCCAACATTCAGTATATCCTTGAAAAAGAGCTTGCAAAGGCAGTTGAGGAAAATCAGCCTACTGACAGAGCCTGCGGTATCATAATGAATCCTAAGACAGGTCAGATATACGCAATGGCGACTTCTGATCCTTATGACCCTAACGAGCCTGCGGCTATCTCCGATGAAAAGACGGCGGCGGAGCTTGCGGGGCTTGATGAAGATTCAAACGATTACAAGCAGAAACAGCTTGACGCATGGTCCCTTCAGTGGAAGAACAAGGCGGTTTCAGAAACATACAATCCGGGTTCTGTATTCAAGGTCATAACAGGTGCTTCGGCTTTGGAAGAAAAGGCTATCACTCTTAATGATACTTTTGGCTGCGGCACTCAGATACAGGTGGAGGACACGACTTTCCACTGCTGGTCAACTACCGACCACGGTTCGCAGGATCTTGCCCAGGCAATGCTAAACTCATGTAACCCTGTATTCATTCAGATAGGCATGAAGCTTGGCTCTGAAAAGTTCTGTCAGTATTACAATGCGTTCGGTTTCAATGAGCTGACAGGTATCGACCTGCCTGCGGAGTCAAATTCTATCAGTATGCCGCTTAGCAACATGGGCCCTGTTCAGCTTGCTTCATCTTCATTCGGTCAGACAAATAAGGTAACGCCGATACAGATGATAACAGCTTACTCGGCGGCTATAAACGGCGGTTATCTTGTTACACCGCAGGTAGTGAACAGTATAACTGACGAGAACGGCAACATTGTAAAGAAAATGGACACTGTTGTAAGACGTCAGGTCATTTCTGAGGACACCTCCGCTTCTATGAGAGAGATACTCGAGGGCGTTGTTGAAGGTCAGCCTGGCTCTAACTGCTATATAAAGGGATACAGGATAGGCGGTAAGTCGGGTACTTCACAGAAAATGGACGAGGACTCGACCGGTCAGACGTATGTTTCTTCATACTGTGCATTCGCTCCTGCTGACGATCCGGAGATAGTAATGCTCGTAATGGTAGACCACCCGACGGGCGAGAAATTCTACGGAAGCCAGGTGGCAGCACCTATATGCGTGAACGTGCTTTCAGACGTTCTGCCTTATGTGGGGATCTTCCCTGAGTATGACGAAAGCGAGCTTGCAGACTTGCAGGTATCAGTACCTAGCGTTCAGTATTATACTGTTGAGGAAGCCAAAAAGACACTTGAAGATCTTGGACTTGAGGTCAAGGTCAAGGGCGAGGGCGACACTGTTGTTAAGCAGACGCCTGTTGCCGCAAAGATAGAGCATGGCGGATCGGTTGTGCTTTACACAGAAGCAAACGCCAAGGAAGAAACTGTTACGGTGCCTGAACTTAAAGGACTTACAAAGGAGCAGGCAAGGGCTACGCTTGATATGTATGGTCTTAATTTGACGGCAGAAGGCTCAGGCTATGAGGAGGAGGGTGCAGTTGCACAGTCCGATCAGAGCGTGGGAGCAGGACAGAGCGTTCCAATGGGAACAGCTGTGTCGGTAACATTTGCAGTGACCTCGGTAGGCTCACAGTAAGAAACCATGATAAGGAATGATAATTATGAAACTATATGATATCATAAAGGACGTTGCGAAAACTTCTCTGCCTGATATGGAGATAAGCGACGTCACGAGCGACACAAGAAAGGCTGTCAAGGCAGGCTCGATGTTCGTGTGCATAAAAGGAAAGACCTTTGACGGACATGACGCTGCTAAGGACATGATAGAAAAGGGCTGTACAGTTGTAGTCTGCGAAAGAGATCTGGGGCTTGACTGTCAGATAATCGTGGAGAACACAAGAGAGGCTTTCCCTCTGCTGTGTGCGGCATTTTTCGGTCACCCTGAAAAGGAGCTTACGCTTATCGGTGTAACAGGCACTAACGGAAAGACAACTATCACAACTGTTATAAAGAAGGTGCTTTCTTCATTCGGCTGTAAGGTTGGTCTTATCGGCACTTGTCAGAACGAGATAGGCGACGACGTTTATCCTACTGCAAGAACGACTCCTGAGCCTTATGACCTTTATGAGCTTTTCAGAAAAATGGCTGATGAGAAGTGTGACTATGTTGTTATGGAAGCTTCCTCGCAGGGCTTGGAACAGAAAAGACTTTCAGGCTGTCATTATAAGGTAGGCGTTTTCACTAACCTGACGCAGGATCATCTTGACGTTCACGGCACGATGGGAAATTACTATCAGGCTAAGAAGATACTTTTCACTATATCTGACAACGCTATCATCAATATAGACGATGAATACGGCAGAAGGTATCTCAAAGAGATAAGCTGTCCTGCGAAAACTTATTCATGCTGCACAAAGGCTGATTTCAGAGCAGAGGATATCCTGCTTTCAGCAAGCGGTGTGAAGTATGTTTTCACTGACGGAAAGATAAAGCACAATGTTTCATTCAATATGCCCGGACTTTTCAACGTTTCAAACTCACTGGCTGTTATCGCCTGCTGTGAGACCCTTGGATTTGACGTTGACAAGACTATCAGAGCTTTGGGTACTATGCAGGGCGTAAGAGGAAGAGCGGAGATAGTTCCGACGGGCAGAGATTTCACTGTTATATGCGACTATGCTCACACTCCTGACGCACTTGTGAATGTGCTTTCGGCTATAAAGAACAGTGCAAGCGGAAAGGTAAAATGCCTTTTCGGCTGTGGCGGAAACAGAGACGCATCAAAGAGAAGCCTTATGGCTGCGGCTGCGGCGGACAATGCTGATTTTCTTATCGTCACTTCCGACAACCCGAGGAATGAAGATCCGCAGGATATCATAAACGACGTTCTGGTAGGTCTGGAGGGCAAGACGACCCCTTACATAACTATCGTTGACAGGCGTGAGGCTATCCACTGGGCTATACATCATGCGGAAAAGGACGATATCATCGTGCTTGCCGGCAAGGGTCATGAGGATTATCAGATACTTGCAGGTGGTGTGAAGATACATTTTGACGAGAGAGAAGTCGTTGCGGACGCTCTTAAAGAGCTTGAAGCTGAGGGCAGATAAGAGATAGAAAATAACATATTTGTTATGTAGTGGAACAGCGCAATTTCTGCTTTGCAGAAATACGATGTCCCGTTTGCATCGTTTCGGCGATGAATGAAAATAGATATATATTTATAAGAAAAGGGAAAGGAGATACTGCCGAGAAATTGGCGGATAAGAATTAAAATGGAAAAATTAAGCTTACAGGAGATAATATCGGCGGTTCACGGAAGCTACGGCTATCCTGCTGACGTTGAAATTTCCGATATCTCCACCGATACGAGAACAATAAAGCCAGGCTCGCTTTTTATTGCACTAAAGGGTGAGAATTTTGACGGACACAACTTTGCCGCAAAGGCTATGGAGCTTGGTGCGGAGGCTGTTGTCACAGAAAGACCTGTGGAGGGTGCAAGATGTATGATCGTTGATTCCACTGCAAGGGCATTGCTCGACATTGCGGGATACTACAGGTCTAAATTCGATGTTAAGGTAGTTGGCGTAACAGGAAGCGTGGGAAAGACCACCACTAAGGATATGATAGCCCTTGTTGTGGCGCAGAAATACAAGACGCTGAAAACTCAGGGCAACCACAACAATGAGATAGGTATGCCGCAGACGCTTTTCGGTCTTGACAGCAGCTATGAGGCGGCTGTTATCGAAATGGGTATGTCGCATCAGGGCGAGATATCGAGAATGTCAATGTCATGTCAGCCTGACGTGGCTGTTATAACCAACATCGGCATTTCACATATTGAAAATCTCGGCACGCAGGAAAACATTCTCAAGGCGAAGCTTGAGATACTTGACGGTGCGGCTTATGACGCTCCGCTGATACTTTGCCGTGATGATAAATTGCTTGCAGGGGTGCAGTTACATTCTGACAGAAAGGTTTATTACTATTCTGTATCAAAGAAGGACTGCGATGTTTATGCAAGCGGTGTTAAGACTGTTGACAACAGCATAACATTTACTATAAACTATGAGGGCGGAAAGATAGCCGCCCAGATAAACTGCTTGGGCGAGCATAATGTAAAGAACGCTCTTGCGGCGTTCTGTGTGGGCCTTGCACTGGATATTCCTCCTGAGGATATTGTAAAGGGCATTGCTCAGTTCAAACCGGAGGGTTTAAGACAGAATGTTACCGTCATTGACGGAGTTACATATATAGTTGATTGCTACAATGCTGCGCCTGACTCAATGAAAGCGAGCCTTTCGGTGCTTTCACAGGCACAGGCGGAGGGCAAGCGCATTTGCGTGCTTGGAGATATGCTGGAGCTTGGCAAGAACTCAAAGACCTATCACAGAAATGTGGGAGAGTATGTTGCGGCTTCAAAGGCTGACCTGCTTTACTGCTTTGGCGAGGACTCAAAGTGCTATATAGAGGGTGCTGAGAAAAAGGGCTTTGCAAAGGAAAATTGCAGGCACTTTGAAAGCAGAGTTGACCTTGCGTCGGCTTTGAAAGAGGTAGTTGCAAAGGGCGACGCCGTGCTTTTCAAGGGAAGCAGAGGAATGAAGCTTGAAGAAGTGTTCACTGCACTGACAAAATGAGTTGGAGCGTGCAGGCGGTGATACTGGGGTGTGAAATGGTGCTGGGATATGTTCTCGGCAGAGTGTTCATACCATATTTCCGCAGGATTAAAACAGGCAAATTCGATTTTTATATAGGCGACAGGTTCGCAAAGGACGGCTCTGAGCCGAAATTCGGCGGAGTTGTCATAATGCTCTGCGTTATATTCGGCATTGTTACGGGAGTTATATTTTATGACTCGCAGGCGGTGCTGAGCTTTGAGAACGGAGAGTTTTCAAGGCGTGTGTTTATCGCTCTGGGCGGAGTTTTGATGCTCACGGCTATCGGGCTTTCGGAGGACTATGTTAAGGAGAAAAAGCTTGGCATAGGCATGAAGCCTTTTTACAAGATATGTATGGAGTATCTTATATGTCTTGGTGTATGCGTGGGACTTAGATACTGCGGAGGAGTGCAGACGGCTGTGCTTATGCCTTTTCACTTGGGCTATGTGCAGTTCGGCGGGCTTTTTTATCCGCTTTTTCCGCTGTTTATGACAGTGGGGATAAACATGGTGAAGATACACGATTGCGCAGGCGGTAAGACCGACACGGGTACTGACGGGCTGTGCGCTGTTACGGCTTTGATATTTTCGGCAGGGCTGTCAAGCGGTCTTGCGGCAGGGACAGGTTCTGACGCCGCTCAGCTTTTTGCTGTTTGCACAATGGGTGCGGCAGGAGGCTTTCTCTTTTGGGGGTGCAGTCCTGCGAAGCTTTATTTGGGCGAGTCGGGTGCGCTGGCGATTGGTGGTCTTATGACTATGGCGGTACTGCTTTCGGGAGAATATTTCGTTTTCCTGCTGGCAGGTGCGGCAGTGGTCGTTGACGGAGCTTGTGGGCTTTTGCAGTATATCGTGTTTAAGATAAGAAAAAAGCTGCTTATGAAAGGTTACACGCTTCATGAGCATTTGCAGAAAAAGGGTCATGGGGATCACGCCGTGATCGGGATATTCGCTGTGATATCTGTGGCAGGGGCTGCGGCGGCGATAGCGTTTTTGATATATTCGGGAAAGTTTTTCATATAGAGATTTTGTTGGGAGGTTGTTTGTTTGGCTATAAGAGGTCCTAGACGTGAACGTGACGGAAGCATAGTGTATAATAGTCACGTTCCTCTTAAACAACCTGTGGCACAGGCAAAAAGAAAACATAGATTCAGATTTATACTTACGGAGATAGACAAGCCGTTTTTCATTCTTGTAATGGTATTGCTTGTATTCGGACTTCTGATGATGTTTTCTGCAAGCTATGCGTGGGGTCTGAGTGAATATAACGATGGATATTATTATCTGGTGAGCCAGCTCAAGTCTGCCGGACTTGGTCTTCTTCTGATGTTTGCCACGAGCTATCTTGATTATCACTTCTTTCAGAACACAAAGATAGCATATATTGCGTTTATCGCCACATATCTTCTTACGTTTTATACAGCTCTTTTCGGAATAGACGTTGCCGGTGCAAAGCGTTGGATACAAATAGGTCCGATCAGCTTTCAGCCGTCGGAGCTTCTGAAGGTAACGTTCATTATTATTTTCGCATACATAATGTCGGTGAATTATCCTAAGTTCAAGGACTGGAAATTCTGCGTTATACCGTTTACGGTGATAATGGGTGCGGTGGCACTGGTGCTTGTTTTGCAAAGGCATATGTCGGCTGTTATGCTGGTGGGTATCATAGGCGTGTCTATGATGTTCATAAGCGGTATGCCGAAAAAGACTTTTTGGAAGTTCATAGGCGTGTGCGTGGCGTTCGCACTGCTTTATCTTGTTTATAAGATGACATCGGGTTCGGGTTTTTCATATATTTCAGAGCGTATACAGAGCTGGAAAAATCCTGAGTCTGACCCTAGCGGAACGACTTTTCAGACTTATGAATCCCTGCTGTCTATAGGCTCGGGCGGCTGGTTCGGTCTTGGATTTGGAGAGTCAAGGCAAAAATACTATCTGCCTGAGTCACAAAACGACTTCGTTTTCGCTATTATCTGCGAGGAGCTTGGCTTCGTGGGTGCAATGGTAGTGGTACTGCTGTTTGTGCTTTTTATAATCGAGGGCTTCATGATCGCTTCAAGAAGCAAGGATCGTTTTGGTATGCTTCTTGCGGCTGGTATAACAATACAGATAGGTTCGCAGGCACTTTTCAACATTATGGTAGCCTGCAACGCTTTCCCTAACACGGGTATTTCACTGCCGTTTTTCAGCTACGGCGGTACTGCACTGATGATACAGCTTGCAGAAATGGGTATCATGCTCAACGTTTCACGTCAGTGCATCAAAAAAAAGTAAAGAGGTATTAGTTCTATGCTCAGAGTTTTACTTGCAGGCGGCGGTACGGCAGGTCATGTAAATCCTGCACTTGCCATTGCGGAGATCATAAAAAAACATTATCCTGACGCTGAGATAAGCTTTGCGGGAAATCCTGAAAAGCTTGAAGCTAGGCTCGTGCCTGCGGCAGGATATAAGTTCTATCCTATAAAGATAGAGGGCTTTCAGAGAAAGCCTAACTGGGTAAATCTCAAAAGAAATATCCATGCGACAGGGTGTCTTGTAAAGTCAGGAAGCACTGCAAAGAAGATAATAAAGGAAGCAAGACCTGATCTTGTTATAGGAACCGGAGGATATGTTTCAGGACCTATAGTTAGAAAAGCCGCTAAGATGGGCATAAAGACGGCTATTCACGAGCAGAACGCTTTTCCGGGCGTGACAAACAAGATACTTGCAAAGTCTGCGGACGTTGTTATGCTCACTGTAAAAGAGGCAGAAAAGTACATGCCCGAAAATGCTAAGACGGTGGTGACAGGTCTGCCTGTAAGGGGTGCTTTCAACACCATGTCAAAGTCGGAGGCTAAAAAACAGCTTGGCTTTGATGAAAATGAAATTTGTGTGCTTTCAACAGGCGGAAGTCTTGGTGCGAGAGTGCTTAATGAGAATATCGCAAAGCTTTTGAAATGGTATCAGGACAATGATGTTAAGGTGTGTCATATACATTCCTACGGCACTTATCAGGGCTATAAGGACTATCCTGAAAAGCTGGGGGCTATGGGTATAGATATCAACAACAGCAGACGTATCATAAAGGATTATATCAATATGCCTGTGGCAATGGCTGCGGCTGACCTTGTTATATCAAGGTGCGGAGCAGCTTCGCTGGCGGAGCTTGAAGCAATGGGCAGAGCTTCTGTGCTTATCCCGTCGCCTATGGTGGCTGAAAATCATCAGTATTACAACGGCATGGTATTGCAAAACGCAGGAGCAGGCTTTGTTATCGAAGAAAAAGACTTGACGGAAAAGCTTTTCATTGATACTGTAAAGGGGCTTATAGAAGACCCTGAGAAGCTCAGACAGTGCTCGGAAAACGCTGCAAAGCTTCATGTTGCCGATACTGAGGACAGGATATTCAAGGCTTTAGAGCCACTTATTAAGGGATAAGGAACGTAAAATTTAAGGGGATAAAATAATGGATAAGAATTACAGACAGTATAACAAGAGGGCTTCAATGGACAGCATTGAAGTGCCTGATGTTGACAAGATAAAAAAGCTGTCAGATAAAAAGTTCAAGGGCAGCGGAGTGAACCGCACCGCCGACGAGATTTTTGACGGAGAAAAGTTCAACAAGGCAGGGGAGTTCGACCGTGCCACAAAGACTTACGATGACCCTACCAAGCACAAGGAAGAGGACGATGAGGACGATTTCCTTGAGGACGCTGCGGCTATGCCTGCGCAGGCGGCGAAAGGTCTTAGCAAGGGAGTAAAGGTGGGAGATTCATATGTAAAGCGTAGCAAGATAATAAAGACAGTTGTGGCTGTTATTATCGTGCTTGTGCTTATGGTGTTCTTCTTCCCACCGCTGTTTTTCAACGACGCAGACAAGAGCGTGGTTAGATATGATGACAACGTGTTCAAAACAATGGGTATGACGGATTTTAAAACATATGCGCTGTCAAATTATTCTGTATACAACGAAGAAGCTTTTGGTTCTGAGTTGAGTTCAAGCTACCGTTTTGCAGATATAGTGTTCAATATCAAAAACCCGTCTCCTTTTGAGATAAAGATACCGCAGTATGAGATCAGCCATGTTTCTTCTGAATATGACAACGCGGTATGCTATGCGACCAGCGTTACAACAAACAGCGACGGCGAGGTCATAGGCGACACTGTTCCTCCGTTTTCCAGCAAGGAGGTCACTGTAAGGATACTTGTGAATATCACTGATATGGACGATAGTACTTTTGACGATTGCGTTACTGGCATGATACTTTCAACTAAGGATATGAAAAAGAAGATAGGCAAGGACTCCTATCTGCCTTGTTTGCCTGCTTTTATGCCTGTTTCAAACGCTACAGAGATATATATCAACAAATAGCTTTAACCTATATGGTCGGTCCTGCATAAGATAAGTCAAAACCTTAAAAGGAGCGACGCTTATGCAACGGCTTATCATTCAGGGAGGAAGCAGGCTGAACGGAGAGATAACCGTTCAGGGAGCAAAAAACGCAGCTCTGCCGCTGCTGGCAGGGTGTGTTCTTATAAACGGAGAGATCAGGCTACATAACTGTCCTGCACTTTCGGACGTATTTGCGGCTTGTCGCATTCTGTCGGTGCTTGGGGCAAGGTGCAGCCGTGAGGACGGCTGTGTTACTGTGGACGCAAGGGGCGCTGTAAAGACCTTTGTGCCAGATGAGCTTATGAGAGAGATGCGTTCGTCTATCGTTTTTCTGGGAGCTGTTCTTGGAAGAACAGGTGAATGCAGGCTGTCATTCCCGGGAGGGTGTGAGCTTGGTCCGAGACCTATAGATATGCACCTGTGCGCACTTAGAAAAATGGGCGTCAGGATAAACGAGGAGTATGGCGTGCTTAGCTGCACCTGCCCGAGAGGGCTCAGAGGGGCTAGGATAGACCTTTCGTTCCCCTCTGTGGGAGCGACTGAGAACATCATGCTTGCGGCTGTTCTGGCAAAGGGCGACACGGTGATATACAATGCGGCAAGAGAGCCTGAGATATGCGATCTTGCGGAGTTTCTGAACTGCTGCGGTGCAAAGATAAGCGGCGCAGGGGGCGGAACGATAACCATAAGCGGTGTGGAAAAGCTACACGGCTGTGAATACTCTGTCATGCCCGACAGGATAGTTGCGGCGACTTTTATGAGCGCGGCGGCAGCAACAGGCGGTGAGATAGGTCTGCTTGGGGCAAGGGCAGGGGATATCCGTGCGGTCATACCTATATTTGAGCAAATGGGCTGTCAGGTATTTCTATATGAGGACAGGATATTTATAAAAGCGCCTAAACAGCTAAAAGCTGTGCGAACGGTGAGGACTATGCCTTACCCGGGATTCCCTACAGACGCTCAGGCGATAGTCACGGCGGCACTTGCTAAGGCAAAAGGCACCAGTGTGGTGGTGGAAAATATTTTTGAAAACCGCTACCGCCATGTTGACGAGCTTGTGAGAATGGGTGCGGATATAAAGACAGAGGGAAAAGTGGCTGTTATCGAGGGTGTGAAGGAGCTTTACGGAGCAAAAGTCCGTGCGCCTGACCTTAGAGGCGGTGCGGCGTTAGCTGTGGCGGCGCTTTCGGCAGAGGGAGAAACATCTCTCACTAATATAAAGCTTATGGACAGGGGCTATGACTGCATTGAAAATGCTTTTACGCTTCTGGGCGGAAACATAAAACGTGTAAATTACTAGCAGTTAGGAAAGAGAAAAATGAACGGAACTTACAAGGAAAACAGAATGAACTCACAGCGGCCTGCGGCACGTCGGCAGACAGTGAATATGCGCAATGTGTATGTTGCCAGCTTTTTTGCGGCTGCGGCGCTGCTGCTGGTGCTGAGTATGTTTTTGTTTTTTAATGTGTCGGAGATAAAAATAGAGGGCGTTACCCTTTACGAGCAGGATCAGATCCTTGGCGTGGGCGGCGTTTCAACGGGACAAAACCTTGTGAGGACGAATACGGATATAGTTGAAAAGCGTTTGAAAGATACTCTTGTGTATCTTGATGATGTCAAGGTCACAAAGAAATTTCCGTCAACACTTGTTATAACCTGCACAGAGGCCGAAAAGGCGGCTGATATCGAGTATAAAAATTCATACTATGTGCTGTCTGCTTCGGGAAAGATACTTGAAACGAAAAATCCTGCTCCGACAGGGGATATACCTGTTGTAAAGGGCTTTGAGCTTAAAAGCCTTAGTCAGGGCGACAAGCTTGCTTCTGAGGATTCATTTAAGGCGGATATCCTTAAAGAGCTTCTGAATGATCTTCATGACCTGAAATTTAAAAATATAGACTCTATTGACCTGACCACCCGTTCGGATATTAAGCTTATGTATGACGGCAGGCTTGAAATAAAGCTTGGAAGCTCGGTGGATATGGAATATAAGCTTACATATCTTAAGGCGGTAATTGACAAGAGCATTACTGACGATTACGAGGGTACGCTTATTTACAACGGTGCTGACAGCGGCATTTCGGCTATTCCGAAATCGCAGGACGAGTCGTCAAAACCTGACGACACAAGTTCTGCAAAGCCAGATGACAGCAGCAGTGCGGTATCGGCTGATACTAATATTGATGACGGCAACACATGGGACAGTGATAACTCATGGTCAGGGGACGATAGCCAAGGCTACAGCGACGATACCAACGCATGGGACGGCAATGATGATGCTGACAATGCAGGCACAGATCAGTGGACAAACGAGAACGGAAACACCGACTGGGAATATGATAACGGCGGTGATCAGGGCTATACCGACAATGGATATGCTGACAACGGCTATGTGGACGATCAGACGAACACAGATTGGTAGGGGTCAGGATAACTAATTGTATAGTATACACAAATGAAACTGAAAAATCAGTCGTTTTATTGATAATTAATAAAAAGTTTATAATGGTTTCATTTAAGTTCTTTACTTTTTGACAAAAGTATGATAATATATTATTGTATCTATTTATGTGCATATTCGGCACATAGGCTTTTTTGCATTTTATTTTTGATTTGATAAATTGATATGTAAAAATACGGAGAAGTATGAAAATTCGCTTTTAGGAGGAGTTCTATTATGGGTTACGAGTATGTTGAAGAGCCAGTCGTAGGCGCAAAGATCAAGGTAATCGGTGTCGGTGGCGGCGGTGGAAACGCACTTAACTGTATCGCACAGGCCGGTATCGAGGGAAATGTTGAATATATCGCTGTTAATACTGATATTCAGGCACTGCATAAGTCAGCTGCACACACACAGATCCAGATAGGTGAGAAGCTTACTCACGGTCTGGGCGCAGGTGCAAAGCCTGAGATCGGCGAGGCTTCCGCTCAGGAAAGCAAGGACGAGATCGAGAACGCTATCAAGGACGCTGACATGGTATTCATCACAGCAGGTATGGGCGGTGGAACAGGTACTGGTGCTGCACCTGTAGTTGCTGAGATCGCACAGTCACTTGACAAGCTTACTATCGCAGTTGTTACAAAGCCTTTCAAATTTGAGGGCGCTAAGAAGATGGAGAGAGCGGAAAAGGGTATCGAGGCTCTTATCAAGCACGTTGACGCTCTTATCGTTATCCCTAACCAGAACCTTATCACAAACGAGATGCGTCTCACTATGAAGCAGTCTTATGCTATCGCTGATGAAGTTCTTAAGACAGACGTTATCGCTATCGCTGAGATCATTACAAGACATGATGAGATCAACGTTGACTTCGCTGACGTTACTACTATTCTTAAGGGTGCAGGCAGAGCGCATATTGCTATCGGCCACGGCGAGGGCAAGGATAAGGTACAGGATATCATCAATCAGGTCATTTCTTCCGACCTTCTTGAAACTTCTATCAAGGGTGCGAGAAGACTTATCGTAAACGTTACAATGAGCGAGGATCTCCTTATCAGTGATATGGACGAGCTTACTGCTGCTATCGCAGACGCTGCTGACGATAACGTTGAGATCATCTTCGGTAACGGTACAAATCCTGATACCAAGGACGCTATGGACGTTACTGTTATCGCTGCTGACTTTGTTGACAGAGATGACGTTCCTGAGGCTGCTGCACCAAAGGCTGCGACAACATATACTGCAAATTTTACTCAGAAGGCTGACGACGCAAAGGCTGACGCTGAAGCGATGCACAAGGCTGGCGTTAAGGCTGCTGATAATCCAAATTATTACGACGATATCTTCAATATCTTCAAGAACAAGTAATAATGCTTTCAAAGGCGGATCGGCGTTTACGCTGTCCGCCTTGTTTGAACCAAAATCGGAAAACGTTTACATGATAAAAGAGATTTTCGTATTCTCAGAAAATTATCATGATATTGAAAATTTTTCGCAAAAGCACTTGAAATCTTACGGAAAATTTGATATAATTATTCTGTGATAAATATGATTTTAAGACATTTTGTATAAATTTCAGTTGCTATTTTGTATGGAATAATGAAATTTTTGAAAACGGCTTAAATCAGTTGAAAAATAACGTGGTTTATTGTATAATAGAGATAATCACTAATGTGGAGGGATTGAAATGGCTAGTAATGGTTATTTAAGAACGGTTAGAGTCGGCGGATTTGATAAGCAGGACGTTCTTGCTTATGTAGACGACCTTACTTCTAAAATTTATACTCTTGAGGCTCAGGTCAATGACCAGAACGAAACTATCGAACGTCTTGAGAAGCAGGGCGGCGCTCAGAAGCAGGACTTCGAGGGCAAGAAGGAACTTGAGAAAAAGGTAGAAGAGGCTAAAAACAAGATAGCCGAGCTTATGGCTAATACTGATACAATGAAGGTTCGTATCGCTGACTATGAGCAGCAGGTAACTGAAAAGGACGCTGAGCTTGAAAAGCAGAAGCAGGAGATCGAGGATCTTAAAGAGAAGCTCGAAACTGCTGAGGCTAATGCCGGCACAGCCACTCCTGCATTCGATCTTGGAAGTGTATTCATGGAAGCTCAGAACACAGCTAATAAGGTCGTTCAGGAAGCTAAGAAGGCAGCTAAGCAGATGGAAGATGAAGCTAAGCAGCTTCAGGATCAGGTTCTTGCTGACGCAAACGCACAGGCACAGAAGCTTGTTACAAATGCTCAGACAGAGGCCGATACTACACTTCAGACAGCTAAGTCAAGCGCTGCTGCAATGACGGCTGCCGCTAAGCAGGAGGCTGAAGCTGTTACAAGTGCTGCAAACAAGCAGGCTGCCGAGGTAACTTCTAAGGCTAATGCAGAGGCAGAGGCTGTTACATCTAAGGCTAACGCAGAAGCCGCTGACGTAACATCAAAGGCAAATGCTGAGGCTGCAAAGGTAGTAAGCGACGCTAAGAACGAAGCTAAGAACATCAGAGCACAGTCTGCTGATCTGAGAGAGTCTGTTAAGACACAGTTCACAAGTCTGAGCGAAACTGTTCAGCAGCTCGTTACATCACTTAACGATCTGTATGGCAATAGTATCGGTGCTGTAAACACTGCAAGAGATCTTATTGACGATGGTCTTTCTCTTGTAAGCGATGATGACGCTGAATAACAGTTTGTCATGTCGGAAATAAGAAAGGTGCGTTCCGAGGAGCTTAAAGCGGTGAGCGGAGAGCTTAAATGCGGTGACAAGATATTGCTCTCGGGCGTTGTGTACACTGCAAGGGACGCTGCACATAAAAGATTCAATGCTTTGCTTGATGAGGGAAAGGAGCTTCCTATCCCTTTGAAAGACGCTGTTATCTACTATGCCGGACCTACTCCTGCACCTGAGGGAAAGCCTATCGGTTCATGCGGACCGACCACTTCAGGAAGAATGGACAGGTTTGCACCGAGATTGCTTGATCTAGGATTGGGCGGAATGATCGGCAAGGGCGAGAGATCACAAGAGGTAAGGGACGCCGTGATAAGAAATGGTGCGGTCTATCTCTGTGCTATAGGCGGTGCGGGCGCACTTGCCTGCAACTGCATAAAGTCTTGTGAGGTTGTGGCTTTTGAGGAGCTGGGCTGTGAATCTGTGAAAAAACTTTACGTTGAGGATTTTCCTCTTGTTGTGGCTGATGATTGCCACGGAGGGGATATTTTCAGCGATGGCAGAGCAAAATACTGCCGAGTATAACATCAAAGTTGCGTAAATTGCGGTCAGCCGTGTATTTCGACACGGCTGACTTTTTGTTTGTTGAAAATCACAAGAATACATTCTTAAAACTGTGGTATGTTACAAATATTTTCACAGGGACGGCGGATTTCGTCAATTCTCTTGACTTTTATGGTCTAAAATGGTATTATAACATTACGCAGTGGCATCAGAATGGGGCTTTGTGGTAATTTCTACGATTAGGTGGGCGGTATTTTTTGAGAGGCGATCGGCAGGATCAGCAGAAAAAGCTTTCAGATGAGCAGCTTGTGCTAAATGCACAGAGTGACAAAACGGCTATCGGTGAGCTTATTGCGAGATATATCTGTACGGTGGAGTTTCTGGCAAAAAAATATGGCGCCGAGGTTCATGAAGATCTTGTCCAAGAGGGGCTTATGGGGCTTCTGGGTGCGGTTAGGACCTATCGTGAAGACAAAAATGCGAAGTTTTCAACTTACGCTACAAAATGTATAAAAAATAAGATCATTTCGTCTGTTCACAGAAATGCACTTCTTTCAGGCGGCGAGGAAGCTGACCTTGAGGCTATTCTTGGCGGCGGTGGCACTGTACCTGAGGAGGTCGTAGTGGAGCGTGAGGAGCTGAATGAGCTTTATGATAAGATCACTTCTGCGCTTTCGGAGCAGGAGTGGCAGGTATTTCAATCGTTTTTGAGAGGAATGTCATACAATCAGATAGCATTAGGCTTGGGCACGTCGGAAAAGGCGGTAGACAATGCAATGCAGAGAGTCAGACGGAAATTGAGATCACTGTTGAGATAGGAATATGGCCGTATAGCTTAATAGCAGAGCGTTGTTTATTCAAAGGTGTCGGTGCAAATCCGACTAGGCACAATTTTATGTAATGAGGTAAGAACCATGTACGAAGACAAGACATTAGTATGTAAGGAGTGCGGAAACGAGTTCGTTTTCACAGCAGGCGAGCAGGAGTTCTATGCTGAGAAAGGTTTCGTAAACGAGCCACAGAGATGTAAAGCTTGCAGAGATGCAAGAAAGGCTGCTACAAAGTCTGAAAGACAGACTTATACAGCAACTTGTGCTTCTTGCGGCGGCGAGGCTGTTATTCCTTTCAAGCCAAGAGAGGACAGACCTGTTTACTGCAGCGAGTGTTTCGCTAAGATGAAGGAGCAGGGCTAATTTTTCTGCATAATTGAGCTGCCTTTGGGCGGCTCTTTTTTTTGTTTGTTGTTATTTGATCTGGCGGAAAGCGGAGGGGGTCATGCCCTCGTATCTTTTGAAAAGCTTGCAGAAATAGCTTTCTGAGCAAAAGCCTGTTTCCTCTGCTACCTGCTCGATGCTTTTTTCTGTACCGGTGAGCAGGGCTTTGGCTTCTTGGATACGACGTTTTGCGATGTATTCCATTGGACGCATACTGAGTTTTTTGCGAAAAAGCAGACAAAGGTGCTGTTTAGTTACTCCTGACACATTGCAAAGCTCGTCCATTGTGATAGGGGAAAAATAGTTGTAGTTTATGTAGTCCAGTGCTTTCATAAGGGCGGAGGATACTGACGTGGCAGGGTCTTTGTATGCGATAAGGCGGTAAAACTCCATAAGAAAATCATACAAATAGCCAGAGGCTTTGTAATTGCCGAAAATACTGTCGGTTCGCAGAGCATTGTGCATTTTGCGGAAAATATGCTCGAGCATTTTCGTGTCGCTGAGGTGAAAGGTTTTAAGCTCGGTAAGGCCGAACTGGGTAAGGATATCCTTGGCGGCATATCCGCAGGGGACTATCCAGTGGATATCCCATATATCCTCTTCTGGATAGTATTCGTGGGGCGTTTCAGCGGGTATGAATATGGCGGTATCATGTGGTATGGGAATGGCTTTATTCTCAAAGATAAGCGTGCCGCTGCCTTTGGTACAGTAGAGTATCTGGTCATAGTGATAGCCCTCGGGTCTTATAAGGTGATCCTGACAGTGATGATGACCCATATTTTGCAGATATAGTGGCAGGGACGTTTCGTTTCCCAGGATAGGATAATCGGCAAAGAACAAAAATATCAACTCCATATTCATATTGTTATAAATTAATAATATCATTCATTGACTTGCCTGTCAATAGCTGATAAAATAATTACAGTAATTTATAAACTTGTAAAGGAGAACATCTATGGATATTTTAAAGCTTGCGGCGGAAAATTCGCCAAGATCGAAAATGATATATCATGAGGATACTCAGGCGCTGCACATTGGCACGCTTGATAAGCACTGCTATTTTGTGCCGTTTGCAAAGGGGCAGGATCCTTTTGAGGACCGTAAAAATTCTCAGCGAATGGAGCTTTTAAACGGCAACTGGGGTTTTCGTTATTATGACAGCATAATAGACCTAGAGGACGATTTTATTCACGAAAAGTTTGAGAACACTATCCCGGTGCCGTCAAACTGGCAGCTTTACGGCTATGACAAGCCGCAGTATACGAACGTGTGCTATCCAATACCATTTGACCCGCCTTTTGTGCCTGACGATATACCTGTGGGAGTTTATCAGCGTGAATATGATTATTCCCCTGACGGCATGGACAGGGTGCTTGTGTTCGAGGGCGTGGATAGCTGTGTTTATTTGTATGTGAACGACAGCTTTGTGGGATATTCACAGGTTTCTCACGCTACGGCTGAGTTTAATATCACACCATATCTTGCTGAGGGCAAGAATATCATTACTGCCGCTGTGCTGAAATGGTGCGACGGAACTTATCTTGAAGATCAGGACAAGATAAGGCTTTCGGGAATTTTCAGAGATGTTTATGTGCTGTCAAGACCGAAAATGCGTCTTGAAAATTATATTGTGAAAATTATTCTCGGTGAAAATGGCTCTGCAAGGCTGGAGTTTACGGTATTCGGCTGTGATGTTTCGGCAAAGCTTTGCGATGATGATGGTGTTACAATGGCTCAGTTTTCGGCTTATGACGGTGAGAGCGTTGAGATAAAGTTAGAGAACGTCAAGCTTTGGAGTGCTGAAACGCCGTATCTTTACAGGCTTACTATCAATGCAGGCGATGAGGTCATTGGCGAGGAGGTTGGCTTCAGAGATGTAAAGGTGGATAAGGGCGTTGTTAAGATAAACGGCAGGGCGGTGAAGTTCAAGGGTGTAAATCGTCATGACAGCTATCCTGACACGGGATATTATGCTTCTTATGAGCAGATGAAAGCTGACCTTGTGCTTATGAAAAAGCACAACATAAATGCTGTGAGAACGTCACATTATCCTAACTCCCCTGTGTTTTATCAGCTTTGCGACAGACTGGGGCTTTATGTTATTGATGAAGCGGATCTGGAGTCACATGGCTGTGTAGAGGTCTATTATGACTACAAGTGGGACTATTCAGATTACAACGGCATTGCGATGCTTGCTTGCGACGAGAGGTTTGGCAATGCCATAAAAGATCGTGCGGAATGTCTTGTAAAGCGTGACATCAACCGCCCTTGCGTTGTGTTCTGGTCATTGGGCAACGAGAGCGGATATGGCAAAAATATGCTTGATGAAGCTGAGCTTATAAAGAGGCTTGATGATACAAGGCTTGTGCATTATGAAAGCACACACTGCCTTGACGGAACTTCCGACAGCGTGCTTGACGTAGTTTCGGGTATGTACTGGGATCTAAACGGGCTGAAAGGCTATCTTGAAAAGCCTGAGGAAAACAGACCTCTTGTGCAGTGTGAATACTGCCACGCCATGGGAAATGGTCCGGGAGATCTGGAGGATTATCACAATATGTTCTATTCCAATGAGCGTTTCTGCGGCGGCTTTGTGTGGGAGTGGTGCGACCATTCTGTACCGCTTGGTAAGACGGCTGAGGGAAGGATAAAATACGGCTACGGCGGAGATTTTGGGGAAAGACACAATGACAGCAATTTCTGCATGGACGGTCTTGTTTATCCTGACAGAACGCCCCACACGGGACTGCTTGAGGTAAAGCAGGTATACAGACCTGTGCGAGTAACAAAAGGGGAAAGCGAGGGAAGCTTTGTTTTTTCAAGCACGCTGGAGTTTGTGAACGCTGGGGATATTCTCGATTGCCGCTATGAGATAACGGACAAAAACGGTATTATACATATCGGCAGAGTGGATTTTGACATCGAGCCTATGGGAAGCACTGTGGTGAATGTTCCCAATGATACAGCGGAGTATGAAAATGAAACATTCATAAGGTTTATTTTCACTGCAAAGGAGGACACTGACTATTGTGAAAATGGCTATGAGGTGTGCTTTGATCAGCTTAGGATAGCAGAGGGCAAGGCTTGTAAGGTCGCTGAGGTGAAAGGAAATGTTGAGGCTGTGGAAACGCCTCTTGATATCACTGTGACAGTGGGAGATGTTGTTTACCGCTTTGACAAGCGTAAGTCGGCGTTTATTTCTGTGAAATTCGGCGGCAGAGAGCTTCTTGACAGACCTTTGCAGTATAACTTCTTCCGTGCGCCTACGGATAATGATGTCATGAAGTACAATTGGTACAAGGTGCATCTTAATGACTTTGATGTGAAAAGCTACGGCTGTGAGCTTTCAGCGGGCGAGGACAGAGCGGAGATAAGCGTCACACAGTCTTTTGGCTGGTCCATACAACAGCCGTTTTGCAGGCTGAAAGTTGTTTATGTTATTGACGGCAGTGGGCTTGACATAAAATGCGAAGCGGAGTTTTCAAATAAGATAGATATGCTTCCAAGGTTCGGTATAAGGCTTTTCATGCCACAAGATTTTTCAAGGACGGAATATTTCGGATATGGTCCTACGGAAAGCTACATTGACAAGCGTCAGGCTTGCTATATGGGCAAATTTGTGGCTGATATCGGGGATATGCACGAGGACTATATCAGACCGCAGGAAAATTCATCGCACTATGGGTGCAGATATCTCACTGTGAGCAGTGAGGACACAAGTGTGATGTTCACTGCAGGAGAGGAGTTTTCATTCAATGCGTCGCAGTTCACGCAGGAGGAGCTTGCGGCAAAGGCACATAACTATGAGCTTGAAAGGTGCGAGAGCAATGTTATCTGCGTTGACTATACAATGGCAGGGGTCGGTTCTAACTCCTGCGGACCAAGGCTTGCGGAGAAATATCAGCTTGAAAAGCCTTTGATAAACGCACATTTTCATATTCAGATAAGTAAAATATAAAGGAGTTTTTATGGATATCTGTGAAACATACTCAGACAGAAAGCTTTTTTGCAACGATTGGGAATTTTACAAGGCGGCTTTCGGCTCTGACTACTCAGAGGACTTTGCTTTCAAGCCTGTGGACATTCCTCACGATTGGCTTATTTATAATACAAATGACCTATATGAAACTTCTACAGGCTGGTACAGAAAGGCTTTTTCTTACCAAAAGAAAGAGGGCATACGCACTTTTATCCGCTTTGACGGAGTTTACATGGACAGCAAGGTGTATGTGAACGGTGCTTTGGCAGGGGAGTGGAAATACGGCTACTCGGCATTTATGTTCGATATCACCGACCTTGTTAAGGACGGAGAGAACATTATTACTGTCCGTGTGGATCACCACTCGCCAAACTCCAGGTGGTATTCAGGAGCAGGAATTTTCAGAAAGGTTTGGCTTTGCGAAAGCCCTGAGATACGTTTCGGCAATGACGGCATTTATATCACAACGTCAAAGCAGGAGAACGGCTGGCTTGTAACTGTCAATGCTGAAATGCTTCGTCCCGTGGGTACTCCTCTTGGGGGAATCCGCATCAGGAACACTATTTTTGACAAGAACGGCAAAGAGGTGGCAAGCTATGAGTCTGACGCTTGTGGGACGGATATTTCGTGTATACCTGAGGCGGTGCGTGTGAAAGGCGTGAGCTATTCTCTCACCGCTCAGACCATGACAGTGAAAGACCCTGAGCTTTGGGATATCACTTCCCCTGTGCTTTACACCATGGTGTCGGAAATTCTTGTGGACGGCGGCTGTGTTCAGCGTGTAAGTCAGAAATTCGGCTTCAGGACTATCAAATTCAAGTGTGACAGCGGTTTTTATCTCAATGGCAGACACGTTAAGCTCCACGGCTCATGTGAACACCATGACAACGGCTGTCTTGGGGCAGTTTCCAATCCTGCGGCTATAAGGAGAAGATTTAAAAAACTACGCAAAATGGGCATCAACGCTATCAGAACTTCTCACAATATGCCTGCGGAGGAGTTTATGGACATCGCTGACGAAACAGGTATGCTCATTCTCTCTGAGAGCTTTGATATGTGGGAAAGGTCAAAGACCGACTATGACTATGCCAGATTTTTTGATGAGTGGGTAGAAAAGGACGTTGCTTCATGGGTGCGCCGTGACAGAAATCACCCTTCTATCATAGGCTGGAGTGTGGGAAATGAGATTTTTGACACACACGCTGACGAGAGAGGTCAGGAGGTAACGGCTTGGCTTAAAAGGCTCGTTAGGCTCCATGACCCTGAGGGCAACGGCTATGTCACATTCGGCTCTAACTATATGCAGTGGGAGAACGGTCAGAAATGCGCTGATATTCTCAAGCTTGCAGGCTATAACTACGGTGAAAGACTTTATGAGGAACACCACACCGCTCACCCTGACTGGATGATATACGGAAGCGAAACGGCTTCTGTTGTTCAGAGCCGTGGAATTTATCATTTCCCACTGTCTGAAACCTTGCTAACTGATGATGACGAGCAGTGTTCATCTTTGGGCAATAGCTGCACAGGCTGGGGCGCAAAAAATACTGAAGCTTGCATTATCCCTGACCGTGACGCAGAATATTGTGCAGGTCAGTTCATTTGGACAGGCTTTGACTACATAGGCGAGCCTACTCCATACAGCACGAAAAATTCCTACTTCGGTCAGTTCGACACAGCAGGCTTTGCAAAAGACAGCGCATATGTTTTCCGTGCAGAGTGGACGGACTATAAGGCTGACCCGTTCGTGCATATTTTCCCATATTGGGATTTCAGCGACGGTCTGCCTTGCGACGTAAGAGTTTGCTCAAACGCTCCGAGAGTTGAGCTTTTCAAGGACGGCGTTTCAATGGGTGCATATGATATAGACCACAAGCACGGCAAGGAGCTGACAGCGAATTATATCATACCATATGAAAAGGGCGAGCTTAAAGCCGTTGCATATGACGAGAATGGAAATATCATCGCAGAGGATATCAAGCGTTCATTTGGCGACGCTGTTAGAATAGAAGCTGTTCCTGACAAGAGGGAGATACTTGCAGACGGCACTGACCTTGTTTACATTGAGATATCTGCGTTTGACAAGGACGGCACTTTCTGCGCAAATGCCAACAACCGTGTGAACGTCAGCGTTGAGGGTGCGGCAAGGCTTATGGGTCTTGACAACGGCGACAGCACAGACTATGACCAGTATAAAGGCACATCACGTAGACTTTTCTCAGGAAAAATGCTTGCTGTTATTGGTGTGGCTGATAAGACGGGGGAGATAAAGGTAACGCTTACATCAAAGGGTCTGCCTGACTGTGTTGTTACCCTTGATGCTGTTGAGGCGGAATATGACAGCGGTACATCATCGCTTGAAAACGTGGGCTTTGCTCCTACCGAATGCGGCAGGACAGACGAGATACCGGTGAGAAAGATAGATCTTTATACTGATAATTTTACTCTTGACAAGGATAACCCTGAGATAACAGTGAAATATAAGGCGCTCCCTGTCAATTCGGATTATGCTGAGGATATAGAGTTCAGGGTAACAAATGAAAAGGGCATAACATCTAATCTTGCAGAGTGCGAGGTGACAGCAGACAGCATTAAGGTGAAAGCAAAGGGTGACGGAAGCTTCTGGCTCAGGGCAATGTGCAAAAACGGCACTGAGCGTTATCACATCATTTCTATGCTCAAATTCACTGCTGAGGGTCTTGGAAACGCACTTACCGACCCTTATCAGTTCGTTATCGGCGGACTATTCACAAGGGCGAGCGACAACGTTTCAAGCGGCATGAAGAAGGGTGTAGGCTTTGCAATGGGCAAGGTAACATCATGGGCGGCATATGATAATCTGGACTTCGGCAGTGCAGGCTCTGACACTGTTACGGTGCAGATATGGGCGAACACCCTTGACCCTGTTAAAATAAGCTTCTATGACGGAATACCTGACGAGAGTGGAAAGCCTCTTGGCACGTTTTGTTATCACAAAGAGCCTGAGTGGATGATCTTCAAGCCTGAAACTTTCAAGCTTTCAAGAAAGCTCAAGGGTATTGAGACCCTTTGTATCCTTACTGATGACGGCTTCCAAGTGGGCGGTTTCAACTTTGAAAAGGTGAGCCGTGAATTTGCGGTGAATAATGCGGCTGATGCTGACAACATTTATGGTGACAAGTTCACAAAGGGCGAAAAGTGTGTGACCGAGATAGGCAACAATGTTATGCTTGATTTCGGCGAGTTCGATTTTTCTGAAAAACAGCCGAGCAGGCTCGTTATAAGTGGAAAGTCACTGCTTGCCCTCAACAGCATACATCTTATTTTGAACGGCAGCGAGGGCGAAAGCCGCATACTCTGCGAGTTCAGGACAGATGACAGCGAAAATTATGTCCAGAAGAGCTTTGATATCTCAGGTATCAGCGGCAAACAGAAGGTTTCATTTGCGTTCCTGCCGGGAAGCAACTTTGACTTTGAATATTTCAGATTTGAGTAATAAAAACGCTCCGTACAGATTTTGTACGGAGCGTTTGCTAGTTCTGAAAGTTTATTATCTCGTTGGTTATCATAGGGTAGGCAATAAGCTTGGCGGAGTCAAGGTCTTCTTTGTGCATATCAACAGCGGATATCTGATGTCCGTTGTAGGTGGTGTAATAGTAAATGCCCTTGTCAGTATTGCAGCAGCTTGTATAAATGGTTATCTCATACTTGCCCTCGGAAACTTCGCAGCAGCCTCTTTGTTGGTCAACTGAGTTTAAAATGTGGAAGAACTGGCTCACACTGTCCTGCTCGTCTGCGCCTGAGCGTGAGTTCATTTTCACAAATGCGGCTCTTACAAATCTTGACTGCGAGGATAAGTCACCTGGCAGACCCATTGCACCCATGCCACGGCTGTAGGAAATAAGGTCAAGCTTGTCAGAGAATGTGTTTTCAGGCTGTTTAGGTGAAAGTCCACGGAAATCGTTGAGCCTGAACATCTGCATATCAAAGGTTGGATTGTTCGTCAGCACTCCCACGGGATCGTTATAGACCTTTATGCCCTCTTTTACAGACTCCACTACGATACAATCGTTCTTGTCTGCTATTATCCAGTGGAGCTGACCTGACGGCATTTGCGGGCTGAACTGAGTTTTGGTTATGTTTATCTTTTCTATAAGCGACCTTGCTTCTGTCACGTTTGCACACTGACAGAGTATCCATGGGATAAACTCAAACTGCGCAACGTTGTCCCTGCCGTCGATATCATCACGGTAAAAGGCATTGCCAACAAAGTTAAGACCTGCCATGGCAAGACCCTTTTCGTTGGCGGCGTCATAGAAAAGAGGATAATCCTGAGCAACATGAGCTGTGCCTATTACCGCATAATGGGTAGCTATCCTGCCCATATTAACAAAGTTAAGGGGAAAGTTTCTTGGCATTATGACTATTTCCTCGCCGTAGGAGCTTTCATAGTCAAGAGTTCTTCCAAAGTAAAAATCGTTCGTTTTATAAGTTGCCGCAGTACACATTTTGTTACCTCCGTTATCAATTATATTATTTTTGTAGGGGCGAACACTGTTCGCCCGCCTACAGACAAAGCTATCAGCAGGACATATCTCATATTTAATATAACACTTTTTAATAATAAAATCAATGGCGTTGACTTATGTTAAAAAAATTGTTATAATAATGGTAACAACGCATAATGATAGTGTTTTGTTGTCCTAAGATGATAAATGAAAGGAGCGAAACGGAGTTGACGTGGAACAATGTAAAGAAAATAGCAGGCAGAGTGGTGGCGGTGATAGTTCCTGTGGCGATGCAGTTTTTGTGGTATCTTCTCATACTTAAATGGCTCAGCAAGGCGGCAGGGCTTCTCAGCATCGTGCTTACTGTGCTGTCATTTCTGTTTGTGCTTTATATCAACACAAAGCGTGAGGAGAGCAGCTACAAGACCCTTTGGCTTATTGTGATACTTACTTTTCCCGTGCTTGGTGCAGTTATGTATATAATTTTTGGCAATAACAATACTGCGAAAAAGCTTGAAAAGAATATCACAAAGGCAAGGCTTCACATGGACTATGAGCTTTCTGACGGGGAAAAGTGCATAGGGGAGCTTGAACGTGAGGACAAAAGGCTTGCTCAATCGGTGAAAAGGATAAGCGACGCAACGGGATTTCCTATGGTGAAGCTTGACAGCGCAGAGTATTTTTCCGTGGGCGAGGAAATGTTCGCTGATATGTGCAAGGAGCTTGAAAAGGCTGAGAAATATATTTTTGCGGAGTATTTTATTTTGCAAAACGGCAAGTTCCTTAACACTGTTGTGGATATCATGGCGAAAAAGGCGGCTCAGGGCGTTGACGTCAGGATAATGTATGACGACCTTGGAAGTATCGCAACATATTCTCTTGCAGACGCTTTGAAGCTTGGTGAGAAAGGTATAAAATGTGTGCCTTTCAATCCGTTCCTTTTTATAAAATCACAGCTCAACAACCGTGACCACAGAAAAATAATGGTGGTGGACGGCAGAGTTGCATACAGCGGCGGAATAAATCTTTCGGACGAGTATATAAACATAGGCTCGAAATATGGTCACTGGAAAGATATCGGCTTTAAGATAACAGGCGAGGGCGTAAAAAGCTACACCTATATGTTTATGGAGTTCTGGAACGCTTTTTCAAATGACATGATACCTCATGAACTTGTGGGAGAGAGCTTTGAAAAAGAGGGCAAGGGTGGCGACGGCTATGTTTTGCCTTATTATGATTCCCCTATGGTGGACGAAAATGTGAGCAACACGTTTTTTTCTGAGATGCTCTATGCCGCAAGCGATTATGTGTGGTTCTACACACCGTATCTTATGCTTGGTGACAGCCTTTTTGACGCTTTTATAAGGGCGGCTAAACGTGGGGTCGACGTGCGTATCATAATGCCCGGTATCGCTGACAAAAAGGTGGTTTTCAGGCTTTCGAGAAGCTATTATCGTCAGCTTATCGAGGCAGGGGTAAAGATATATGAATACACGCCGGGATTTGTTCATGCAAAGGGCTGTATATGCGATGACAAGCTTGCGGTGCTTGGTTCGGTAAATCTTGACTATAGAAGTCTTTTCCTGCATTTTGAGTGCAGCTCCATATTCTTTGATTCATCTATAATAAAGACCTTTAAGGCGGACATTCTGGACACTCAGAGCAAGTGCAGACAGCGCACGCTTGAGGACACAAAGCGTGGTTTCTTTGGACGGCTCATTGACGGCGTGCTAAGGATATTTGCACCGTTGCTTTAACAGCTTTTTAATATTAAAATAAGATTTTGGGTGTTGATAGATCTTTGCTAAAATGGTATAATGTCGAAGGACTAATATAATACGGAGGTGAATAAAGTGGCAAACAGCGACAGTTGCGGGTCTAACGGGCGATTATGTATATATGTGAACACAGCCGACGGGCTTCGCTTTGCGTTGCCGTTTTATTCGTTGTGATCTGATATATCTGCCCGTGTGTGACCTGTCATGCACGGGCATTTTTATGCCTGTTTGTCCCTCACGTCATAAAAAAATGAAACGGAGGACAAGCAAATGAAGAAAAATGAACTGAACAAAAATGTAATTTTAAACGAGGACGCAGTAAAGAACATTCACTGCGACGAGATAACCGCTGTCATCAACAGCAATGATTCCCCGAAAGCCATGATGAACAAGCTTGACGATTATCATGGCAGTGATATCGCAGAGGTAATAAGTACGTTTTCTGTTCTCAACAGAAAGAAATTCTACCGTGTGTGCAGTCTTGAAATGCTGGCAGAGATATTTGAATATCTTGACGAAAAGCAGGCAGGGGAGTATCTGAGAGAAATGGATATCCACAAGGCTTCGGAGCTTATATCGGAGCTGGACACTGATACAGCGGTGAATATTCTGTCTGAAACAGATAAGGACAGGAGAAGCCTTATTATAGACGCTGTTGCACCTGATGTACGCAGTGAACTCAAGCTTATCGCTTCATTTGATGAGGAAGAGATAGGAAGCAGAATGACTACGAACTGCATTATCATTGACGAAGACATGACTGTAAAGCAGGCAATGAATGCTCTTGTTAGTCAGGCGAGAAAAAATGACAACATCTCAACGCTGTTCGTGGTGGACGAAAATAAGGTTTTCAGCGGAGCTATAGATCTGAAGGATCTTATCACGGCTGACAGCGAGGTGGAGCTTGAGAGCATAACGGCAACTTCTTTTCCATATGTTTACGCCAACGAGCAGACTGCCGATTGTATCGAAAAGCTGAAGGATTATTCAGAGTATATCATACCTGTGCTTGACGATTCAAACAGGCTGCTGGGAGTTATCACAGCGCAAAACATCATCGAGGCATCAGATGATGAAATGGGCGAGGATTATGCAAAGCTTGGTGGTCTTTCTGCAGAGGAAGATCTTAACGAGCCTGTGTTGCAGAGTGTGAAAAAGAGATTGCCTTGGCTGCTTGTGCTGTTGGGACTTGGCATGGTGGTGTCCACAGTGGTGGGAGCGTTTGAGAAAGTTGTTGCACAGCTCACTCTTATTGTGGCGTTCCAATCGCTGATACTTGACATGGCGGGAAATGTTGGTACACAATCCCTTGCAGTGACTATCCGTGTGCTTACAGACGGAAGCCTTACTGCAAAGCAGAAGCTTCATCTTGTCTCAAAAGAAATGCGAGTTGGACTTCTAAACGGCACTCTTATAGGCGTGCTGTCGTTCATAGCAGTGGGGCTGTATATTTTCTTCTTCAAGGGCAAGGGACTGGTATACTCCTTTGCAATGTCGGGCTGTATAGGCATTTCACTTATACTTGCCATAATAGTATCCAGTGCAGTGGGAACGCTCACGCCGCTTTTCTTCAAGAAAATAAAGATAGACCCTGCCGTTGCGTCAGGCCCTATGATAACCACGCTGAACGATCTGGTGGCAGTTGTGGCATACTATGGAACTAGCTGGATATTTCTGCTGAATGTTTTGAAACTGGGGTAGAAAAAATAGAATAAGATAAAAAAGCCGATCGCATCCATTTGGGTGCGGTTGGCTTTTTCAGGTTTGGCTATTAGATTCAAGGTAATGCCTATCTTATTGAATAATTTTGCATTTGGAGTTTTCTTCAATTTCTGAAAAGACCTTTTTTTGATCGATTATTGAATCATAGTATGACTTCCTTATTTCTTTGACCAAAACTAATTTGTTATTCTCAATTTTTTTGAATTGATAAATGCCATAGATCTTATGGTTGAAAAAGTAAATGAAAGATACCAGTTTTTCATCTGACAAAAGTTCACCATTTTGTGATTTTACGAAAGATATGATCATATTATAACCACGCAATTTGCTCTTTTTGTTTAAGATACGAGTAATGTTTTTTACATTGTTTAGATGTGCTGAAACAACTGTTGTTATAAAGAAACATACATTTACAAAAAGGGCAAAAGCATTGCCGAATTTCTGATTATACTCAACGGTTGTAGCGGCGACAAATTCTAGAATAACAAGTATTTTTACTAAAGATGATGATAAGAAAACTTTATCGTCATCAAGCAAGAGTGAACCATACGTTACAAAGAAAATAGCGGATATTAATATGTTTGCTAATACCAAACAGCCTAAAGGGTTGTTATTTATATTCAATACTAATCCTATAGCAATCGTAATTACAATCACTGTAAATAATGTATAAAGTGTAGGAACAACAATATTCTCATATATTCTTAAATTTCGTATCTTTCCAAGTATAATTTTGTATGCAAATTCAGATTCATTAAATGGAGTTGGATTTTTGTCATTTAATTCAAATATTCTACCAGTTATGTATTTCTTTATTTCAACCTCATTTTTATCATTAATTAACTGATTTAACTGATAATATTCCTCAGTCGTTTTAGTGTATTTTAATAAATCATAAAATTCATTAAAATCAGTATCATCTTTGTTGATCTGCTTTAAAGCCGATTCAAATGTAGCTCTTGCTTCACGAAATTGTTGGTCTTTTTGGTCACGATACTTGTTTGCACTTTTGTGATACATATTAAATATCCAGCTTAGTATAGCTATGACCGCTGCTATGATTATAGTGTTTACTCCGTCTTTCTGTATACGTTCAACGATTACTTCTGAATTTATGTTTACCATAAAAACCTCCTATTTATTTTAGTCTTACACTATAAATAATAGCGAAAGTAGTCGTTTCGTGCATCATATTGTTGATTTATATTTGAATTTTTGTAGCTTTAACTAAATTGAATGGCTCAATCATGTTAGTTTTATACAAGTATAAATCGCAAAATGTATTATAATTTCGGGTTATAAGTTTATTTGTTGGTATCTTGAAAAGTATGTCAATATGTGTTATACTTAGTAACATAAGTAACTCAGGGGGAATCAAATGTTAGCTGTATGTATGACCTTGATAGACAACGATAAGGATCAGACGTCTTTTGAAGATTTTTATTTCAGAAATCGTCAGATAGCCTATGCTTTTGCATACAAGATCTTGAATAATTCTGCGCTGGCAGAAGAGGCTTGTGCAAATGCTTTTTTCAGCATCGCAAAATGTTTTAAAAAAATTCACAATTATTCTTTGCACGATATGGATGCATATCTTATTAGAACTATTAGAAACGCCTGTTATGCGATCTACAATAAGGAAAATCAAAATCCAACATCGTCTATATTTGATCTTAAGGTGGAAGATGAGCCGAGTGAGGATTTTTATGATGATATTGACTTAGATCTGCTTATAGATGCGGTAAGAAAGCTGGATGATAAACTAAAGTCTGTGATAGCATATAAGGTTTATTATGATCTGACCGCTGATGAGATCGCACAGATCATGGGCATTTCTAAGAGAACGGTATTTAATTATCTGAACAAAGCCAAAAGACAAATTTTAGATTTGATCGGTGGTGATCGTTTTGAATGATAAGTTAAGACGGGCAATAAAAACAGGCATAATTGATGAAGACTATAAGGATTATTTGGCTGTCGAGAAAATTCCACATGATTTTTCGGAAAAATATGAGCAGAGAATTGGCGAGCTGATAAAAACTAACAGAAAAAGCGGTCACAGACATATAAAGATCACTCTAAGATTTGCTGCGGCGATAATAGCTGCGGTGCTTGCAGTCGGCTCTGTGACAGTTGCCGCCGTACCGCCGCTGCGTGAATGGTTTGTTGGAGTTTTTGTACAGGATAATAATAGAAACGCTGAAATAACGCATATAAAAGATAATTCTTTGGACGATTTTAGCATTTATAATTTTGTTAAGTATGTACCGACATTCGTACCTAGCGAATTTGAAATCAAATCTGTTGTCACTACCGATACAAGGCATGAAATACATTATATATCAGGCGATAAATACATAAACTATTCGCAAAGTTCTTTGACAGTGTCTAATCAGGTAGATACCGAAAATATGAAGACTGAATGGGTAGATATTAATGGCAAAAAAGCATTCATTTCATATGACAGTGAATATACAATAATTGCATGGACAGATGGAACTTATGCTTTTGAAATAGACGGTAATTTGTGCAAAGATGACATAATTCGTATGGCAAATTCAGTTGAGTCTACAAATTAAAAATTCGTGATATATTGCGAAACGAGAAAGGAAATAAGTATGATTATTAAGAAAATTGTTACGGGAATTGTTGCATTGGCTATTGTAAGCACTATGGCTGTTACTACTGCATTAGCAACTACGTCAGCAACCAAAGAGGTATATGGTCAGTCATATGCTTATTATATCCATCGTGTAGAAGTTAGAACAGATAAGGATAATCAGATTGCTGTAGACAATGTATGTTATCGTACAAATCAAAATAAGTAATATTAAGAGGTCTAAATGAAATACGTTTTTATTAACCTGAAAAATTTTGCCGTAAAGAATGTACTTATCTTTATTCTATTTATTGTTTGCGCCGTTACTGATGTGCTTATAATATTGTTTTCACATGGTGCATTTCAGAATTTTAAAGCAAGCAAGGATTTTGAAAAGCAAAAGAAGTATGTATTTAACTATACTTTTTCATTTGGCGATATAATAGATACTCAGGAAGACAGTGATGGCAGGATCTTGTCTTATTTTGGAACAGATTCTATAACTCCTGTTCAGCTTCGGGAGGTGCTTGACAAGCTTGATGATAATTCTAAAGCGTCAATACCGGGTATGTATTTTAGTATAAATTTTGATCAGAACGAGCTTAAAATTGATGAGTGTTTTGACGACGGTCAACCGTATCTTATGTCTGCGGTGCGCATTCAATATGATGAGGAGTTGAATGATTATAGTTTATACGAATCGTATGTCGACAACATGAGTATACGCAAAGGCAGATATTTTACTAAGGAAGAATATGCTTCAGACGAAAATCTGGTCGTGCTGCCTAGCGGCGCAAAAGATGATATGATCGGCAAGAATGTTGAACTGCTTGGCAAAAGCTATAAGGTCATAGGCATATTCGGTAATACTGTACAAGAGGAATTTCAGGTGCCATTTAAAACGTTGGGTGATAACTGCACTATTTCAAGCATAAGTTTTCTTGATGACAATGCTCTCGATACAGAAAGCTTTTTTAAGCTGAAAAAAGCTTTCAGCGAAGTTCTAACGTGTAATGTTAATTTTCCTCCGATAGACACGATCGATATGACTGAAATAAAATTCTACAATTCCGTTATATTTATGTCCGTAGCCGTTGCGATAGCTTCTGCAATAAACCTTGCAATGCTTTTCAGATACATAATAAGATCCCGTGCTAAACAGACTGCTATATTCATGCTGTGTGGCTGCACGTCAAATAAAATAAGACGGATGTATATAGCCGAGATAGGTATGATATCAGTGACGATATATGTGATATTTGCATTGGTATTCAATTATGCGCTGCTTCCTAAGCTTACTTTGTTTTTTGAGTATATCAAGGTCGCATATAATTTCAGGGTATATATGACCATATTTGGAATATATATTATTTCTATTTATTTGTTCCTTAACATTGTGATATTGTTTACCAATAAAAGATCCCCTGTGAAAATGATGAAAGAGAGGGGAAAATAATATGATAAAATATGGTTTAAAAGAATTTGCAAGAAATATCTACAGCAATATTTTTATCGCTGTTCAGCTCGCCATTGCATTTATTATAATGACGGCGGCTGTTTCTTCTGTTCTTTCAAGAATAGAGATGTATACTCCTGTAAAGAAATACTTTCCTGATGGCAAGGGACTATATATATGTAATATATATGATACTGCTCCTCTTGACAGTGAGCTTAAAAATATTGATGATGTGGAGTCGGTGACAAGCGGATATGATACAAGCTTGTATTATTCTCCGTCATCAAAAGATCTATCTAATGGACTTGGTGACGATAGAATGAGCGTTAATGCTTTATCTGAAGATATGATAAAGTCATTTACGCCGCAGATGAGTTCGGGAAAATGGCTGTCTAATGCGTCGGCTAACGGAGATCTGATACCTGCTGTTGTGACTGAAAACAGCAACTACAAAACGGGTGACATAGTTACCATTATGCACAAAGAGAAAGTAGGGGAGATGTCCCCTGATGATGAGGATTTTGACTATGCTGATCCTTATAAGTATGAGTATGTTAAGAACAAGGTGGAAATTGTCGGTGTCATAGCTGACGGCTCACAGTTGCTGGGGTTTTCATCTGCATATTTAGGCACTGAGGATAGTATAAAAGAAAAGCCTGATTTCAGAGATCTTTATGCTAATGTCAATAAGCATGGCAACATGATGCTGATAGTTCCGACAGACTGTCTTAAAGATATAAACTGTAAAATATATCCTTGCGGCAATCAAATAGTAACGTTAAAGGATAATGTAAGCAATGAGCGTTTTAAGGAGCTTGAATTATACCTGAGGGATTATGGCAGGGTTTTTGACTTTGAGGATTTCAGAGAAAATTCGCTTGTCTATATTAATGGTCAGCTTATCAAGCTTGTTCCAATGCTTATATGCGTGATAGTTCTTGTTATTGTAAGCTCAGTTTCGGCTTCGGCAGTGAACATAAAAAAGAGACTTGGAGATTATGGTATCTATTATCTCTGCGGAGCAAAGTGGAACGCATATATCAAGATAGATCTTGTGTGTGATCTTATGACCGCAGTTATGGCAGCCGCCATTGCAGTGTGTATTTCAAATGTTCTTACTATGAGCGAATTTATGGGAAATACAGTGATAAGTTTTGGTTGGCTGCACTTGATTGGCTGTGTATGTATCGTTATCTTGAACATTCTGATCTCACTTTTGATACCGGGCGTTATAATGAGACGAAATACACCAAATGAGATCTTGATGATAAATGAATAAGAGAGGCATTATAATGATAAAGCTTGATAAAATAATAAAGATATATAATCCAAAGAAAGCCAATGAATATGAGGCTTTGCATGGGGTATCATGCGAGATATCAGACGGTGAAATGGTAGCGATAATTGGAAAATCAGGCGCAGGAAAATCCACACTTTTGCATATCCTTGCCTGCATAGACAGCTATCAGAGCGGTGAGTACACAATTGACGGCACTTTGGTAAAAAATTTATCAGAGGGGCAGTATGCACAGATAAGGAATGAAAAGATAGGCATTGTAATGCAGGACTTTGCACTTGTTGAGGATTTTTCTGCCCTTGAAAACGTATTGATTCCATTGGATTTTGCAAAGAAAAAGATAAAGAATAAAAAAGAAAAAGCTCTTGAAGCATTAAAAGCTGTTGGTATGGGGGATCTTTCTAAGAAGCCTTGCAACAAGCTTTCGGGAGGACAGAAGCAGCGTGTTGCTATAGCCAGAGCAATTGTCAACGAGCCTGCCATGATACTTGCGGACGAGCCTACAGGAGCGCTGGACACAAAGACCTCGGCCGAGATAATGGAGCTTTTCAAACGCCTTAACAAAGAGGGAAAAACAGTCGTTATCGTTACTCACGATCCAAAAGTCGCAGAACAATGCAGTCGTGTTATCGAAGTGTCTGACGGTAAGATCATATAGAAAAAATCCAATTCCCGCACATCAAATGCAAAGATCGCATCGTAATATCGGCTGTTTAGCGTGATATGCAGTGGGTGTGACATATCCTAATAATATAATTCGAACTTTTTTATCTTTCTTTTCTTTATATCTGTTTAATAAGAGTAAAATTGTCAGAAGTAAAAAAATGACCGCACCCGTGAAAGGTGCGGTCATTGATTTTTTTGTATGGCGAAGCGTTAGTTTTGGTTTGGTCTGTATGTTTTTGCCATGCGTGAGAAGTGTGAAAGGAGCTTGCTGTCAATGAACTTGCTTACTGCTGTGATGGCAGGTCTTGCACCTGATTTGACGTTGTAGGTGTCGGCTGTTATCTTATCTACCGCCTTTGCAAGCTCGTCTGCACTGAACAGGGAGTCCATATTCAGCTCAGGGTGAAGCCTTTTGATGACTTTTATTTCGCTCGCAAGCCGTTTTTCAACTATCTTTCTGTACACCGATCTTGATATCTCGCTGAAAGTGTATTTCTGTGAGAAGCGGTTGATAAGTTCGACGTCAAAATAGTCGGAAAGGTCGCTTATGAGTTGTGTTTCCGATGTGCTGTCTGAGTTGAATCCAATGCTTCTGCTCTTTGCGGTACAGCCTGCGTTGGTGGTGGCTATTATTATGGACTTTGAGAAGTCTATAACGTTTCCTTGACTTGTGGTGAGAATGCCCTCGTCAAAGACAGACATGAATAGTCTTTGCACGGATCTGTCGCACTTTTCAAACTCGTCAAGGAGTATCACCTGATAGGGATTTGAGCTTATCAAAGGGCAGTTCAACATTGCTGTCGCTTCCAAGATAGCCTGCAGGCGAGCCTATAATGCGGTTTATGCCTGCGTCATAATAGAATTCCGACATATTCAGTGTGATAGGTTTCTCGCCTGCACAGTTTTTGGCTATTATCTTTGCGACCTCTGTTTTGCCCACCCCGCTTGGTCCGATAAAAAGCATTGTAAGCGGTCTTTTGGTCGGTCTTATGTGGAGCGAATGAAGTTTCAGCACGTTGACAAGGTCGTCTATGATAGCTTCCTGACCGCAGACGGCTGAGAGGTCACGGTGAAAGGCTCTCTCGTTAAAGGCGTGGGGCGTGCTGTGACCTGATGTCATGCGGAAAGCTGTTTCTTTTATATGGCGGTCGGTGAGAGTAATTTTCATCTTCTTGTCAGAAGCGTTCTTCACCACGGCGGAAGCTATGGAGCGGTCAAGTAGCGTTATGGCATTGTCAGGGCGGTGTGAGCCTGAGTAGCAAAATTCGTCTGCGATATCAACAATGTGCTCTGCCTTGCTTCTGCTCAAAGCGAATGAGATGTTATAGTGGTTTGCAAAATGCTCGTTCATACTGAGAAGGATCTCCACTGTCTGCTCGTGGTCTGCTTCGTCAACTATTATCTTTGTCATACGCCTGCAAAAGGCAGGGTCGCTGTCGATGAGATTTGCTTCCTGGGTCGTTGTCGCTCCTATGAGCTTTATTTTTCCACGGCTCAGAGCAGGCTTCAAGATCTGAGCGACGATCCGATATGCCTTTTCCTGAAAAAGCATATGTATTTCGTCGATAAACAAAATTCGCTTCTCGTCCTGGTCGCTCATATAGTTTATGAGCATTTTGACCTTATTTTCAAGGTCGCCCATAAGGCCTGAATCTGCCACGATATCAGAGAGCTGTAAAGCATATATCTTATAGCCTTTGAGCTGTGGTACGATGTTCTCGCTGTTTTTGAGCCTGTAGGCAAGCTCCTCTACTATCTTGGTTTTTCCACAGCCTGCAGGACCGCAGAGAAGTGCGTTGGGCTTGTCAGAGCTTATGAGAACAGACATCATCATAGAGAGTATGTTCTCTCTGAATTTTGTTTCTGTCTTTCTTGCTTCGGCAAGGTCGAAAAGCATTGTTTCGGGGTCAAATACCTTTGCTGTAAATGGATTTTGTCTCGTGTTTTGAATCTCCACAGGATCAGGCTCGTAAAGCTCGTCCAGTGGGTCAAAATCATCGTCCTCGGAGATGTTGATACAATCATACGCCTCATATTTCTTGATGTATTCTATATCTTCTGTTTGTGGCATTTTTATTCCACTCCTTTCTTGGTGTTTTGTTGACGTCTTCTGCGCCTTTTGAAATTTTCACGCATACGGGCAATGCTGAACGGCGCTAATATCAGCTCCTCAAATATTATGTATGCGCAGTTGCTTGGAATAGTATCCCTCACAGTGGCGAGCATTTTGCCCACTGTACAGCCACCATGATCTTCATTTTGGTAGTTCCCCGACCACGCTTTTTGATATGATAATACTCTGTGCAGTCACATTCCAGACAAACAAAACCTTATGGAAAACGCAATTCAAATAGAAACTCAAGGCATTTGTCTTTTGAGTTCAATTTCATCTAAAAAACTATGATGCTGAGCTTGCTTTTGAGTGTGTTTCTTTTAGGCATAACGATTTTACCTCACTTTTTGTTGTTATGCCTATATTATATCATACTATCTGTCCGTTTGTCTGGACTTTTGCTTGCTGAGAAAAAGTGATAGTCATAAAGAAAAATAAGGATCGTTGGTTATATAGACAAGAAAATAAACAGGCTTTTGGGAGAGAAAGAGATACAAGGGCTTTATGACGGGCTGTCAGGCAAAAGAAACGATCAAGAGGGCTATAACTACAGAGTAGCTTTTGTGAAAGGTCAGCGCAGAAATGATATCTGTTGTACCTTATGGTATCAAGACTGCACGGCTTATGAAAAAGCACCGCTGACATACTTTGATATGTGTGTTTTTGACGCTGTTTGCACTATATGGAATAATAACAGAAAGGAGTTTTATCTCAACACCATATGGGAACTTCTCAGCGGAAACGAGGACATTAGATTTTCACGAAATGCACTTAAAGACAAGCTAAGAGAAAGCGTGGAAAAGCTCCAAAGGCTTAGGATTTTTATAGCAGGCACTGAAAATGCTCCGCAGGAAGTCGGTGACAACATAGGGGAGAGATTTCTTAATGTACAGAGAGGTCAGGATACCAATGGCAGAGAAGTCTATGAGATAAGATCCTGCCCGAGGTTGTGGACATATGCAGTGGAAACACAGGAGGGGCAGATAGCACGAGTGCCTTTATACAAACTAGACGGGCGGAGATATTTCAAGATGGACAGTGGGCAGGACGGTTTCGATTGTTCTAATATCTCAGCGCTGTGCGACCTTTTGAATGACCCCGATGAACGTATTAAGATCATCAGGAGAATGAAAAAAGAGTCAATACTTGACCCGGAATACAAATGCAGCATATGGAAAGTTGTTTTGCATTTTTATCTTGCCCACAGGCTGTCCATAATAAAAAGAAAGAACAAGATGAGATTTATAAGCTATGATACGATAGTGAAGCTTATGGAGGACTATCTACCTGAAAGTCTGAAAAACGGCAAGAAGAAGGAATTGCTTCGCCAGTGGAGCTTTTGCTATATGACGTAGGCGACCCTGCCCAGGAAAGAGTATCATTGGTGGGTCTGCGAGGAATATTTTGACGAAAAAACGGATAGTCCGGTGGGGATAGTGATAAAAAGGAAAAAGCTCGAGAGGTGGTGATATTGAGAGGTGATAAAAGCAAGGCTCGGCTTTTTTCCCTATCTTCGTGTGGCTTTTTTGTGTATTCATACAAAATATTGGCGTTTGACGCAAAATGTCAGGATAACCCATTGACGTGTCGTGCATAAATTGGTAAAATGATATCAGAGTGTTTATATACAGCCATTTTTTTCGTTGTACTCTGCGAGATGCACCAATTGTTGTGCATTTCGCGTGATATAATTATCTCATAAAATAAACAAGGTGCTTTTATCATGAGTACATAACATGGTTTAATAAAATATGACAAGCGTCAGCAGCGATATTGCAAAACGCATAACTACAGCGAGTCGCTGTGGAAGTTTCAGGGAATAGTAGCTTTATCAAAAGCTTTTTCACCGAATCGGATTTAATTCCATTAAATAAAATTCGGCTCCAAAGCATTTGAATCTTGTGCTGACGCTTGTTATTATTTTTTTGAGGTGACAAAATGAATGATATTGATAATGATATCATAAGGATCTCAGAGGAGCTTGATGTTCCTTTAAAAAAGCTTTATATGCTTAGCAACAACCGAATACGCTATCATAAACGAAATCAGAAAAAGTGTTATTCGAATTACCGCAAGGTGATAATACATCGTGGCAGAGGGCATAAAAACAGGGTGTTAAAAGTGCCGAACGAATATCTCAAGCTCGTTCAAAGAAGGATACTTGAAAGGTATCTTTACACGCTGTCCGTATCTGAGTATGCCACTGCATATTGCAAAAACTCTTCGCTTTTGAAAAATGCAGAGCCGCATATTGGTCAACAGAGAGTGCTTAAACTTGATGTTTCAGGCTTTTTTGACAGCATTGATTTTGGCAAGGTCTATGGGGTCATGTGCGAGCTTGGATTTTCTAAGCCTGCTACAACGCTGCTGACAAATATATGCACTCATAACAGCATACTGCCACAGGGTGCGCCAACATCTCCGCAGATATCGAATTTGGTGATGAAAAGATTTGATGAGAGGATAGGCAAGTGGTGTGGAGAGCGTGGCATAAATTACACAAGATACTGTGATGATATGACATTTTCAGGTGGAAAAGCTGTGCTTAACGCCAAAGAGATAACGCAACTTGTGAGCAGGGCGTTGTGGAAAATGGGTTTTAAGCTGAACATGAAAAAAACGACGCTTATCGGTTCATCGCAACGTCAGCAGGTAACGGGGATAGTAGTCAACGAAAAGGCGCAGATCTCGTCGAAACAGCGTCGGGAGATACGTCAGGAAATATATTACTGTGAGAAATACGGAGTTTCCCAAAGCCTGTTTTTCAAAGGTGCTGACATTACGCCTGAGAAGTACATAAATTCGCTGCTGGTCAGGATATCCTTTGCATTGCAGATAGACCCTGCGGACGTGAAAATGCGAGAGTATTTCAAGGCGGCGAAAAAACTCAAGAGTGAGGTGTGCGGGGGAAAGTAGGGCAGAACATGGAAGGTATGAAACTTCAGATAACAAAAGCTCGGAAACAGCACAATGTGCTATCTCCGAGCTTTAAACTTTGGTGATCCGTACGGGAATTGAATTAAACCGCACACCTGATGTGGTCTTTAGTAAAATGCGAAAAAGCCCGATTTTGCGGCGTTTTTGAGCAATGCAATTGTAGTGATTTTAAGCCGATTTCGGTGATTTTTAGCACAAATAAGTGGCAAACAAGTGGTTGAAAGTGGCGCATTTCTACCAGGAAGAGTACCGTATGCGTAATGACAGCAGGCGGTCGTTTTTTTATTAATACTGCTTTTTTGTGAGATCAGAAACCAATTGTTTTCCATCTTCTTTCTCTTCTTCAAATAATTCCATAGCAATAGCTTCACGATCACACTTTAATTTATCAAGTATAAAACTATGTCATAATTCAAAACTTTTAATCACATCATCCCGTGTGAATGCATAAACTTCATATGTCGTTTGGATGCGGTGCAGATTTATTCGGCAGATTGTACTAAATTTTCGCAGGCATACTAGCGTATGTCATGGGAATTTTGGACAATATGACGGATAAAGATTTGCCGCAGATAAGCCAACAGAATTTAGAGATGACCACATATTAAGGAATCACTGAATAAATCACAGTACTATATTATAAGTTTTAAGTATATCGTCCTTTTTAGCGTAAAATGCTTCGATAATACTATGATCCGGCGAAAATATCTCATTATTGCAACATTCTGAATAAACATATTCTTCTTTCATAATCTTGCTCTCCGTTTCATCAAGACACAGCCAGCTTATCTGATAACCGTTTATCCTGTAAACAGTTTTTTCTTTAAAATCAAGAGTCTGCGCAATTATGAGATATTTCTTCCCTGGTACCATAAAATTCATGCCGCCAAAATCCAGCGAGAATAGTTTTTCAGAAGGTGTCTCTATCTCCATGTCCTCAGCATTCATTAACCGCTCTTTGAACTCAGCCTCTGTTTCGTAGTGAAAGCCGCCTTTGATTTCAACATCAATGCTGTCTGTTTTGATATTACCCTTTATGACCTTATCCACATCAAGGGTGCAGAAGGTACTGCCCTTTGAAAAGGAAAAGCTGTCCTGTGGAGTTCCTACAAATATGGCTGTTCCGTAAAGCCCAATGCCGTAGTCTGCATTCTCACTGTCAAACTGAGAAAAGCGATCATACAGTTCCTCTGTATCATGGATCACAGCAATATAGTCACAATTGCTGTTATGTATCTTCTCGATAGTGTCCATGCGGGTTATTCCTACATCCTCTGACAAGCCCCTTGCATGTAAGCAAAGCAGAAGGGTGACTGCAATCAAAGCCGCCTGTAAGGTCAAAAATACTTTCATATCATTCCTCCCGGACAGCGCCATTGTCAACTCTGAATATCTTATCGCTCAGAAGGGCGATATCCTCCTTGTTGTGACTTGCAACACAGACTATTGCCCCTCGCTTTGCCTGTGCAGAGATCAGCTTTCTGATTTCGTCAACACCGCTGTCATCAAGACCATTTGTAGGTTCATCGAGGAGCAGCACATCGGGTTCCTCCATAATAGCCTGTGCAATAAGTATCCTCTGCCGCATACCGAGGGAATATTTTCTGATCGGGCGCTTATCGTCGGGATCAAGCCCTACCTCCGAGATAGTCTCACGAATTTTGTCTTTGCTTATCTTCTTTTTTATCCCTGCCAGCAGCTTCAGATTTTTATATCCCGACAAGTCCGGAAATAGTCCTGCATTTTCAATAGCAATACCCACACTGGGCAGAGCGTCAATGTCCTTGTGCAGCACCTTGCCGTCTATCTCAATGCTGCCGCTTGTAAGATGTATAAGCCCCGATATCGCACGGAAAAGCATGGTCTTACCGCTGCCGTTTCGCCCTACAAATCCGTAGATATTTCCGCCCTCCAGTGTAAGAGACACATTGTCGATCACTGTGCTGTTTTTGAATTTTTTAACTGCATTTTTAACTGTTATCGTTGACATTTCTATCCCCTCACACTAATATCTCTTTGTTGTTAAGGCTAACATCAGATCTGTTCACATAGGTGCAGAATATGACACACACCGCAAATAAGATCACTCCCATTACTATTACTGACGTTACAATGCTCCGCCTGTTTTCTGACATATTAAAAATGACAGCCAAAGGGTTTATGTTTTTTATGAGGGTATTCTCAAAGCCGTACCTTGCAGATATAACAAAGGCATAATGTGCTGCCGCTCCGACAGATAATCCGATAGTACTGCCGAACAATGCCGAGAAAAGATTTGTGGTGGTAATAAGTATCCAAATGTACAGTATCATCATCATGGTTATCCCAACTATTTTTCCTATATCCCCGGGCTGATTTGCAACGCCCATTTTGGCAGTCATTAACCATATCACAACCACGTTGACAAGGACTATAACAGCGCTCTGCAAATATATACGAGCCGAGTTTTTGACGAACCATTTTGTTCTCTTGTTCTCTCGGATAAAAACATAAATATCGCTGACGTTCAGGTTATCAGACATGGTATGTCCGAACATAAAAAGATAGACAACAGCCACAGTCAATGTGTACAGCATAAAGGGCAGGCTTGCATCACGAAGTGCTGTAAAACCGAAAGCGTTTCCGATAAACAAAAGATCAAAACTCTCATCGTATTCTCCCAGACTGCGCTCTGCGAGAATGTTGAAAAAATTACGACCGTTGAATATCAGTGACAATGGGACAATAGATGCGATCATTAGAAGCATTTTCTTCATTCTCTCACTCCCTAGATATAGTCTTTTCTGCCACAGAAAAGCAGCAGAGCCGAACTCACGACTATCACCGCACCCATAGCAATGAAAAACGCTAAATAGTTCACTCCACTCCTGCCGTCACAGTAATAGTAAGTAACATATTTGAATGGATCGAGTGCGGTATATTTTTTATCTATATCATCATTCATGCTGTAGTTTTCAAGGAACTGCATTATGTTTATGATAAGAAATCCGACCCCGAAGGTCAGCACTTTGTTCCTTCTGCAAAACACCGAACAGGCAAGAGCAAGCACCCCGAACACTCCCGACATCAGAGAAAACATAAAAGCATGAAGCATACTGTACAGAAAGGGCGCAGCCGCCAGCAGTTCTCCAAAGGGAGCATTGGGGTAGTCTGTGGCACGCATAACGCCGAAGCCGTTAAAACGCCAGTTCGGGTTGAATAGATTTGCTCCCATGGAATTATCGAAGATGAGATAATTAAGACAGCCGTTTATCATCAGCGGAACGAAAAATATCAGAAATGAGCCGATAAATGCAGCTGTGATCTTTGATATGATGTACCTTCGTTTACCGCAGTAGGCACACAACAGAGTATCCGTGTTGGCTGCCTTGTCGGTAAGTATCGAAAAAGAAAAGGGCAAAGCACACAGGAATGGGAACAGCAGCTCAAGATAGCTGAGCAGTCCTGAGGGTACACAGAGGATAAATGCTTCAAAGGAAGTTATGACCGACGATGGGTCGTTCCCGGGAAAGCCGTCTCCTTCCATTCGTAGGGCGGTAACACCGTATGAACTGAAAACAACCTCTAAGAGACATATCATCATCATTGCCGAAAAGCCGAACATAAAGCCCTTTTTGTTAAGCATTATTTTTGTTTGGGTAAGTATACTTTTGATCATATATTTGCCTCCGTAGGTTTATATTAATACATAGAGGAGAAGATTCACTTCTCCTCCGATGTATTATCCTTACATAAACCTGAATTCACCAGACACCTTGCATTTGCAGCCTGAAGTCTTGTTCTTAACATATCCATAATAGGTTTTATTACCTCTGCACATGGATGAATCAAACGAATATAACTGGTTAGTGTTATATACATCAACATAATCGGAATAGCCCCCCGTCTTAACCTTAAATCGGGGTGTTCCTTTGCTATAGCCGCTTACGCTTGAAATTGATGTTGCCCATACACCATACGCATAGTCAATTGAATAGCCTGATGTAGTTGTAATAGGGTTATAGTCGTCAGAATGTGCAAGTTCATTGCTGAACGAAGCTGTACCATAAGCGTTTACACCTATAGCCGACATCGATGCCATCATCATAACAGCAGCACCCATAGCTGCAATTCTCTTAACGATCTTTTTCATATTAAACGTCCTTTCTCAATATAAGTGTAATTTTCTTTAAGTTTTGTTGCAGAGTATTTTAATTTCATCATATCACACAATTATTGCAATGAATAATTGTGCAAAATAAATATTCACATCTTCATTGGATTCACCAAACCTTTCTATTTTTATTACACCAGTTATGTATCAGAAAATCAACGTTCCGCTGTTGACTTCCAGATACTCGTATTTACTTCCGCTGTAAACATATACATGAGCTTCAGTACGATATTTTCTTCCTGATACCGCCGATGAATAGGTATCGCTGACGTATGCGCTGCGTCCGTTCACTGCTTTTGTAACAACATCAACATTACTCCAAGCACCGTTTGAATATTCCTGTAGATACAGATAAATGCTTATCTTTGTTGCTGTGGATTTGCCCTTAGCATCACATTTATAAGCTATATTTGAGCCTGAACGATATACACTTGTACTAACATTGTCTGTGTACAGATACATTAATTCTATACCCGGTTCTACATAATCGATTACGCTATTCGCCGAAACACTCATACTAAGCGAACACATCATAATGCATATAGCCATTATCGCAGAAATCATTTTCTTCATAAAAAATGTGCACTCCTTTCCTCAAAATTTTGTTCCCTTTATATACTGAGATACAAGTTTGAGTAAATTTGTACACACTTTTCGTAAAAAATATTTTATTTTGTAGGATTAACCGAATTTGCCATTTCAATTATGTCATTTTTGCACAAATCTCCGTTTATGGAATATACATAATCTCCATCATTCCAAACAATGATAGATGAGTTGTCATCATAGGATAAAAACGCTTCACAGCCTGATACGGTAACATATTCTGTTTTCCTATTTTCAGTATCAATATTATGGGTTGCCGTTAATGGACTTTGAGAATAAAAAATGATTTTATTTTTGAAACGATAATCAATGCCTAAATGTGCGATATCCTCAATTCTGCTTTCTTCTACAAATCCTTTTGGAATAAACGTCGGCTCATAATAGATAAATTCATCGTTCATATCATCTGCGGGAATAGCTCCTTGAACAGCATGCACATCAGCGTTATTTTCATTTTGCGAGACAAACAAACCTACGAACCATTCTCTTAACTGTGGAACAGCGGCAACTGTAATTGTACCCATCATTAAACCTGCCGCTATAATAAAAATAGTCTTCCTCAGAGTTGTTTTTATCAACGGATAATATGGTCTGCTTCTGTCCTTTATGAGCCTGTTTACTTTCTTTTTGTAAGTCTCTGAAAAATCACATTCGACATCTGCGATAGATTCCATTTCTCCTGCACACGGCAGTATTACCGCTTGTTCGATAGCTCTATACAATGCTGTATTTTCATTCACTAATATCACCTCGTAATTTTTCAAACAAAATCTGTTCAGCCTTTCTCAGATATTTATATACAGCGTTCCGTGAAACTCCCATAAGTTTGGCGGTTTCATCGGCATTGTGTCCGTAATAATAAAAATATGTAATTGCGACTTTGTATTTTTCTTCCAGTTCGCTGATTGCCTTAGATAAATCGGCAACATTATAATCGTTAAATTCATCGGCGGAAGGAATATCTCTCATTTCTTCATGAATGTCATTGTAGAAATGCTTTTTTTCTTTGTTATAAAGTCTATAAGAAGCGTTTCTAATAGTTATAATCAAGTAAGCTTCCATTTTGTACACGGGTAAATTGTGAATTTTATGAAAATTATCGGCTATTCTATAAAATGTTTCCCATACAGCTTCTTCCGCTAATTCATGTGATCTTAAAATCTTAAACGACTCGGTATATAGCTTTTTTTCAAACTTTTTTACTAGTTGTTCAAAACTTTTTTTATCTTCATCATCGTTTATCAATGCCAGACAAATGGCTAACATAATATCACCCCTTTAACTTCATTTGTTAGTATATAACAAGTATATCACTAAAAGTTAAATATTTCAAGCGTAAAGATACAGAAAACTCAGACTTAGCCACATGTAAATTCTTCAGCCAATCGGAATACTCATAACGGGTAATATCCTTGCCCTGCTTGCAGGTGCGCCTATCGTCAGCCTGACCCGATCGTCCTTTCCTTGGAGGTTCCATGCCACATAACCTGTACAAACTCGCAGAGCTTAACTGTTGTTCAAATTCATCGTTTGTAAATTCCGGTGAGGTCATAGCGGAATGGTAAAGTTTCTCTGATTTAGCCAAAAGTGTTCGCTTCTCGGCATTTTTCTCTTTGGGCTTTTTCTTGGCAAAATCCATCTGATTGCACGTTCTGTTTGGATTTTCAGGCGAAGGCATATCGCAGTATTTTGTCTTATAGCCGCCGTTCACAATAAAAAATCTGTTGCAGTTCAGACACCTGCGTATCTGATGCCCGACCATAAGACCTTTGAAAAAATCAACTTTCAGAAGCGATTGCAGTCGCTTGGCGTGGTAATATTCGGCAATAAGATACTCTCCGCTGCCCTCTGCCTTCTCTCTCGGAACAAGGTTCATATCGAGATTGTCGGTAAGATCATAGCTCATCCATGGGTCATTGATTGGATTGGCTATTTTCTTGTACGAAAGGCGAAGCACCACGAGGAGTAGTATTCCGTTGACACCAAGAAGTTCACAGAGGGCAGATTTCGTTTGCATGAGCTTACCCGTGAGATGTGCCTGGAGCTGATCGAGTATATCACCCTTGATGCCTATGTGGAGGGGCAGCCTCGTGAAATCTACATCTACTACAAGCTGCTCGACGAACCTCTGAAAGATAAAAGAAGCCTATTTAAAGGCGTATTTACGTTATTTACCCAGCATATGAAAGTGTGTTACTATTTGGCAAGACGACAACGCTTTCTGTCTACAGTCATATGTTTCAGGAGTATCAGGTCAAAGCTTGCGATGCTGTTGCAAACGCTTTGAAGTTCAATAGCGGCTCATAACAGCAAAAAATCTGAAGTCGGAGCTTCGGATTTACATACTTATTTTGCAGAAAAATACTTCGATTTTGCGACGTTTTTGAGCAATGCAATTGTAGTGATTTTAAGCCGATTTCGGTGATTTTTAGCACAAATAAGTGGCAAACAAGTGGTTGAAAGTGGTGCATTTCTACCAGGAAGAGTACCGTATGCGTAATGACAGCAGGCGGTTAATTTTTAATTAAAAGCTATGCGACGAGGGCAAGCTTGTGTGCGAGATTGACAAGAGCGAGCCGCCTCGGCATTGTTATGTGGCGAGAAGGATGTAGTACTTCATAGGCATATCCATAGCAAAAGGCGGACTAAACATCCGCCTTTTTGTTTGTTATGACAGTTCAGAAAGTGATCTCATCACAAGGTCAATATCCTTGCTTTCGAGCTCTTGTATGATATGTAAATACGTTTTCTGTGTTGTTGTCATGCTTGCGTGACCAAGTCGTCTTGCTACACTTGCGATTGAAACGCCCGCAAAAAGTAAAAGCGAGGCGTGGGTATGACGAAGTCCGTGTACCGAAATAACAGGTACATTAGCTTTTTTACAGTGTCTTTCCAAAATGTCATTGACTGTTGAATTGTATATTTTCGAGCCGCATTTGACAAATATCGGTTCGTCTCCGGGCAACTTCTTAACCAATCTAGAGAACTGAATTACCGTCATCCAGTCCATCTGTATCTTACGTACGGATGACTGATTTTTGGTAGGCAGAAAACCGCCGTCACCTTTATAATTCCATGTCTTGCTGACAGATAGTGTCTGACGCGGAAAATCAAAATCTTTGGGAGTAAGTGCAAGCGCTTCCGAAAAACGCATTCCTGTCTTGGCAACAAGAAGAATAAACCAGTCCCAATTAATTTCAGGCTCAAGATTAAGAGTGTTAAGCAGTGTATGCAATTCAAACTGATTAAGGTACTTTACCTTCTTTGCTTTGGGCGGTCTGCCTTTAATAATTACTTTGCGCGTCGGATCACGCTCGATTAAACCCTCATCCACCGCGTCAAGTATTGCACATTTCAGCTGATGATGAAAATCCATCGTAGTCTGTTTCTCGTGGTAAACCGCATAATCATTTATCAACTGCTGATATGTGATTCTCGAGAGTTCATGCACCTTTAAATCGGGTGCTAAACGCTTAAGCCAGGACTGCGTCATAAGATACTTGTCCATCGTGACCTTGCGTATTGCTCCCTCCTTGTAAACTCTTATCCACTGTGCATAATATTCATGGAATAAGGCGTCCTTGGTGATTGACTTTAACATTTTATACCTCCTATTATTTCGGCTTATAGCCGTTTTTAACTGGTTTTATTAATTGAATGAATAATTGCAAACAAATTTACTGACGCTTGGGAACAGCGTGAGTTTGGGGACGAGAATGATTTGATAACTGGCTACCCATTTGAAAGTGATTGTTTTTCTGAAACAGGTATAAACTTAATCCGAGGAATGAATGTAAAAAGAGGTTATATTGATTTATCAAATGATATTTGTGTGAAATGGACTTCTTCAAAAGGATTAGAAAGTTATTTGCTGAAAGAAAACGATATAATAATTCAAATGGACGGAGCTTTAATAGGAAAAAGCTACGGTATAATCAAGAAAAAACACTTACCAGCATTATTGGTGCAACGTGTAACCAGAGCAAGAATAAACAATGAGATTGCTGATTCTGACTTCATGTATCAAACAATTCAACGTGATTTTCTAACATATATAAGCATGAATAAGACGGAAACCGCTGTTCCGCATTTAAGTTTAAATGACATTAAGAATTTTGGAATTATGGTTCCGACTTTATTAGAGCAAAAGATGATAGGTTCTTTTTTTGCAAACCTCGACCGCCTTATCACCCTTCATCAGCGTAAGCAAAAAAACAGGAGCCAAGAATGAATCTTGACTCCATACGGCTCACATTATGTTATTATTCATTAGTTGAAATTTCAAAGCCGCCGCTCAGGATGAACTCTCTTAAAAGTTTATCCAGCTTTGAGCGAACCTTTCGCTTGGGGATTTCGGTTTTCTCTGCTTTCTCGAAATATTCTTTTGCCACATCAATATTAACCTGCTCAACAAGCTTATCATATCTACCGAAAGCATTTATATCCTCTTCCGTAACGTGCAATGACATGAACTTCTTCAAAGCAGTTTCGTTAATGCCCAGGTTTCTTGCAAAATTACAGAACTGGTCACTTTTTGCTCTTGACTGATATTCGGTGATGTAATCAAGAATTGTTTTGTCATCATCAATAACAAGCTCAGCATTCTGAATATCCTTCAAAAGAATGTTGGCATACTTCTGCTGATCTTGCGATAGGTTGGCAAATGATTTATGCAGCTCGTTTAACATGACATTTCGTGTTTGTTCATCAGTGCCGTCACCCATCATCTTGATATACTTTCTGAAACGGGAATTCATATATTCGGCATCAATTTTATCCGTAGAAAGCGACATCAGATAAGGTTCAATATCATACGGCTCATCGTCGGAACCGCCCGATCCACCCGTGCGCAGCTCTTTGTAACGCCTCAGAAGAATGTTATAAATGTTCTCATCAAATAAAAGCGTTACAATGTCCTTGTTTCCGTTATCGTCTTCAAATTCATAGTCACGTTTCTCCCAAACAAAGCCCTGAACCCTTGCCGATTCAAGGAATTTGTTGAGCTCCTTAAACAGTTTTGAAAACTTTCTTTTCTCCGTCACATCATCGGGAAGTCTTGAAAAAATCAGGGATTCCTGCAATCTTGAATATATCATTGATATCCGAAAAAGCAGCATTCATATTTTCAAGATTTTGTATGAGCTTTGCTACGAAAATGCCGTAAGGCTTTTGTCCCGAATATTGCTCGAAAGCATATTCTATAATATTTTTCATAGTGTATGGTCTGCGATAGTAACGAATGATTCCATGGGGCTTATCATCATTGAACACACGGTTTGTTCTCGAAAATGCCTGAATAATCATTTCGATATTTGACCACTTATAAAACTTATCCATATACAACGTGTTAAGCCACTTGGAATCGTAACCCGTAAGCATCTGATCTACAACAATGAGAATGTCAAGACACTTAGACGGCTCATTTTCTACAGCGGTATAGGGTGTTTTATGTGCCAATCTTGCACACACGTCACGCTTAAATGAGGCGTATCCCGAGATATTAAAGCACGTACCGAATAGACTGTTATAGTCTTCGAGCATCTGGGCTATACCATCAATTTTTTCGATAGAGCTTTCGTTGTTTCCATCGCTGGGATCAAAAACGGCAGTTGTTTTCAAACCGCAGTCACGCTGGGCAAACAATTTGTAATACTTGATTGCCTCGGGGATGCTGCTTGTTGCGAGTATTGCATGAAACTTTCCGTTGTGGCTCTGGCTCACCCAATTATCTAGAATATCATCAATTACTGCTTTTCTGTGTTCATCACGGTTATACTGTGCATCTGTAAGACATCCCTCGATACTTTCTAGCGAATCGCCGTCATCATCAAGCTGTTCTCCCATAGGTACGTCATACATCCAATGCATATAAATTTTTTTCTTGCTGTCATTGGCAAAGACTTCGGTTTCATCCTGTGCTTTTGCCTTTTCAAGTGCAACCGCTTTTCGCAGGTCTTTGTCTTTATATGTAGGCTGAGGAACGCTGTCAAATCCGAGGACATTGCCGTCACGCATACCGTCGGCAACCGTATACCTTGTGCCCTCAAGTTCATCGCCGAATACATCAGCTGTGGTGGAATCCTTTTTCTTGTTGATTTCAAGAATCGGAGTGCCCGAAAAACCTATGAAAATCGCGCGTGGGAATGTGTATTTTATAGATGAAAGCATACGGCCGAATACACTTCTGTGGCACTCGTCAACGATGAAAACAATACGCTTGTTATTAATTTTTTCAATATCATCATTGTTTATTCCGTCTTCTGCCTTGATACGGCTCATTTTCTGAATAGAGGTTACAATCAGAGTGTCGCCTACATTATCACTTTTCAGCTTGGAAATCAGCACTTCAGTATTTTCAGTTGACTGAACGTCATCTGTTTCATCGGCAAAACCTCTGTATTCACGCAGCGACTGCATTCCAAGTTCAATTCTGTCCATAAGGAAAACTACCTTGTCGGCATCCTTGGAATTTGCAATAAGCTGTGCGGATTTGAAACTTGTCATGGTCTTACCCGAACCGGTTGTGTGCCATACATAACCGCCGTAAATGCTTTTATCGTCCCACTTCATCTCACTGACACGACGGGAAATCTTACTTGCAGCATAATACTGATAGCTTCTCATAACTTTAAGTGTGTTGTCGGTCTGATCTGCAACCGTATAGAAACCTATCATCTCGTGCGCCATAGGAATTGACAAAAGCCGCTCGGCAATCATATTCCAATCATTAATCGGATTGTTATATTTATCTGCCCAATGAAAGCAGAAAGTTTTTCTGAACTTATCATCACTTCCTGGGTTGGCAAAATAGGTACATTCTTCGGGATTCATTGCAACAAACACCTGCACAAGTGAAAACAGCCCCGTAAACACACCTTCGTAGAGATATTTACGAATCTGATACTGTGCTTCACTGACAGGTACGTTGCTTTTTTTCAGTTCAACGTGAATGACAGGCATTCCGTTAATCAGCAGACAGAAATCGCCGCGGCGATTGGGATAAATGCTGTTCTTCGCCTTGAATTTCGGCTGCTGTGCAATCTGATAACGAGTTCTGCCTGCGGCTATTTCATTGCGGTCAAAGATTTTGAGCGATATCGTCTTCTTGAAATTGTGCGTGTCATTTTCGTTGTCACGGATAATCTGCACAGTTCCGCCATTAATAAATCCGTTTAGATTCAAAGGCGTGCGAAGCTTGGCTATCTGCCCCATAATCTGTGCCATTTCACCATCTGTCATCGGGAAATCGCCCAAACGGTCAATATCTCTGTTGTTTTCAAAGATGATTTTTGCCCAGTTATCAAGCAAATCTTTTTCGGTAGGATATTTTATTACGCCGTCTTTCCAGCCCTTTTCTTCCACAAGACATTTTATCAAGGCACTTTCAAACGCTGTCTCACTGTCAAATCCCATTAGTAGTCACTCCCTTATGCAGCATAATTACTGCTTTTCTTTTTTATTTTCTATCATGCGATCAATATTGTCGTATGCATCTTCAATTTAATCGATTTTCCTTACACAAACATCTTTTCAAGGCAAGATTTTTTGATATTTTTAAGTTTTTCAAGCTTACGCTGATGAAGGGTGATAAGGGAGTCGAGATGAGAGAAATAAGCTCCGATTTTCTTCTGTTCAGCAAGACTTGGAACAGATAATGCAAAATTAGCATACTCCTGAGCATTGACACCAGGCTGTCCGGAACGCTGAGAAGTGATACGAATATAGCTATCATAACTGTCTGTCAAAGTATTCTGAAACACAAAATCCGCATCATAATCGCTTTTGATTTTTGCTCGGATAAGGAAGCCTGCAAAATACAAATCACCGTCAGAACGGCGATAAATATAGGTTTTTCCTACACTCGCTCCGGTTCTTGCAAATAGAACATCGCCCTCTTGCAGTAAATAATCATCTGCGGTTGAAAAGTCTATGTCGGGTGATGTGAGATCATCTTGCAAGAATAGATGTGTCGAATCATCTATGTCTGTAATTCGTATATATTTATGCTTGCCGTCATATTCAGTGGCGGCAGCGTTTAGACCATATTCAAATGATTCTGAAATCTCGCCCAACTTACGCTGTTCCCAAGCGTCAGCTAATAAGCACGGCTATAAAAACACTTAAAAATATATATTTAGGAGGAAACTATGAATAAACAGCAACTTGCAAACAAAATATGGGAGTAAGCAAATAAAATGCGCTCCAAAATTGAGGCGAATGAGTACAAGGACTATATTCTTGGCTTTATTTTTTATAAATTTCTTTCCGATAAGGAAGTTGAGTATCTGAAAAAGAATGACTGGGAAGATGCAGATCTGTCCGAACTCGTTGAGGAAGATACCGACATTGTCGAACAGTGCAAGAAGAATATAGGCTATTTTATTTCATATGAAAATCTTTTTTCAACTTGGCTGAAAAAAGGCAAAGATTTCGATGTTTCCAACATTACAGATGCATTATCGGCGTTTGACCGTCTGATTGACAGCACTCACAGAAAAGTTTTTGACAAGATTTTTGATACTTTGCAGACCGGACTTTCTAAACTAGGTGAGACAAGCGGTGCAAGAACAAAGGCAATCAGTGACTTGCTTGGACTGATAAAGGATATCCCGATGGATGAAAGACAGGGATATGACGTGCTTGGTTTCATCTATGAGTATCTGATTTCCAATTTTGCAGCGAACGCAGGAAAAAAGGCAGGCGAATTCTATACTCCGCACGAGGTGTCGCTGCTTATGTCCGAAATCGTTGCAAATCACCTTAAAAGCAAGGAAAATATTGCTATATATGACCCAACCTCCGGTTCAGGCTCACTCCTTATAAATATTGGACGCAGTGCCGCAAAATATATGGATAGCGAGCAGGTTCAGTATTATGCGCAGGAGTTGAAAGAGAATACATACAACTTGACAAGAATGAATCTCGTAATGCGCGGAATTACACCGGCAAACATCTTTACAAGAAATGCGGACACCCTTGAAGATGACTGGCCGATTGATTTGGACAGCTATCCGCCTGTACTGCGTGTTGACGCCGTTGTTTCAAATCCGCCATACTCTCAGCCGTGGAATCCCGAAGGAAAGGACTCCGATCCTAGATATAGTGAATACGGTCTTGCACCAAAGAGCAAGGCAGACTATGCGTTTTTACTGCATGATTTGTATCATATCAAACCCGATGGAATTATGACAATTGTTCTGCCACATGGCGTTCTGTTCCGTGGCGGTGAGTAAGGTGAAATCCGTAAGAACCTTATCGAGAAGAACCAGATCGACACAATTATCGGACTCCCTGCAAATATATTCTTTGGAACGGGTATACCGACAATCATTATGGTTCTGAAGCAACAGCGTGGCGACTGCAACGACGTTCTGATTATTGACGCATCAAAAGGCTTTGAAAAGATTGGAAAGAACAACAAACTGCGTTCATCTGATATTAAGCGTATTGTTGATACCGTAAGTGCACGCAAGAATGTGGACAAGTTTTCAAGGACTGTCAGCCGTGAAGAAATCAGAAAAAATGATTATAACCTGAACATCCCACGTTATGTGGATTCTTCCGAGAATGCTGAAAGCTGGGATATTTATGCGTCTATGTTCGGTGGAATTCCTGCCAAAGAGCTTGATGGACTTTCGACTTATTGGAATGCTTTTCCGAACCTGAGAAGTGCGCTGTTTGGTGATAACGGTGCGGAGTATGTCCACTTTTCTGTAGAGGACATAAAAAAGGCTGTACACGAACATTCCGATGTAACCGGCTTTGCAAGCTTGTTTGAAACAGCTTTTGCAGATCTTGATACTTATCTTTATGATGAACTGATCGGCTGTGACCAGACCGCAATTAACACATCTAAGGAAGAAAGCACTCTTTCTGACAATATTTTTGCAAGACTTGCTGACATTCCTCTAGTGGACGTTTATGAGGCTTACCAGATACTTGATAACGAGTGGAGCAGAATCGCAATTGACCTTGAAATCATTCAGACAGAGGGATTTGGTGCTGCAAGACAGGTCGATCCCAATATGGTTATCAAGAGGAAAGACAATAAAGAAATCGAAGTTCAGGAAGGCTGGATAGGACACGTTATTCCGTTCGGTCTTGTTCAGTCTGCGTATTTTTTCGATGAACTTTCAAAGCTGAATGAATATGAAACAAGGCTCTCCAAAATTGCATCCGAATATGAGAAACTGCTTGACGGACTTAGCGAAGAGGACAAGTCAAGGGCTTTCGTAAATGATGACAAAACTGCTTTTGTTGCGGCGGAGGTTAAAAAGTCAATAAAGGTGAGAGATGTTGAAGACGAGATCATTGCTGTACTCAAGAAATATACCGATCTTGCCAAAGAGGAAAAGACTTTGAAAAAGCAAATCAAGGAAGACAATGCGGCTTTGATTATAAAAACAAAGGCGGCGATCGAACAGCTGACCGACGAGCAGATCAGAGAATTCCTGAAAGCAAAATGGATCACCCCTGTTGTGACCGAGCTTTTTAAGCTACCCGTTAATATTGTAAACGAGTTGATTTCAAAGCTTGAGGTGCTTTCCAAGAAATATGAAACCACTTTTGAAGAGGTTGACGAAGAAATCAAAGAGACCGAAAAATCACTTTGTACAATGATTGACGATTTAGTCGGCAACGATTTTGATATGCAAGGTCTGGCAGAACTGAAAAAACTGCTGGGAGGTGTGTAAAATGACGAAAAAATCGAACGTTCCAGCAATAAGATTCAAGGATTTCACTGATACTTGGGAACAGCGTAAGTTCTCGGAATTGACTGAAATTAGGTCTGCTTCAAGAGT
>ERZ1106976.117-NODE-117-length-86474-cov-9.455247_pt1 | contig 86474 bp, 83 predicted proteins | sample MGYA00403687_ERZ1106976 | MGnify/ENA primary metagenome ERZ1106976 (study PRJEB35170, sample SAMEA104062446) | human gut metagenome | biome: human gut; feature: human-associated habitat; material: faeces | place: Denmark | collected 2013-02-22 ... | reverse complement strand
TTTCATATTGCCTTAGGAGCGTTTTTTGTTGTAACGTGTTGTTCGGCTATTGCCTTAGGAGCGTTTTTTGTTGTAACGTGTTGTAACGTTTGGCAAATTCGCAGAGCCGACGGCAAGCGAAAAATACAGATGCGGCAGATACAATAAGTAGAATCGGTGCGAATGTCGTAAATAAGTCAGCATCACTATAGCCGGCATGCCGATAATCGAAGTCGCCAATGCCGATATGGCGAAAGCGAAGAATAAACGGACGAAAAGTAAGACGCATACTTAGGGCAAAATAAGCCTAAGCAGAAACATCGTAATATAATTGTGCAAAATTTAAACAATTGGTTTTTGCTTAGCGTCGAAAACAATGTGCAAATAAAATCCGCCTGCCGAAAGGTAAGCGGATTTTTCTATATGCGCTAAATTTTTAATACGTTAGCTCTGATTTTTGACATTTACAGTCAAAGCTCCGTCTTTTGCATCTACAATCAAAGTGGAGTTCGGCTCGAGATCGGATTCCAAAATCTTTTTTGCAAGGAGAGTTTCGACCTTGCTCTGGAGATATCTCTTAAGCGGACGGGCGCCGTATACGGGATCGTAACCGCCTTCGATAATAACGTCTTTGGCTGCATCGGTAACTTCGAGGTGAAGTCTGCGTTCTTCGATACGCTGAGCGAGAGATTTTATAAGCAAGTCGATGATGCCGGTAATATTAGCCTTAGTCAGCGGTTTATAGTATACGATTTCGTCAAGACGATTAAGAAATTCCGGACGGAAAGACTGCTTTAACAGAGCGGAAACTCTTTCTTTCGCTTCGTCGTTAATTTCGCCGCTTTCGGAGTCTATGCCCTCCAAAATTATGTTGGAACCGAGATTGGAAGTAAGGATTATAATCGTGTTTTTAAAGTCCACGGTTCTGCCTTGCGAGTCGGTAATTCTGCCATCGTCGAGCACTTGAAGAAGGATATTAAATACGTCGGGATGAGCTTTTTCTATTTCGTCGAAAAGCACTACCGAATACGGTTTTCTCCTTACCGCCTCGGTAAGATAGCCGCCTTCTTCGTAGCCTACATATCCCGGAGGAGCGCCTACAAGACGAGATACCGAAAACTTTTCCATATACTCGGACATATCGATTCGGATAAGGTTGTGTTCGTCGTCAAAAAGACATTCGGCAAGAGCTTTTGCAAGTTCGGTTTTACCTACGCCCGTAGGACCTAAGAACATAAACGAACCGATAGGGCGATCGGGGTCTGCGATACCTGCTCTCGAACGCATAATGGCTTCGCTGACTTTGGTTACGGCTTCGTCCTGACCGATTACACGTCTGTGTAATACTTCGGGAAGATGAAGCAGTTTTTCTCGTTCGCCTTCCATAAGTTTGGATAGGGGAATGCCCGTCCAACGAGATACTACTTTTGTTATTTCTTCTTCGGTTACCGTATCTCTGAGTAGGGTATTTTTATCGGTCTTTTCCGTCTTCTGCGCTTCTTCGAGTTTTTTGGTAAGATCGGGAAGCGTCGAGTATTTAAGGAATGCGGCATGTTCGTAGTCTGCGTTGCGCTGCGCTTTTTCTATGTCTGCATTTACCTTTTCTATTTCCGATTTGAGGTCGGACACACGATGAATATTCTGTTTTTCGTTTTCCCACTGAGCTTTCATTGCGCCAAACTTCTCTCTGAGGTCGGCGAGTTCCTTTCTTATTTCTGCAAGTCTTGCAGCGCTAAGCTCATCCGTTTCTTTTTTGAGAGCGGTTTCTTCGATTTCGAGCTGCATGATTTTACGAGAAATTTCATCCATTTCGGTGGGCATAGAGTCTATTTCGGTACGAATCATTGCGCACGCTTCGTCTACAAGGTCAATTGCTTTGTCCGGCAAAAATCTGTCGGTAATGTATCTGTTGGAAAGAGTTGCGGCAGCAACCAATGCACTGTCGTGGATAGTAACGCCGTGATAAACCTCGTAACGTTCTTTTAAACCTCTAAGTATGGAAATAGTGTCTTCTACATTAGGCTCGTCTACCATAACGGGCTGAAATCTTCGCTCTAACGCTGCGTCCTTTTCGATATATTTGCGATATTCGTCCAATGTAGTTGCACCAATGCAATGCAGCTCGCCTCTGGCAAGCAACGGCTTAAGCAAATTGCCTGCGTCCATTGCGCCGTCCGTCTTGCCTGCGCCGACTATAGTGTGTAATTCATCGATAAAAAGTAAAATTCTGCCTTCGCTCTTTTTTACTTCGTTTAGTACCGCTTTAAGTCTTTCTTCAAATTCTCCTCTGAATTTTGCGCCGGCTACGAGTGCGCCCATATCCAAGGCAAAAATCGTTTTGTCTTTAAGTCCTTCGGGAACGTCGCCTTGTACAATTCGCATGGCTAGTCCTTCGGCAATGGCAGTTTTGCCTACGCCCGGCTCGCCGATAAGTACGGGGTTGTTTTTGGTTTTACGAGACAAAATTCGTATAACGTTACGTATTTCACTGTCTCTGCCTATTACGGGGTCGAGTTTGTGCTGCTTTGCTCGTTCTACGAGGTCGAAGCCGTACTTGGACAAAACGTCATAAGTGTTTTCGGGATTGTCGGAAGTAATGCGGTCTGTCTTGACCTTTTTTAGTTGCGTGACAAAGTCATCCTTTGTGATTCCGCGCTCTCTGAACAAACTTTTTATGCCGTCGTCGGCATAGTCGAAAATGCAAAGCATGATGTGTTCTACCGAGGTGTAATCATCGTTCATGCTTTTTGCGAGCCTTTCGGCTGCGGTAAGAATTTTGTCGGTCAGGGGAGCGACGTAAACTTTGTCAGGTTCTCTGCCGCTGCCCGATACTGCGGGAATCTTGCTTATAAGAGCGTCAAGTCCCGACAATAGGGCGTCGGGTGATTTGCCCATCTTTTTTATGAGTTGTCCGATAAGACCGTTTTGCTGATCTATAAGTGCGTACAAAAGATGTTCGGGCATTATTTGTACGTTATTGTTTTCAATTGCGATGTTCTGCGCAGACTGAAGCGCTTCCAAGGCTTTTTGAGTAAGTTTGTTTGCATCCATAATTTTTTACCTCCTCTTTATATCGTTAGCAATCCGCTGTTCAATGCCGAAAGATAATCGTTTTCCAATTCCGTTACCGACTTATAAACGTCGCCGAGAAAGTTTTTGAGCAATTTGTCAAAAACTTTTACATAATTACTTATCGCATAACTCAAAGTTTCGGGGTCATAGTGTCTGTCCGAAGGAATACACAGCGAACGGGTCCACTTGTTTTCTTCGAGAGAATATGAAATCCTGTCGTTTTTGTAAAGCGACGTTACGTAAAGCTCTTCCATTTTTCGCCACAGACCGAAAAATTCGGTAAGTTTTGTAAGCAGTTCCGGAGATTGCGTCCTAAAGTTTACGTTAAGTTCGCCGATTGCGCCTGTGGGCGAACGGTAAAGCTCTACTTCGTACCTAAGTGTAGGTCGATATTTGTATTTTAAAGCGCTTTTAATGGACAAAGTATTGTCGTGATTGCGATAATTTATTGTGTCCGATTCGCCGCCAAATATGTTTTCTATTCTTTTAAAAATGTCGGTTATGGTTTTTTCCGGCGTGTCGATTCCCACATAATCCGCAAGTATACGATTGATAAGATACGAGCGGTTTGTGCCTTCCGCATCGGCCATTTTATCTATCTCGTCTACCACGTCCTCGGCAAGAATCAAACTGTACATATTTTTTTTCATTTTATCGCCTCCGTTATTATATCTTTTATATAAGCGAACGTTAAAATTTCGCTTTTGCCCAGCAATTTTTGTCGCTAAGCTTATATATATTATAGCGCAAAATTTTTAATTGTCAAGCGTTTTTATATATTTTGTAAAAAAATTTATATAAAATATTTTGCGAAAGTTTTTGATGCAAGAAACTTCCTTTAAAGTATGCCCGTTTTCAGACAATACAATTTTAAGGAAGCTGTCCGATAAGAGGTAATCGAAATTTGCAAATCTAATATTTATAATTAGGCGAAAGGAGCTTGTGCCGACGCTGCCGAATCGGTTTAGAAAAGCGGCGTAAACAATTTGATTAAAGCGGCGAATATTCGTACCAAAAAATTTTGTTTAAAATCTTTCTTTTGTTCGCATATCGAAAAAGAGTTTTGAAAGTCTTCTTTTATTTTAGATACACAGGAGGTCTTGTATAGCAAAACGCCGCATTCGTAGTGATGCAACATGCTGCGATAGTCAAGATTAATTGTGCCGACGCACGCCAATTCGTCGTCCGCTATAATTTGTTTTGCATGCACGAAGCTTCCCGGAAGCTCGTAAATTTTTACGCCGGCAGAGGCAAGTTCTTTATAATGAGAGCGGGTTATGACGTATACCGCCTTTTTGTCGGGGACGCCCGGGGTGATTATTCGCACGTCTACGCCTCGTGAGGCTGCGTTCATCAGCGCCGATTTCAATTTCGAATCTATTATAAGGTAGGGAGTCGTAACGTAAAGCGTTTTGACCGCAAGATTGATTATGTTGAGATATACCGTCTCTGCCACATGATCGCCGTATACATATTTTGGACCGTCACCGAACGGACAAACGAGGCTTGTAACATTGTCGGACAAATCCGAGTCATTCGTTGCAAGACAGTATTTCTTCGGATCGTCCACGATGCAGCTTTGAATATCGTATAGTTGCAAAAACATGCAGGTAAGGTTATTTACCGCAGGGCCTGTTATTTTTACCGCCGAATCTTTCCAGTAACCGTAAGGCGAAATTAAATTTGCATATTCGTCGGCTATGTTTGCGCCGCCTACGAAACCGATTTCGCCGTCTACCACCGTAATTTTTCGATGATCTCTGTTGTTGTACAATGCCGATGCAAGTCTATTGTATTCGTTAAACTTTATGCACTTAATATTAAGCGCCTTCATTTGCTTGGGAAAGGACGAGGGGAGGAGAGCAATAGTGCCTAAGTCGTCGTACATAAGTCGTACTTCGACGCCTTCGCTTGCTTTTCGGGCAAGAATGTCTTGTATTTCCGACCATACTGCGCCACGATCTATGATAAAGTATTCCATAAATATGAATTTCTTTGCCGAGAGCAAGGTCTTTTTCAGCTCGACGAAAAACCTTTCGCCGCTTTCTAAGAACTCTGCGCCGTCGCCGATGTAAGTGCGCATTTGCGAAACGTTGTATACGTATTTAAATACTCCCTTTGAGTTATCTGCTATTTGCTTGGGAACTACGTCGCCGTAACTTGTTATCGGTTTTGTTTTTTCATTGATTTTCCTTGCTGTCGTTTTTACTTTTTTAGGTACTTTTATGCGCAAAAATAAAGTGCAAAAAGCTATTCCGACTACAGGCAAAGTTATGCACAAAATTACGAGCGGCAATTGTCCTTCTATAGTCATGTCGGAGTTTATTATAAGCAAAACGATTATGACGCTGAGGATTGTAAACGCAATATTTAATTTCGCAAACGGAAAAGCCGCTTGCAAAAAAAGCGGCAAAAAAACGTATAAACTCAGTTGCAATAAGATTGCTAAAAGTATAAGTGTAAATCTACTGAAAATAAGCTTAAATAGTTTTTTCATCTTCCTTAAAGCAGCGTTATCGTAACGCAAAAAACATACACGGTTATCGGTTTTCGTTACCTATTCCTGCTCGTGCATCAGATATTTGCGCAAGAATCGCATCATGAGCGTATTGGCTTCTTTTGCTTCTCGGCTGCGCCATTCTAGCGAAAAACAGTGGTTACGCAAAGGAGATTCCGAGCAATACGATTCGTACGGAATACCGAGAGAAGAAAGCTTGCGCATCATCGACTCGCTTTGGTTTGCGCAAAAAATATCCGCTTTCGAATATATAAAAAACGCTCTCGGATGGTCGGTCGTAACCAGGTTAACGGGTGAACACAGTTCGCTGTATTTGTACGAATCGAAGTTGTCGAGATCTGCCCCCGTCATTTCTTTTACGAGCTTTTTGTCAAGACCTACCAACAACTTGTTTACAGATAGAGACTTTACGTCGAAAACGCCGCAGTTGAATATAGCGCAGTCAAAAGTAATATCGGGATTTCCGACAACTTCTTGCAGTGAATTATTGAATGTAGCGGCGCAAAGCATTGCAGCATAATAAGCCCCGGCACTATCTCCCATAACTGCAATTCGTTGAATGTCGCCGTTTACGGTTTTTGCTTGAGACTTAATCCATTTCATAGCTTTTACGAGATGAACTATCGATGACGGAAAAGTGTAATCGGGACAAAGTCCGTAATCGGGGGTGACTACAGTGTAACCGCACGCCGCCAAATACGAAGATATACCTCTTCGGTATTCTTTTCCACCGGCAACGAATCCGCCGCCGTGAATGTAGACTATTATGGGCGCAATTCGGTCCGTAAAATAGACATCGGCAGTGCAGGGTGCATCGAGATTGTATCGCAAATCTTTAAGCGTACGAACGCATTCGGTTTTTATTGGTACGTTACCGTTTTGCGCATAGTCCATCAATATGTCTATAGCCTTAAAAAATGATTTCGTTCGCATAAATCCCTCCTCAGTATTATTTTACCATAACGAAGGAAAAAGTCAACGAAAAAATGTCAATTTTACAATGAAAGTTTAAAATATAAGACTTTGCTTATGGAAACGATTAACTTAAAAAAACAAATAATTTTAAGTAAAGCGTTTTTGAAAAAGCAAAAAAGCGGTATACGCAGACGTACAAACTTATTTCGTGGCTTTACAGCGGCGTTAAACGCCTCAAATCGCATATTATTTTTTATATTTTTCAATAGAACGCTATTTTGCTTGAAATGTAGCCGTCAAATATGGTATAATACCGGTAGAAACATGTTTATCGATTAACCTTTCGTACGTGCGAAGGCATGCGTTTGCAGATTTATCGAACGTCGCTGCCATTCGGCGATCCGCAGTCGCCTTATGACAGGAGATTATCGATCGGTAAGTCGAAAAACTGTGACGGAATTGTTGACTCGAAACTAATTTCGACATCGGCGGCAATGACAATCAGACAAAAAGGAGAGTAATCTATGTCTATAAAAGTAGAAGAAACTTACGACCAAAGTAAGATACAGGTCTTAGAAGGATTGGAACCGGTAAGGAAACGTCCGGGCATGTACATCGGTACCACCGATATAAAAGGATTGCACCACCTTATAATAGAAATAGTAGATAATAGCGTAGACGAGGCGCTTGCCGGATATTGTACCGAAATAACGGTGGAGATTACTCGTGACGGGGCATGCAGAGTATCCGATAACGGAAGAGGAATACCCACCGGTATTCATCCCAAAGAAGGGATATCCGCTGTTGAACTCGTGCTTACCAAGCTACATGCAGGCGGAAAATTCGGCGGTGGCGGATACAAAGTCAGCGGAGGATTGCACGGCGTAGGTCTTTCGGTCGTAAATGCGCTCAGCGAATGGCTGGAGGTGGAGGTTCGCCAAAACGGCAGTATTTACGTACAGACGTACAATCGTGGCGTACCGCAAAGACCGCTTGCCGTAAAGGGCAGCACAGACAAGACGGGTACGACCGTTACCTTCTATCCCGATGAAGAAATCTTTGATACGATAGTGTTTAATTACGACTATATTCGAACCAGACTGCGTGAGGTAGCGTATCTTAATAAGGGACTTACCATACATCTTATCGATAACCGTGAGGGACAAGAGCGTAAAGAAACTTTCCATTTCGCCGGTGGTATTTTGGATTTCGTGGACTATCTGAATAAGGCGAAAAACACGATTTTGTCCAAGACGCTTTACTTCGAAAAACAGTACGGCGATAACATCGTAGAGATAGCGATGCAGTACAACGACGGTTATGACGAAACCATTTTCGCTTACGCCAACAATATAAATAACGAAGAAGGCGGTATGCACCTGGTAGGCTTTAAAAACGCACTTACCAAAATCATTAACGATTATGCTCATTCGCAAAAGATACTTAAGGAAGAAGAAAAGCTTTCCGGCGAAGACGTAAGAGAAGGTTTGACGGCGGTAGTCAGCGTAAAACTTCCCGAACCTCAATTCGAAGGACAGACTAAGACCAAACTCGGCAACGCAGATATGCGCGGTTACGTCGAAAAAGCCATGACGGAGGGATTTGGTTCGTATATAGAGGAAAATCCCAAAGAGGCGAGAGAACTCGTATCAAAATGCGTTACTGCGCAAAGAGCGAGAGACGCCGCTCGTAATGCGAGAGAACTTACTCGTCGCAAAGGAGTGTTTGAGAGCAGTTCGCTTCCCGGCAAACTTGCCGATTGTACCGACAAAGATCCGTCGCACTGCGAAATATATCTCGTCGAAGGAGATTCTGCGGGAGGAACGGCAAAGGGCGGAAGAGATCGTAGGTTCCAAGCGATATTGCCGCTAAGAGGTAAAATTTTAAACGTCGAGAAAGTTCGACTGGCAAGAGTTCTCGAAAACGAAGAAATAAAAAACATGATTACGGCGTTTGGTTGCGGCGTCGGAGCCGAATATGACGAAAGCAAATTAAGGTACAACAAAATCATAATAATGACCGATGCCGATGTAGACGGAAGCCACATACGTATTTTGCTTCTTACGTTCTTCTTCAGATATATGCGACCGCTTATCGAAAACGGACACGTTTATATCGCACAGCCGCCTCTTTACAAAGTGACTAAGGGTGGAAAAGACACGTACTGTTATTCGGACGACGAGCTTAACAGAGTCTGCGACGAGATGGGCAGAAAAGGCTATGACATTCAGCGATACAAAGGCTTGGGCGAAATGAATACCGATCAGCTTTGGCATACGACTATGAGTCCGGAAACGAGAACGCTTCTTAAGGTAAAGATGGAGGACGAAGTAGGACTCGACGAGGTGTTCACCGTTTTGATGGGAGATATGCCGGAACTCAGGAGAAAGTTTATAGAAGACAACGCTACGTTGGTAGCCGACCTCGACATATAAGGAGAAGGCGACATGGAAAGAAAAAGAAAATTAACGGACGAAGAACTTAAGCACGTCGATAATACCAAAGTCGTAGAAGTTCAGGTGTCCGACCAGATGAAAACTTCGTTTATCGCTTATGCAATGGCGGTAAACGTGTCGAGAGCGATTCCCGACTTGCGAGACGGCTTGAAACCCGTTCATAGGCGTATCCTTTACGCTATGGGCGAGTTGAACTTGTACGCCGATAAGCCGTACCGCAAATGCGCACGTATCGTCGGTGACGTTTTGGGTAAATTTCATCCGCACGGAGATTCGGCGGTATACGGCGCATTGGTAAGACTTGCGCAAGATTTTTCTATCAGACATCCGCTTGTAGACGGGCACGGAAACTTCGGTTCGATAGACGGAGATCCACCGGCTGCGCAACGTTATACCGAAGCAAGATTAAGCAAAATTGCCGGCGAGATGTTAAGAGATATAGACAAAGAGACGGTGGACTGGTATCCGAACTTCGATGATACCATGATGCAACCTACTGTTTTGCCGTCGAGGTTCCCCAACCTTTTGGTAAACGGCAGCGACGGTATCGCAGTAGGTATGGCGACTAACATTCCTCCGCACAATCTCGGCGAGGTTATCGACGGTGTAATTGCGCTTATGGCAAATCCCGAGATTACCGCAGACGAACTTATGGAATACGTGCCGGCACCGGATTATCCTACAGGCGGTATACTTATGGGCAGGTCCGGACTCAGAAAGGCGTACAGAACGGGTAGAGGACCGTTTGTGCTTAGAGCAAAGACCGACATCGAAGAGTTCGAGTCGAACGGGCAAACGAGGTATCGCATAGTCGTTACGGAGCTTCCGTATCAGGTAAACAAAGCGGAGCTTATTAAGAAGATAGCCGAACTCGTTAAGGACAAACGTATCGAAGGAATAGCCGACGTAAAAGAAGAGTCGGACAGATTCGGTATGCGTGTGGTTATCGACATTAAGCGTGACGCTCAGCCTCAAGTTGTGTTAAACATGTTGTTTAAGCACACCGATATGCAGGTAACCGGCGGAATAATTTTCCTTGCGTTGGTTTCCGGACAGCCGAGAGTACTTAATCTCAAAGAGATGCTCTACTATTACCTCGAGCACCAAAAGGATATAGTAGTAAGAAGAACGAAATTCGATCTGGAAAAAGCTCGTAAAAGATGTCATATCGTCGAAGGTTTGCTCGTGGCGCAAGCCAATATCGATGAAGTAATAGAAACGATAAAGAGCAGTAAAGACCGTACGGACGCTTCGATAAAATTAAAAGAAAGATTTTTGTTAAGCGACGAGCAGACAAACGCTATTTTGGATATGAAGTTATCTCGTCTTACCGCATTGGAAGTAGATACGCTTAAAAACGAATATAACGAGCTCGTAGCCAAAATAGATGACTTGACGGATATTTTGGCTAAGCCGCAAAGAGTGCTCGATATAATAAAGAGCGAGCTTCTCGAAATAAAGCAAAAGTACGACACTCCCCGTCGTACCCAGATCGAAAACGTATATGACGATATCGACATAGCCGATCTTATAGACAAAGAGGACGTAGTTATATCCATGACTCACCTCGGCTACGTAAAGAGATTGCCTGTAAGCGAGTATAAGGCGCAGCATCGAGGCGGTACCGGAGTGACCGGACACAAACCGAAAGAAGAAGATTTTGTCGAAAACATGTTTGTTACTAACACGCATGACGACGTATTGTTCTTTAGCAGTTTGGGTAAAGTTTATTCCATTAAGGCGTACGAAATACCCGAAGCGGAAAGAGCAACGAGAGGCAGGGCGATAGTCAACCTTTTGCAACTCAGCGATAACGAAAAAATCAACGCCGTAATTCCTTTTGTCGAAGGACAGAGCGGATATATGGTTATGGCGACGGCAAAAGGTCTTATCAAGAAGACCGACGTTGCCGAATTTGCCTCTATCAGACGCAGCGGAAAGGTTGCGATTTCGCTCACCGACGGTGACGAACTTATTTCGGTACAGTTCAGCTCCGGTAACGATGAGATTTTGGTGGCTGCTTCTTCGGGTAAATGTATTAGATTTAGCGAAAACGACGTTCGTGCAATGGGCAGAGATACGCAAGGCGTAAAATCTATGGACATTTCCGATGACGACAGAGTAGTCGATATGATTATTCTCGATAAGAATAAAAAGATTCTTACCGTTTCCTCTGGCGGATACGGAAAACGTTCGAGCGAAGAAGATTATCGACTGCAGCAGAGAGCGGGCAAAGGTATCAAAGCCGGTGTATTCAGTGAAAAGACCGGAAGACTCGTAAATCTCAAACAAGTAGGCGAAAACGACGACGTTATGGTTATTACAAGTAACGGCATAATTATTCGTATGCCGTCAAGCGAGATCAGCGAGTTCGGAAGAGATACGCAGGGCGTTCGTATTATGAAGATGCGTGGCGACGGCGAAGTTGTTTGCGTTGCTGTAGTTGCGAGAGAAGAACAAGAAGACGAAGACGCCAAAGAAGAGGCAGCGCCGCAGCTCGGTGCCGAAACAGTGAGCACCGAAAGCGAAAATAACTAATTTCGGTATAGTAAAAAGCAGGAGGACCTCGTTCTCCTGCTTTTTTGTTTTGTCTTATTAAATCACTTTAACAAATCGACGACTTGCATGTGAGTCAGTTTCGCACATGTACGTCCATCTGATTGGAGGGCGCAGCAATATTGTTCTCGTCGAGAGCTTTTTTTACGCTTTCAATTGCGTCATAGTACACGGTCCAATAATCGTCTGTACGTACCCAAATTTTTGCGACAAGTTCCATCGAATCAGAATAACGAGCCGCTAATCTGACGGTGGTTTCGGGATCGGCAAGGGCGAGAGGATGACAAACGCATGCGTTTTTGATAATAGTTTTTACTTTTTCAAGATCGTTGTCGGCAGTTACGGTAAAGGTCAGATCGACACGTCTTACGTCCTTTTCGGTGTAGTTAATGATTGTGGACGTAGATAAAGTACCGTTGGGTATATACACGATTCTATTATCGAAAGTAAGTAAAACGGTATTGCATAACCGTATTTCTTGCACCGTGCCTTCATATCCGGCGGCGGCTATATAATCGTCGTCTTTAAACGGTCTTGTTACGAGCAACAAAACTCCGCCGGCTATATTTGCGACGGCACCGTTTATGGCAAGTCCGACGGCAACTCCGACGGAAGCGATAAGTGCGGTTATACCGCTTGTGTCTATGCCGAGATAACCGATTATGCCAACTACTACCAGTGTCTTAAGCACAACTTTAGCTACGTATGTAAACGTCTTGAACAAAGTTTTGTCCAGTTTTTTGCGGCCGGTAGAATTATTGTAGTTCTTTGTAATCTTTTTAAATATAAAATTTATTACTTTAAAAGAAATAAAAAGCACTACAATGGAAATCAAAATTTTAAGACCTGTGCTTGCGCACCAATCCACAATGGTTTGCCACAATTGTTTCCAGTCGATTACAGGGTCTTTTACTTCGTCGATTACTATGTCCGTCTCCATAAACTATTCTCCTTGGCTATTGTAAATATTATAACATTTTACACGGCAAAGTCAAAGAAAAAATGCAAGCAATGAAAAAATAGAAAAGACAAGCGTCAAAAATATTTTAATTTTATCGTTGACTAACCCCGATCTATGTGGTAAAATGTACTTGAAACGAAAGTTATTTTGTAATTGTACCGACAGTCGGCGGGGTCGGCTACGGAAGGAGTCGAAGATATGGGTAAAAGAGTTTTTTTGATAGTTCTGGATAGCTTCGGAGTAGGGGCTGCTCCGGATGCGGATGTGTTCGGAGACGTAGGCAGCGATACGCTCGGCGCCGTGCGCAAAGACGAAAAATTCAATTGTCCTAATCTAAAGAAGCTCGGCTTGTTCAATATAGAAGGCATAGACGGCGGAACGGCAAACCCGAACTCTGCATACGCAAAAATGCAGGAGCTGTCGATGGGCAAGGATACTACAATCGGACATTGGGAAATAGCCGGTATAGTTTCGTCGCAACCTATGCCGGTATTCCCCGACGGATTCCCGGCAGAAGTCATAAACAAGCTCGAGCAAAGTATCGGAAGTAAAGTGTTGTGCAACAAAGTTTACAGCGGAACCGAAGTAATAAAGGATTACGGCGCCGAACATATAAAGACGGGTTGCCCGATAGTGTATACTTCGGCAGACAGCGTTATGCAGATAGCTGCGCACGAAAAAGTTATACCGGTAGAGAGATTATACGACATTTGCGGTAAGGCAAGAAAGATTATGACCGGCAAATACGGCGTGGGCAGAATTATAGCCAGACCGTTTATCGGAGAATATCCGTACCAAAGGACTGCCAACAGACACGATTTTTCGTTGCTTCCTCCCTCGGATACGATGCTCGATATTATAAAAGACGGCGGTTTAGACGTTATTTCCGTGGGTAAAATAGTGGATATTTTTGCGGGCAGAGGAATAACCGAGTTTTACCGTACGATAGATAATAAAGACGGAATGCGAGTAACGGACGAAATGGTAAAAAGGAATTTCAACGGACTATGTTTCATAAATTTAGTAGATTTCGATATGAAATTCGGTCATCGCAACGACGTAAGCGGATATGCTAACGCACTTAGCGAGTTCGACGAATGGCTGGGCGGCTTTTTGCCGAAATTAAAAGACGACGACATTCTCATCATTACAGCCGACCACGGGTGCGATCCTTCAACGCCGTCGACAGACCATTCGAGGGAGTACACTCCTATGATTCTTTTCGGCAGTCGAATAAAGTCCGTAAACTTGGGAGTGCGAGAAGGCTTTTCGGACATTTCGGCAACCATTCTCGAGTATTTTAGCTTGAATCATCGAGAAACCAAGGGCAGTTCTTTTTTAGGCGAGTGCTTAAAAAGCGAGTAACGTATCGATGAAACTGTAACAATTAAGAGGAAGGGAAAAGTAATATGCTTAGTTACGAAAAGTTAATGCAAAAAGCGATAGAGGCGAGACAAAACGCATATGCTCCTTATTCCGGATTCAAAGTGGGAGCCGCATTGCTTACGGATACGGGTAAAATTTACAAAGGTTGCAACATAGAGAATGCGGCTTACGGCTTATGCAACTGCGCCGAACGTACAGCTTTTTTTAAGGCAATAAGCGACGGAGAAAGAAAATTTGCGGCAATTGCGATATGCGGCGAAGGCAACGGCGAATGTTTTCCGTGCGGAGCGTGCAGGCAGGTAATGGAGGAGTTTTGCTGCAGTGATTTCGTTATCGTTTTATGCGATAACGGCGCATTAAAAACGTATTCGCTCGACGACTTATTGCCGCATGCGTTTTGCGCAAAAAATATTTCCGACCAAAAAGGGGAATAACGATTATGAGAATGTGCGATATTATAAAGAAAAAGAGAGACGGAAGCGAACTCAGTGATCAAGAGATCCGATTTTTTGTCGAAGGCGCCGCCTACGGCTCCATCCCTTCGTACCAGATAGCCGCACTGCTGATGGCGATATACTTTAGAGGTATGTCCGATAGAGAAACTATGACGCTTACGTTCGCCATAAGAGACTCCGGCGACATTCTCAAAATAGACGGCTACAACGGCGTTCGTGTCGACAAACATTCCACCGGCGGAGTGGGCGACAAAACCAGTCTTGTAGTTATGCCGATAGTCGGCGCTTGCGGACTAAAGGTTGCAAAGATGAGCGGTAGAGGGTTAGGTCATACGGGTGGCACGATAGATAAGTTGTGTTCCATAAAAGGGTTTAATACGTCTTTGACTACTCGGCAATTTCTCCAAGCGGTTGAAGATGTCGGCGTTGCCATAGTAGGACAAAGCAAAAACCTTGCGCCTGCCGACAAAATTCTGTACGCTCTCAGAGACGTTACGGCTACCGTCGATTGTTTGCCTCTCATTGTATCGAGCATAATGGGCAAAAAACTTGCCGCAGACGATGATTGCATAGTCTTAGATGTAAAGGTGGGCAGCGGAGCGTTTACCAAGACGATAGACGATGGCAGATTGTTAGCGACGAAAATGGTGGACATAGGTAAGAGCGCCGGCAAAAAGATGACGGCGGTAATAACGGATATGGATTCGCCGCTCGGCTACGCTATAGGTAATTCACTGGAAGTAATCGAGGCTATAGAAACGCTTTCGGGAAACGGGCCGCAGGATCTGACCGAACTGAGTTTAGAACTTAGCGCAGACATGTTGACGCTTAGCGGCATGGGAAACAGGCAAACGTGTTTAAATCTTGCTGTCGATGCGCTGCGCAGCGGCGCCGCTTTAAAAAAGTTTGCGGATATGGTTCGAAGACAAGGCGGTGATGAAAGATATGTGTACGATACTTCGCTCTTCGTTTCCGCCCGTTTGAGCAGAGACGTCATTGCTACCGAAAGCGGATACGTAAACAGAGTCGATGCAGAAGGCTACGGTAATGCTGCGCTTTACCTCGGAGCCGGACGAAATCGTGCGGATGACGAAATAGATTACGAAGCAGGGATACTGCTTAGACGCAAAAGAGGGGATAAGATAAAAGTCGGCGACGTAATAGCCACGTTGTATACTAACGCAGGGGATTTGGATGCAGCCGAGCAGAAAGTTAGGCAAAGCACGTTTATCGGAGCAAAACCTTCTATTCCGCCGCTTATAATTGACAGAATAGGAGATTGATTAATATAGCGGCGGCAAAAACAGCGGCCGAAGTAGAAGTAATAGAATTTGGCGAGTCCGGCGTTCAGCCGTAATCTATAAGGCAGTTTATTATGAAAGAATTTAAAAATTTGAGAATCGTAGACAACTTTTATCAGTCTTCTTTGTTTTTCCCAATGCCAACCATAATGGCGTCCACGGTAAGCGAAAACGGGAGGACGAACCTCGGTTCGTACTCGCTGTGTTTCCCGTATTACGTAGCGGGCAAAGATTACTACGCAATGATATTGATAATCAGAAACAGTTCTAATACCGCTCAAAATATCTTACGTACCAAGAAGGTTACGCTAAACTTTATCCCGGACAAAAAGAAGTATTTTACCGAGGCAGTGAGACTCGGCTACCCGGGCGACAAGACCGAAGACAAAATGAAAGATTGTTTGTTTACTCTTGTAGACAGCGATGTCAAAGGTAGACCGCAGATAGTAAACGAAGCCTTTGAGGTAATGGAATGCACTTGGGATGACAGCCTGGAAGAAGCATATAACGACAAACCGGGGTGTATCGAGGGGTACGATCTGCCGTACAGGCGAACATTCGCAATCCCAGGTCCTAAATCTTGGGCTAAAACTTAATTAAAACACTATATATTGTGTTTGTGAGCCTGTATCTTTTCGGTACAGGCTCTATTTTTGCTCTTTTTTAGGGTGAAAAATAGTTAAAAAAAGGTCAATTCCGCTAAAGTTGAACACTTTACAAGGGTAAAAAATTTTGGTATAATGAATAATAAGGAAAGTCATAGTAAAAAGGGTAAAAACGGGTAAAATGACCAATTACAGAGCTATTTTAGAGTATCATTATAAAGGAAACACCACAACGCAAGTCGCAAGGATTTGTGAATGTTCTCGTACAACGGTGTTGAAAACGATAAAAAGAGCGAAAGAATGCGGTCTTACTCAATCTTCTGTTGCCGGAATGAACGATTTTAAGCTTCTTTGTAAACTTTATCCTAATAGAGTTCAAAGAGCAGAATATACTTACCCTGATTTTGAGGCTATTATCAAAGATAAAAAGAAGAGAAAATTAACGAAATACATAGCTTGGCGCAGATATTATAAAAGAACGATTGCGGCAGGCGGTAAACCATATAAAAAATCCCAATTTTTTAAGTTGTATAAAACGTTTTATAGTAGAAGTAGTCTTAGATTTAAGAATACGAAAACAATAGACCAAATAAAGGCATATAGGCTTGTTGGTCGTTATTTTGAATCTTCAAGAATGACAAATTCTCTTGAAAATTTGAAAAGCGAAATTTTGGAGTTTTGTAAAAAACTGCGATTGTGTCCACAACGGATATTCTAACTTTTTAAGTGTGCCAAATATGGCTTTTCTTAGGTGCTCGAAAAACTTGGCATTCTTGGCACTCTTGAACAAATTTATATCAAATAGCCTCTTTTTACCTAAAAAAGCGTAAAAATACGCCGTTTTTGCTACACTAAGGATGCCAATGGTTTTGCGCACTTGAATTTCTTGCGTTAAAATATACCCATTTTGGTATAATACGCTAAAAACACGTAACAATAGTCCCGAAATGGTATAAAAACGATTACATATTTGCTCCGCAAATTGTATTTAATGCAATTATCTGGAGCAAATATTTTTTTGTTTGTACAAAGTTTTAACTAAACTTACGTAAATCACTTATTTGACGTAGTGTTTTGTGCAGAAATGGTTAAAAACGTGCTTTTTACACCTAAAATGGTTAAAAACGTCGTTTTTTCTTCGGAAAATATGTAAATTAGGTATAGAATTAATAAATATTAACCAAACCTACACAAATCACTTGATTTTTGTAGTGTTTTATGTTAAAATAGTTAAAATTGATTTTGAGGATACATAAATGGCAAAATTTATACCTTATACGTTTACAAAAAAGGACGTTATAAGCGATTTTAAAAATGATAAACAATACGAAAATTGGATAGCGGGGCAGGTTCGTTCAAAAAAAATTGTTAAGGTTCGCAACGGGTTATACGTTCACGTTGACGTGTCGGGGTATCCGCTTACGACAAAGTTTGAACTTGCTACAAAAATTGCTGAGGATGCTTTCGTATGTTATCATTCTGCCCTTGAATATTTTGGCGTGGCTAATCAAGTTTTTAATACCGTAACGGTGGGTAGCAAAAAGCGTTTCAACGATTTTACTTTTGATGATATTGACTATATTCGCAAACCCGCTAAACACGACGTTCAAATTATGAATATAGTAACTGCTGCGGTTCGCGTAACGTCTCTTGAACGTACGGTTATTGACTGCCTTGACGATATTGATGCAGGCGGTGGAATTGATGAAATCTTAAATGCGCTTGACCAAATTCGTGTTTTAGACGAAACAAAACTACTTGAAACGTTAAAAGCTTACGATTCGGTATTCTTATATCAAAAAGCAGGCTACGTATTAGAACATTTCAAAGATAAGTTTATGCTAACCGATTCGTTCTTTGAAGAGTGTAATAGCAAACTAACCAATCAAATAAAATATTTTTTACAAGACGAGTATAAAGATATAGAGTTTAATTCTAAGTGGAAACTTATGGCTCCTAAAAATCTTAAATCTCGCCTGAACGGAGGATATTAATGGAATTTTCAAGACAATATTTAACAAGACTTGCCCAAGAATCTAACTTTATAAAAGATACTTTGGAAAAGGTTTTGCGACTTTCCGAAATATTAAAATTCTTAAATAGCGACGTTGTTTTTAAGGATAAACTTGCGCTTAAAGGCGGTACGGCAATAAATCTAACAGCGGTAGAGCTTCCGCGCCTTTCGGTTGATATTGATTTGGATTTTACCGTAAACGTTAGTAAGGATGAGCTACCCGAAATTAAGGAGAAGTTCAAAAAGCGCCTAACCGATTATATGTGGCAAGAAGGCTATTCGCTTGCTGATTCTCGCGACCATTTCGCTTTAACTTCGTTCTTGTTTAATTACATTAACAACGCAGGCAATCGGGACAATATAAAGGTTGAAATCAATTTCTTGGATAGGTGCCACGTTTTACCGCTTGAAAAGAAAAGGATTTTAACAAAGGGTATTGTGGAAGATTTTGAGGTTTTAACCTTAAACACTACTGAACTCTATGCAAGTAAAATTAACGCACTTTTATCACGTGCTACGCCAAGAGATTTATACGACGTAAACGCTATGATAGAAAATAACGTTATAAACGATACCAAACTTTTAAGAAAATGTCTCGTATTTTATAACGCCATCGGCGGTGATTATGATATTCAAGAGTTAGATTATAAAAACGTTGAAAGATTAGATTATAGAAAATATAAAACTCAATTAAAACCAGTTATATCAAAAGATGATAAGTTTGATATAGAAAAAGCAAAAGAAAAAGTTCTAGCGTACGTAAAAGATTTACTTGTTTTAACGGACGGGGAGAAAGAGTTTTTAAGTAAATTAAAAGATAAAACTTATGCACCTGAATTATTGTTTGATGACGAAACGATTATATCTAACATAGTTCATCACCCAGCAGCCTTATGGCGTGTAAGAGAAAATAATTAAATATGACGGAAATTGTCATATTTAGTGTAGTAAAATTAAACTTAGGAGAAAGTTATGCCTAAAAAAATATTTACTTCATATTCTTGGGATAATGAAGAACATAAAAAATGGGTAGCAAAATTAAATAACGATTTACGCTCAAAATATGGATTTGAGGCTACGTGCGATACTATTCGTGGAGATGGCGAATTGGATACAATGATTGTTGATGGTATTACCAAAAGTGATAAAATAATTGTTGTTATTACTCCCGATTATACATATAAAGCAGAGAATTATATTGGCGGCGTGGGAAAAGAAACCAAACTCTTGCATACACGCTTTTTTAAGGACGACAAAAGTATTGTACCTATCTTAAAAGAGAAAACGAAAACCCCTGCGTATTTAGATTCTGTTCCATACATAGATTTTACTGTCGGCAATTATAACGATAATCTTAACGAACTTGCAAAACGGTTAAATGATGAAACAGCATATAAAGCAGCAACAGTTTCACAAAATCCATTAAATTCTGATGATTACGACCTTATTCCCGACTTAAGAATAAACGACCCTAATGCAGAAGAAATTTTCTTAAATGAAGAATTTGATACAGCGGATAAACGGATTTTATCCTTGGTTGAATCAACAAAAAAGCAATACCCCGCTTTTCAATATGAAAGAAGCACGAAAACAGACGTCGTATCTTCAAATAGCGCAAGTTATATAAACGGGCAATTTGTTCAACATAAAAATCAATATCGTGTTGTCACATATAAAGTTGATTATAATGGGAAAACAGGGTCGGTACGTTTTTGGATAGATTGCAACAAGACTGGAGGCTTTGGTAAAGGAATCTTTGGCCTTTTTGATGAAAGCTTTATGCAAGGCGGTTATAATAGTCATAATTTTGGGGCAACGATCAATCGTTCGGGAAGAAATTTGGAATTAAATGCGCATTTGCTTTTTTCTCAGTCACCTATCAAGAGCGGAAAACAGCTTGGCGAATATATTTTTAGAACAATTATGGAGCGTGTAAAACAATGATACTGTATTTTAATAGAACACGAAACAAATTTATTGAAAATGATGTGGCACGAGTGGATTTTTATAACTCATTTTTTTATGATTACAATATTGACTTGACAAAATGCAAGTTTATTCACTTGTATGACGATTCTTTAAAAGATAACTACCGTTCTACTATAATATTTTTTCAAGACAATAAAATAATCATTTTTAAGGCAGATTTATTCGAAGATTTTATTCCGTATCAAGGTTATGAGGTAGGAATATACTTAAAAAAAGATATAAAATCAATTAAAATTACTAGTGATAATCAATATAATCCTACCTATACATTTAAGATTGGCTTTGAAAAGGATATTATTGAATTCACCGTTAAGGAACAATATCGTCAAAATAGTGAGTGTAAACAAACAATAAAATTCTTAACTGAATATTTGAAATAATGGAGAAAGAAAAATGCCTACGTTAGAATGGATTGGAAAAGATAAGGTTGTAAATCATCATCAAGAAGTGCCGTTTAGGATTCTTGATAAAAAATATACGTTTAATGCGGAGGACTCCGAGAATATGATTATTCACGGGGATAATTTGCTTGCGCTTAAATCCCTTCTCCCCCAATATGAAGGGCTTATTGACTGCATTTATATAGACCCGCCGTATAATACAGGAGAAGAAAAATGGATATATAACGACAATGTAAACGACCCCAAAATTAAAAAATGGCTTGGGCAAGTAGTAGGCGCTGAAGGTGAAGATTTATCAAGGCACGATAAGTGGCTTTGTATGATGTATCCAAGATTAAAACTTTTACAAAAATTGTTATCAAAGGAAGGCTATATTTTTATATCTATACAATATAACGATGAATCCGCTAATTTACGATTGATTTGCAATGAAATTTTTGGTATAAATAATTTCATTGGAGAACTAACTTGGGAATCAACCACTCAGCCTATTAATTCAGGAAGTGCACGCTTTAATTTACAACAAAAAGTAGAGCCTATCTTGCTTTATGCGAAAAATAAGCCGACTGCAAATAGATTTATTTTGAATCAATTAGATAATGGCTTGAAATATCCGCACGACGGAATTTGGGGTAAATGTAGATTTGAAATAATTGAAAAATCGGATGCTGGTGGTTATAGTCGTCCTACGTAATCAGGCCGGAGGTAGATAAATGCTTACAGAATTCGGAAAGGTGATGCGAATCATCAGGATAAACACAGGCGACAGTATGCGCGATATGGCTGCAAAAATAGGCATGAGCGCGACGTACTTGTCGGCAATCGAAACGGGGAAACGAAATATTCCCGCAAATATGGAGGAATTATTGTTTTCTCATTATAATTTCTCTGAAAAAGACAGGAAGAATATCAAAGACTCGATAGAAAAGTCTGCGTCGCACGTTAAAATTGACCTGACGGAAATGGCGGATAAAAAGAAAAAACTTATTTATTCGATATCCAAAGGCGATATAGACGAAGAAACGCTTGACAGGCTTTGCGAAATAATCAGTGAAAAGGAGAAAGAGGGGAAATGAGGGAAGTAATATATAAGCCTACAAACACAGGCGACGGCGTAATTGTTCAATACACGGATAGTTTCATACTCGATAAAGGTATGAAAATTTCCGTACCGAACCAATATATCGCCGTCGTTTTTGATAACGAAAAAATAAGTTTCAGAGTCGAACCTTGCGTGGGTAAAGTAATTTTCAAAGAATACGGCAAGAACTTTCTCGGTCATACGATGAAAATCGCGTTTATTCACGTTACTGCTATACCCGAAATGCCGTGGGGCTTCGGTAATATTCAGGTAAACAACGAAAGGCTGAAAGAAGCCTATCGCGTAGGCGCGAACGGTGCGTTTCAAATTAAAATTACCGACTTCACTAAACTTATGAGTGCGTTTTCGGGTAGTGGCGAAATTACCGTGGACAACGTTAAAGAAAAAGTGTTGTCGCTTATAAAAACGATAGGTGTCGAACTTGTCGGCGCATGTTTTGCCAATACCGACGTATCTGTGTTCGAGATAAGTTCGCTCGTCGGTAAAATTCGTGAAGATTTGTTTGAAAAACTTTCAAAAGAAAGTAAACTTGCAGATATGGGTATTAAAATCGCCAATCTTACCGTTGCGGGCGTTCACGTCAACGAAGAAGACCTTGAACTTATTCGCGACAGAATAAACGGAAGCGAAGATACGGAAAGCGATGACGACGATGATTCGGACGACAACGGCGAAACGGTTAAACTTCGCGAAGATATACAAAAGTTTCAGTCGGAAATCTTAAAGAAAATGTCCGAAGAAATTGCGGCGGCAGAAGCGCGTAGTAAAGACGCGAGTGAAAGAAAAATTACCGAGCAGATTGAAAACAATCGCCGAGCGACCGTTTCGACGGTAATGCAGTACATAAACGAGCAACTTGATGAGTTTGGTAAAAGTTTATCTTCCGAACTCGACGAAAAAATTCAGGAAATGTTGCCGCTTCGTGACGGCGCGCAAGAATCTACGGTTGATTCTTTAACTCTCACGGCTGAAAACATTATATCAAACGCAACAACCGACGACGATTACGTTCCTGCGGCGGCGATGATTTATTCCAACGTGGAAGACAATCTTATACATAAATTCGGGCTTATGCACGAAAACGAAAAGTTCCTGATTGATTTCCGCGATTATATGAAGATAGTCGAGCGCGCGAGAATAGGCAATCGTTATCTGCTTAAAAAGCGTAACGAAAACGGCTCGTTTACGACGTTTATGCCGCGTGTATATAAGGAAAACGATAACGGTGAGCCGTCGGTAGTCGAATCTTTGCCGATTGTAAGATTTATGCAAGCCGAGCTTAATGCAGAAGACGCATGGTATGCTTCCGAAATATGGACTACGCTTAACCGCATAAGACATAAATCGGACGAAAACAAAGCGAAACTCAACGCTTTCTTTACAAAAGAAGGCACTACGCAAAAAGAATACTTACTGTCTGCGCTCAAATTCTATAAAGAGAACGGCTTATACACAAAGGATTGATGAGGAGATCGGTTATGAAAAAATATACGCCTTCGGTAAAAAACAATAATCAGGTAAAAGACGAACTTATGCAGGAAATGAAAGCGTTCCTGTATAGAATCGAAAAGGGTAAGTACGGCAAAAATCTCGACAAGGATACCGTTAAGGAAGTTTACGATTCTTTGGCGAACGCTGCGGACGGGCTTGGCGGAATTATCTTTACGGGCGACGAAGATTTGACTATAGCGAGCGACAAAATCGGCTCGTGTCTTGCAAACGTAAAAAAGGCTCTCGAACAGGATTATAGCAATCGCCTTGTCGAAGCGGCGGACGATTTATTATATTATCTCGATTCGTTCAAAGCAATCGCCGACGGCGAAATCGACTATATAGACGAAGAAGAAATCAAGGCTAAAAAACTTTCTTGGTCGAAGCGCAGATTGTATGCCCGTCTTGACGAATTGAAGGAAATAAAGACGACCTTCGAGCAGCAGGAAAAACGTCTTGAAAAAGAAATTAAAGGTCTTGAAACCGACCTTTCCGAACTCGACGAAAAAATGTTCAATGAAGATAACGAACGCTTGATAAACGACTTATACCGCAAGATTTCGGCCCTTAGAAGCAAACTCGATATGCTCAACGTAAGGCGTAGCAACTACTCTGCGTGCTTTAATATTCTTGATATAATTTACGCCAACGCGAGCGAGATTTTAACGGCAAGTCAGTTCAGCGTGGAAGAAGTGTCCAAGGCAAAAGTTTTGCTTAATATAGGCAAACTCAAAGCCGTCGTAAATGAACCGGATAAGGCAATCGCTATCCTTAAAGTTATGGATAAAGACATTAAGGCGATATCCGAGAAAGTCAAGAGTATGGACGAAAAGGTGTTCGGTTTGGATACGAAACAAACGAGCGTAACCGATAGTGCGCTTGCGTATAAAGAAGAACTTATGCGTAAAAAACGCGAAAGAGAATTTAACGGCGAAAACCTTGACGAACTTGAAAGAGGCAAAACGACTTCGACGAAAAAAGTAGGGGAGGATAAATAAAATGGCATTTTTCAAAACGAAACAAGAAAAGGAAATAATGGCTCAGATGGCTCGTGACGAGCAACTCGAAGTGTTTAACGACCAGATTAAAACTTTGCAAACTAAGCGCGAAGAATACGCTCGTATTGCCGCCGAAGCGGAAATCAACGGCGATACGGGGACGTATGAAGTCGCCTGCAATGCGTTAATAGAGCTTAACGACGTTATTTCGAGTTTAATGCAGACGAAAGCCAACTTCGATATTATAAACGTGTCCAATTCTATCGCCGTAAGTATGGCGACGGCTATGAATGCGCTCGACGCTATGGCGAGCAATAAAGCCCACCTGCCCGATATCCGTAAAATCCAAAAAGCGAACGCAAAAGTTGCAAAATATATGCGCACTATCAAAATTTCGCAAAAGGCTATGGCTGGGGCGATGCGTACTTCTAACCCTGCGAACAAGGCAAGAAGTCAAGCCGAAATGGATGCAGTCCGCCCGATGATAGACGCGGCAAGAGCAAAACTCACAGGTTCTGCCCCTGTTTCGAGCGATATTGACATTTCCGCCGAAATCAACGCCGAGAAAAATAGGATTATTTGAGGTTAAGTAGGAATTATTATTCGTCTGATCCTAATAAATCCGATAAATTTGTTGCAAAAAAGAATTCTGTTTTTTCTACACTGACAGAATTGTATAATGCACTTGATGAAACTGGGTGGTGCGAATACTCGGTTTTCTCAAAGGGGCAGTGGAATAATGATAATAAATGTTGTGGGCAGTGTAATGCGACAGTTCTACTGGTTCAAGAGTATTTTGGCGGGGAAATTGTTCAGTATGAAAACCCGACAGGCAATAAGTCAATGCACTATTTTAATAGAATTGATGGTGTAGATATTGATTTAACAGCAAGACAATTTACTCTAAGTTTAAGCCAATATAACACAAAACAAAAATTGTATAATCCTAATGGACGCAATTCGTTTATTTATGAAAAATCTGCGTACATATTGAAATTAAGATTGGGTTTAATTTAGATTACAGAATAACAACTCGATTAGGAGAAGGTTATGTCAGCAAATATTTGTAACATATGCGGTGCAAATCTAATATATAAAGACGGGAAATGGGTGTGCCCCGCTTGCGGTGCGTTTAAGACAGAAGAGATTTCTAACGAAGAAGTTACTCTTTTATACAACGCCGCGCAAAAATTACGTCTTGCAAATTTTGACGATGCTGAAGAAGCGTATAGGGATATTATCGCAAAATATCCTGAAAATTCCGAGGCGCATTTGGGACTTGTTTTATCGAAATACGGCATTAAATACGAGGACGATTACGACGGTAAAAAGTTGCTGACGTGTTACGCCACGAGTATCGAAAGCGTGCTTACGGATAAAGATTATCTCGATGCCGTAAGACTTTGTAAAGATAAGTATCAGAAGGAATACTATATTGAACAAGGCAAGGTTTTGGAGAAAATCCGCATTGAATGGCTTGAAAAGGCAAGTAAAGAGCCTAAATACGACGTTTTCCTTTGCTTTAAGGATTCGGATAAACTTAATAATATGGAGAGAACGGACGATAGTATAGAAGTTGCAAACCTTTATACGCATTTGTCGTCGCTCGGTTACAAAGTGTTTTACAGCCGTGAAAGTCTCCGTGATAAAGTTGCCGAAAAATACGAGCCGTACATATACAACGCATTGAATACAGCTGCCGTAATGATAGTTTACGGCAGTAAAATCGAATATTTTTCGTCGGTATGGATGAAGAACGAATGGACGAGATATGTTCGTCGTTTAAGGGAAGGGCTTAAAATAGAAGGTTCGCTCGTTATAGCGTGCGACGGTGTAAATCCCGGCGATCTTCCGCGCCCGCTCAATCAAATGCAAGTGCTTGACGCTCGTAAAAAGACTTTTTACGGCGATTTGGAAGCACATATTGCAAAAATAATCAGTATTGCACGCCGTCCGAAAGCAACCGTAGAAAGAGTCGAGATTTCGAGTGCAATCGGTAAGAAAAAGGCTTCGATTGATAATCAGATAAAGACGATAAAGGTCGGCGGTGGTGTCGGCAAGAAAACCCCCGTCGTGATTGATAATGCCGTTTCCGTTCGTGAAATCGGTCGTTACGAAGTACCTGCTCTTACGCCGGATGAAGATACAAAATTAAAAAGTATTGCTCAATTTTTGCGTTCCGGGTTATTTGATCCTGCCAATAAAGTTGCTGACGAATTACTAAAAAAGAACAAGTACAACGGACAGGCATTACTTGCAAAACTTTTGGTCGAATATTCGGCTAAAAATATAGACGAATTAGCCTATAAAATAAACGACATAAACGATTTTTCGATAATACATTCCGTAATTGAATACAACGATAAAGAAATAGGCGAAAAAGTAATCGGTATTATTTGCAGCAAAATTGAAGTTGCCATTCAAAACGGCGATTATAATAAAGCCGTTTCGTATTTTAAGGAGATTTCCGAATACAACAGCGTTAATGTTGGTTCTACCCGTACAACGTTAAGAAACAAAGCGACAGAATTATTGAAATTAAACCCGAATGAAGCAGATAAAATTTTCGACTTACTGCTCTCAACGTATTCAGATGCCGACACTTACGTTTCTTACCTTCACCGTATGGTCGACGACTGTCTTAAAGTTAAAAACGTTGCTATTGCTAAAAAATATAATGACAAAATACTTGAACTTGACGACGGAGATGTGAAAGCAACTTTTAACGCAGCTTATTTAAGCGTTTCGGCTTGTGATATAAAAGAATTTATCGGGTTAATCGACTTATACGGCGACTTCTCTAAATTAGATAATGCAATCAGGCATTTTGATACAGAAGAAATAGTTGTTTGTTTCTATACTCTGCAACAAATATTTTTCGGCGCATTACAATTAGGTAAAAGCGGCGAAACGCTATCGAAGTGGTTTGATTTTATAGTAAAATACGAATTTGACACGCGTAAAGACTTTATCGAAAAAACGCTTAACGAGTTGGCTGATGTTAAGTCGTTGCAATCAAGAGCAAAACTCTTTGATCACGTTATAAATTGCATTGATGGTTCAAACGTTGACAGACATATCGAATTACGCTTATCTCTTGCCGATAAATTGCGTATTGGCGGAGAGTTTCCTCTTGCAGAAAAATATTATAACGAAGTAATCGACATCGAAGAAGGTAACTGCAACGCATTGTGGGGAATATTACTCTGCAAACTAAAAGCAAACAGAGAATCTGATATTTCAGAAAAGATAGATAACTTCACTTATTTCTCGGAATTAGAAGTAATATTGAAATATTGCTCCGACGAGAAAACGAGAGTTGACTATCTGGATAAGTTGTCCGCCGCAGTCATAATGAAATCGGCGAATCTTATCGATAAAACAAATATTGAAAAATTGAGTAAAGTTTTCGATGGTATAATAAAATACTATCCCGAAGAATTTAACAACAGTCTTATCAACTACATACAAAAATTTGCCGACAATTGTAAAAACAGCTCGGCGTTTTCGCTTGCCGAAAAGTATTTTGCTATGGTTCTCTCGATAGATAATATGCGGCATTCGGCATATTGGGGATTATTGCAAGCGAAACTTAACTGTCGTAATAACGATGACCTTATCAAGCAAAATAAAATAATTACTGAATTTACCGAGTTCAGCAGCGCGATAGCGGCTTCAAGCGGAGACGAACGCAGTTCCGAAAGATATTGTCAAATCGCGAAGAATCAACTCGATTACATAGAAAAACAAAAGACAGTTGCAAAACAAAAGAAAAAACGTAAGAGTTTTATAAAAAAATTAACGGCTGCGGTAGCCATAATGGTTGCGATTGTTATAGGCGTTTTTGCTTTTGTGGGCTATAGAAAATCCGAGTCCGTATTGAAATTCTCATCGAATCCGATGGGCGTATCGGTATATGCCGGCAAATATTACAATTCCGCAATCGTAGAAATTCCCGCGTCGAACGGAAACAGACCGGTTACAGAAATAGCGGATAACGCTTTTAGCGGCAAACGCAATATTACAAAAGTTGTTTTGCCGTCCACTATAACGAAAATAGGCAACAACGCATTCAGTAGGGCAACCGCTCTTGAAAGTATAAATATACCAGACAGCGTAACTTATATAGGCAGTTCGGCGTTTAACGGGTGTAAAAATTTAAAGACTATAACGATACCCGAAAAGACGGCGGAAATAGGCAACGCCATATTTGCAGGTTGCGAAAATTTAACGGAAATAACTATCGTTGCCCGTGAAGGCGATATTAACGGTTTTGCGGAAGACTGGAAAGCCGGATTACCGTCGTCCACAAAAATAAAAATGGGCTTTGTAATTAACCTCGATTATAACGGAGCAACTTCGGGCGTTGATACGAACAAACCTGTAGTCGGCGTAAATGAAAATTACACACTTCCTGCACCTGTACGGAACGGATATAAGTTCCTCGGTTGGTATGATTCGTTGGAAAACGGCAATAGGCTTACTGATGAAAGCGGCAGGTCTGTTTCGGTATATCAACAAGAAGAATCCATAACCGTATACGCTCGTTGGGAAGCAAATCTGAACTCGATAATTTTCGATGCGAACGGTGGCAACGGAACGATGCAAAATCAACAAATAGCCACCGATTCGAGTGCAATTTTGTCTGGATGTTCGTTTACAAAGGTTGGCTACACGTTTATTGGTTGGGGAACGGCGGCAAACGAAAAGACTTATGACGATAAAGCCGAGTATGCTATGGGTGCAAATTCGACGTATCGTTTATTCGCTATCTGGCAAGCAAATGTAAACACTCTCCGTTTCAATGCAAACGGCGGAGACGGTGCTATGTCGGATATGAACATAAAAACCGACGAAACGAAAACCCTTACAGCTTGCGGCTTTTCGCGTAAAGGTTACGATTTTGTTGGTTGGGCAACTTCACAAAACGGCGAAAAGGTTTTTTCCGATGGACAAAATTATACAATGGGTGTCAATAGTGAATATGTTTTATACGCCGTGTGGAAGATAAAAACTTACACAATCGAATACCGTCTTAACAACGGCACGGCTCCGTCAAATAAGCAAAGCTATACGGTTGAAACCGAGTCGTTTACGCTTGAAAATCCGTTGCGCGACGGATATACGTTTATCGGCTGGTCGGGGACTGATATTGCGGACAAATCAACTGCGGTTACAATAGAAAAAGGCAGTATAGGCGACAAGACTTTCACAGCGAACTGGCAGGCAAATACTAACGTTTTGCATTTCAATGCAAACGGTGGCGACGGAAATATGGACAATATGTTTATAAAAACCGACGAAACGAAAACGTTGTCTGCCAATACGTTTACCCGTAAAGGTTATAAATTTAAGGGTTGGTCAAATACGACCAACGGTGCGGTTGCCTATCTCGATTCAAGCAGTTATAAAATGGGAACTGCGCCCGTTTATACTCTTTATGCCGTATGGGAAGCAAATACGAATAGATTAATTTTCAACGGCAACGGCGCAACGTCTGGCGGAATGGACGAAATGCCTATAAAGACCGACGAGTCTACAAGTTTAACAAATTGCGGTTTTGCAAAAATCGGTTATTCTTTCAAGGGCTGGGCGACCGAAAGCAACGGAAGCGTTAAATATTCAAATAAAGCGACCTATATTATGGGCGCAGAATCGTCGTATACTCTATACGCCGTATGGCAGATAAATCAGTATACGATTACTCTTGAACTTAACGGAGGAACGGCAAGTAAAAACAGGATTACGCAAGATTATAATTCTGTTGTAGATTCTCCCGTTGCTACTCGTTCCGGTTACGATTTTGTAGAATGGTATGCCGATAGAGATTTTGCTGCCGTTTACAATTTCAGCACCATGCCTGCCGAAAATATAACGGTTTATGCAAAATGGCAAATGAAAACATCGGGAGATGAGTTGATCGGAATCAGAAATTATGACGAATTCAAGGGAATAAAAAATTATCCTAATGGTAATTTTTATCTTGAAAAAGACATTGTATTAGATTCCACTTGGCAAACCATTGAAGCGTTTTCGGGCAAGTTGGATGGTAGATCCAAAAATATAACATATATAAATGATCAAGGAGTAAATGGCAATAGTTCGCTTATATGTGTTAATAATGGTACTATAACAAATTTAAATATTATCATTACTATAAAGAACAAGTTTAATGAGTCTAAGAATTATGGTTTCGTTGCAGAAACAAATCATGGAAGCATTACCTCAATAAATATATCTGGGAAATTAGACGTTAATTTATCAGTCAACACAAAATTTAGCGAAGATTACTATTTTTTCGGCACGGTATGCGGATTGGATGATGGCACATTGAGCGATATTAACTGCTCAGCTGAATTTAATTTGGCGTCGGTTAATAGCTATGAATACAATTTGAGATGGGTGTATAGTTCATACAATTATAATTTATGCATCGGTGGTATAGTTGGAAAAACCTCATATTTAAAGAATTGTTATGTAAAAAGTAATATTTATGCCAAATCCTACTTATCAGGGAAAAATAATGGATGTTATTTGCCTGTAGTTATAGGTGGAATTGCCGGTGAAATGACTGGTTGCGAGCATTGTTCTTTTGAAGGGGCAATAAAAGAATATTGTGCTTGGGCGTGTGGAGGAATAGCGGGGAAAAAATTAAGCGGAAAAAATATAACAAAGAGTTACGCCATTAACTATTATACTAATTGGCGTGTTTATTATTTAGGTGGTTTGGTCGGTAGTTGTTTAGATAATATCATAGATGAATGCTATGTTATCAACAATTACAACATGACTAATAATGAGAATACAGAGTGTGAAAATATTGGCGGAATTGTTGGATATGCAAACTCAAATTTAACTATAAGAAACTCATTTGTTGTTAATTTAAACACAGATAAAATGAAAGAGACTGTTGGAGAATATATATCGCCTATAATCTCTTCGCCATATGGAACAAATGTAACAATAGAAAACTGCCAAGCATTATCAAAAGAGCCAAATGACTATTATGAAATCATAAACAAAGCAGGCTGGAATTTGTCACAATGGGTTGTTGGATATGGTTCGCCGTTATTTTTAGATGATGAATACATTACTGTTTCATATAAAAATATAGAAAACGCTTCTACGAACAAAAATCCTTCAGCTTACAAGAAAAATTCCGAGGGATTTGATTTAATAAGCATTTCAAAAGACGGATACACCTTTGGCGGATGGTATTCCGATAGCAATTTTAAAACGAGAATTGAGAAAGTTGTCAATATTACAGAGCCGCTGACTTTATATGCAAAATGGACACCTAATAACTACACTATTACGTTAAACACCGTAGGCGGAGAAGTTTCAAAGAATACGGCAACTGTAACTTACGATTCTAATTACACTTTGGAAGTCCCCACTCGCCTTGGCTATACTTTTCTTGGTTGGTACGACGGCACAGGAAATTCCGCCGTTGCCTATACCGACGAAACCGGCAAAAGCCTTAATAACTGGTCTATATTGAACAATGACACTATTTTGTATGCACATTGGCAAATAATTACGTATGCAATAACTTATGATTATAACGGCGGAGTAACAGATGCAATTTTACCCACCACATACACCGTTGTCGATGAAGTTGTAATAGATACGTTAATAAATATCAAAAAAATCGGGTATACGTTTGTCGGATGGTCAAATGGTGGGATAATATCCAAAGGAACTGTTGGCAATAAAAACTTTAAAGCAGAATACTCGGCTGATGTGAAATTGTCAGACGACAGCACGATCGTAATTGGATTAAATAACGAAACCGAAAATCTTGTTATTTTATCTAACTATAATGGTATTAATGTAACAGCTGTTGGCAATGAGGCATTTAAAAACTGTAGTAATCTCAAAAGTGTAACACTTCCCGAGGCCATAGCATCTATAGGCTCTTACGCCTTTCATAATTGTAAGGAGCTTAAATCTATAAATATTCCGAATTCGATTAAATCAATCGGAGTGAGTGCATTTCTATCCTGTAGCTCATTAGAAAAAATTATTGTAACGAATAACGTAAATTCTATTGGGGCTTTTGCTTTCGCAAGTTGTTCAAATCTCACAACTGTAGTGCTGGGAGATGGATTAAAAAACATTGAAACTTCTATTTTTTCAGGTTGCACTCAATTGACGGCTATAACGATGGGAAACAACATTGAGAATATTGAAAATGGTGCTTTTAATAAATGTGAAAAACTTTCAAGCATCACCTTGCCTGTAAGTGTAAAATTTATCAATCAAGATGCGTTCGAATATTGTGAATCCTTGTTGCAAATCACTTATACCGGAACAACTGTTAAATGGAAGGCAATACGGAAAAATGATTATTGGAGACGGTATAGCAAAATTTCTAAAGTTATTTGCACAGATGAAACAATTACTTTCGATAATTAAAAAATAAAGGAGCAAATTGGTGTTATGGACAATTTTTTTGTTGAGGCAATTAAAAAATATGAAATTGAAAACAACGAGTGGATGGGGTTAATAGCAAAAACTGCAAATGAATTTTTAATGGAAGAAGCTGCAAAAATTAAAAGTGTTAATCGTTATTTTGGTAATCCATTGTTGTTAAAACTTATGCATTATTATACAATGCATACAGAAACAAATGATATAGTTAAAAAAGATTCATCAATGTTTCGCGGGAGAATTTATTGCGAACCGGATGCTGACTCCCGTTATAAAGATGTTTCGGAAAATTTATTCAAAGGTTACGACGAAAAAAATAGTTTTGTTTCTCCAAATCCTGTTGAAAATAGGTGTAGTCCTAAATTTATACCATATTTATATGCTGCAAAACAAGAAGATACAGCAATTTATGAAATAAACCCCTCTATAAACGATTACGTCAGTATCGCAGAAATAAAAGTGAAACAAAATTTGAAAATTTTGGATTTAAATATTGATGTGTCGCCTGCGGCAGGACAAAATGAAGAAACAAAAAAATGGTTTAACCTGTTTATGATTGCTGTTTCAAATTTATTTTCAACACCGGTAAGAGAGAATGAAAAAGAAAACTATTTATTATGTCAATATATCAGTGAATTTGTTAACTTGTTAGGGTTTGATGGAATAAAGTACAAATCATCAAAATTGTGTTATGGTATTAATTATGTAATTTTTGATTGCAATAAGTGTAAAGCAATTAATTCTAAACTATGTCAAATAACTGATATAAATTATAAGTTCTTTTGTAATGATGAATTAAAAAAATAAATTATGAATAATCAACCTAAAATCGAAGCGTATAAAAGCTTCTATCAACAAGCGAAAGATTATTACAACGCAGGGGATATCTCTGCTGCGAGAGACGCTTTTTTGAAGGCGGCGGAACTTGCCAACGACATTTCAGTCCATGCGACTTCTTACGACGTAAAAATGGAATACCATAAACTCGCCGTAAAAATAGTCGAATTCGTGAAAAAAGAATGCGTACATAAAAAGACGGTTACGGAAGCTGTTCCTGAAACGGATAGTGCGGAAAGCAAACCTGTATTTAAGCCGCAAGAGAAATCTTCTGACGATGCGAAGATTACTTTTGCCGACGTCGCAGGTCTTGACGACGTAAAGGAGCAAGTCCGTTTCAAGGTTTTATCTCCGATGCAGCGTCCCGAACTCGCCGAAAAATATAAAATTAAAGCGGGTGGTAAAATTCTGCTTTACGGTCCTCCGGGAACGGGCAAAACTTTTATTGCCCGTGCAATCGCCGGCGAAGTTGACGCGGAATTTTTTGCCGTAAACTGTCAAGACCTTATTTCCAAGTATATGGGCGACAGTAGTAAGCAACTCGACAGCCTTTTTACCGAAGCCGAAAGGCACGATAAAGCCATAATTTTCTTTGACGAATTTGATTCCGTGGCAAGTAAACGTGGAGACGGAACAAGCGGTGTCGATGCCGAAATGGCGCGGTTTGTGGCAACGTTTCTTACCAAAGTTGACGGTTTCAAGCCGTCGGCAAACAAAATGTTGTTGCTTATCGCCGCCACTAACCGTCCTTGGGCGTTAGATAGCGCAATGCTTCGCGGCGGCAGGTTTGATACGCAAATTTACGTCGGCGTTCCCGATCAAACGGCGCGAGAGTTTCTTGTTCACAAAGTTCTTGACGGTATCGAGCGCGACGAAGAAGTCGATTTATCCAAACTCGCGTGGGCATTGGAGGGTTACGGTGGCGGAGACGTTACGGCTATTTGCGAAAGGATAAAACTAGAACCGTATAAGCGTGAAGTTTCCACCGGTGAACATCAAAAAATTACGAGAGACGATTGCAATAAAATTCTTACAAACTCTCGCAACGTAATTACGCAGGAAGAACTTGACAAGTTCACGGCGTATCGCAACGGAACGTATAACGGAGATTAAAAGTGCCCGTATAAGTCGATTATCGGCAATATTTTGAAATGGAACGGAGATTATAATGGATTACAAAGCGAAAGAGTGCGCCGTATGCGGCAGCGATAAAATTAAACTAATATCACATAAAAACGACGGCAAAAATATTTTTTATACTTACGCTTGCGAAGCCTGCGGCGAAGTGTTTTCAACCGAAAGCAAATACTTAAAGCAACAGGAAAAATTGAAAAAACAAGCCGAAAAAGAAGCTGCACGACAAGCGGCAAAGCAAGCAAAAGAAGCCGCCTTAAAGTTGGCAGGCAAAGAAGAAACCGAGCAAGCAAATAATGCTCCGCTTTCCGCAACCGAAATTTTCAAGAAAAACAGAAAATTCGTGGTTGAAATTCAAGCGGATTTTGGCTTGGTTTCATCTCGCGGAACGGGAATAATTATAGGAGACGGTTATATATTGTCTAACGCTCACGTTGTATTCGATAAGAAAAGCGACCGCGGAGTTGCGTATGCCGCCAACGAAATTTTATGTAAGGACGCGTCGCAAAACGTCTACGAATTAGACCTTATCTATGCCGATATAAAGAAAGATATGGTGCTGTTGCATTCCGACGAGTTGTCTGTTGACGGCGTTAATTTTTGTGCAAAAGAAGTGGAAACGGGTGAGAAAATTTACGCCATAGGCAACAGTAAGGGGCAAGGGATTTGTATTCTTGACGGAATAGTCAGCGACAGCGAGCGTCTTATCGGTAGCGATAAATTCATTATGTTTTCCGCGCCGATTGTTCACGGCAATTCCGGTGGGCCTGTGTTTAACGGTAACGGCGAAGTTATAGGCATTGCGACGTTAGGTAGGGAGGACGCATTGGCAATGAATTATGCCATTCCCGTTTCCGCCGTTAAAGATTTTATAGAAAAAGCAAAAGATAAAGAAGAAGTCGAAGTTGCGTTGAAAACCGTTAGTAATAGTAAAATATAGTGTTGCTTATTTTTTCTAAACGGACATAGACATAGTTGCAAAAGTCGCAAAATTATTTCGAGTTTGAACGTCGATTCAGGGGTGAGTTTAATAATGTGCGAACTCAGAGAGAAAAAATATGCGTTTTGTGTCGTCGAATCCATGATAAATATAAATCGTTGCTTTTTGCAGCGTTTTATAGCTTTCGGCGAGTGAAGTTCGGTTTTACCCCGCTATTTTTTGATTAAATCTACTTACGCAAATGGTGTATATATACGATAAAACAATTGCTTGTTTCCGTTGAATATGGTATAATTATAATAAATAAATCAGACAGATAAGGTTAAGTTATGGTTATTCGGAAAGAAGATACGGCGAGCAGAGTTGCAAGACGAAAATACGAAGAGAAAAACAAAAAATTGCGTAAAGAAAAGAATGCGAATTTCCAAACGATGATTCCGAGAGAATTGTTTGAAGAAATCAACGTTTTTTTGACCGAAAAGGGTATGACTAAGGTTGATTTTATCAAAAAAGCCTTTGAGATAATGCAGAATAACGGGTAATCTATTTTTGTATTAAATACAACCTCAGCGATGGCGGTTTGTCGAAGAAAAATCGACGAGCCGCCCTTTATAATTGTTGTGCGTTTTGATATTTTTACTTAAATTTTTTATTTTCGGAGGGGTAACGGGTATGAAAAATAATACATTCGGACAACATTATATTGCGAGTTATCGACAGTGGTTTTTGATTTTTTGCAAAATCACTATCGATAACTTGACTTTTTCTTTCGTTTTTGATACAGTATAACCAAAGGAGATTCTTAATGGATTTGTATATCAGGGAAAATTATTTAAAAAAAATCCGTGGATTTTATCATGCGGACGATTTAATCAAGGTTATCACGGGAGTACGGCGTTCGGGAAAGTCAAGCCTGATGCAAATGATTGCCGATGAGCTCAAATCTTCCGGGATCCCGGAATCTCAAATTATATATTTTGACCTTGACAAACGAGAATATAGAAACGTTGTTACGGCGGATAAGTTAGAAGCCCTGATTATGTCGAAATGCGTTACGGATGAGATGAAATATCTCTTCATTGACGAAGTTCAGAACGTCAAAGATTTTGAGACTGTACTCAACGGTTTCAGGACGGAAGGCAATTGGTCTATTTTCATAACTGGATCTAACTCATATCTTTTAAGCGGAGAATTGGTTACAAAACTAACCGGCAGATATATAGAATTTGAAATTTTTCCGTTAAACTTTCAGGAATACGAGGGGATGAAAGCCTTTTTCGGCAAACCGATAAACTCTAATCCGATGATAGAACTTACGAACTATATTCTTGAAGGCGGCTTTCCGAGAGCAATTCTGTTTGACGATATGGCGGATAAAAGAAAGTACGTTCAGGGCGTTGTGTCCGAAATTTTCGAGAAAGATATCCGTAAACGTTTGAAAATTAAAAACAAGGAGAATTTCGAGACTGTTCGCAAGTATATTATCAATAACTTCGGAGCAACTACAAGTCTTAATAATATCTGCGATGCTATAAGAAAAAACGGTACGCCTATCAATAGTTCTACCGTTTCAAAATATATTAAAGCACTTATCGACGCGAAAATCTTGTATGAATGCCCACGCTTCGATATGAAGTCAAAGCGTTCTATTTCCGGAGAAAAGAAGTACTATCTTGCCGATCTGAGTTTTTATTATGCCGAAAACACGGACAACAAAATCAATTACGGACCGGTACTTGAAAATATTGTTTATATCTATGCAAAGTCGCTTGATTATTCGGTAAGCGTAGGAAGATTCGGCAAGTTCGAGTGCGATTTCATTGTTCGCGGAACGGATATGCAATACGCCTATATTCAGGTGGCGTACACAATCGCTTTAAGCAAGGAAACGGAAGACCGAGAATATCGTCCGCTTGAAAGTATAAAAGATAATTATCCTCGTTACGTTGTTACAACAGATTACCTCTTGCAACAGCGTAGCGGAATTAGAAACGTGAATTTAATAGACTTTATCTGTAAAAACGAGAAATTTTAAGCAAACGACAATGATTTTGTTATCGTAAAATTATAATGGGCGGTTTGTCGAAGAAAATCGACGAATCGCTTTTTATATGCGCTTTTTGTATCGTGTTATTCGACAAAATTTCGCCGTTATAGACAAATCTTTAAAATTATAACATCAATTATTATTGACAAATCAAAAGCAATTGTATATAATAGTGAATATTAAAGCAGCGGGAGATTTGCTATGAAGAAAAGGACAATACTTTTATTTCCGGATACGATTAAAATATTAGAGCAAATGGGCGAACAGATAAAGTTAGCGAGACTCAGAAGAAATTTATCGGTCGAACTCGTTTCGGAGCGTGCAAATATAAGCAGAGCAACGCTGTGGGCGATTGAAAAAGGTAGCCCTTCCGTCGCGATAGGATATTATGCGGCTGTTTTGCATGCGCTGAACGATATGGATAAAGATTTATTGCTGGTGGCTAAGGACGATAAACTCGGGCGGACGATTCAGGATTTGAATTTAACGACGCGCCGTCGGGCAACGAAAAAGAAAGGGGACTAAAATATGTTACAGGAAAAAAAGATTTACGTCTATTTCGACAACAACGTAGATAAAAGAATAAAGGTCGGGTGTCTTTTTGCGGATTTCCAAAGAGCGAAAGAAAAGTTTTCCTTTGAATATGACGACGAGTTTTTTACGAGTTTTCTTTTCCGAAATTTCTTCGATTACGATTTGCAACCATATAAGGCAAGGCAATATTTACCGACGGACAAGACCTTGTTCGGCGTTTTTTCGGATACCGCGCCGGACAGGTGGGGCAGGCTTTTGATGAAGCGCAGAGAGCGCATCAAAGCCGAAGAACAAAAATTGCCAAAAGTAAATACTTTGTATGAAACGGATTATCTGCTCGGCGTTTTCGACGAGGCGCGTATGGGCGCGTTACGTTTTTGTTTGGAGGAAAACGGAGAATATCTTTCGGCGGAAAGGGGATTATCTACGCCGCCGTTTGAAAGTTTAAGAACGCTCGAAGAGGCGTCTCGTCAGTTCGAAAAAGAAGAAAACCTGTTAAACGGTAAGTGGCTTAAACTGTTGCTTGCGCCCGGTTCTTCTTTGGGCGGAGCAAGACCGAAAGCAACGGTAAAAGACGTTGACGGAAGTTTGTGGATAGCAAAATTTCCTTCAAAAAACGACGAATACGATATGGGCGCATGGGAAAAAACCGTTCTCGATCTTGCAAAGCTTTGCAATCTGAACGCCTCCGAGGCAAAACTAATGAAATTTTCCAAACTCGGCAGTACGTTTTTGGTAAAGCGTTTTGACAGAGACTTGGGAAAGAGAATCCATTTTATGTCTGCAATGACGGCCCTCGGCAAAAAAGACGGCGATAATGCGACGGGCGGAATAAGTTATCTGGATATAGCGGCGTTTATAAGCGCAAACGGAGCAAATCCGAGAGAAGATTTGACGGAACTTTGGAAACGTATCGTGTTTAATATCGCGGTTTCCAATACCGACGACCATTTAAGAAACCACGGCTTTATTTTAACCGAAGAAGGCTGGCGATTATCTCCGCTATATGACGTAAATCCGAATATAGACAAGGATTCGCTTTCACTAAATATTACGGAAGACGACAATGCGTTATCCGTCGATTTGGCGATTGAGGTCGCGGAACATTTCGGGATAGATAAAAAAGCCGCTACGAATATGGCAAACGAAATACTCTTGGCGGTGCGAGATAATTGGCGTAACGTTGCGGAGAAAAACGGCATAAGCAAGAGTGCGATAGAGTATATGCGCCCCGCGTTTTCTGTGGCAGAAATTTAAGAAATGAAGAGTGCTTTTAAGTAAAATTCAGGTAGAGGCAATAATATGTATGAATATCGGGAACGGCAATGAATTTTCCCGAATTTTGATTTTTTGTCAATTTTGGCGGTTTTATGCAGAAAAAGTTATAAATTCCGTACTTATACAATAGATATTCATAAAATTATACACAAAAACGAAATTAATGATTATAGCTCTGCGTTTCGCACTCCGCAATACAAGCCAATATTCGACACGAACGTAAAAAATAATCTATAAAAACCCACAAACAGCCCGTTTTCGACACGAAAAAGGCTGTTTTTCTATGTTTTTTGACAAATTAATTACAGGTCTTGCAGTTATAAGTATGTATATAATTGTTTTATCATGTAACAGAAAATCACGTTTTTTGCTGTCTATTACACTGATTTTTCGGACTACGGTAGATAGTCACGTAATAAGTACTTGAATATACATCATAAAGTCCTGCGATGAGGAATTTGCAGGACTTTTGCGTTCTCTTAATATGGTATAGTTTAAGATGACTATAAAAATTAAAGGAGAACAAAAATGAAAAATCATCAAACAGTTGGCAACAGAAAAGTAGTGTTCTAGACAGAGATACATATTTAAGATTAAAAGCGACTGTCGATGCGGATAAAAAGCAAGCCGAACAACAGCTGCTTGACTATGAAAATCTGCCGAGAGTTTCGCAGTCACATCCGTTCTCAAAGGAGCAAATCAAAAAGCACTTGCTTAAATTTATTTCTTCTAACAATACCGATATCAATGAAAATATAATTGGTAAATTTGTAGCGCAAATAAAAGTCGAGAGCGAAACCGAGTTCTCTTGGTATTTGCGCTTTGATTTAAAAGAAAACTTTAATACGGAAAAGAAACTTTATTGTACTTTTACTATTCCGTTCAATGATGCTTTAAGATATAGAAATAAAAGAAAATATCTGTTACGTAAGAATCAATATAAAGAGTTGCTGGTAAAAGCTTATGTTTAGCGTATATTTTAAAAAAGCCAAAATGCAAATACTAAATCAGGAATTTGCAAAAAAAGTGCAAAATTGCCGTTTAATATATTGACTTTTGGCATATAATAAAGTATAATCTTAATAATCCATTTTAAGATAGGAGTTAAGTATGTTAGTTAATTTTTTGTTCAAGAACTGTAGATCGTTTTATCAAGAGAATATTTTTAGTATGCAAGCTGTTAAAGATACAGAATTGAGAGAAATCAACACATTTTCTGTTGATAGTAAGTTGATGCCTAAGGATGAAAACGAGTTTATAAAATCAGCTGTTATTTTTGGTGGGAATGCATCCGGCAAGTCGAATGTTTTAAAAGCGCTTGCGTATATGAAAAACGTATTATTAATGTCGGCATCACAGTTTCCTATTGTTGCCACTAACGAGACATTTGCATTTTATGAGAATGCACAAAATGAAGAAAGTACTTATGAAGTAGAGATTATTCAAAACGCTACTTATTATAAATATGGTTTTACGTTATTGAAAGGAGTGGTTAAATCAGAATGGCTGGAGCGCAGGAAAGAGAGATTAACGCCGGTATTTAAGCGTGTAGATAATGAGCTTGAAATAATAGGCTTGTCAAAACAAGCAACAAGATTAATAAACATTTCGGAAAAAACTCTATTCTTGTCTGTTGGTAATAACTTTCATTTAGATATTGCTTCGTATTTAAATGATGTTATGTTGTGGTTTAAAAACTTATTGATAGTTTTTGAAAACGATGCTAATATTCTGGATATTTATACTATGGAAAATGGCAAGTATAAGGAGCAGGCACTTAAAATTTTAAAATTAGCTGATATAGGTATTCAAGATATAAGGGTCAAAAAAGATAAAGTTGCCAATATGGCTAATTTCAATGATATTCTTAACTTCAATGCTCAAATGCAGATAAACCCTACTTCGTTCGGGCAGTTAAAACAAGAAGAAAAAAATCTTTATAATATAGACTTAGAAACATTCTTTGATGTCTACGATGGGAAAGGTAGAGTAAAAGGTAAAAAAGATGTTCTATTATATAAAAATGCAGGGTTTAATTCGGAAGGCACGGCACGCTTATTGTGTTATTTGGGTTGGATTCTTGCTGCTTTAGATCAAGGCAGAGTAATAGTTATAGATGAGATCGATGCAAAATTACATTTTCTTGTTGCAGACTATATAATTAAACTTTTCAACTCAATTGATACAAATCCTAAAAATGCTCAACTAATTTGTACAGCACATAATGTAATGCTTATGGATGAGGATTTGCGCCGCGATCAGATATATTTTACAAGTAAAGATAAATATGGCGAAAGTAGTTTGGTATCATTGTCGGATTATAAAAATGTGAGAAAAACGGATTTATTCAGTAAACGTTATCTTGCCGGGTTCTATGCTAAACTTCCCGATATGTTGAATAAGGATTGAGGTGGGGTATGGCAAGAAGATCGGATAGAATAACTGCTCGAAATGTATTTTATATAATTACAAACGGTGAGCAAACAGAATACAATTACTTTAAACTGTTAAAAGCGAAACGTAGTGTTTATGATGTTAAAATTATTTTTGAGAATGCTGATCCTTTGGGATTAGTTCAGTATGCTCAAAGATATATTGTGGAAGCCAACCAAGTGTGGTGTGTATTCGATATCGATTATAGCTATAAAGATAAACGGTTAATTCCCGCGTTAAAGCAAGCCGAAGAAATTGGAATAAAAATTGCTTATTCAAATATTGCTTTTGAAGTATGGCTGATATCACATTTCGAAAAGTGTAAGACTTCATTACAATTATATGGTTATATTAGCGAGTTGGACAAGCTCTTAAAAGAAAACGGTAGCAATAAAACATATAGCAAAACCGATGAAAAGCTGTTAAAAGAATGTTTCATTCCTAACTATAAGAAAGCTATAGAAAACTCAAAAATAATATATCAAAATTACGTTAAAATACATAATGCAAAATATCCGAATCAACGACAACCCATTTGGAATTGGATTTCAAGCACTACGGTTTATAAACTCGTTGAAGCGCTTAAATTAAAGGATTAAGGCGTCAAAGAAAAAAACAAAAACGAAGGTGAATTATATGGAATCTCCTAGAAAATATATGGAGCAAATAAGAAAAGATAGGTATTCAGATTCTTTTTTTGTTCAAGAGTATGAAATAAGCAAAGATGAATTACAATACCATTTCTCTATGCTTTCAACAAAAAATAAAGAAAAAGATTTTGAAAATTTTGCAACTGCAATCTGTAAGAAACTGATATGTCCTAACATTGTTCCGGCAACTGGTCCTTATGGCGGTGGAGACGGTAAAGTGGATGCTTATACATATCCTGTATCTAAAGATATAGCTTTATATTGGGGAGATGCAGAAGTTCGAGATGCCGGTAAAGAAAATTGGGCATTTGCATTTTCAATCAAATCTGATTGGAAAGAAAAATGTGAACATGATGTAAATTCGATTTTATCAACGAAAAGGAACTTTAAAAAGATTTTTTTCGTATCTAATCAATTAATTTCAAGCAAAAAAAGAGCAGATATATTAGATAAATATAAAGATAAAGTTGAGGTTAGAGTTTTAGATTTGGAATGGTTATTATCAAGTGTAATTGATAATAGATGCTTAAATTTGGTAGAAGAACACTTACATATTAATTGCAGAAAAAATGTTACAAACACACTAGGACCTAATGATTATAAGCGTGATTTACGATTAAAAGAATTAGAAAAATCTTTAGAAGACAATAAAAACAATAAAGAATTGTATCAAAAGAATGCTATTAATAGTTTAGAAATAGCAAATTTGTATTGTCAATTAGACAGACCATTTGACGAGGCGAAAAACAAATTTGATATTGCGATAAATTTAGCAAGAAATGCAGGATCAAAACCATTACTTAAAAATGTTTATTATGATTTGGCGTGGAAAATGCTCTATTGGTATGAAAATTATGATGAGTTTTTTCTAGCACTTGGTGAATTTAAAAAAGAAATCAATAATACGCATGTGATATGGGATATAGAAAGATATTCAAATTTAATTGTTTCAATACTACCCGCTAAATATCTTCCTAAATATAAAGAAAGAACAGAAAAAGAAATATATGAGTTTTTAGCGTTATTAGAAAACATTAATTATGAAGTTGAAACAGAATTGTTTCAAGTTGAAGTAAAAACGTTATACATTCAAAGTAAATTTATTCTAGGCAATGAAAAAATAGAAAATGTAGTTAAAACATTAAATAAACTATTTGAACGTGGTAAACATTTGGTAGGTTATGACTCAGTTACATTATTGAGATGTTTGGAAGTATTTTTAAACTATATTAAAGAGCCATTATTTTTTGACTTCTATAAAAAAGTTTCTGAATATAGTTGCAATTATTTAGCTGGTGTAGATAAAGCTAAAAACTATATGCGGCTTGCACATGCATATATTAAGCAAGATAATGCTTTTGATGCAATAGGAGTGTATGGAAAAGCCGCTATGCTCTTTATTGGTGAAGACTCAACTATGGAATTAGCTGAGTGCTTTTGTCAAATTGCTCTTTTGTATGAAAGAGTTGGTTTGTATTGGGCAAGTAGAAGTGCAATTTTGAATGGTTTATATTACATATCAAAAGAAGTTTTAGCAACGGGTGAATATGATCCGATATTTGGACATGCACTTTTGAAACTATCAAAATTAGAATTGCATTTTGGACGAGTAATTCCTTTTATAAATTCAATGACAATGGCGAAATGGACCATAGATAAAATAGTTTCGTCGGGTTACTCACATGATATATTTGAAAAAAAATTAATATACAATGAATGTATTTTATTAAGATTATTATTTAATACAGAATTCAAGGATTATGACAAGATCAACGATTATTATTCTTGGTTTGAATATCTTGAGCTGAATCAAGTTACGTCATTGATGGAATTTTTGTTTAATGACGATAAAGTAAGATTGCAAGAAAAATTTTATAAAGAACAGGGCGAAGATATAAATGCAATATACTCAGAGATATATAATAATTGTCTGCCAGATTTGAATAACAAAATAAATTGGTTCGATAAAAATGATGTGGTTCTTAAATCGCAGATTTTAGGTTGTGAATTTAGTATAAAAGTTCAGTTTGATAAGCATTTAATTCAAATTGCTGAGGCGATATTAGCTACGCTTGAAGGCTTTTTTGCTACATTTAAACGAGCAAGAATTATTTCGGCAATATCTAAGGTCGAAATGTTTTTGGTAAATATAGAAACAGAAGTGGGAAATGTTGATTTTAAAGATGGTATTATTAAAAAAGTTTATATTGGAGTACCTGGATGGGAAGCTCTAAAAAAGAATGCAAAATTATTTGGCGATTGCGTTTTGGAAATAATTTTAAAAATTGTTGAAAATGGTTTTTTGTATGGAATTGCAGAAGAAGACTTTGAGAAGTTAACAAAAGACGATGCAATAATGGAGCGAATAAACTATTTACAGAATTATTTTGTGAATGATAATTTTTTTGGTGTTGACATATACAGGTTAGGTGAACTCATTAAAATAAAGTCAAATAAATTACAATTAAACAGAAAGAAAATTTGGGAATCCAATAGAAAAGATTCGGCGAATAGCGAATTCAATCTTGATATGCAGAATCATTCTAACATACAAAGTTATAGCATTATAAATATTAGACTTTGGGATGAAGCCAAATGGCGTGGATGTGTTTTTGGCATGTTTCCTTATATTCCGTTTGTCGGTTTTATGTTTGAAAATTTTGATGCGGGTAAGGAAATATTTAGTCAGTGGATTGATTTGTTGGGTAGAGAAGACAAAGACAATATTATAAAATTAACTATTATCAAGGGAATAAGTGATGCTAATCCGTTCGCATATAAAGTAGTAGTATCTTATAATGAACAAAATATTCGTACAGAAGGCGTTTTGGGGGTGGTTACACGTTTTCAGCGTATGGATCCAAGTTCCTCGCAAAATTTGGATGATTTTTTAACTAATCAAAAAAGAAGTGGACGATTTTTATTAGTGCCATCATATATGCAAAGTGGCAAGCCCGAGATTGATTCATCGCAAGCCATACTTTTGAACAAAATTAATATAATTGATGCTTGGCAGATAGATGAAAACTGTACTTTGCGTTGTGTAATCCAAGAGGATGATGACATAATTATTCCTAAAGAACATATTGAAGATGCACCTGTATTAAAAATACTTGAAAAGTTGTAAATCTTAATAATTTTGGCAACTAACTATATAAAATCTAAAAGAAGTGGGTGACCCCCGATTACGATCCGCCATACAGGCAGTTTAACGGAATTACGAGTAAGCACGGCGCACACTTTATTCTTAAGGTGGATCGTATTCTTATGAAGGAGCCGTATTATTCGGCGATAATCGGCGGTGTTTCGGCATGTAAATTCCCGCCCGTTCCCGTCGATTACGGATATAGAGACAGCACTAACTTTTGGTGTTCGTCTTTCCGGCGTCCCTTTTCAGTAAAAATCAAAGCGCACGAAGGAGACGTAAAGTCTGTCATTTACTGCGCCGAGCGTATCGATCCGGAGATAAAATTTACGACCGAAGCTTGCGCAAAGCTTACAAAAATCCCGAGAGTATTTTTAAAGGCGGCGCTTACGCAGATGGCAGACATCGCAAAAGAATGCGAGATAAAGGTTATAGACGAACAGGCTCTGGAAATAATTAATCAAAAACGTAAGGCGAGACGAAAGTAAAATTGTTGCAGTAGAGATAATATGTATGCGAGTTTTTAGCGCATAAACAGCGGAGTCAGCCGAGCTTTTTTGAAGAGGAACCCCGATAAAATTATTTTATCTTCGAAAAGTTCTTGACAACACGGAAAAGGGTATGCTAAAATACATTTGCTTGAAAGGGAGTAGTCGGCGGTAAGTTACCGTTGCAAACGGCGTCAATACGGCTTTTATGCCCGCTTTTGTATTAAACAGACAAGACTTTTACCGCATAACTATGGTTATCGTGGTGAAAGTCTTTTTTATTTCTTTTTAAGCCATACTATGTTCGGAGGAAATTATGGGGGAATTTTTCTCGTTTCTTTATGAGAATCTGATCGAAAATTTCGATTACCGAATGCTCATAATGTGGGCAATAGGAGGGGTGCTTATCTTTCTTGCCATAAAGAAGGATATGGAGCCGACGTTGCTTTTGCCGATAGGTTTCGGCGTAATTTTGGTTAATTTGCCGCTTTCAGGCGCAGTTGACCAAACGGTAGGCGAGGCGTTGCAAGAAGGCGCTTTGAGCGTTTTGTATAGGGCAGGTATCGAAAACGAATTGTTCCCGTTGCTGCTTTTTATCGGTGTTGGCGCAATGATAGACTTCGGACCTATTCTATCTAATCCTAAGCTTATGATATTCGGTGCGGCTGCTCAATTCGGCATTTTCTTTACATTATGCGTAGCGTCGATGTTTTTCGATATAACCGATGCGGCATCGATATCCATTATAGGAGCGGCAGACGGTCCTACAGCCATAGTCGTAGCTCAACAACTGGGTTCCAAATATATAGGCGCAATAATGGTTGCTGCATACTCGTATATGGCGTTGGTGCCTATAATTCAGCCGCCTGTAATCAAATTGCTTACTACTAAAAAAGAGCGTTTGATACGTATGCCGTATCGTCCTAAGCAGGTAAGCAAGCTTACGAGAATACTTTTCCCCATCATTATTACAGTTATCGCCGGCATCGTCTCGCCGGGTTCCGTCTCATTGGTCGGTTTCCTTATGTTCGGTAACCTTATGAGAGAGTGCGGCGTTCTTAATTCGCTGAGCGAAACGGCGCAAAAAGTGCTTGCTAACCTTATTACCATATTCTTAGGCATAACGATAGCTACTCAGATGAAGTATGACGTATTCCTTAAACCCGATACGTTGCTTATAATCGGATTGGGTTTAGTGGCGTTTATATTCGATACCGCAGGCGGCGTATTATTTGCAAAGTTCCTCAATCTGTTCCTTAAAGAAAAGATAAATCCCATGATAGGTGCAGCCGGAATATCGGCGTTCCCCATGTCCGGCAGAGTCGTGCATAAATTGGGACTTAAGGAAGACCCGGAAAACTTCTTGCTTATGCATTCGATGGGCGTTAACGTTTCCGGTCAGATTGCATCGGTAATAGCCGGCGGACTTATACTTAACTTTTTCGGTTAAAGGAGATAACGAAAATGGAATTTCAACCTATTGAATTTGTAAAAAGCTTGGTATATATGGGCAAAGGTCTTGTGGGAATTTTTCTTGTAATAGGTATAATTATCGGCGTAACCGCATTGCTTAACAAATTGACTTCGCCTAAGAAGAAAAACGACGATACCGATCGAGATAATTAAATACGTATACGAAAAATAATTACAAAAAGAGCAAACGCAAGGCGAATTGCACCCAAAAATCAGATGTTTTGAGGAAGTTCGAAAAAGCGGTTGCTCTTTTTTTGGTTGGCGTCAAAAGTATTTTATCTTTAAAGTCGGTACAAAGCGGTAGGCTTGTTTTTGCGAAAGCGTTATAATCAAAACGTTGTTTCTCGGTAAAATCATATTATGGCAATCGGCCATGCTCGGTGCGTTAATGTGATTGTGTCGAGTTTAAAAATACATGTTGCCTATTAAGATAGATATAAAAAGGCGTTGCTGTTTCGGAAATAAAGGAAGGACGTTTTTGGGGTCGGCATGTCGAAAAATAACGTTCATATTTTTATCAATTGTTTTCGACGTCGATTAAGATGCCGTTCGAAATTTCCCGAACTTATAAATTCGGCTAATACGTATTGATCCATAACAGGTACCGAACAAGAAAATTTGCCGAGTTTTGCGTCGTACGTTTTATTAAGACTCTCCGGTAATATCATATACCCCAGTCGCATTGCAGGCGAAAGACTTTTTGAAAAGGTGTTTAAATAAATCACTCTTTCGGGGTTCATGGAGTACAGCGTTTCTATCGGCCTGCCCTTTACAAAAAATTCGCTGTCAAAATCGTCTTCTATAACGTACGCTTCGTATCGTTTTGCAAAGGAAAGGTACTCTCTGCGCTTGTACAGAGAAGTGGATATGCCGGAAGGGTAGCTATGAAACGGAGTAACGTGCAATGCGCCGAAAGCAGTCGAATCGAGAGCTGCAGATTCGATACCGTCGTTACCGAGCGGTAATGCGGCAAGTTTGCACCCCATGCCGCCATAAGTAAGTCTTATTTGAGCATAGGAGGGATTTTCTATGGCGTAAACAACGTCATTTCCCAAAACTTTAACTATGTTTTCGTACAGACTTTCAGCACCCGAACCTACAATAATATTGTAAGGATTTGCGTCCATCCCTCTGTAACGCCATAGATATGCGGCAATTGCGTTTCGCAAAATATTACAGCCTCTCGCCGGAGCTTTTTCGAACAAAAGATTACCGTAATCTGCCATAACTTTGCGTACCGTTTTAAACCAAACGGAACTTTCGAAATCTATTACCGAAGAAAAGGAAGGTTCGTCTAACCGAGGATATAGCGTGCGTTTTTTTGTTTCCACTCTAGGGATGACCGAATCGGGATCGCAAACGTAGTAGCCGCTGCGTGGCATAGAAATAACAAAACCTTCGCTTATTAGCAACTCGTATGCGGATTCTACCGTGATAACGCTGACGCCGAAAATGTCCGCCGCCTCACGTTTTGACGGCAATTTGCTTCCTATCGCATATTTGCCGCAAGTTATTCCGTCTTTTATTTTTGCATATATTTCTTCGTACTTTTTTTCCATAGTCGCTACCAAAGTTATAATTTGCTTTTTAATCTGGTATTATAAAAAACACCTGAATTGGATATTTACTTATACCCAAAAATATATTATAATGATTTTGTTGAAAAAGTCAATCGAAAGGAAGATAAATGTTATGGAACAAAAGAGTAGGGCGAAGTCGAGTACTTTGCGTATATGTTTGACGGCAGTGTTTATGGCGCTTAACGTTGCGGTAAGTTCTTTCGGAATACCGATGCCGGGTAGCGGACACTTGTATTTATGTGACGTGGTGATATGTATAGCTGCGATAATACTGGATCCCGTGTCTGCATTCTTAGTAGGCGGCGTAGGTTCGTTTTTGGGAGATTTATTCTTTTACCCGGCAGCAATGGTAGTGTCTCTGTTTACGCATGGACTGCAAGCCGTAGCGGTTTCTTTGTTTTCGAGATATACATTCCGCTCCAAGCCGTGGCTCGGTTCGCTCATAGGCGTAAGCGTAGGCGCAATAATAATGGCAATAGGATACTTTTTAGGGGCGGCGTTTGTATATTCAACCATCGAGAGTGCGATAGCAAATATTCCTTATGAACTTGCTCAGTCAACATTCGGCGCAGTTTGTTCGATGCTTATCTGCTATAAGTGCGGAGTATTGAAGCTTGCAGAAAGGATGGGAATGTATAAGAGACCGAATGAAAAGAAGAAAGAAGAAGAGTCGTCGCAGTCAAACGCATAATTTAATGAGGAAGTTCGGAAGCAGTCTTGGCTCTGCATTGTGCGCTAAACGATTTAATCGCAAAATTGTCGATATTATTGCATTGTCGCAAGTCGTAAACTTCCGTTGCGGTATCGCTAAGAGCGAAAATTTAAGAATTTTTACTTTGACTAATGCGCAGTGCGCTCGAGGTCGGGAGTAAAGCGTAGCGTAACCGATAAAGTATCTGTAAAACCAAAATACTAAAAGGAACCCGAAAGCAATAACTGTTTTCGAGTTCCTTTTTACCTTCTAAACGGATCTCGGTTAAATTACGATTGTTGAGTCGATATATCGGATGACAATATAGTCTCGGTAAATATATTATTTTAAGGTGTTTGTTTTGTAAAGTCTGTTAAGATAGGGCAGAACACAATACGGTTAATGGGAAATGTATCGAGCTTAAAACGAAAAGGGTGTCGATAGATTTGTTATATCCGTTTTAATTTCTCCCAAATTTTTCTCGAAATGACAAAAACTTTAATTTTTCGTTAAATTTGTCTTCGTATTCATCTGACAAAATATTAAAAAGGCAGAAGCTGCAATGATTTTACGCACCATCTGCCATTAAAAATTGATATTGCAAGTTTGAAATCCTGATCGAAATTATTTTTTAAGTGATATTTTTTCTGCACTCTTTATCCTTAAACTGAACGGTTGCGAAAAGCAAAAAATACAAAAAAAAAGCCTCCGAAATCTTGCGATTTCGGAGGTGCGAAGCCGACATATTTATAGGGCTTCAGAATTTGGTCGCGGGGGTAGGACTCGAACCTACGACCTTCGGGTTATGAGCCCGACGAGCTACCTACTGCTACCACCCCGCAACGGATAACAGACTAAGTCTACCATATATTATAATCTTTGTCAAGTGGATATATGACAATCTATATCGCTTTTATGTGTTCGCCGGCGAAAAATTCGTCAAAATAATCGAATTTTCGCAGACAGAGCGGTTCGGACTAGTTATTGTCGCCGCTGTCAAGTCCTTTAAAAGTCTCTATTCTTTCGTCCAGAGTGTCGGACATCGTTCGGCTTAATTCGAGGGCAATGGAGCCTGTAAGCATAGGATTGGCCGATGACGAGTATTTCTCAAACGTATTTACCCGAGTAAAGACGTATGTTGTTTCGGGCGCATAAGTTGTCGGGCCTGTTTCTTCGTCGAACAGGGAATCTCTTATCTGATCTATGGTTACGCTAAACGAGCCGTCCTCCTGAACTTGACCTAATTTGATGTTTACCGTTTCCGTGTGTTTCTTATAATCGGGAGTAACGAAATATACTGTTGCGGTACTCGCATATGCGTCGAATCGAATGTATTTGCAGAGTACCGTAGACTTTTTATAATTCACGTCAAAAAACTCGTATGTGCGATTCAACTTTTGATACATCCCATCAACCGGCTCGAATCCGTCAGCTTCGTCCAACTTAAATATGTTATTTACAAAAGTAAAAGTTGTGTCGTTATCTACTTTTACAAAACGTCCTTTAGTGGCTATGTGCGAATTATCGGGCGGGTATACAAAAACATTATTTTCGAAAGAGAGATAGGGAACTATATTTTTGCCTATTTTCAAGTCGTAGGCATATCCGTATCCGCTTGCAAGCTTTATGCCGTTTATGTTTTTGCCGTTTATGCTATACGTGTACGTTACGTCGAGTTTGAAACACGACGGAGTGGTATCGGAGTCGGACATTATGTAATAGGCAGAATCTTTGGTGAGCACCAAATATTCCAAAAGCGAATAACCGTATCCTACAATTTGCGGCACGGTGATCTCATCTTCCTGGTTTGCGACAAATCGTGATTTCAGCTGGTAAGTTCCGAGTATTTCCGCCATGGGCAATTCGGTCACGCTGCACGCAGACAGCGTAGTACCCGCAGAAAATGCGACAACCGCACAGAAAAGCAGAGCGATAACCTTTTTCATTACAGTACTCTCCTTAATTGAGTTATTTGCGACAAACACGCTCTTGTCGACCGATTTTTATCGCCGTTACAAACAGTTTACCATATATTATTCGGTTTGACAAGCGTAACCGCAAAATTTTATGCAATTTTTATTTTTAGATAAAAATCATCAAAATAAGCGTAAGGCTTCTTAAGGATACATAATAGAGTAAAGACGCAAAAGCAAAGGACGGCAATTAAATTGCGCAAATATTGATATATTAAAGAAACGGCTTGACATATACTTGACATATATAGGTCTATATGTTAATATAGTAATATAAATAATTTGACGGAGGAAAGTAAAATGGAATCTAAATTCGACGGCGGATTGTTGGGGCTAATCGGAGTAAATCTTCTTACCTGCTTAGTTTCGCTCATTACGCTTACCATTGCGGTGCCTTGGATGGTTTGTTACAAAGAGAGGTGGATTTCCCGACATACCGTAATAGACGGTCGCAGACTTACGTTTGACGGCTCGGGGATTCAGTTGTTCGGCAATTATATTAAGTGGTTGCTTCTCACCATTATAACGATTGGCATATATTCGCTTTGGCTTGGCATTAAGATGAAAAAATGGGTAGTAATGCATACTCATTGCGAATGAGCGTTAAATCGGGCTGCGTAAGCCGTAGACTTTTGTAAGTCGTCGACCTTTAATTGTTTCACAATATGCAGTATAGGCATTTTGCGTTGCTCAAGCGAAATTTATTGAATTGACGCAAAACAATAATTTGAATATTACGATAATAACATAGTAAAGCCACGAGGCGTTATCCACGCTCCGTGGCTTTATTAGGTTATTGGCTGTAACCGACGACAGTCGGCGGTTAAATTACATAGGAAAGAGGGGATTGTCAGATTTTCTTAATATCGTATCCGTCTTTTTTGTCGATTATCTGATATCCGAGCTTAGATATTTGTTCTCTTAATACGTCGCTTTGCGCCCAATCTTTATCTTTACGAGCCTTAAGTCTGAGTTCGGCGAGTTTTATAACTTCTTCGGGAGCTTCCACTTTTTCCGGCGCAGATTCCGTATCTAACGCAAGTCCGAGAACCTTATCGAATTTCATTGCAAGGTCATATATTGCTTGGGACGGTTTTTCCTTAAGCATGTTCCAAAGGACGCCTAAGCCGAGAGGAATATTAATGTCGTCGTTTATCGCTTCGGTAAAAAGCTCGTCGTATTTTTTTACGGCTTCCTCGTCAAATGATTTTCCGCCTTTATGCGAATGTACTGCCGCAAGCAATCTGTTGTATGCAGTTTTCGCAGCGTCCATACCTTCGAATGTAAAGTTGAGTTTTTTGCGGTAGTGCGTGTTTAAGCAGAAATATCTAAACGCCATTGCGCTATAGCCTTTTTGCTCCAATTCGCTGACCGTATATGTGTTTTTGAGACTTTTGCTCATCTTGCCGCCGTCGACTTGCATAAACTCGACGTGCATCCAGTAATCCACCGTTTTGTGCCCTACGAGAGCTTCGCTTTGGGCTATTTCGTTTTCGTGATGAACGGGGATATGGTCCACGCCGCCGGTATGAATATCAAACGTATCGCCGAGATATTTTCTGCTCATGGCGCTGCATTCGATATGCCAGCCGGGGTAACCCATGCCCCAAGGCGATTCCCATTGCATAATATGCTCTTTGGGAGCCTTCTTCCACAGGGCGAAATCGGCGGGATTGCGTTTTTCGTCGTTTACGTCCACTCTTGCGCCGGCACGCTGACCTTCGAGGTCGAGTCCGCTGAGTTTGCCGTATTCTCTAAACTTAGATATGTCGAAGTAAATTCCGTCGCTTGTTTCGTAGCCGTAGCCTTTCTCGACGAGAGCTTCGACGTATTTTATCATGTCGTTTATGTGGTCGGTGGCTTTGGCTATGATTTCCGGCTTGCCGATATTGAGCTTAGCCAAGTCTTTCATAAAGGCGTCGGTATATATTGCGGCTATCTCATAGACAGATTTTTGCTGCTCTCTGCTCGCTTTTTCCATCTTATCTTCGCCGTCGTCGCCGTCGGACAACAAATGTCCCACGTCGGTTATATTCATTACGCCTTTAAGCTTGTAGCCGTTATATTTCAACGTTCGGCGTACCGAGTCCATAAAAAGGTATGCTCGCATGTTTCCAATGTGCGCATAAGAATACACGGTAGGTCCGCACGAATACATGGTAACGACTTTGTCGTTAAGCGGAACGAATTCTTCTTTTCTTCGGGTAAGAGTGTTGTAGACTTTCAGCATAGTCGGCTCCTTATAAAAACGATAAAACGTCGGTGGCGGCGTCGAGCGCCTTTGCAGCCGAGTTATATTCTTCGGCGGTAGGGAAGGCTTTTTTCAGCGAATTTTCGATAACGGACAGGCGAGTCTCTAAATATTCTCTGCCTTTGTCGGTAATGGAAAAAGCAACCACACGTTTATCGTAATTTTGTTTGTCTTTTTGAATCAGACCTTCTTTTGCCATTTCGGTAGTAAGAAGCGCAAGATTGGCTTTGGCTAATTTCAGAGAGGTAAGTAAATCTATCGGCTGAAGACTTTTGTTTCGCAACAAAAACAATATCTTTGTTTTTAACGAAAGAGTATTTTTGTTTTTTCCGCATGCGGTTTCGCACATCGTTGCGCCTCTCGTGGCTATTCTTAGGTCTACGAGTTTTTCCGATAGCGTCATGGTTGCGCCCCTCCTTTTTTTGTTCGTACAATATTATATCCGCTTTGCCGTGCTTTTGTCAAGAAAAATATAAAACAAGCTTTTGCGGCAAAAAGCAACGACAGCCGATTAGTTAATTGATAAAAACTATAATTATTCATTAAGTATTCACAATTTCTACTTTACTAAGTATGTAAAAAAGTGGTATATAACAATTGTGGAAGTTTATAGCGCAGAGCGTTTGGTCGCAGAGTGTGAAAACAACGTTTAGCGCAGCGGAGAACAGGGAGATTAAGACTTGAAGACGGTAAAGATATTATTAAAGAGTTTGAGGGAGAATAAGCGTTACGCCATCCTTACCCTGATATTTATAATCGGAGAGGCGATAATCGAAACGTTTATACCTTTTGTCACGGCAAAAATCGTGAGTTCGATTCAATACGGCGAGGCCATTACAGAAGTGCTTAAGACCGGCGCCTTGCTTGTGGCGATGGCAGGGGGGTCGCTTTTGTGCGGAAGAGTGGCGGCAAAAACGTGCGCTACGGCATCGGTGGGATATGCAAGGAATTTGCGCCACGATTTGTTTACCAAAGTGCAGACATTCAGTTTTGCGAATATCGACAAATTTTCGTCTACTTCGCTTGTGACTCGAATCACGACAGATGTAGGCAACATTCAGATGTCGTTTATGATGCTTATCAGAACGGCGATTCGTTCGCCGCTTATGCTGATATTCTCATCGGTAATGGCGTTTGTAATGGGCGGATGGCTGGGAATGACTTTCGTGATAATTATACCGTTACTTGGCTTCGGGTTGTTTATGATAGGACGAAAGGCGATGCCTGCGTTTAAAAGCGTTTTCAAAAAGTACGACAAACTTAACGAGTCCATCGAAGAAAACGTTAGAGGCATGCGTGTGGTAAAAGGTTTTGCGAGAGAAGAGTACGAAAAAGAAAAGTTCGGCGCAGCTGCGGAAACGATTCGCAAAGACTTTACAGAAGCCGAACGCATCGTTGCTTTGCAAAATCCGATGATGACTCTCAGCATGTATATAAATATGTTCGTAGTGCTAATTGTGGGTTCGTATCTTGCGATAACGAGCGGCGGTGCGACGATTGACGTAGCCGGTATATCTTCGATTATTCTTTACGGAATGCAAGTGCTTATGTCTCTTATGATGTTGTCCATGGTTTACGTAATGATAAATATTTCGGTAGCGAGCGCTCGTCGTATATGCGAAGTTTTCGAAGAAAAACCAATTCTTACAAACAAAGAAGACGCAGTAAAGAAAGTAAAGGACGGCAGTATCGAGTTTAACGGAGTTTCGTTTAAGTACAAAGAAGATGCGATAAAATATGCTCTCGAGGAGGTAAACTTAAAAATCGAATCGGGTATGACGGTAGGCGTTTTAGGCGGCACAGGCGCAGGTAAATCCACACTCGTGCAACTTATTCCGAGATTGTACGACGTAAGCGAAGGCAGCGTAAAAGTCGGCGGAGTAGACGTCAGAGAATACGACATGACAACGCTCAGAGATAACGTAGCAATGGTTTTGCAAAAGAATTTGCTGTTTTCGGGTACAATTAAAGACAATCTTAAATGGGGAAATCCCGACGCAACCGACGAAGAGATCAAACAAGCGTGCGTTTTGGCTCAAGCCGACGAATTCGTAACTTCTTTCGCTGACGGTTACGACACGTTTATCGAGCAAGGCGGAACCAACGTTTCTGGCGGACAAAAGCAAAGACTGTGTATAGCCAGAGCGTTACTTAAAAAGCCCAAGATACTTATAATGGACGACTCGACAAGCGCTGTCGATACCAAGACGGACGCATACATTCGCCATTCTATGGAGACGTATATTCCCGAAACTACCAAGATTATAATAGCTCAAAGAGTCGCTTCGGTGGAAAAAGCGGATATGATAATCGTTATGGACGGGGGTAAAATAGTTGCCGTAGGTAAGCACGAAGAGCTTATGAAAAATAACGAAATTTACAGGGATATTTATATGCAACAAAACAGAGGAGGCGCCGCCGATGAAGAATAACAACCTCGGTTCTATGACGAAAAGAAAAGCGCCGAAGGGAACTTTGCGCAGACTGATAAAAATGTTATTCGGATTTTATCCCGTGTTGGTTCCGCTGACAATACTTTGTATTTTGTTTGCAGCAGCGGCAGCGGCAATTCCCGACATTTTCATTCAAAAGATAACCGCTATAATAGACGTTGCGATAAAAGGCGGACTTGATTGGGAGAGTCAAAAACACGATATATACAGGCTTATGATTATTCTCGGCTCCATTTACGTCGTGTCTATCGCCGCCGTGACGCTTTATTGTCAATTGATGGCGAAAATAACTCAGGGCTTTTTGTATAAACTTCGTCGTAAGATGTTTGACGGGATGCAAAATCTTCCTATTAAATATTTCGACACAAATAAACACGGCGATATTATGAGTTATTATACCAACGACATAGACGCCTTGCGCGAACTTATTTCCTCTTCGTTTCCTTCGCTTATCAGGGCCGGTACCATACTGACGGCGGTGTTCTTTATAATGCTGTGGTACAGCGTGTGGATGACGCTTATCGTAATAATGGGCATAGTCGTAATTACGCTCGTAACAAAAAAGGTCGGCGGCGGCTCTGCAAAATATTTTGTAAAAGCGCAACGCATGATGGGCGACGTCGAAGGTTACGTGCAGGAAATGATGAACGGTCAAAAGGTCATAAAGGTGTTTAACAGAGAAAATGCGGTAGAGCAAGGCTTCGATGATATAAACAACAGATTTTACGAAAACAGCAAGCAAGCCAACAGCTATGCCAATATGCTCGGACCTATCATCATGAATATAGGTAATGTGCTTTACGTTCTTGCCGCAGTCGGCGGCGGACTTATGTTGTTGCTCGGCGCAAACAACATAAGCATTTCGGGCGAGGCGTTCGGCATAAGCATAGTTGTAGTTTTCCTTAATATGACCAAGCAGCTTACCGGCAATTTCAATCAGGTTTCGCAGCAGCTCAATTCTGTGGTTATGGCAATGGCGGGAGCAAATCGAATATTCGAGTTGATGGACGCTAAACCGGAAAGCGACGACGGAAAGGTTACGCTCGTAAACGTAAAGGAGGAAGGCGGTAAACTCGTAGAGGTAAACGAACGTACGGAAAAGTGGGCATGGAAGAGGGTTGACGAAAACGGGGAAATTACTTACGTAAGACTAAGAGGAGACGTCCGGTTGTACGATGTCGACTTCGAATACGAGGAAGGTAAACAAGTGCTTTTCGACGTTTCCGTGTACGCAAAACCCGGTCAAAAGGTCGCTTTTGTCGGTGCGACCGGCGCAGGCAAAACAACGATTACCAATCTTATAAACAGGTTTTACGATATTGCCGACGGCAAAATTACTTACGACGGAATTCCTATTAACGAAATAAGAAAGCAAGACTTGCGTTCGAGTCTCGGCTTGGTGTTGCAAGATACAAATCTTTTTACCGGCACTGTAATGGATAATATAAGATATGGTCGGTTGGACGCTACGGACGAGGAGTGCAAAAGAGCTGCGGTTTTGGCGGGCGCAGACGACTTTATTGCCAGACTGCCGCAAGGATACGATACTCCGCTGACAAATAACGGCGCAAACCTTTCGCAAGGGCAGAGACAGCTTATAGCCATAGCGAGAGCTGCGGTCGCAGATCCTCCGGTTATGATTTTGGACGAGGCGACGTCTTCGATAGATACGAGGACGGAAGCAATCGTTCAAAGAGGTATGGACAAATTGATGGAAGGCAGAACTGTTTTCGTAATTGCGCACAGACTGTCAACGGTAATGAATTCCGACGTTATAATGGTTCTGGACAAAGGTCGTATCATAGAGCGTGGAACGCACGAAATGCTTATTGAACAAAAGGGAACGTACTATAAGTTGTATACCGGAGCATTCGAGTTAGAATAGTACGGAGCAAAATAATAACAAACGAGCGGATAAGATTATTTTCTTATCCGCTCGTTTTGACATTTCATTATATTTTTTCGTTTAAAAAGTCGTTCGTTCCGGGCTGCGATTGCATCGTAAACCATTTAAAAAAAGTCGTTTCGTTCGTTTTGTATACACGTAACGTCGTTTTGACGGCATTTATGCCAATGTGTCATTGTCCGAGCGCATTTATATAACTTAGCAAGCGTAAAAATACTTTATTCTTCCGTATAACACAACAGAAGAATATGGTTATATTTCGAAGAAATAAGGCGTTTTAGATGGGTAAAACAAATGCGCCGTCCGAATAAACATACAGCTTAGGGAATTACATCATTCAGTAGAGCTTTTGCGACTGAAAAACAATATTATTGGCTATACGCAAGCGATGCCGTAAATGGAAAAACTGGCAGATTAATCTATTTATAACTAAAATGACTTGTATCCGAGCAAGAATATACCAATAAGAAAATTAGGTAAAAACAAGAAAACGGTTATTGCATTTTTTTGAGACACAATGTCGAGGAATCGGCTTAAAAACAATTTTGTTGTATATTTTTTTGCGGTTATATTAAATTGTTTGCAATAAAAGACATAAAAAATTACACAATTGAATCGGGCTCAATTGATTGACATGAACTGCAAGATATGCTACAATAATACTCACTTAGGCACAACATGTAGATTTTGCAAACAAAACTATTTTTCAAAAAGGAGATGAAAAGAGATGACTTTTACCAAGGCAATGAAGATTATAAAGAGAGACGGTTCGGAAGCAAAATTCGATATTCAAAAGATAATCGTGGCGGTGTCCAAGGCTAACGAGTCGGTAGCGCCCGAGATACGAATGACGGAGCTTCAGATTCGTCGGATAGCGGAAGCCGTTACCATAGCTTGCGAAGAGCTGGGTAGGTCCCCGTCCGTGGAAGAAGTGCAAGACCTTGTAGAAAAACAAATAATGGCGCACGGAGCTTTTGAGGTGGCAAAGGCTTACATTACTTACAGATACAATCGAGCATTGATCAGACACGCAAATACTACTGATGATAAGATTCTTACGCTTATTGAATGCAATAACGAAGAGGCTAAGCAAGAAAACTCTAACAAAAACCCGGTGATAAATTCCACCCAGCGAGATTATATGGCAGGCGAAGTAAGCCGAGATATTACAAATCGTATTTTGTTGCCGCAGGACATTGTTGAGGCGCACGAAGAGGGTATTATTCATTTTCACGATGCCGACTATTTTGCGCAGCACATGCACAATTGCGATCTTGTAAATCTCGAAGATATGTTGCAAAACGGTACCGTCATAACCGGTACGCTTATCGAAAGGCCGCATAGTTTTTCGACCGCATGCAACATCGCTACTCAAATTATAGCTCAGGTCGCTTCCAACCAATATGGCGGACAGTCTATTTCGCTTACGCATTTAGCTCCGTTCGTGCAGGTTAGCAGAGAAAAAATCCAAAAGGATGTGGACACCGAATACGCCGAACTCGGTATAAAAATCAGTGACGAAGATAAGGCAAAGATTGTAGAAAAACGTCTTCGTGCAGAAATAAAGAGAGGTGTGCAGACCATACAGTACCAAGTCGTTACGCTTCTTACCACTAACGGACAGGCTCCGTTCGTAACGGTGTTTATGTATCTCGGAGAAGCGAAAAATGACAGAGAACGCGAAGACCTTGCGATGATAATAGAAGAAACGCTTTTGCAACGCTATCAGGGCGTAAAGAACGAACAAGGCGTTTGGGTAACGCCTGCGTTTCCGAAACTTATATACGTACTTGAGGAAGACAATATTCGGGAAGGCACTAAGTATTGGAATCTTACCAAGCTTGCCGCAAAGTGTACCGCTAAGAGAATGGTTCCCGATTATATATCCGAAAAGGTTATGCTTGCCAACAAAATAGATAAAAACGGAGAAGGACATTGCTACACTTGCATGGGTTGTCGGTCTTTCCTTACTCCGTATGTCGACGAAAACGGCAAACCCAAGTATTACGGCAGATTTAATCAGGGCGTCGTTACCATCAATCTTGTCGATATCGGACTTTCGGCGCATAAAGACCTTAATAAATTCTGGGAAATTTTCGATGAAAGAATGGAACTTTGTCATAGAGCATTACAGTGTCGTCACGAACGTCTTTCGGGTACGCTTTCGGACGCAGCGCCGATTTTGTGGCAATACGGAGCATTGCTTCGTCTGAAAAAAGGGGAAACGATAGACAAATATTTGCACGGAGGCTACTCAACGTTATCTTTGGGTTACGCAGGATTATGGGAATGCGTGTACTCGCTTATAGGCAAAAAGCTTACCGAAAAAGAAGGCACCGAGTTAGGCTTACAGATAATGCGCAAGCTTAACGAATACACGGCAAAGTGGAAAAAAGCCGAAAATATCGATTATTCGCTTTATGGCACTCCGCTTGAGTCTACGACTTACAAATTTGCAAAGTGCTTACAAAAACGTTTCGGCGTTATACAGGGCGTAACCGACAAGAGCTATATTACCAACAGCTACCACGTTCACGTAACCGAACCGATTGATGCCTTCGAAAAACTACGTTTCGAAGCGCAGTTCCAGGCACTCAGCCCGGGAGGAGCTATATCTTACGTCGAAGTTCCCAATATGCAAAATAACCTTGATGCGGTATTGGCGGTTATGCAGTTTATTTACGATAACATTATGTATGCCGAACTTAATACCAAGAGTGACTATTGTCAGGTTTGCGGTTACGACGGCGAAATCGAGATAAGAGAAGACGGCGGAAAACTCGTCTGGACTTGCCCGAATTGCGGCAACACCGATCAGGATAAAATGAACGTTGCACGCAGAACTTGCGGATATATCGGTACGCAGTATTGGAATCAGGGCAGAACGCAGGAAATAAAAGAGCGAGTGCTACATTTGTAAAAAATATAAGGAGCAGGGGGCGGCGTCGACCGCCCCGTATTGTTTATGAATTACGGCAATATAAAAAATTGCGATATAGCCGACGGCGTCGGCGTAAGGGTTTCGCTTTTTGTGTCGGGTTGCAATAATAGATGCGAAAATTGTTTTAATCCGGAAACGTGGGATTTTAATTACGGTCAGCCGTTTACCGAGCAAACCGAAAATCAGATTATCGAAATGCTTAAACCGCCGTTTATAAGCGGGCTAACGGTATTGGGCGGTGAACCGTTCGAACCCTCAAATCAAAAAGCATTATTACCTTTTCTTAAAAAAGTAAAACAAATTTATCCCTTAAAGACAATATGGATGTATTCGGGATTCACCTTCGAGGAGATGTTTACCGACGGGGTAAGAGCTAATACCGAGTGGGTACGAGAAATTTTAAAAACGATAGACGTTTTGGTGGACGGAAAGTTTGTGGAAGCAAAAAAGGACATATCGCTAAAATTCAGAGGATCGTCCAATCAGCGGATTTTGGACGTAAAGCAATCTTTGGATCGAGGCGAGGCGGTAATCGCAAACATTTGACAACGACAAGTATCGTAAGTCGATAGAGTTATTGACGGCATGCAAGGGATATAAAATCGTAACCTTGTTGCCGTCTGTTTTTAATATTGTAGGTTTATGGGACAGATGTCACGGTATTAGCGTCGCATGGTATGGAAAATTAAGTCGGGTGGTTTTAAAATAAGATATAAGTGATAGAAATACGCTAATATTATCCCAAAATAACACATAAAGTAGTTGACTATATATTTTTAGTCTGATATAATCACTCTACTATGAAAGTGCAATTGTCCGATCATTTTAATTATAAGAGACTATTAAGGTTTGTCACTCCGGCAATTATTACCATGGTGTTTACCTCCCTTTACGGCGTAGTTGACGGTCTTTGTGTGTCTAATTTTGTCGGAGACGCTGCATTTGCCTCAGTAAATCTGATAATTCCGTTTCCGATGTTATGCGGTTCCATAGGATTTATGCTCGGTTCGGGCGGTAGCGCTCTTGTTGCGTACAAGCTTGGAGAGGGGGACAAAGAGAAGGCAAAACAGCTGTTTTCGCTCATGGTTTACGTGTCTCTCGGCTGCGGAATCTTAGTCGGAGCGTTGGGCGTAATATTCATAAAGGACATAGTCGTGCTTGCGAAAGCAGACGCCGCAACCATAGATTATTGCGTCCAATACGGTAGAATACTCTTCATTTCTTTGCCGTTTTTCTTTTTGCAGAATATATTTCAAACTTTTTTCGTTACCGCAGAAAAACCTGCGCTCGGCACGTTTATTACCGTAGCCGCAGGAGCCACCAACATAATACTCGATATAATATTTATTATAGTGTTTAAGTGGGGAGTAGTAGGCGCAGCGGTTGCTACCGCAATAAGCCAATTTGTGGGCGGAGCAATTCCGTTTTTCTATTTTGCCCGCCGCAATTCGAGTCTACTTAGACTCACCAAGTTCAAGATGGACGGAAAAGCACTGCTTAAGAGCTGCACCAACGGTTCGTCCGAGCTTATGACAAACGTTTCGTTGTCATTTGTAAACATTTTGTATAACTATAGACTTATAGCGATAATGGGCAACAACGACGGCGTTACTGCTTACGGTGTAATAATGTACGTTGCGTTTATATTCGTTTCCGCATTTATAGGCTATTCTATAGGTATAGCTCCTATAGTCGGATATAATTACGGCGCAAAAAATACGGCAGAACTTAAAAACGTATTCCGAAAGAGTTTGCTGATTATAGGCGTAACGGGTATAATTATGAGCGCAGGCGCACTTGCTTTGGCTCTGCCGCTGGCTAAGCTGTTTGTAGGGTACAGAGATGAGCTTTGCGAGCTGACGAGGCATGCATTTCTGTTGTACGGAATGTCGTTCTTACTGTCCGGATTTAACATATTCGGTTCGGCATTCTTTACGGCTTTAGGTAACGGCGGATTGTCTGCGTTGATATCTTTTTTAAGAACGCTCGTGTTCCAAGTAATAGCAGTATTGTTAGTGCCTATGTGGTTGGGACTGGACGGCGTTTGGAGCGCAGTAATATTTGCGGAAGCGGCTTCACTTATAGTTACCGCCGTGTGCATAATACTTAGTCGAAAGAAATACGGGTATATGTAAAAATAACGTTGTTTCAAAAAATACATATCGTATACGATAAAATTGTACATTGATATTTGTGTTGCTACGGTTTGTTCTGCAAAGGAGAGCAGAAGATGAAAACAAAAGTCAAGCAAATTCAAAAAAATAAAAATCTGATAGAAGGCAATTTTTTCAAAAACATAATCGTTTTCAGTTTGCCGCTTATTCTTTCCAACATTTTACAGGTTTTGTTCAACATGGCTGATATAGCCATAGTTGGACAATTCGACCCTAACGGCAAATACTTGGTTGGTGCCATAGGCTCGACAAGTATGCTTATATCTTTGTTTACCGGTTTTTTGATAGGTATTGGCGGAGGAATCAATGCGGTCATTGCCAAAGATATAGGAAGGCGGGATGCGGAAGATATACAAAAGGGCGTGCATTCGGGATTTTTGATTTCCGTTATTGCCGGTTTTGTCATAGTGGCGATAGGGGTACCGTGCGCAAGAGCCGTTCTCATGTTGCTCAAGACGAAGAGCGCATTGCTCGATGACGCTACGATGTATTTGCAGATTTATTTACTCGGAATGCCTGCGCTTGCTGTTTATAATCACGGTAACGGAGTGCTTGCAGCACAGGGCGAAACTCGCAGGCCGCTTATTTATCTTACCGTAGCGGGGGTGTTGAACGTAGGACTAGACATACTGTTTGTCGTAGTCTTTAATATGGGTGCGGCAGGAGTGGCTTTGGCTAGTATCATAGCGCAGTACTCGTCTGCGATTCTTGTGTTTGTGGACTTGCTCAGGTCTAAGGGCGCAGCTAAGTTCAGCTTTAAAAAATTGACGTTCGGCGGAGCGACAGGCAAAAGCATAGCCATACTCGGTATATCTGCAGGTTTGCAAAACTCTATTTTTGCGATAGCAAATATGTTCCTTCAATCCGCCGTCAACAAATTCGACGAACTTACCGTGTCCGGAAATTCGGCGGCTGCAAACATCGATTCGTTGTGTTACAATATGCTTAACGCATTTTATATGGCGTGTACGACGTTTATGGGGCAGAGCTTTGGAGCAGGAGACAGAAAAAAAGTTAAAAAGAGCTATGTTATATCTTTGTCGTACGGAGTAATATTGGCTACGCTGTTCGGCGTTGCGATGCTGGTCTTCGGCAGATATATGATAATGATATTTTCACCGGACGAAGCGGTAATCGAGGCAGGTATGCGACATCTCAGGATAATGGCGTTTTCGTTGTGGTTGGCACCGTTTATGGATTGTACTATAGCGGCTTCTCGGGGAATAGGCAAAAGCTTGGTGCCTACTGCAATAGTAATAATGGGTTCATGCGTATTCCGTATAGTGTGGATATACACAGTGTTTGCTCGTTTCGGCACTTTCGAGTCTTTGTATTTGCTATATCCGGTATCGTGGGGAATCACTGCGCTTGCGGAAATTATATATTTTGCAATCGCATATCGCAAAACGATGAAGGCGTGCGGGCTAGTATAGTAATGTAACGAAAAACAAGGAACGCAAGCGAGTTTTTTGCGCAAAATTAAAATTTGCCGCATTATATATTTAGTAAAACAATATCGAAAAAAACCGTAATCCGATATTTCGGACTACGGTTTTTTATCTAACTCCGTTTGCGAAAACGGGTTATTTCGATTTAAGCTCCTTTACAAACGCAGCCATGCGATCGATTCCCTTTTCTAGCTGCTCGATAGAATAAGCGTAACTTATGCGGATGTGTTCGCTACCCGAAGATTCTCCGAATGCTTCGCCGGCAGGAACGCATACTTTGTACTCCATAAGCAATCGCTCGGAAAATTCGTCGCCGGTAATACCTGTGGATTTCACGCTCGGGAACATATAAAATGCGCCTTTAGGTTCAAAACAATCTAAGCCCATGTCGAGCAGCGCTTTGTAGAGTCGTCGTCTTTTGCGATCGTATTCGGCTACCATGGTTTTTACTTCGTTGAAATCCGTTTCGAATGCGTCTTCGAGCAGGGCGTTTGCCGCATGTTGAGATGCTGTCGGCGCACACATTATGGCAAATTGATGCACTTTCATTGTTTGCACCATCATTTCTTTCGGAGCACATACATAGCCGACTCTCCATCCGGTCATGGCGAAGCCTTTGCTGAAGCCGTTAAATACGAAAGTTCTTTCTCTCATGCCTTCGAACGTCGCTATGCTGACATGTTCCAATCCGTCGTAGGTAAGTTCGCTGTACACTTCGTCCGAGAGACACAAAATGTCGTGCTTGATAATGACGGGAACTATTGCCGCAAGTTGTTCTTTTGTCATGATCGCTCCGGTAGGGTTGTTGGGATAGCACATAAACAGCGCTTTCGTCTTTGGCGTTATCGCCGCTTCCAACGCATCCGGGGTAATTATAAAGTTATCTTCCGCCTTACAAATCAGTACCTTAGGTACACCGCCCGCCATTATGATGTTGGGAGCGTACGAAACAAAGCACGGCTCGGCGATAAGTATTTCGTCGCCGGGATTTATTATGGTTTGCATTACGTCAAGAATCGCTTCGCTAACGCCTACCGTTACTATAAGCTCTTTATCCGGATCGTAATGTAAGTCGTAACGCATGGCAAGATATTTGGATATGTTTTTGCGCAAGACCGGCCAACCGTTGTTGGAAGTGTATCTCGTGATGCCGTCTTGCATGGATTTTATAGCTGCGTCTATGCCTCTTTTGGGCGTTATAAAGTTTGGTTCGCCTACGCCGAGCGAAATGCAGTCCGGCATGCTCGCCGCAAGGTCGAAATACTTTCGTATGCCCGACGGTTTCATTTCGCAAACTGCTTTGTTGAGGTATTTTGAGTAGTCCATACGGTCTCCTTGAACAAATAATATTGGTCTATTGTATAACACAAGTCGTATATTTGTCAAGCAGTTGTTGATAAAATGTTTGTTATAGACACAATATTTTTCTTAAATGTATAGATTTGGTGTCGTCGCTTAAAAATATGCATAATTCGGTGCGCACGAACCTTTGTAGCAAGTATCGAATTAAATGTTTGCGTTTAAATTATTCATTTGCATTGGTGTTCTAATTCACAAAATTGTCAGCCAAATTGTTGATGTGCCATTATGCGCATTTCGATGATGTGAAGACTATAGCGGATGTATACAAAAACCGCAGATAGGGAGAACCTTCTCTGCGGTTTACTGCTTTATCGAAACGTCGAAATGCGTGTTTGCAACCTTACGTAATATATGCGTTATATACTATATGAGTTAAACGCTGCGTTTTTGTGTATATTGGCTCGATTTGCTTTGCGGCTACGATTTGTCGTATGCCGAAACGTCGTTTGACGATAGCGTTCAACTTGATACTTTACCGAAGCGTCAATTGTTCTTTGCAAGCAAAATTTCTTTGATGTCTTTCAGGAGTGCTTCCGTAGAATTTGCCTTGGCTTCGGCGTCTGCTTTTGCTTTTGCTTCGGCGGCAATTCTTTCTTCTTCTTTGATTTTAGCTTCTTTGTCGGCAAAATACTTTTCCGCTTTTTCTCTGTCTTTCGGGCTTATGCCGTTTGATTTAAGCTCTTCTTTTTGTTCGTAGGTAAAACGTTTGCTTTTTGTTCGTAAGTTCTTGCTCGATTCTTCCAACGCTTTTTTGGAGGAATTGACGGCTTTTACTATAAGGAAAAGCACGAATGCTATGAGCAGAAAGTTGATTACCGCATTTATAACCGAACCCCAATCTATATAAATAGAGTTTTCAAGGTCCAGGGTTCCGTCTTGGAGATTTACTCTTTTTAGCACCGTATATATTCCGCTGAGACTGGTGCTGCCGAAAATCACCGCTAAGATAAAGTTGATAATGGGTTTTAAGATGTGCTCGGTAAGTGCGGTAACTATAGCGGTAAATGCGCTGCCTATAATTACGCCGACGGCAAGATCCATTACGCTGCCCCGAGAGATGAAAGTCTTAAATTCCTTAAAAAATTTCCTCATGATTACACTCCTAAAAAAGTCGCAAAGCGACGAGCCGTCGCTCTACAACCCGATTTCGCCTGCATTGTACCATGTCGAATGCGAAAATGTAAACCTTTTAAATAGAATAATTGGCAAAAAACATTCAAAATCGAAAAAACAAGCAAAAAAAATAATTAATATGCTTAAAATCCTTTGACATTATTGAAACAATGCTGTATAATGGATAAGCTGTGCAGTGTGCGCAGTCCTGCGAAAGGGTTGATGCCGGAGGTTACTGCGTTAAATTTAGCTAAAACGCAGAGAACTCAGGCGGACCAGTACGGCATAAGCTGTGCGGACTTCGTACCGTCGTAAGAATTTTTTGAGTCCGGGGGTTGCAAGGACTCATAATTAAATCGCAGGTTTAACACACACGACGGAGTTGTTCGAAGTTGATTGCTATGGAGGTTAAAAATGGCAAGTCAGAAAATTAGAATTAAGCTTAAGGCTTACGACCATGACCTGATCGATCAGAGTGCGGCTCGCATTGTGGAAGCCGCTAAGCAGACAGGCATCAAGGTAAGCGGACCTATACCGCTTCCGACAGACAGAGAGATCGTTACCATTCTTCGCGCAGTACACAAGTACAAGGATTCGCGCGAGCAGTTCGAACTCAGAACCCATAAGAGATTGATAGATATCTATAGTCCATCAGCAAAAACGGTTGATTCGCTTATGAAACTTGATTTACCTGCCGGTGTAGATATCCAGATAAAGTTATAAGGCAGCGGAGGTAGATAATTATGGAAAAAGCTATATTGGGCAGAAAGCTCGGTATGACTCAAATATTTGACGAAACCGGCTTGATGGTTCCCGTAACCGTAGTTTTGGCGGGACCCATGGTAGTAATAGATAAGAAAGTAAAAGGCAAAGATACCCATTCGTCCGTTGTTTGCGGTTTCGAAGACATTGCGGATCGCAAGGTAAGCAAGCCGATGGCGGGGCAGTTTAAAAAAGCCAATGTGTCCGCTAAGAAAGTCGTTAAAGAATTTAAGTTCGATAACTGTGACAAGTACGAGATCGGTAGCGAGATCAAGTGTGATATTTTCTCGGGTGGAGATATCGTAGACGTAATCGGCGTTACCCGAGGCAGAGGATTCACCGGCGCAATCAAGCGTTGGAATCAGCACAGACTTAAGATGACTCACGGTACCGGACCCGTTCACAGAGAAAGAGGTTCCTCGGGTGCGAACAGTACTCCCAGTAAGGTAATAAAGGGACTTCACATGGCAGGACATTATGGTCACGAAAGAGTTACTATTAAAAACCTTAAAGTAGTTAAGGTTGACGCAGATCGCAGCGTTCTTCTTATAAAAGGTGCGATCCCCGGTCCCAAAGGCGGATTGGTAACGGTTAAAGAAGCCGTTAAGTATTAGGAGGTAAACTATGCCAAGCATTAAAGTTTTTAATATGAACGGCAACGAAGTTAAGACCATCGAGCTTGACGAAAGCGTATTCGGAGCAGAATACAACGAAGGTCTTATTCATCAGGTAGTAGTTGCGCAGGCAAACAATGCAAGACAGGGTACCAAATCTACGCTTACTCGTACCGAGGTAAGAGGCGGCGGACGCAAGCCGTGGAGACAAAAGGGTACCGGTAACGCAAGACAGGGTTCGATACGAGCACCGCAGTGGATTAAGGGTGGCGTCGTATTTGCTCCGAAGCCGAGAGACTTCGATCAGAAGGTAAACGTTAAGGCTCGTCGCAATGCTCTTCGCAGTGCGCTCAGCGCAAAACTCGCTGACGGCGACATGATCGCTTTGGACGAACTCGTTCTTACGGGCAAAACCAAGGAAGCTGCTAACGCTCTTAAGACGCTCGGTATCCAACAGAGAGTTTTGATTGTGACCGCAGATATGGACGCTATGGCGGTAAGAGCTATTGCAAACATCCCGTTCGCAACCGTTCTTCCTGCGTATCAGATAAACGTAAGGGACCTCGTAAATAACGCTAAATGCGTAATGACCGAGTCCGCAATCAGAAAGATCGAGGAGGCTTACAAAGCATGAACGCATACGACGTAATCAAAAAGCCGGTTACTTCCGAAAAAAGTTACGAAGGCATCCGCATGAAGAAGTACGGCTTCTTGGTAGATGTTAACGCAACTAAGACGGATATCAAGGCTGCAGTTGAAGAAATATTCAAGGTTAAAGTCGCTAAGGTTAATACCGTTAACGTAAAAGGTAAACTTAAGAGACAGGGTAGAACGCAAGGCTATACGGCAGCTACCAAAAAGGCTTACGTTCAGCTCAAAGCCGACAGTAAGGCTATCGAGTTCTTCGAGAGCTTGAGTTAAGGGGAGGCAATTATGGCAATTAAAAGATTTAAGCCGATAACTCCGGGTACGAGATTTAAGACGGTAAGCTCTTTCGAAGAGATCACCGCTACAGTTCCCGAAAAATCGCTACTTGCGACTATCAACCGCAAAGGCGGACGTAACAGTTACGGCCGTATCACCGTAAGACACATCGGTGGCGGTAACAGAAGAAAGTACCGTATAATAGATTTTAAGAGAGATAAAGATAACGTTCCGGCAAAGGTTGCTACCATCGAGTACGATCCCAACCGCACTGCATATATCGCATTGCTTAACTACGCAGACGGCGAAAAGAGATATATTCTCGCTCCGCTCGGACTTCAGGTAGGAGACGTCGTTCTTTCCGGCGAAAACGCAGATATAAAGGCAGGCAACGCTCTCCCGCTTTCGGCGATTCCCGTAGGTACTTTGGTACATTGCGTAGAGATGCAACCGGGCAGAGGCGCAAGAATGGTTCGTACCGCAGGCGCAGCCGCTCAGCTTATGGCTAAGGAAGGCAAGTATGCGACTCTTCGTCTTCCCAGCGGCGAAATGAGAATGATTCTTCTTACTTGCAAGGCAACCGTAGGTCAGGTGGGCAACCTCGACCACGAACTCGTTTCCTTGGGTAAGGCAGGTAGAAAACGTCACATGGGCGTTAAACCTACCGTTCGAGGCGTAGTTATGAACCCCTGTGATCACCCGCACGGCGGTGGCGAAGGCAAGTCGCCTATCGGTCGTCCGGGTCCCGTTACTCCGTGGGGCAAGCCCGCTCTCGGATATAAGACGAGAAACAAGCATAAGAACAGTAGCAAATATATTGTTAAACGCATTAACTAAGTGAGGTAAATTATGAGTAGAAGTTTGAAAAAAGGTCCTTATGTAGAGGAAAGATTGTTCAACAGAGTATGCGCTCAGATGGACACCACCGATAAAAAAGTTATCAAAACGTGGTCGAGAAGTTCTACGATTTACCCTGAATTTATCGGTCAGACCATAGCGGTACACGACGGTCGCAAGCACGTTCCCGTATATTGCACCGAAGAAATGGTAGGACATAAGCTCGGTGAATTCGCTCCCACCCGTACTTTTAAAGGTCACGCAGGCGAGAAGACGACCAAGGCTAAATAAGGAGAAAGACAATGGCTAAAAGAAGTAAAGAAAAAACGGCTAAAAGACGTGAAGAAAAAGACATGCGTCCCACTGCTCGTGCCAGATATATCAGAATTTCTCCGAGCAAGGTTAGGATCGTTCTTAACGTTGTAAGGGGCAAATCCGTAAACGAAGCTATGGCTATGCTCGAGGCTATTCCCAATGCATCGGCAGAGGTAGTAAACAAACTCGTTAAGTCCGCTGTGGCTAACGCAGAGTTTAAGGGACTTTCGAGAAGCGACCTTTATATCGCAGAGATTTTTGCGGACGGCGGTCCTTCTCTTAAGAGAATGAATCCCGTTTCCAAGGGCAGAGGCCACGCTATCTTAAAGCGCACCAGCCACATCACCGTAATTCTCGATGAGATCAAGGAGGGTAAATAATCATGGGACAGAAAGTTAATCCCCACGGACTCAGAGTGGGCGTAATACAGGGCTGGAACGCTCAGTGGTACGCAAGCAAAAAAGATTTCGCAGATTTCTTGGTAGAAGACCACAAAATCAGAGAGTTCATTAAGCGTAAGTATTATACCTTCGGCATCTCCAAGACCACCATCGACAGAGCACAGGGTAAAGTTACCGTAAACATCTACACTTCCAAACCCGGCATGCTTATCGGCATCAAGGGCGCAGGCGTAGAGCAGCTTAAAAAAGAACTTACCAAAATCGTAAAAAAAGAAAGAACCATTTACATCAACGTTCTCGAAGTTAAAAAACCGGATATGGACGCTCAGCTCGTTGCCGAAAACATTGCGGCTCAAATCGAAAAGAGAGCTTCGTTCCGCAGAACGATGAAGCAGTCTATGGGCAGAGTAATGCGCAGCGGTGCAAAGGGTGTAAAGATTACCGTTTCCGGACGTCTCGACGGCGCAGAAATTGCTCGTAGCGAAAGTTATCACGATGGTTCGATACCCCTTCAGACTTTGCGTGCAGACATCGATTACGCAGAAGCGGAAGCAAATACCACTTTCGGCAAAATCGGTATCAAAATTTGGGTTTATAAGGGAGAGATCATTCCTCAGCTTAAGGAAGGAGGACAGCAGTAATGTTATTGCCTAAGAGAGTAAAAAGACGTCGCGTTCAGCGAGGCAGAATGAAAGGCAAGGCTAACAAGGGTAACATCATCGCTTACGGCGAGTACGGCCTTGTTGCTATGGATCCGGGTTGGATAGATTCCAAGCAAATCGAAGCTGCCCGTGTAGCTATGACCAGATATATCAAGCGTGGCGGTAAAGTTTGGATAGATATTTTCCCGCACAAGCCTGTAACCAAGAAACCCGCCGAAACCCGAATGGGTTCAGGTAAAGGTTCGCCCGAATATTGGGTAGCCGTAGTAAAGCCGGGAAGAGTATTGTTCGAAATGGCAGACGTCAGCGAAGAAATCGCAAAAGAGGCTCTTCGTCTTGCTTCGCACAAGTTGCCCGTAAGATGCAAATTCGCTCGTAAAGACGAGATTAAGAGCGCAGACGCTAACGAAGAAAAGGAGGTTGAAGCATAATGAAAGTTTCGTATCGTGATTTACAAGACGCCGAACTTAACGCAAAGCTCGCAGAGCTTAAGCAAGAATTGTTCAATTTGCGCTTCAGCCATGCAACCGGTCAGCTTACAAATCCCATGCAGATGAAAAAATGCAAGAGAGACATAGCAAGAATAAAGACCGCTATTCGCGAGCGCGAGCTTGCAAAGAAGAACTAATCGGAGGGATAGACAATGTCGGAAATTATAAGAAACAACCGTAAGGTAAGAGTGGGCATCGTCGTTAGCGATAAGATGGACAAAACCATCGTCGTTGCCGTTCGTGACAAGACTAAGCACCCTCTGTACAAAAAGACCATAAATACCACTACTAAGTTTAAGGCACATGACGAAAACAACGAAGCCGGCGAGGGCGACGTAGTCGAAATCATCGAAACCAGACCTCTTTCCAAGGATAAGTGCTTCCGTCTTAATCGAATAGTAGAAAAGGCTAAATAAGGAGAACGTTTATGATACAACCACAGAGTTATTTGAAAGTAGCCGATAACAGCGGCGCTAAAGAAATTATGTGTATCCGTGTTCTCGGTGGCTCCTTCCGCAGAAGCGGCAACATCGGTGACGTTATTATCGCATCGGTAAAATCCGCTACGACCGGCGGCGCAGTAAAGAAGGGCGACGTTGTAAGAGCGGTAATCGTTCGTACTCACAAAGGAGTAAATCGTCCGGACGGAAGTCATATTCGTTTTGACGATAACGCAGCCGTTATAATAGACACACAGAAACAACCGAGAGGCACCCGAATCTTCGGACCCATCGCAAGAGAATTGCGTGACAAGGACTATATGAAAATAGTTTCCTTGGCGCCCGAAGTTTTGTAAGGAGGACAGACAATGAGTTTACGAATTAAAAAAGGCGATACCGTTAAGGTTTTGGCCGGATCGGACAAAGGCGAAAGCGGCAAAGTGCTTTCGGTAGACGTTAAAAATGCGTCCGTAAAAGTAGAAAATGTCAATATGATTTCTCGTCATCGCAAAGCTCGTTCGGCTCAGGAGCAGAGCGGCATTGTAAAGAGCGAGGGAAATGTTGACATAAGCAACGTTATGCTCGTATGCCCTTCTTGCGGTAAAGCTACTCGTATAGCTACTATCGAAGTAGACGGCAAGAGTCACAGAAGCTGCAAAAAATGCGGTTTCGATATAGACAGCGCTAAGCCTGCTGCTCCCGCTAAAAAGAAGAGTGCGGCTAAAGCGGAAAAGTCCACCGGCAAGGTAAAGCGTACTCGTAAGTCGGACGCTAAGCCCGCCGAAGAGAATTAAGGAGGGTACTTAAATGGCTGAATTGAAAAGAAACAGACTTAAGACAAGATACCTTACCGAAATTGTTCCCGCACTTATGAAGGAACGAGGATACAAGAACATAATGGAAGTTCCTAAACTTGAGAAAATCGTTCTTAATATGCGTCTCGGCGATATAAAGGACAACTCTAAGAGCATTCAGACCGCAATTGCAGAACTCGAAGCAATCGCAGGTCAAAAGGCTATAGTTACCAAGGCTAAAAAGTCCGTTGCTAACTTTAAGCTTAGAGAAGGTCAGTCCATCGGCGTTAAAATTACGCTCAGAGGCGACAAAATGTACGAATTTTTCGATAAGCTCGTATCCATTGCTTTCCCCCGTGTAAGAGACTTCCGCGGTATTTCCGGAAAGTCGTTTGACGGAAGAGGAAATTATGCGGTAGGCGTAAGGGAACAGATCATATTCCCCGAAGTTCCGTACGAACAGGTAGAAAAAGTAAGAGGCTTTGACGTTTGCATGGTTACCTCAGCAAAGAGTGACGACGAAGCTAAGCAGCTCCTTGTTAAGCTTGGAATGCCCTTCAAGAACTAATAGGGAAAGGAGAATTTGATTTATGGCAAAGAAAGCAATGATAAACAAGCAGCAAAAGCCTGCTAAGTTCACAACCAGAGCTTATACCAGATGCAAACTTTGCGGAAGACCGCACGCCGTTCTTCGCAAGTATGGTATTTGCAGAATTTGTTTCAGAGAAAAAGCGTATAAGGGCGAAATCCCCGGCGTTAAGAAGTCGAGTTGGTAAGGAGGAATTATGGTAGTAAACGATCCTATAGCAGATTTGCTTACAAGAATTAGAAACGCTTTGACGGCAAAGCACGACACGGTTACCGTTCCCGCTTCCAAAATGAAGAAGGCCATCGCAGATATCCTCGTTCAGGAAGGTTATATCAAGAGTGCCGAAATCGTAGAAATTGACGGACGTAAAAATATTTATATCACGCTTAAGTACGGCGCTAAGAACGATAAGGTTATTTCCTGCCTTAAGAGAATATCTAAGCCCGGTCTCAGAGTATACTGCGGTTACGAAGACCTCCCCAGAGTTATCAACGGATTGGGTATTGCGATAATATCCACTTCTAAGGGCGTCATGACCGACAGACAGGCGCGCATGCAGAAGATAGGCGGCGAAGTGCTTGCCTACATCTGGTAAGGAGGGTATTATGTCAAGAATAGGTAAATTGCCCGTTCACATTCCCGCAGGCGTAACCGTTACCGTAGACGGTAACGTGGTTACCGTAAAAGGACCTAAGGGTACCCTTTCGCAGGAAATCGTGGACAGAAAAATTTCTATAAAAGTAGACGGCAACGTTATTCACGTAGAATGTGCGGATCAGACCGACAAAGAAACCAACAGCAAGTACGGCCTTTATCGTCAGCTTATCAACAATATGGTAAACGGCGTTGTAACTCCCTTTACCAAGACGCTTGTCGTAAACGGCGTAGGTTGGAAAGTTGCTATGAACGGCTCTAAACTTACTATGAGTTTGGGACTCAGCCATCCCGTAGAGATGACTGCGCCCCAAGGCATTACCGTTACCTGCCCCGATGCTAACACCATCGTGGTTACCGGTATCGACAAGGCTCTTGTGGGACAGTTCGCAGCAACCGTTAAGTCCAAGCGCCCGGTAGAACCGTATCACGCTTACGGCATTCGTTACAGCGACGAAGTCGTTATCCTCAAAGAAGGCAAGAAAGGTAAATAATAGGAGAGCATTATGATAAGCAAGATAAATAAAAATGGCGTCAGAGCCAAAAGACATCTTAAAATCAGAGCGCACCTCAAAGGTACTGCAGAAACGCCCAGATTGTGCGTATATCGCAGCACTTCTCATATCTACGCTCAGGTTATAGACGATATCAAGGGAATCACCATTGCTTCCGCATCGACCGTTGCCAAAGGATTTGACGGTAACGGACTCAATAAGACCGAGGCCGCTAAAAAGGTAGGACAGCTCGTAGCAGAGCGCGCTATCGCAGCGGGCGTTAAGACCGTTGTATTCGACAGAGGCGGATATCTCTACACCGGCAGAGTAAAAGCTCTCGCAGACGGCGCAAGAGAAAGCGGACTTGAGTTTTAGGAGGATAGGATAATGGCAAAGAGAGAACAAGTAGTAGAAAAACACGACGACGGTATCCAGAGCAGACTCGTAGCCGTAAATCGTATTACTAAGGTTGTTAAGGGCGGACGTAACATGCGTTTCGCAGCCCTTATCGTAGTAGGCGACGGCAACGGCAGCATCGGTATCGGCACCGGAAAAGCCGCAGAAGTTCCCGAAGCTATCAAAAAGGCAGAGCAAATTGCTCGCAGAAACATGGTTAAGGTTTCTATCGGCGAAAGCACTATCCCGCACGAAGTTGTAGGAAAGTTCGGCAAGAGCGTAGTAATTTTGAAGCCGGCTCCCGAAGGTCGAGGCGTTATCGCAGGCGCATCCGTTCGTTCGGTAGTAGAGCTTGCCGGCATCAAGAATATAACCACTAAGAGCTACGGTTCGAGAAATTCGATTAACACCGTAAAGGCTACCTTCGAAGGACTTAAGTCGCTTCGCTCGGCAGAAAAAATAGCTGCTCTTCGTGGCAAGACCGTAGAAGAAATTCTCGGATAGGAGGCTGATTATGGACAAAAAGTTGAAAATAACTTTGATAAAAAGCACCAGCGGTCGTTTGGAAAAGCAAAAGAGAACGGTTGAGGCGCTCGGTCTTACCAAAATCCATTCATCTGTTATCGTAAACGATAACGACGCCGTTCGAGGAATGATTTTCGTTGTAAAACATCTCGTAAAAGTGGAGGAGATCTAATCATGAAAATGCACACTTTATCTCCGGCACCGGGATCCCGCACAGCCGAAAAACGTATCGGCAGAGGCATCGGTTCCGGACTCGGAAAAACGGCTACCAAAGGTCACAAAGGTCAGTGGGCACGTAGCGGAGGCGGCGTAAGAATAGGTTTCGAAGGCGGTCAGATGCCGCTTGCTCGTCGTCTTCCCAAGCGTGGTTTTGATAATGCGTGGAAAAAAGTATATACCGTTATCAATCTTTGCACTATCGAAGATTATTTCGAAGAGGGCGAAGATGTTACGATGGACGCATTGGTAGCTAAGGGACTTGTAAAGAAAGTAGAACAGTACGGACTTAAGGTTTTGGGTAACGGAGAGCTCACCAAGAAAGTTACCGTGAAAGCTAATAAGTTTACCGGATCGGCTAAGGAAAAGATTGAAAAAATTGGTGGCAAAGCAGAGGTGATCTGATGTTTCAGAACATTGTCAATGCCTTTAAGAACAAAGAAATAAGAACCAAAATTCTTATTACCATAGCATTGTTGTTTGTTTACAGGCTGGGTTGTTGGTTGCCCGTTCCGGGCATATCTCCGGGCTCGCTTGTAGCCGAAAACGACACGTTGCTCGGGTTGCTTTCGCAAATCGGCGGTGGCGCTCTCAGCAACGGCGCTGTGCTTGCTTTGGGTATTTCGCCTTACATTAACGCTTCCATAATAGTTCAGTTGCTTACGGTAGCTATCCCGGCGTTGGAAAAGTGGAGTCAGCAAGGCGAGGACGGACGTAAAAAACTTTCAAGATTTACCAAAATCGCTACGCTTGTACTTGCGATTGCGCAGGCTGCAGGTATTGCCGTGAGCTGGTATCAGGGCGGCGGAATAAGCGATGGTATATTCGGTAATTCGGATAATAAAGTTTGGATTGCGATATTCGTTGCGTTTATGCTCGTAGCCGGTTCTATGTTTACCATGTGGATAGGCGATCGTATCACCGAGCTCGGCGTAGGTAACGGAATTTCGCTTATAATTTTCGTAGGTATTATTGCTTCTGCAGGTCTTGCGATAGCAGAGCAGGTGCCCATTATTGCAGATGGCGGTGACGCCGGAGCGAATGCGTTCTGGTCGCTTCTCGTCTTCCTTATTTTGGTAATAGTTATATTTACCTTTATCGTATGGGTAGATAAGGCGGAAAGAAAAATTACCGTTAACTATGCTAAGCAGGTTAAGGGAAGAAAACAGTACGGCGGGCAAAAGAGTTATATACCTATTAAAGTTAACGCTAACGGCGTATTGCCTATCATCTTCTCGACGGCTTTGCTTACCTTCCCGCAGATGATAGCGAGAATATTCTCTGCCGACCTTTCTACTGGCTTCTATGCATGGTGGACTAGGTGGCTCGGCACCGATTCTATTCTTTACTTTGTAATTTTGGGTATACTTATAATGCTGTTCAGCTATTTCTATACCACTATTCAGTTTAAGCCCTACGACATAGCACGTAACCTTCAGCAGTACGGCGGTATGCTCGGCGATATGGGCGTAAGACCCGGTAGGGCGACAGGAGAATATCTTGACAAAGTCAGCAAGCGTCTTACTTTGTTCGGAGCGTTTTTCCTTATGATTATCGCAATTGTTCCGTCTGTTATTTTCCAGGCGATCGGTTTCGGTAACAACCTTATCAATGCGTTCAGCGCAACGGGACTTCTTATCGTAGTATCGGTAGCGCTCGAACTCAATCAGCAAATTGAAGGTTTGTTGATGATGAAGAGAACCAGAGGGTTCCTCAAATAAGATGCAAACCCGATAAGGGAAAGCGTCAAAAATCAAATAGTTATTCTAAGTCGGTTGTTTTGAGGGTTTTGCCCTCAAAACACGCCGACGTTAGATGGTTTTACTGACGGCAGCGAGCGATTTATCACTGGCTGTTTCCGTTTCGTCGGCTACGAAATGCCGCAACGGAATTACGATGAGAGGTGTTTGATAATGAAGATCGTTATATTCGGAGCCCCGGGTGCAGGTAAAGGTACGCAGGCGGCGATGATTTCGCACGAGTTTGCCATTCCGCATATTTCCACCGGAGATCTGTTCCGTAAACACATCGGAGAGGGAACGCCTTTAGGCGTGGTGGCAAAGAGCTATATTGACGAAGGGCATCTTGTCCCGGACGAAATTACGGTTCAACTTTTGAAAGATCGGCTTTCTCAATCCGATTGCGAATCTTTCCTATTGGACGGCTTTCCGAGAACTTTGGCGCAGGCCAGACTTCTTGACGACGTTACGGATATCGACCTTGTTGTAGATCTCGACGTCGATGAAGAAAAAATAGTCGACCGTATTGTAAATCGAATGGTTTGCAGCGGTTGCGGAAAAAGTTTTAACAGGCATTCCTTTGATGGCGACAAGTGCGACGAATGCGGAGCAGAGCTTCATCAAAGGGACGATGACAAAGAAGAAGTGATCAGGGAAAGAATTAAAGAGTATAAACAGAAAACTTTCCCCATACAGCAGTATTACGAAAGTAAAGGCAAGCTCGCCAAAATCGACGGAAACAGAAAAGTTGAAGACGTTTTGAGCGACGTCAGGAAGGTGCTAAGTGATTACCGTAAAAACGGATAGCGAAATAGAACTTATGCGTCAGTCCGGCGTAATAGTCGGCGATGCACTGAGAGAAGTGGAAAAGTACGTCAGACCGGGTGTTTCCACCATGGAGTTAAACTCTATAGTGGAGGACGTAATAAGATCTGCCGGAGCTATTCCGTCTTTCCTCAATTACAACGGTTTTCCGGCGGCGTCTTGCATATCCGTAGACGACGTAGTAGTGCACGGTTTTCCATCGCTGAGAGTTCTCAAAGAGGGCGAAATCGTCAGCATCGATGTCGGAGCGGTAAAAAACGGATTTCACGGTGACGCAGCTCGTACGTTTGCGGTAGGTAAAATTTCCGAGAGTAAACAGCGTTTGATAGACGTAACAAAGCAATCTTTCTTTGAGGGAGTAAAATTCGTTAAAGAAGGCGGAAGGCTCGGCGACGTGTCGCATGCCATACAGTCTTATGTAAACAAATTCGGCTTCGGCATAGTTCGTGAAATGGTAGGACACGGTATAGGCAAGCATTTGCACGAAGATCCGCAAGTTCCCAATTACGGCGTTGCCGGCACCGGATTTACGCTAAAAAAAGGATACGCTTTGGCTATCGAGCCTATGATAACGCTCGGCGATTATCATATAAGGATAGATTCCGACGGCTGGACTTGTCGCACGATTGACGGAAGTCCTGCCGCTCATTACGAAAATACAGTCGTAATTACTTCCAAAGGAGTGGAAATTTTAACGTTATAGGTCAAAAAAGGCCGTTAAAACGGTTTACTTTCGTTGAAATTTGTGCTACAATAACATAATGGGTGTTTTGTGCGAAAATGAATTAAGCGTAGGCAATATAGTTATGTCTACAAAGGGACACGACAAAGGCAGACTGTATGCCGTAGTAGCCGTTGTTTCCGAAAACTTCGTACTGCTTGCCGACGGCGCACTGCGTAAGGTCGACAACCCGAAACTAAAGCGGATAAAGCACATAAAGCTTTTGAGATGTGCAAAGTTCGATTGCAATAACGATGAAATCGCTATGCAAATAAAATTGACGGAGGAGCGTAATGCCTAAGGGTGATAATATCGAAGCTGAAGGTACTGTAGTAGAGTGCTTGCGTAACGCAATGTTCAAGGTTAAGTTAAATAACGGCGGACACATAGTTACATGCACGATATCCGGTAAAATCCGTATGCACTACATTAAGGTTCTCGAAGGCGACACCGTAAAAATCGAAATGTCGCCGTACGATATTACTAAAGGTCGTATAACGTACCGTAACAAAAACTAAAATCATAGTAGGAGATACAATTATGAAAGTCAGAGCATCTGTAAAGCCCATGTGCGATAAATGCAAGGTTATCAAAAGACACGGAAAGATAATGGTTATCTGTTCCAAGTACCCCAACCACAAGCAGAGACAGGGTTAACGATAAGAATATACTCGATCGTAGTAGCGTGCGCATCATTCCAGGCGTACGCTAATCGGCGTTTTCTTATATATATAATTACTTTAAATTTAAGGAGTTCAAATCGATGGCAAGAATTGCTGGTATAGATTTGCCGAGAGAGAAGCGCGTAGAGATAGGACTTACCTATGTTTACGGTATCGGAAGACCGACGGCAAATAAAATTTTAAAGGCAACCGGAGTTGATCCGGATATCAGAGTTAAAGATCTTACCGAAGATCAAGTTAACGCAATCAGAAGTTATGTAGAGCACAATGTTAAGACCGAGGGTGATTTGCATCGTGAAATCGCTCTTAACATCAAGCGTCTTACCGAAATCGGCTGCTACCGCGGAGTAAGACATCGTAAAGGTCTGCCCGTTAGAGGTCAAAGCACCAAGCAGAACGCTCGTACTCGCAAGGGTCCCAAGCGTACTGTAGGCAGATCCAAGAAGTAGGAGGCATACGTTATGGCAGTTAAAAAGACAACAACCAGAAAGAAGATTACCAAGAACATCGACAAAGGTCAGGTTCATATTCAATCTTCGTTTAATAATACGCTTATTACGATTACCGACGATCAGGGTAACGCTATTTGCCAGTGTTCGGCAGGCGCACTCGGATTTAAGGGTTCGAGAAAGTCTACCCCGTTCGCAGCGCAGCAGGCGTGCGAAAAGGCAGCGCTCACCGCAAAAGAGCATGGTCTTAAGAGTGTAGACGTATTTGTAAAAGGTCCGGGTTCGGGACGTGAATCTTCCATCAGAGCTTTGGAAGTTGCAGGACTTACCGTAACCTCGATTACCGACGTTTCGCCCGTTCCGCACAACGGTTGCAGAGCGCCCAAACGCAGACGAGTATAAGGAGAGTATATAAATGGCTAGAATTACATGTGCAGATTGCAAAAAATGCAGAAGAGAAGGTCAAAAACTTTTCCTTAAAGGGGAACGTTGCACTTCCAAGAAATGCGCTATGGAACGCAGACCGGTAGCTCCGGGACAGCACGGCGCATCCAGAAAGAAGAATTCCGAATACGCTGTCCAGCTTAGAGAAAAGCAGAAGGCTAAGAGAGCATACGGTTTGCTCGAAAAGCAGTTCTATTCGTACTACGAAGAAGCCGAACGTATGAAGGGCATTACCGGTGAAAATATGTTGATGCTTTTGGAACTTCGCCTCGACAACGTAGTATACCGTATGGGTATCGGTTCGAGCAGAGCTCAGTCTCGTCAGATAGTTAACCACGGACATATTACCGTTAACGGTAAGGTTGTGGATATTCCTAGCTACCATACTAAGGCGGGCGACGTTATCGGCGTTAAGGAAGTAAAACAAGACAACGCTATGTTTAAGGAGCTTAGAGGCGCAAAAATCGTTATGCCGAAGTGGGTGGAATTCGATACCGAAACCTTTGTAGGTAAGGTTGTGGAGAATCCCAAGCGCGAAGATATCGACCTCAGCATAAACGAGCAGCTTATCGTTGAGTTGTATTCTAAGTAATATTTGTTTTAATAAAAATTTAATATTAAAGCATACCTAATAAGGAGAATGATTTATAATGATGGAAATCGAAAAGCCGGAAATCACACTAGAGGAAAGCGCAGACTTTAGATACGGTAAGTTTGTTGTAGAGCCTTTGGAGCGTGGTTACGGAATTACTTTAGGAAATGCTCTAAGAAGAGTGCTTTTGTCGGCGCTTCCCGGTATGGCGGTAGTCGGTATCAATATCGAGGGAATAAGCCACGAATTCAGCACGATTAAAGGTGTAAAAGAGGACGTTGCGGATATCATCTTGAACCTCAAAGGACTCAACCTCAAAGCGAATTACTCGGATAAGGAACTCAAAAAGGTTCTTAAAATCGAAAGGTATACTCCGGGAATAGTTACCGCTGCGGATATCGAACAGGATCCGGAAATCGAGATTCTTAATCCCGACTTGTACATTTGTACGCTTGACGAAGGCGCAAAACTCAATATGGAGCTTTATGTGGCTCAGGGCAGAGGATATGTCGTTGCCGAAAACAATAAAGACGCATCTCAGCCTATCGGATACATTGCAATAGACTCCATATTTACTCCCGTAAAGGCTGCAAGTTATTCGGTAACCACTACCCGAGTGGGTCAAAGCATCGATTACGATAAGCTCACTCTCGAAGTTAAGACCGACGGTAGTCTTTCGGCAAGAGACGTGCTTTCGCTTGCAGCTAAAGCAATAGAAGATCATATTCGTATTTTTGTTTCGCTTAGCGATACCATCTCTAAGATGGGTATTCTTATAGAAACGCAGGCAAATCCCAAGACTCAGATTCTTGAGATGAGCATCGAAGATATGGATCTTTCGGTTCGTTCGTACAATTGTCTCAAACGAGCAAATATCCATACGGTTGAGGATCTTACGCAAAAGACCGAAGACGACATGCTTAAAGTTCGTAACCTCGGTCGCAAATCACTCGATGAAGTTATTGCCAAGCTTAGAGGATACGGCTTGGATCTTAAGAGCAACGAAGATTAAGGAGAAATACAATGGAACAAAGAAAATTAGGAAGACCTACCGATCAGCGTATGGCGCTTATCAGAAATCAGGCGACTCAACTGCTTTGGTACGGAAGAATAGAAACTACTTTTGACAGAGCTAAGGAAGTTTCTCGCTATGCCGAAAAAATCCTTACTAAGGCTATAAATACTTATCGCGATACCGTTAAAAAGGTGGAAGTTCGTAAAGACGCTAAGGGTAAGGATATCAACGTAGAAATAGTAAACGACGGAGTTAAAAAACTTGCCGCTCGCAGAGCTATTATGCGTCAGCTTTACGATATACCCGAAATGCGACAGGCTAAGGAATCTAAGGAGTCCTTTAGAGAGAGAACTCATAACATCAAGCATCCGCTCGTTGAAAAAATCTTTAACGAGTATGCTCCGAAGTATGACGAGCGCGCTAAAGCAAACAACAATCAGTATGGCGGATATACGAGAGTTATTAAGCTCGGCTTCCGTCGTGGCGATGCTGCAGAAATGGCAGTAATCGAATTGGTTTAATAGCTTTTAAGGGGGCGTTATAGACTTTTGTAGCCCGTGCGTCTCATAGCTAAAGCATATTTGAATCAGAACAACCGAAAGCATAAAGCTATCGGTTGTTTTTGTATACTTTTCTTGCAAGAAAAGTATACAAAAGAACTTCGAGAGATTTCCTATATAGTTTGTAAAAAATTAACTTAATTGCTTTTATAAGATTGGGTGCGTTTACAAGCATAATTTGCAAGAAAAGTATACAAAAGAATAAAAATATATAAAAGTGCAGCAAACGTCGGTTAAACGCCGCAAAAATCGGGTTATCGCCACTAAAATAGTTAATATGGAAGCTAAAACGATAAACATTTGGTTTCACATGCAATATGCGGGCGTATGCGCCTTATCACAAGTAACGCATAATAAATAGCTTGCTGTTATATTTTGTTTTTGTATTTGTGCAAATTACGGTTGCTTTCGTCCGCAACCGAATTTTTTAAATAATGTTACGCATAATTTCGTTTATGGAATGAAGGAATAAAAGGAATGGGTGAGTTGGATTCGGGGCTGAAAGGCGGTGCGGTGTGGCAGAACAGACACGGGGTGCAAAAAGTGGTGTTGAACAAAAAAACAAAAAAAATTAAAAAAAGTAGTTAAAAACAGTTGACATAGAAAGTCGGGTGTGGTAATATAAGTAGGCTGTCACCGAGGAAGGACGGCAGCGACGTAAAGAACAGTTACCGTGTGTGGCAACAAACTGCGGTAACGGGCCAAGTATAGAATATACCTCTGGTTTGACGTAAGGGCTTCGCCTAGAGAAAGGGTGAGGGTACTTATGTTTTTTTTACGGGGAAGCACATTGACAACTGCATAACAAGAAACAAATAGAAATACGAGTAAAGTAGAAGTGTAGTAATATGTATTATACAGTTATTTTATGAGTCTTGTAAGAACTTTAGAGAGAGTAGAACGGAGATACGCAAGTATCACAAAGATTAAGCTAATAAGAGCACAAGGTGGATGCCTTGGCATCAGGCGCCGAAGAAGGACGTGACAAGCTGCGAAAAGCTGCGGGGAGCTGCAAATAAGCCTAGATCCGCAGATGTCCGAATGTGGGAACACACTCCGAGAGGAGTACGCGAAAGCGGGGGAACCCAGGGAACTGAAACATCTTAGTACCTGGAGGAAGAGAAAGTAAAACAACGATTACCTAAGTAGTGGCGAGCGAACGGGGAAGAGCCCAAACCGACTATAGAAATATAATCGGGGTAGAGGACAGCGATAACCCAGTCAAGAAGTAGTTGAACGGTATTGGAAAAGCCGACGAAACGAGGTGAAAGTCCTGTAGACGAAACGGGAATGACGGGGAGCTGAATCCGGAGTACCATCGAGCACGAGAAATTCGGTGGGAAGCAGGGAGGCCCATCTCCCAAGGCTAAATACGACCTGATGACCGATAGAGTATAGTACCGTGAGGGAAAGGTGAAAAGAACCCCGGAAGGGGAGTGAAAGAGAACCTGAAACCGTGTGCTTACAAGCAGAGGGAGCGCAAGTGACCTCGTACTTTTTGTAGAACGGGCCGGCGAGTTACGTTGCGTTGCGAGGTTAAGGTACTAAGTACCGGAGCCGAAGCGAAAGCGAGTCTTAATAGGGCGAGAAGTAGTGTGACGTAGACCCGAAACCTAATGACCTACCCATGAGCAGGATGAAGCAGAAGTAAAATTCTGTGGAGGTCCGAACGCACGCCTGTTGAAATAGGCGGCGATGACTTGTGGTTAGCGGAGAAATTCCAAACGAATTAGGATATAGCTGGTTCTCCTCGAAATAGCTTTAGGGCTAGCCTCAACGTAGAGAGTATCGGGGGTAGAGCACTGAATGGGCTAGGGGCCTTCACGGGTTACCGAACCTTATCAAACTGCGAATACCGAATACTTATAGTTGGGAGTCAGACGGCGTGAGATAAGTTTCGTCGTCAAAAGGGAAACAGCCCAGATCCACAGCTAAGGTCCCAAAGTTCAGGTTAAGTGGTAAAGGATGTGTCATTGCATAGACAACCAGGATGTTGGCTTAGAAGCAGCCACACATTAAAAGAGTGCGTAATAGCTCACTGGTCGAGTGACGATGCGCCGAAGATTACCGGGGCTAAAACCTGACACCGAAGCTTGGGGATAGACGAGAGTCTATCGGTAGAGGAGCAATCTGTAAGAGCAGAAGCGAAATCGTAAGGTTTCGTGGATTTTACAGAAGAGAGAATGCCGGCATGAGTAGCGAGAGGAAAGTGAGAAACTTTTCCGTCGAAAGCCTAAGGTTTCCTGGGGAAGGTTCGTCCACCCAGGGTAAGTCGGGACCTAAGTGGAGGCCGAAAGGCGTACATGATGGACAACAGGTAGATATTCCTGTACCACGACACGGATAAGAGCAGGGACACAGAAGGATAGTTGGACCATGGGGATGGAAACCATGGACAAATCAAGAGGCTAAGCAGTAGGAAGAAAACGCTGCTTAAAAGGCTGGTTGATGATGTGGAGTGAAAAATAGTAGCGAAGCCAATGAATTCACGCTGGCGAGAAAAACTGCGTACTTAGAAGAAGTGAAGTGCCCGTACCGCAAACCGACACAGGTAGGCGGCAAGAGAATTGCAAGACGAACGGGATAACCATTGTTAAGGAACTCGGCAAAATGACCCCGTAACTTAGGGATAAGGGGGGCCTACGCAAGTAGGCTGCAAAAAATAGGCCCAAGCGACTGTTTATCTAAAACACAGGTCTCTGCGAAAGCGCAAGCTGAAGTATAGGGGCTGACGCCTGCCCGGTGCTGGAAGGTCAAGGGGAAATGTTAGGAGCAAGTCCGAAGCATAGAACTTAAGCCCCAGTGAACGGCGGCCGTAACTATAACGGTCCTAAGGTAGCGAAATTCCT